>ERZ795053.149-NODE-149-length-85181-cov-11.232984_pt1 | contig 85181 bp, 76 predicted proteins | sample MGYA00375137_ERZ795053 | MGnify/ENA primary metagenome ERZ795053 (study PRJEB30182, sample SAMN05720284) | activated sludge metagenome | isolation source: Anaerobic digester | place: Hong Kong | collected 2014-12-17 ...
GGTATTTTCAACGCCATCGGTCTGAGACATGAAAAGCGCGCTGTTCGTCGATTTCGACAACGTCTACTCTGCCCTGCGGCGCCTGGACCCTGCGGTCGCCGAGCGGTTTGCCTTTCAGCCCATCCAATGGATGCGCTGGCTGACCGATTCGCTGGTGGCGCCACCACACGCGCCCGACGGAGCGAAACGCCGTCTGCTGGTGCGCCGGTGCTACCTGAACCCTCAGGCCTACCAACGCTTTCGACCGGCGTTCAACCGGGCCGGATTCGAGATCATCGATTGCCCGCCCATGACCAGCGAAGGCAAAACCAGCACCGACATCCACATGGTGTTGGACGTGGTGGACCTGGTGCAGCACGAGGTGCACTACGACGAGTTCATCGTGTTCTCTGCCGACGCGGACTTCACGCCGCTCCTGCGGAAACTGCGGCGTTCGGACCGACGCACCACGGTGCTGGCGGTGGGCTTTCCTTCTGCGGCCTACCAGGCCTCAGCCGACCTACTGATTGACCAGGACGACTTCATCCGTTTCGGCCTGGGGTTTGCGGACCCGGAACCCGCCCCGACGCCTGCCTCTGTGGGTGCCAGCCGTTCGGCCGCAGACATCACCAAAGATGTCCGATCGCTCATAGCGCGCTACGTCGCAGAGTCTCCCAAACCGGTTTCTCTTCCTTCGCTGGCCAGCAAGGCGCTCAAGGAAGTGGAAGGCCTGGATGCCGCAAATTGGGCGGGGTACGGCGGCTTCAGGAAGCTGGTGGAGGCACTGCAAATGCCGAAGCTCCGGGTCAACTGGGAAACCGGAACAGTGCTCGACCCCGCGCGTCACGCAGCGAGTGCGCCCGTGCAGGAGCCGTCGGTCAAGGCTGTGCCGCTCGATGCTCTGTTCGTTGAAGTGGCTCGTCTGATCCAGACCGAGCTGGAGCAGGCCGGGCGCCCGGTCTCGTGCGCCCGGCTGGCCCAGATGGTGGTGGATCGGTACGGCACGTTGGCGGCAGACTGGGGTGGCAAAGGCTCGTTCCGCAAGTTTCTGGAGGCGCTGGATCTGGGCCGCCTGGAGGTGAACTGGGAAAACGGTGGGGGGCAAGTCAGAGACCCTCAGGCGCCGCCCGTATCCACTGCAGCCGAAAAGCCGCCAGCCAATCGCACACCAGACTGGGGGAAGCAGGCGCATCTGTTCCCAGCCATCCAACAGATCCACATCGCCACGGGCATGCCGTTGATTGCTCCGTGTGAGATGCAAGGGTTGCTCGGGGCGCTGGTTACCGAGGTGGCCAATCAACCGTTCGCCTTGTCGGACACCGGCAAGCGCGTGCGTGATCGCTGCCGTGAAGCGGGGTTGGGCGTCAGCCGAGCAGACGTCAGCTATGTGCTCAAGGGCATCCTGATCGCAGGCCATGAGTTCGGCACAGGCAATGACAACGTCCTGGCGCTGAGCAGCCGCTTCATCGAAAGCATGCGCGCGATCTGTGCGGGTGAACAGATTGCGCTGGATGAGGCCACAGAGGCTGCGCTGCGTGAATGGAGTTCGGGTGTGGTGGGCTGAGACTGGCCGCATCGGGGGTGCGCTTCTTCTGCAGATCAGTTGTCAAGCAGCTTGACAGATGAAGCCGATCTGCACAGCACCCGCCCCTGCCTGGCCCCGCTGTTTGGCCGCCTCGCCCAGTCACAGAAACCGGGGGTCGGACGGTCCGACCCCTTCGGTAGTGGTTGAGGAGGGAGAGATAGGAATGAGGGCAGGATAGGCTGAGCACCAGCAAATGGCTGCCAAGCAGCCGTGTCATCAAGGGAGGAAATCAAGAATGGCGAGACGCAAGAGAACCAGCACGGCCGATGACCTGCTGGAATTGGTGGCGATGCTGCCCTGGTGGGCCGGCGTGCTGCTGGCGCTGGTGAGCTACTTCGTGCTTCACAACATCGCATCCCAACCGGTGGTGGCGCCCACACAGCCCGGTCAAATGGGCGCGATGGTCACGCAGTCCATCTGGAAGTCGCTGGCCACTGTTGGTCAGTACATCGCTCCTTTCATTTGCGTGCTGGGTGCGATCACGTCTGCCTGGCGGCGGCGTGAACGAAAGAACTTGGTGGCTGATGTGGCCAGGAGCAAGGCGACCGACGCGCTCAATGGCATGAGCTGGCGCCAATTCGAAATGCTCGTGGGGGAAGGCTTCCGGTTGCAGGGCTACCAGGTGGCGGAAACCGGGGGGGGCGGTGCCGACGGCGGCGTGGATCTCGTGCTGACCAAGCCGGGCAAGAACGGCAGCGAAAAATTTCTCGTGCAATGCAAGCAGTGGCGCGCCTACAAGGTCGGCGTGGACGTGGTGCGCGAGCTGTACGGGGTGATGGCCGCCAAGGGCGCCACCGGCGGGTTCGTGGTGACCTCGGGGCGGTTCACCGATGAGGCGATCAGCTTCGCGAGCGGTCGAAATGTGACGTTGGTTGATGGGCCGAAGTTGCATGGGCTGCTGCGGCAAGCGCAGGCAGGCGCTGACCGCTCCCCTGCCCAGAAGCCTGCTGTTCCGGTGACTCACTCCCCTGCTCCGTTCGCGCAGGCACTCACTTGTCCTCTGTGCGCGAAGCCCATGGTTCGGCGCACAGCGAAACGTGGCACCAACGCCGGCAACGAGTTCTGGGGCTGCACCGGTTACCCGGCCTGCCGTGGCACGCGCCCGATCAACTGACTACAAGGACAGAGATGGCATTGCCCGATGGCCTCTACGACCTGTTGTTGACCGAGGGCCTGGCCCGTTCACTGACGGACCTCGATCCGTCAAGAGCCAATGTGTCGGCGCTCAAAGGTGGCGCGGCCGAGCTTCTGGCCGATGTCATCACCCGCCAGCTTTCGACCATCCTCGACGATGTGTCTGGCGACGAGGCCCAGAAAGCCAAACGCCAACTCGAACTGGTGAATGACTTGTTGGTGATGCTGAGGCAGCGGCTTGCGGGAAGCAACGCAGATGGTGCCGCTGCGGCTGGCGAAGTGGTGGATCTGGTGGCACCACCGTTGCGGGTCCTGAGAGCCGTGCAGCGCGACCAGCAGTTCCAGGTGTCACCAGAGATTGGACTGGGCGTGCCCTGGCTGTTCACGGCCGGCAAAGGCTCGCCATCGCTGCTGCAGGAGATTCTTCGCGAGCTGGCGTCGAGCGATCAGGTGGACATCCTGGTCAGCTTCATCACGGTCTCCGGCGTGCGCAAGCTGCAGGATGTGCTGCAGCAGATCACGGCCAAGGGTGGGCAGCAGGATGGACAGGCACCACCGAAGACCCGGCTGCGCATCCTCACCACCACTTACACGGGTGCGACCGAGGCGCGTGCGCTGGACGAGCTGGCGCGCCTGCCGGGGTGTGAGGTCCGCGTGTCGCTGGATGGCCGGCGAACGCGCCTGCATGCCAAGGCCTGGCTGTTCCAACGCAAGACCGGCTTTGGTTCGGCATACGTTGGCAGCGCCAACCTCTCAGGAGCCGCGCTGACCGGCGGCTTGGAGTGGACAGTCAAGCTGACCCAGCGAGCGCAAGAAGCACTGTTCGCCCGCGCTGTGGCCCACTTCGAGACGCTCTGGGCAGACAGCGAATTCCAGCGATATGACCCGGACAACGTCGAACACCGGCAAGCCCTGGCTGCGGCACTGGGTCGCGAGTCGTTCGGCGGCGAGCCCTCTTCCACGATCAGCTTCTTCGACCTTCAGCCCAAGACCTACCAGCTGGAGATGCTGGAGCAGCTGACCACCGAGCGCGCCCACGGCCGCACGCGAAACCTCCTGGTGGCGGCCACTGGCATGGGCAAGACCGTGGTGGCCGCGTTTGACTACCGGAACACCTGCCGCATCGAGGGTGGGCGCCCTCGCCTGCTGTTTGTGGCCCACCGGGAGGAAATCCTGCGCCAGGCCATGCGCACCTACCGCGAGGTGTTGCGCGATCCCGAGTACGGCGATCTGCTCACCGGGAGTCATCAACCCGAACGCTGGGACCACCTGTTCGCCACCATCGACAGCGTGACCAGTCGCAACCTGGTGGCCACCGTCGGCGCCGACCACTGGCACACGATCGTGGTGGATGAATGTCACCGCCTGGCGGCCGATCGGTTTGACGCTTTTGCCAAGGCCGTTCGCCCCAGTGTGTTGCTCGGGCTGACGGCGACGCCTGAGCGCAGCGACGGGCAACCCATTGCGCCGTATTTCGATTCGCGCCCGGACGGTAGCCCGGCGGTCGAGCTGAGGCTGTGGCATGCGCTGGACCTGCAGCTACTGGCGCCGTTCGAGTACTACGCCTGCGACGACGCCACCGACTTTTCGGAAGTGCCATGGGACAGACCCGGAGAACGAGAGGCGGTGGACAACCTGGTCACCGGCAACGACGTACGCGCCAAGCTGGTCATCAACGAATGGCGTCGCCTGGCGTCCAATGCGCGGCAGTCCCGTGCCATCGTGTTCTGTGTGTCGGTGGCGCACGCCGAGTTCATGACCGAGTGGCTCAATCGCGCAGGACTGCCAGCGGCCTGCGTGGTCGGCACGACAGCAACGGAAGAACGGCGACGTGCACCGCAGCGCCTGCTCAGCGGCGAGCTGTGCGCACTGGTCACGGTGGACCTTTACAACGAGGGCATCGACTTGCCGATGGTGGACACGCTGTTGCTGCTGCGCCCCACGCAAAGCCCGGTGCTGTTCCAGCAGCAGATTGGTCGCGGCCTGCGGTTGGCGCCCGGCAAGGAGAGTTGCCTGGTGCTTGACTTCGTCGGGCAACACCGCGCCGAGTTCCGGTTTGACCGCCTGTTGTCTAGCCTGACGGGGTTGTCGCGACGTGAGCTGGTGGACGGCGTTGAAAACGGCTTCGGCAGCTTGCCGCCCGGCTGCCACATTCACCTGCAGCGCCAGACGCGAGAACAGGTGCTGCAAGGCCTGCGATCCCTGACCTCGCAGAACTGGCGCCGCCTGAAGACCGAGTTGCAGACCTAGGCGGCACTGCGCGGCCGGTCGGCGATTCGACTGGCCGACTTCCTGCACGACCAGGCGCTGGAGCTGGAAGACATCTACCGCACCGGTACCGGCCAAGGCCGCAGTGGCTGGACAGCGCTCAAACGTGATGCGGGCCTGATCGTGGCAGAGCCCGGACCTGAAGAGGACTACTTCAGCCGCCGCTTTGGCGATCTGCTCCATGTGGATGATCCGCGCCGACTCGATGTGATGGCCGCTGTGGGTTCGCGCCAACGGAGTTCACCCGCACTCCATGCTGAAGAGGCGCTGGGTGTGCAGATGCTGGCCTATCAGATCGATGGACGCCATGAGCAAGCCGCGGGTCCTGAAGCCTTCCTGGAGCGTATGAAGGGTCACCCAGCCATCGCTGCCGAGTTGGTGGAGCTGTCCGCCCTTCTGCAAGCGCGCAGCACCTTGGGCGCGCATCCCGTGCCCGGTCTCGAAGACACGCCCTTGTGCCTGCACGCGGGCTACGGTGCGCGCGAAATCCTCACTGCGGTGCGCTGGCTGACGGCGTCGCGCCGCGTGCCATTCCAGGCCGGCACCTTGTCGTTGCTCAGCCGCCAGACCGAACTGCTGTTCGTCACGCTCGACAAGAGCGAGGGCTACCACGACCGCATCGCGTATCACGACTATGCGATCAGCGCCGAGCGCTTTCACTGGCAATCACAGAACAGCGCAGGCCCGGACACGCTTGGCGGTCGCCGCTATCTCGACAGCGTGACCAATGGATGGCAGTTCCAACTGTTCGTGAGGCCCCGCAAGGGAGAGGCCTACCGCGCCTGCGGCCCGGTCACTCTCGAGTCTGCTGAAGGCGACCGGCCGATGAGCATCGTCTGGCGCCTGCAGACGCCATTGCCTGCACGGCTGTTCAGGGAGTTCAGCGTGCTGCGCGGGGTGTAGTGTCCGGGTAGAGTCCAGCCATCGCACGATCTGCACTTCGACATGTACGACAAACACGACCTCATTGATTCCCCGCTGACCCAAACCTACACGGCCGACGGGCGTTCGGTAGAAATCCACATCTACCGCATGCCACACACAGGCTGGACGCTGGAGGTGGTGGATGACCTGAGCAACTCCACGGTGTGGGACGGGGAGTTCGCGACGGATCAGGAAGCACTGGACACGGCCATGGCCGAGATCAACGCAGAAGGCATTGAAGCCTTTATCGCGAGACCACCGGACCAACCAACGCACTGAACGCGAGCCGGCAAGAAGTTGCCGTTCGTCGGCGAGCTGAAGTGGATGGCGCCAAGCCATACAGGCAACGTCTCATCGTTGCTTGACCACCACAAAGCCAAAACCTGAGAAGTCGCGGAGACCAGGAATGAGAGTCCTGTCGTCGTGGGCTTTCTTCTGGTCCGTTGAAGAAGCTAAAGCCCAACGGCGGTTTACCCCCCGGTTTACCCCCGGAGCGACACAAAGAAAAACGGGTTAGCTCATTTCTGAGCTAACCCGTTGATTTTATTGGTCGGCGTGGCGGGATTCGAACTCGCGACCCCTTGCACCCCATGCAAGTGCGCTACCAGGCTGCGCTACACGCCGATCAAGCCCGCCATTATAGCGCGCGTTGCTCGCCGAAACCGGTGGGTGTGAGCAGATCGCGGATCGCGTGCAGCTCGCGTTTCAGCACGCGTACCTGCTCTTGCCAGTGCCGCTCTTCCAGGCTGGGCAGCACGCCGGGCTTGCCGTCCAGCATCAGGCCGTGGTGGGTGACGGCATCGGTCCCGTCAGCGACTGCGTGACCGTTCAAGCCGCTTGCTTCGCCGGCGCTCCGACCCGGGTGCGCCAGTTCCTGCAGCTGGTGGCGCGCGCCGCTGATGGTGAAGCCCTGGTCGTACAGGAGTTCGCGGATGCGGCGGATCATCAGCACCTCGTGGTGCTGGTAGTACCTGCGGTTGCCGCGCCGCTTCATGGGCCGCAGCTGCGTGAACTCCTGCTCCCAATAGCGCAGCACGTGGGGTTTCACGCCGCACAGGTCCGCCGCCTCACCGATGGTGAAGTAGCGTTTGGCGGGGATGGAGGGGAGGCTGTTTTCCATGCAGATCAACGTCTTGCGCGTTGCTCTTGGAAGGTTACAGCAAGTTCCGGGGCTGGGCCAGCGCCGATGACGGAAAGATGACGCAAACCCCCGAAACGGGGGGAGAAAGTCGCAGCGTGGGCAGGCCGCTCAGGCCCGACGTTGCGTCAGGCCTCGGGCGGCAGCAGGTTGTATTCGACCAGCTCGTCCGCGCCAGCGCTGTCGTCCACGTCGCCCTGGATCTGGTCCTTGAGCTTCTGGCTGGCATGGAAGGTGACCACGCGCCGCGCGGCGATGGGAATCAGCTCGCCAGTGCGCGGGTTGCGTCCCGGCCGCGGCGCCTTGATGCGGATCTGGAAGTTGCCGAAGCCCGCCAGCTTGACGTCTTCGCCGGCGATCAGCCGCTGGCTGATGACCTCGAAGAAGGCGTCGATCATGTCCTTGGATTCGCGCTTGTTCAGGCCGATCTGCTCGAACAGCATGTCCGCCAGCTGCGCCTTGGTCAGCGCCGGCGTTTCCAGACTTTCCACCGGAATCTCGAACATGGTTTCTCCTCCCCTTGGCTCGGTGCCGCCTCAGCCGCGCAGGCGGGCGCCCAGATCCTTCTGCAACTGCTGCAACACCGCCTGCACGGCGCCATCCACGCGCTCATCGGTCAGTGCGCCCTCGTTCGTGCCGAACTGCAGGTGCACGGCCAGGCTCTTCTCGCCCGCCCCCATGCCGGCCGCCGGTTCGGCGCCTGGCTTGGGTCGGTACACATCGAACAGCGTGGCTTCGCGCAGCAGGCCGTCGGTGGCGGCACCGTGCACGGCCTGCATCAGCGCGGCGTGCGTGACATCTTCGCGCACCACCACCGCCAGGTCGCGCTCGACGGGCAACTGGCGCGGCACGGGCTGGGCCGCGGGCAGCGGCCGCGCCAGCAGGGCAGGCAGATCAAGCTCGAACAGCACCGGCGCCTGCGCCAGTTCCCAGCGCTGGCGCCAGCGCGGGTGCAACTCGCCGATGAAGCCGATGGCCTGACCGTCCACCAGCACACGGGCCGATCGGCCCGGATGCAGCGCCGGGTGCACGGCCGGCTCAAAGCTGGCCTGGCGCGGCGCCAGCAGCGCCTCGATGTCGCCCTTGACGTCATAGAAATCGACCAGCGCCTGCTTGCCGCCCCAGCCCTGCTGGACGGCCGTGCCATAGGCGATGCCGGCCACGCGCTGCGGTTGCGCCACGCCACGCACCGAGACATCGCCCGTGGCCACGCCAGAGTCGCGCAAAAACACGCGGCCGACCTCGAACAGGCGCACGCGCTCGGCACGCCGGTCGGTGTTGTACTTCAGGGCCTGCAGCAGCGAGCCCATGAGCGACGAGCGCATCACACCCATCTGGCTGGACAGCGGATTGACCAGGCGCACCGGGTCGGGGTTGCCAGCCAGGTCGCGCTCCCAGCTTTCGTCGACGAAGCTGTAGTTGATGGTTTCCAGGTAGCCCAGGCCGGCCAGCGCGCGCCGCAGCGCGAAGGGGCCGCTCTTCTGCTCCGAGCGCACGCGCGGCACGATGGGCGCCAGCGGCGCGTTCTCAGGCAGCTGCTGGTAGCCCACCAGACGCGCGACTTCCTCAATCAGGTCTTCTTCGATGCGGATGTCGAAGCGGTACACCGGCGGGGTGACGGTGATGGCGCCCTCGCCCTCCGTGAAGGGGAAGCCCAGACGCCGGAACACGTCGGCGCACTGCGCCTGCGAGAGCGGCATGCCGATCACCCTGGCGGCGCGCGCCACGCGCAGCGTCACGGGCGCGGGCCTGGGCATGTTGGGCTGCTGGTCGTCGATGGGGCCGACCTGCAACTCCGGCGTGCCGCAGATCTCGGCGATGAGCTGGGTGATGCGCTCGATGTGCGCAACCGTGAGTTCGGGATCCACGCCGCGCTCGAAGCGGTGGCCGGCGTCGGTGGCGAAGTTGTAGCGGCGCGAGCGGCCGGCCACGGCGTCGGGCCACCAGAAGGCGGCTTCGACATAGACGTTGCGGGTGTCGTCGCTCACGGCGGTGGCATCGCCGCCCATGATGCCGGCCAGCGATTCGACCTCGCGCTCGTCGGCGATCACACCCACCGCGGCGTCCAGCGCGACGGTGTTGCCGTTCAGCAGCTTGAGCTGCTCGCCCGGACGACCCCAGCGCACGTCGAGCCCGCCGTGGATCTTGTCCAGGTCGAAGATGTGGGTGGGCCGGCCGTACTCGAACATCACGTAGTTGGAGATGTCCACCAGCGCCGTCACGCTGCGCTGGCCGCAGCGCGCCAGGCGGTCCACCATCCAGGCCGGGGTGGTGGCCTGCGTGTTCACACCGCGCACCACGCGGCCGGAGAAGCGGCCGCACAGGTCGGGCGCGCTCACCTTCACGGGCAGCACGTCGGCGGTGGTGGGCGCGATCGGCGGATGCTTGGGCGTCTTCAGCGGTGCGCCGGTAATGGCCGCCAGCTCCCGCGCCACGCCGTACACGCTGAGCGCGTGACCCAGGTTGGGGGTGAGCTTGAGCGTGAACACGGCGTCGTCGAGCCGCAGGTGCTCCCGGATGTCCTGCCCCACCGGTGCGTCGGCCGCCAGTTCCAGCAGGCCGGCATGGTCTTCCGACAGCTTCAATTCGCGCGCAGAGCACAGCATGCCCTGGCTTTCCACGCCGCGCAGCTTGCCCAGCTTGATCTTGAACGGCTGGCTCTCGCCTTCGGCCGGCGGCAGCTCGGCGCCCACCAGCGCGCACGGCACCTTGATGCCAGCCCGGGCGTTGGGCGCGCCACAGACGATGCCCAGCAAGGCGCCCTGCCCCACGTCCACCTGGCACACGCGCAGGCGGTCGGCGTTGGGGTGCTGCTCGGCGGACTTGATCTCGCCCACCACCACCTGGGTGAAAGGCGGCGCTACGGGGCGGACTTCTTCCACCTCCAGGCCGGCCATGGTCAGGGCGTCGGCCAGTTGCTCGGTGGACAGCGGCGGGTTGCAGAACTCGCGCAACCAGGATTCAGGAAACTGCATGGTCGGGGTATCAGCGGAATTGGCCGAGGAAGCGCACGTCGCCCTCGAAGAACAGGCGCAGGTCGTTGACGCCGTAGCGCAGCATGGCCAGGCGGTCGATGCCGGAGCCGAAGGCGAAGCCGATGTATTTCTCCGGGTCCAGCCCCATGTTGCGCACCACCTGCGGGTGCACCTGGCCGGAACCCGAGACTTCCAGCCAATGGCCGGCCAGCGGGCCGGTCTGGAACTGGATGTCGATCTCTGCGCTCGGCTCGGTGAACGGGAAGTAGCTGGGCCGGAAACGCAGGATCAGGTCGTCGGTTTCGAAGAAGGCCTTGCAGAAGTTCAGGTAGGTGACCTTCAGATCCTTGAAGCTCACGTTCTCGCCCAGCCACAGGCCTTCGACCTGGTGGAACATGGGCGAGTGCGTGGCGTCGTTGTCCACGCGGTAGGTGCGGCCAGGAGCGATCACGCGCACTTCGGGCATGTCGCCTCGCGCCAGTGCCGCCGCATGCTTGCGGGCGTGCGCAGTGGCGTAGCGGATCTGCATCGGGCTGGTGTGGGTGCGCAGGCAGTAGGGGTGGCCTTCGTCGTCGCTCATGTCAACGTAGAAGGTGTCCTGCATGGAGCGCGCCGGGTGGTTGGGCGGATTGCCGAGCGCGGTGAAGTTGAACCAGTCGCTCTCGATCTCGGGGCCGTCGGCCACGTCGAAGCCCATGCTGCCGAAGATCTGCTCGATGCGCTCCCAGGCCAGCGAGATCGGGTGCAGGCCGCCCTGCCCGCGCTGGCGGCCAGGCAGCGTAACGTCGAGCGCTTCGGCCTGCAGCTGGCGTTCGAGGTCGGCGTCGGCCAGCGCCTGGCGGCGCGCGGTCAGCGCTGCCTCGATGGCCTGCTTGGCCACGTTGATGGCGGCGCCGCGGGTTTTCTTCTCGTCGACGCTGAGCTGCGCCAGCCCTTTCATCAGCGCGGTCACGTGGCCGGACTTGCCCAGGAAGCGCGCCTTGGCGTTCTCCAGGTCGGCGGGCGTGGCGGCCTGCCCGAAGCTCTCGGCGGCCTGCTGGACGAGCGCGTCGAGGTCGAGGGTGTCAGAGGCGGTGGCGTTCATCTGGAAAAGCGGATGGAACCTTGAAACGAAAAAGGGATTGAAGCCAAACCGGCCTCAATCCCCCATGCCACGTGCGCAGGCAGCTATTGAATCAATAGTGAACCAAGCGACGCGGCAGCGCGGGCATCAAGCCAGCTTGGCCTTGGCCTGCTCGACGATGCCGGCAAAAGCGGCCTTGTCGTGCACGGCGATGTCGGCCAGCACCTTGCGGTCCAGCGCGATCCCTGCCTTGTTCATGCCATTGATGAACTGGCTGTAGGTGATGCCGCATTCACGCGCGGCGGCGTTGATGCGGGCAATCCACAGGCGGCGGAAATCGCGCTTCTTGGCGCGGCGGTCGCGGTAGGCGTATTGGCCCGCCTTCATCACCGCCTGTTTGGCGATGCGATAGACGTTGCCGCGGCGGCCGCGGAAGCCCTTGGCCAGGGCCAGCACTTTCTTGTGACGAGCACGGGCGGTCACACCACGTTTGACGCGAGGCATATCGGTTCTCCTTGTCCGTCAGAAAATCACAGGCCGGCGAAGGGCAGCATCTGCGCCATGTGACCCATGTTGGTCTCATGCACATTCACCGCACCGCGCAGGGCACGCTTGTTCTTGGTGGTCTTCTTGGTCAGGATGTGACGCTTGAAGGCTTGACCGCGCTTGACGGTGCCACCGGGACGGACGCGAAAACGCTTCTTCGCGCTGCTCTTGGTTTTCATCTTGGGCATTTGCATGCTCCTTTTCGTTTGTGCTCGCGAGGCGTCTGCAAAAAGCTGCAGCCTTGTTGGCCCCGAGCCACTTCTTGTGGCCGGCCTTTCAGCCGACCCGTTCGCCGGTTGCTGAGCAACCGGCAAATTCCTCTGTCCCGCCTCAGCCCGCCTGCTCGGCAGGCTGCGTGGCCGTGGCGGCGGGTTTGGCAGTGCCGCCGCCGCTCTTCTTGCGGGCCGGCGCGATCATCATGATCATCTGCCGGCCTTCGAGCTTGGGAAACTGCTCGACCAGGATCGCATCGGCGAGTTCGTCGCGGATGCGGTTGAGCAGGTCCAGCCCCAGTTCCTGGTGCGTGATCTCGCGGCCGCGGAAGCGCAGCGTGACCTTCACCTTGTCGCCCTCCGCCAGGAAGCGGCGGATGTTGCGCATCTTGATCTGGTAGTCCCCCTCGTCGGTACCGGGCCGGAACTTCACTTCCTTGATTTCGATGACCGTCTGCTTGGCCTTGGCCTCGGCCGCCTTCTTCTGCTCCTGGTACTTGAACTTGCCGTAGTCCATCAGGCGGCAGACGGGCGGGCTGGCCGTTGCGGCGATTTCCACCAGGTCCACGTCCAGGTCGCCGGCCATGCGCAGCGCTTCCTGGATAGAAACGATGCCCAGCGGCTCGTTCTCGGGCCCATTGAGGCGGACCTCGGGGACGTTGATCTCACGGTTCAGACGATGTGCGCGCTCCTCGCGTTGGCGGCGGTCACGAAAGTTGGTAGCGATGGTTCAGGTTCCTTCAAAGGGCACAAAATACTGCAAAAACCATAGCTGCCTGCGCTTGCTGGGCGCGGGCAACAACCGGATTGAATGAGGTAATTCAGGCTTTGGCGGCAATGTCCTGCAGGATGCGCTGGCTGAACGCATCGAGCGGCATCACGCCGAGATCCTGGCCTCCCCGGGCCCGAACGGCCACGGCACCGGCTTCCTTCTCCTTGTCGCCGACGACCAGGATGTAAGGCAGCTTTTGCAACGAATGCTCCCGTATTTTATACGTAATCTTCTCGTTGCGCAGGTCAGTGGCCACTCTAAGCCCTTGATTTCGCAGCGTTTTCGCCACGGATTGGACGTAGTCGGCCTGGGCGTCGGTGATGCCGGTGACCACCACCTGCACCGGCGCCAGCCATACGGGCATGGCGCCGGCGTGCTGCTCGATCAGGATGCCGATGAAGCGTTCCATGCTGCCGACGATGGCGCGGTGCAGCATCACCGGGCGGTGGCGCGCACCGTCTTCGCCCACGTACTCGGCGTCCAGGCGCTCGGCCATGGAGAAATCGACCTGCATGGTGCCGCACTGCCACTGACGACCGATGGCGTCCTTCAGCGTGTATTCGATCTTGGGGCCGTAAAACGCACCGTCGCCAGGGGCGATCTCGAACTGGCAGCCCGAGGCGCGCAGGCTTTCCATCAGCGCGTGCTCCGCCTTGTCCCAGATTTCGTCGGAGCCGATGCGCTGCTCCGGCCGCGTGGCCACCTTGTAGATGATGTCGGTGAAACCGAAATCCTGATAGACCTTCTGCAGCAGCGTCGTGTAGGCCGTGCATTCGTCCAGGATCTGGTCTTCGGTGCAGAAGATGTGGCCGTCGTCCTGCGTGAAGGCGCGCACGCGCATGATGCCGTGCAGGCCGCCCGTGGGCTCGTTGCGATGGCAGGCGCCGAACTCGCCATAGCGCAGGGGCAGGTCGCGGTAGCTCTTGACACCCTGCTTGAAGATCAGGATGTGGCCCGGGCAGTTCATCGGCTTGAGCGCGTAGTCGCGCTTTTCCGATTCGGTGGTGAACATGTTCTCGCGGTACTTGTCCCAGTGGCCCGTCTTTTCCCACAGGCCCTTGTCGAGCAGCTGCGGGCCCTTGACCTCCAGATAGCCGTTGTCGCGGTACACGCGGCGCATGTACTGCTCCACCTCCTGCCACAGCGTCCAGCCCTTGGGGTGCCAGAACACCGTGCCGGGCGAATGCTCGTCGATGTGGAACAGGTCTAGCTCGCGGCCGAGCTTGCGGTGGTCGCGCTTTTCGGCCTCCTCCAGCATCGTCAGGTAGTTCTTCAGCTCGTCCTTGGTCGCCCAGGCGGTGCCGTAGATGCGCTGCAGCATCTCGTTGCGGTGGTCGCCGCGCCAGTAGGCACCTGCCACCTTCATCAGCTTGAAGAACTTCAGCTTGCCCGTGCTCGGCACGTGGGGGCCGCGGCACAGATCCTCGAAGCCGCCCTCGCGGTACAGCGACACGTCTTCATTGGTGGGGATGCTGGCGATGATCTCCGCCTTGTAGGCCTCGCCCATGCCCTTGAAATACTGCACCGCCTCGTCGCGCGGCAGCACGCGGCGCACCACCGGCTCATCCTTGGCGGCCAGCTCGGTCATGCGCTGCTCGATGGCCGCCAGATCTTCCGGCGTGAAGGGGCGCTTGTAGCTGAAGTCGTAGTAGAAGCCGTTCTCGATCACCGGACCGATGGTGACCTGCGCCTCCGGGAACAGCTCCTTGACGGCGTAGGCCAGCAGGTGCGCCGTGGAGTGGCGGATCATCTCCAGCCCCTCGGGATCCTTGGCGGTCACGATGGCCAGCGGCGCGTCGTGGTCGATGGTGAAGCTCGTATCCACCAGCCGGCCGTCCACCTTGCCGCCCAGCGCTGCCTTGGCGAGACCCGCGCCGATCGATTGGGCCACGTCGGCCACCGTCACCGGGCCGGGGAAGTCGCGCGTGGAGCCGTCGGGCAGCGTCACGCGCACGGCTTGGCGGGAGTCCTGGATCGTTTCCGTCATGTCGAAATTCCTTGTTCGCAAAACAAAACAGCGCGGGGTCCGCGCTGTTTTGATATGTTTTTGATAGCTGTTCGCGCAAGAAGCGCGCGGACAAGCGCCTCTTTCGCTCAAAGATGCATGGCAGAGGTGCTAGTTCGCGGTGTCATAACCGAAGATGCCTTTCTCGCTCTTGTGCTGGTCTATCGACAGGGCCGCGCGCTGTCGCACTTTCAGACAGCCTGCGCTCGGCTAGTTCACATTTTAACCCCTACCCGCTGGCGAAGCAGTGGCCCGCGTCTGGCAACGCGCACTGGCCGCGCACGATCTCGGACGCGCTTGTTGCCGCCGCGTAAATTACTGTCAACGGGTTGGCTGGTCGTCAGCCAGCGTGCCGCCGTTCCGTTGAAGGAGGACCGCGCGGCCAATCAAAGCTCACTTTCTTGGGGTCGCGCGCGCAACTTTTCAAGGAGCTTTTCCATGCGTTCCCACCCTGATGCCAGGCACTTGGCCCCGCTGGCTGCCGGCGCTCTGCTGGCGCTCGGCTTGGCCGGCTGTGTGGTCGCGCCGCCCCGTGGCGCTGTGGTCTATGACAACGGCAGCTACGCCTCAGCCGAGATCTACGCCCCCTCCGCCCCGCCGGCGCCCTACGTGGAAGTCCAACCGGCCCTGCCCTTCCCGGGCGCCATCTGGATCGGCGGCTACTGGAACTGGTCCGGCGGCCGGCACGTCTGGACGCCCGGCCACTACGAGCGCCCCCACCCTGGCTACCGCTGGGCGCCGCACCGCTGGGAACCCGGCCCGCGCGGCGGCTGGTACCTGCGCGGCGGCGGCTGGATCCGCTAAACGCTGCTGGAGCGGGCTGGTGCGCGAGCGCCCGTCTGCCACGGCAAGTTGCGTCGCGGCACAGAGTTACCGACTGCACGCATGAGCATGCCTCTGCCTCTGCACCCGGCAGACGCCGGTCAGTCGCCAGGAATCGGCTGGTCCATGTCGACGCCCGCCAGATCGCTGCCTCGGCGGTAGTCTTCCATGTGACGGCGCATCCAGTTCACCGCTGCCGTGGCGTCGCCTTGCGCCAGCGCATCGTGGATGCGCGTGTGCGCCTGCAGCAGCCGCGTGCCGGACTGCGGCAAGGCTGCGGCAATGGTGGCGTAGCCGGCGCGCATGAGCAGGCTCACCGGCCCGCGCGCCAGTATCAAAGCCTGGTTGTGCGAAGCCTCGGCAACGAGCGCCTGGAATTCGATCGTCTCCTGCACCGGCGACGCCCCGGCGCTCACCGCCTCGCGGGTTCGCGCCAAGTTGCGCTCCAGCGCCGCCAACTCGTCCGCGGTGATGCGCCGCGCCGCAAGCTCCGCACACAGCGGCTCCAGCACCAGCGCCAGTTCCCAGACATCCCGGTAACTGACCTGGCGCATGCGCAGTGCACGTTCGGCCGACTGGGCCAGCTTGTCGCTGCTGGGCACCGTGACCATCAGCTTCTTGCCGGCGCGCTTCAGCAGGCCGTCCTGCTCCAGGTGGCGCAAACCCTCACGCACGGTGGAGCGGTGCACACCGTAGCTCTGCGCCAGATCGGCCTCCGTCGGCAGCGGTTCGCCGGGCTGGATCTCGCCGGCGACGATGCGCTGGCGCAGATCCACGCTCAGGGCCTGGTAGGCGGGCGTCAGTTGCAGTTTTTCGATCTTCATGGCGGGACCGGCCGAGTTTAGGCCCTGCCCGCCAGCCCCCGTCACTGCGGAACGTAGCCTGAAGCCTTGATCACCGGCTCCCAGCGCTTGACCGACGACGCCTGGCGCGCTGCCAGTTCCTCGGGCCCCTTGCCGACCGGCATGTAACCCATCTCGAGCAGCTTCTTCCTGACGTCAGGCTGGGCCAGCGCCTTGGCCACCGCATCGCTCCACTTGGCGACCTCCTTGTCTGGCGTGCCGGCCGGCGCGTACAGCGCGTTGAAGCCCAGGCCCGTCGCCATGGGCAACCCGAGCTCCTTGAACGTGGGAATGTCCTGCGCCTGCGGAATGCGCTGCTCGGAAGAAACAGCAAGCACGTTGATCTTGCCCGCCTTGTAGTTCTCCATCAGGCTGCTCATGACGTCCACGGTGGCGGGAATCTGTCCGCCCATCAGGGCCATCGCGATCGGTGCGCTACCCTGAAACGGCACGGGTTGCATCGGCACGCCGATGGCCTCGCCGATCAGCAGGCCGAAGAACTGATGGGGCGAACCCATGGCCGGCACACCGTAGTTGGCCTCTTTCGGGTGCTTCTTCGCCCAGTCCACGAAGTCGGCCCATTTGGTGATCCTGGGATTGGCGCCCGTGGCCAGGCCGAAAGCGAACTCAGCCACCGTGGTGACCGGCTTCAAGTCTTTCTTCGGATCGTAGGAAATGTGCTTGAGGGTGTAGGGGTAAAGAGATGCCAGCGCATCGGGCCCGAGCATGACGACGCTGCCATCGGCCGGCGCTTGCTTCAAGGTGTCCACCGCCAGCCGCCCGCCTGCCCCGGGCCGGTTGTCGACCACGATGGGCCGGTGCAGTTCGTCCTTGACCTTCTCGCCCACCAGGCGCGCGATGGCGTCGAAGGAACCGCCGGCTGAAAAGCCGACCAGAATCCTGGCGGGCCCGTCCTGCGCGTTGGCGGTGAGGGCAGTGGCGCCGATGGCCACGGCGACCAGTGAATGGCCACGCCAGAGGTGGCGGTGAGAACGGTTCATGTCTGTCTCCTTCAGGTGCTTCGTTGGGTTCAATGCAAATCGTTGCCGGGCGGCCGTCAAACATGCAGCGGTGGTTGCTGACCACTGGCGATGCGCCAGGCCATTTCGGCCACCGGTTCCGCCAGCGCCGCGATGTCGCTGGCGCGCGCGTTGGCGGCATTGCCTTGCCGGGCTCGCACGCCAATGCCCGCCAGGATGGCGCTGATGCGGAACAGGCTGAAAGCCATGTACAACGGCCAGTGGGCCAGCACGTCCTCCGGCGCCAGCCCGGCCTGCTCGCAATAGCGCTGGACGAAGGCACGCTCGCTCGGCACCCCGTCGACACGCTCGCCCAGCCCCCGCAGCAGCCCCGGCGGCAAGTGCCACGCGGTGCAGCAGTAAGCCAGATCGCTCAGCGGATGGCCCAGGGTGGACAGTTCCCAATCCATCACGGCCACCACTTCCGGACGCTCCGGGTGGAACATGAGGTTTTCCATGCGAAAGTCGCCGTGGGTCAAGCGGGTGCAAGCCGGCTCGTCGGCCCCGGCGGGTATATGGCCCGGCAGCCAGTCGGCGAGTCGCTCCATGGGCGGGATCTCGCCGGTCACGGCAGCGGCGGCACGGTACTGCTGCGACCAGCGCCGCACGGTCCGCTCGAAATACCCGCCAGCACGGCCGTAGCCCTGGAGGCCAAGCTGGGCCCAGTCCAGCTGGTGCAGCCGCGCCAACACACGGTTGGCTTCCCAGTGGTACGCAGCACGTTCTGCCACCGGCAGCTCCGGCAGCGCTCCGTCGCGCAGCACCCGGCCTGCCAGGAAATCCATGACGTAGAACGCCGCGCCGATCACCGACTCGTCCTCGCACAGCACGCGCACGGGCGCCACCGGAAACCCCGCCAGCCGCAGCACCGACATCACCTCGAACTCCCGCTCGATGGCGTGCGCCGAGCGCGGCAGTTCAGCCGCAGGTCCCGGCTTGGCACGCAGCACCCAGCGTCGGTCCGCGGCCTGCAGCACCCAGCTCGGATTGGACTGACCGCCGTCAAGGGCCTGAACGTGGAGCGCAGCACCGCCGAGTTCGGGCAGGTGCGGCTGCAACCACGCGGCCAGCCGCGCCGGATCGATCGTCAGCCGGCCGTGCGTGGCACCTGGCGTTGCAGGTGAGCTTGCCGGTTGCCGGGCGCCAGACCGAGCCTCCGGCGTTGCCGCACCGGATGCCGGGGATTCGAACACTGAAGTGGAAGTTCGTCCGTCCATGGATTGATTGTCCGACAATAGTACTATACGTTGATAGGTGTTTACCCTGCTTGATGGTTACAAAGCGTCGCGCTGCAGCTGTTTCGGTACCCGCATGTCAACGGGTGCTGGTTCGTGCGGCGACGGGGCGCGCAGGTAGCGATGCGGCCTGGCGCGTGCCGGTTGGGCGTTGATGCGGCAAAAAAGCGGGCGTCGCCTTATCGGGCCTTCCGTCCGTTAGCAGCTGCGTTTGGAGCCACGGACCATCTGGAGGGCGCCACGCCGAGTTGCACCTTGAACCAGCGCGAGAAGGCGCTGACCGAGCTGAACCCGAGCAGATCCCCGATCTCCGACACGCTCATGGATCTTGCACTCAGGTAAGCGCAGGCGCGATCCCGACGAGCCTCGCACAACAAGGCGCTGAAATCAGTGCCTGCGCGGGCCAGTTGACGATGCAAGGTGCGCCGATGAACACCAAACTCGGCTGCCACCGAACTGCTGGTACATGCGTTTCGGTCCAACTGGCGCATGATGATTTGGCGCGCCGCTTCCGGGCCGACTCGCTGCCCTACCCCGGCGGTGCGGGCGCGGGTGCCAGTGAAACGCTGAAAGCCAGGGTCCGCTCCCGGCACGGGGCGGTCCAGATCCGACCGCTCAAACACCACCGCATTGTTTACCTCCCCAAAGCTGACGGGACAATCGAACAGCAGCCTGTACGCCCGATCGCTGGCGCCTCGCGTGTGAACGAAATGCACGCGTCGGGGACGCCAGGCCGCACCGAACAGTTGCACCATGATCTGAAACAACAGGCCGACACCGGCCTCCGTCGCTTGTCGGACTTCTGACTCGCCGTCGGCCAGAAGGGCCAGCGTGCATTGCGCCGTCTCACCCTGCTCCTGAAGATCCATCACCATGCAGGTGCTATGCAAGGTCATGCCGGCCATGATGCGCCGCAACGCTGCCCGCACAGTCTGCTCATCACGCACTTGCAATCCCAGCAAGCCCAGATGAGACAAGCCACGCGGTTGAGCCAGCCGCAGGCCGAAATCAGCCACGCCTCCTGCCTCTGCAGCCAGTTCCATCAGGCGAAAGGCTGCGCGCGCCCTAATCAGGACGTCCGGGCCCGTGAGGGCGCGCAACGGCACACCGGACTGCCTCGCCAGACGCTCAGGCTCGAGCCCGAGCGAGCGGGTCAGTTCCGCGAAGCCCGTCAAGGCAGCACTGCGGACCATGGGAGCTTTCATGGCTGTCACATCCAGTCAAGACACTGTCACCGATTGTCAAACATCGAGGTACTTCACGTCGAACAATTCGCTCCCAAAAGGAGACACCTTCATGCGCCGACGCAGCTTTCTTCTCTGGGCACCCTTGACCGCTCTGGCGGCCGAATTCCCCTCGGCCCCCGTCAAATTGATACACGCCTACCCAGGCGGCCTGGTCGACAACGGGGCACGGGCGCTTGCCACGCCGCTGTCGGTCCGCTGGCACCAGCCAGTGGTGGTCGAACCGCGGCCCGGGGCCAACGAGTTGCTGGCCAGCGAAGCGGTGGCGCGGAGCGCGAAGGACGGCTCGACGCTGCTGGTGGCCACCAAGACCGTCATGGCCAACAACCTGTTTCTCTTCGACAAGCTGCGCTTCGACCCATGGAAGGAACTGGTCCCGATCCGTGAGCTGTTCCGCATTCAGTTTGCGCTGGTGGTGCGCGCCGAACTCCCCGTGACCAGCCTGACCGACTTCGTGGCCCTCATGAAAAAGGAAGGCGCCCGGCACAACTACGGCTCGTCCGGGACGGGCGGGCCACTGCACCTGGCGATGGAGGGCTTCCGGCGCCGCGCCGGTTTCGAAATCGAACACGTGCCCTACAAGACCATTGCACAGGTCGCGCAGGACCTGCTGGGCGGTCATGTCGATGCCGTCTTCATCAGCGCGCCGTTCGCGCTCCCGTTCGTTCAGAGCGGCAAGCTCAAAATGCTGGCGGTGACAGGCCCGGAGCGCCTGCGCATCGCGCCGAAGGTGCCAACCTTCGCCGAGTCCGGCTACCCAGGCACGGACGACAGTACCTCCGTGGGCCTGCTGGCGCGGCATGGCACGCCGGCACCGGTGCTGGCGAGCATTGGCCGCGATGCGGCCGCCGTTCTCCGCTCCGACGAGTTTCGGCAGACCTTCCTGGCACCCAACGGGCTGGAAGCCTCCGACGCGGATGCCGCCCAGTACGCAGCCTCGCTCCAGGCGCGCCGGGGAACCGTCCAGCAGTTGTTCAAGCAACTTGGCATCCAGCCCCAGTGAAAGCCACTCCGATGGAAACCCGGTTGATCGAATCCAGCGAGCACGATCGCGCCTACATTGCACAAGCCCTGGCCGACGCCGCCTACCAGCGCGCCTACCAGGGTGGCAACACACCTCAGGCCATGCGCACAGGTACCGCTGCCGTGACCGCGCACAGTGCCGTGCGCCAGGCGCGCGAAGACGTGCGCGTACGTTGCGAGACCCTGGCGGGCGTGCCTTGCGAGTGGCTATTGCCACCGGCTGTACGTGCCGACATCGTCCCCGCCGATCAGCCGCTGATCGTCTATCTGCATGGAGGTGGTTTCGTGCGCGGCAGCCTGAATCTGGGCCGTGCCAACGCGGCCCAGATCGCAGCCAGCGCCGGCCTGCCTGTGCTGGCAGTTGGCTACCGGCAAGCACCGGAACATCCCTACCCCGCCGCGCCGGACGACGTACTGGCGGTTTATCAGGCCTTGCGTTCGGCGGCGCGCGCACCAACCTCGATGACGCTGGTGGGTGAATCGGCCGGCGGCACGCTGGCGCTGGGCATGCTGCCCCGCCTGCAAGGCCTCGGCGAGCCTGCTCCGGCGGCGATCGCGGCAGTCTCTCCCATGGCCGACCTCGCTTTGAGCGGCGCGTCCTGGATCTTCAACGCCCCCCAGGATGTGGCCGACCTGCCGACCGGCCGCCGCATGGTGGAGCTCTACCTGGGGTCGCGCAGCCCGGCGGACGCCCGGATTTCACCCGTGCTGCACGACTACGCGGGAGCCTGTCCCCTCTGGATCGCCATCGGCAGCCACGAAACCATGCTGAGCGATGCCGAGCGCCTGGCCAGACGCGCCGCGGAAACCGGCGCGCAGGTGCATTTCAGGGTCTACGCTGGCGTGCCCCATGGCTTCACGCGCTTCAACGTGCCCATCGCCGATCAGGCTTTGAATGACGCAGCGGCATGGTGCCGCGATCAGCTTGGCTGATGGTCCGCGCGCCACCGTGCGCGCGGCGGGCGCACCGCAGCGACGCGCCTAAGCGTTGGTATCGATCTCGCCGATCAGGTTGTCCACCACCACCGGCGATTCGAAGTAGGTGAGCTGCGGCTCGGTGCCATATTTCTCGGTCACGAAGCGGCGCCAGGCCTCGTCGTACTGGCGCTCGGCGTCGGCGCGGGTCTTCCACAGGTAGATGCCGCCGGCGGTGCGGCCGTCTTCCGTCAGCACGTAATGCTTGCGGATCAGGCCCGGCAAATCGCGGTAGCGCGGCGCGGTGCTGGCGAACACCTCGCGCGCCTGCGCCACCGTCATGGGTGCGGGCAGGCGGAACTGGACCAGGGCGATGATCATGCGAGTTTCTCCATCGATGGAACTGGAAGGGGCTGGCTCCATTCTGCTCAATGCAGCTGTCAGCCCGCAGCTGGCAGCAGAAGCCACTGGCACCCAGCCCGAACTGGGGGCTGCCCTGGGCACCACGCCCCGCACGCGAGAAGAAGCGCCGCTCAGGCCAGCCCCGGGTGCGTGGGAAACAGCTGCTTCAGCGTGGGATGCCTGGCATCGACGGCGGACAGCACTGGCGCCGCATGGGGCCAGGCCACCGCGAGGTGCGGGTCGTTCCAGGCGATGCCTTGGCGATGCGCGGGATCGAACTCCTCCGACACGTCGTTCAGATAATCGGTGGTGCGGTGGCTGTAGAACGCGTTGGCCAGCCCGCGGCTGATGAAGACGCGGTCCAGCGAACCCGGGTCATCCCCCAGAAGAAACTGCAGCGTGTGTGCGAAGGTCGGGCTCTCGGGCCGTACGTCGGCCACCACGCAGGTGGCCAGACCTCGCGGCACGTAGATCAGCTTGTCCCACGGTTCCACATGAAAGCCCCTCAGCACACCCGCGTGCGAGCGCGAATGGTTGCCCTGCCGCATGCGCAGGTCACGCCCCAGCGCAGCCGACAGTTCGCCAAACTGATAGGTCTGCCTGAAGAACCCGCGCTCGTCTTCGTGACGCTCCCAGCGCACCACATAAACGCCCTGGATGGCCGTCGTCTCAACCGGCATGGCTTGTGCTGTTCCTCCCGAACTCCAACCAGATGGCGCCCCACCCCATGAGCACGCCCGTCGCCACCGTCATCGTCCCGACCTTCGACCACGGCGCCACCATCGAACTGACGGTGGCCTCGGCGCTGCGCCAGACCATGCCGGTGGAAGTGCTGATCATCGGTGACGGCGTTCCCGATAGTCACAAAGTTTACATGGAGCAGCTCGTGCGCGGCGATGCGCGCGTGCGCTTCCTCGACCATCCGAAAGACCCGCGCCGTGGCGAACCCTACCGCCACGAAGCGCTGACGCAGGCCCGCGGGCACATCGTCTGCTACCTGTGCGACCGCGACCTGTGGTTCCCGACCCATGTGGAGCGGCTCGCCACGATGCTCGAGACCGCCGACTTCGCCCATTCGCTGCCGATGCACCTCCACCCCGGCGGCCTCTGGCAGTTCTTTCCGGTCGACCTCGCCCATCCGGTGCACCGGCAACTGATGCTCACGCACTGGAACCGTGTGCCGCTATCCTGCGCCGCCCATACCCTCAGCGCCTACCAGCGCCTGCCCGAAGGCTGGAGCCCCACGCCGGCCGGTACCGCGACCGACTGGCACATGTTCCGCAAGTTCCTGCTCGATCCGCAGTGCCGCTGCGCCAGCGGCGCCGTGCCCACAGCCCTCACCTTTCCCAGCCCCCCGCGCAAAGGCTGGACCATGGCGCAGCGCGTGGAAGAACTCCAGGGCTGGAAAGCCCTGATCGACAACACCGCCACCAACACGGCCCTGATGATGCGGTTCATGGAACTGGCCATCCAGGCGCGCGACCGCGAGCTGGCCGGCTACTACGGCGAGCAGTTCTTTCCGGCCGCCCCGCCCTAGCGCTCGGCGACGAAGATGTGCGCCTGGATCTTGCTGTCCACCGGCCCCGGGCCGAAGCGCTGTTCGAGGGCGGCGGTGGCCAGCCTGGTGGCTTCGGGCAGACCGTCCGGCGCGCGCGCCTCGATCTCGTTGCGCAGCGGCGTGCCCTGGCAATAGGCGACGGCGACGAAGTCCGCCGTATCGGCACGGCTGCGCGCCGCCAGGGTGGTGACCGCATGGGCGGCGTCGAAACCCGCTTCCACCAGCGCAGCGCTCATGGGCCCGATGGCGCCGTGGCCGTGCGGAAGCCGCGCCAGGAAGCGCGGCGGATCGGCCGGGAACATGGGCAACAGGCTTTCGGTGACGACGTCGGCGAACTCGTTGTGCTCGATGCCGTCCCACACGTTGAAGACGAAGGCGCCGCCGGGGCGCAGCACCCGCCGCGCCTCGGCAAAAGCCTGCGCCTTGTCCGGAAAGAACATGGCGCCGAACTGGCAGACCACGGCGTCGAACGAGGCATCCGGAAACGGCAGCTGCATGGCATCCGCCTGCTGCCATTCCACGGGCCGGCTGGTGCCCACCAGGGCGGCGCGTTCCAGCATGGCAGGGTTGAGGTCCGTCGCCACCACCGGCACCGAAGGCGGCAGGGCCTGCGCCAGCTGGCGCGTGACCACGCCCGTGCCGGCGGCGATCTCCAGCACCGAGCCGGGCTGCCTGGCCGCCACGCGCGCCGCCAGATCGTCCGCGTAGGCCTGGAAGATCAGCGGCACCAGGTAGCGCTCGTACAGCTCCGGGATGGAGCCGGCAAAGCGCGTGTCGAGGTTGGGTGCGAGCACGGCGGTTCTCCCTTGACGTCGGACGGCCGGCCCAGCGCGCCCGTGCGGCGGGCACTGCGCGCACCTGGCCGGCGGGGTTGCCGCGCGACGTGATTGTTGCGCCAAGCGCGCGCCAGGGAAACAGCAGGCGCCCCAACTTTTCTCGATGCCAAGGGCGCGGTCGATAGCGTGGGCGCCTGCGCCGCAGCGCGCTCCATGCAGGCGCCTGGCGCCGGCAGACACCTACCGCAGTGGCTTGAAGAAACTACCAATTCGATAGCTGTCTGCGCCCGCCATGAAAGGGCCAGAGGCCTAAAAGGCATAAAAAAAGCCACGGCGAACCGTGGCTTTCCCGTCTCCTCGGGGCCGGCATGCCGGCCGGCCCACCTTCAAGCGCTTTTTAGTGGAACTGCTCTTCCTCGGTGGAGCCCGTCAGCGCCTTGACGCTGGAGCTGCCGCCCTGGATGACGGTGGTCACGTCGTCGAAGTAGCCGGCGCCGACTTCCTGCTGGTGCGACACGAAGGTGTAGCCCTGCTCGCGCGCCTTGAATTCGGGCTCCTGCACCATGTTGACGTAGTGCTTCATGCCCTCGCCGCCGGCGTAGGCCTTGGCGAATTCGAAGGTGCGGTACCAGTTGACGTGGATGCCGGCCAGCGTGATGAACTGGTACTTGTAGCCCAGCGCCGACAGCTCGTCCTGGAACTTGGCGATGGTGGCGTCGTCCAGGTTCTTCTTCCAGTTGAAGGAAGGCGAGCAGTTGTAGCTGAGCAGCTTGCCCGGGCACTTGGCGTGCACGGCCTGGGCGAACTCGCGGGCGAAGCCGAGGTCGGGCGTGCCGGTCTCGCACCACACCAGGTCGGCGTAGGGCGCGTAAGCCACGCCGCGGCTGATGGCCTGCTCCAGGCCGTTCTTGACGCGGTAGAAGCCCTCTTGCGTGCGCTCGCCGGTCAGGAACGGCTTGTCGTTGGCGTCGTGGTCGGAGGTGATCAGGTTGGCGGCTTCCGCGTCGGTGCGGGCCAGCACGATGGTGGACACGCCCATCACGTCGGCGGCGAAGCGCGCGGAGATCAGCTTCTCGCAGGCTTCCTGCGTGGGCACCAGCACCTTGCCACCCATGTGGCCGCACTTCTTCACGGCGGCCAGCTGGTCTTCGAAGTGCACGCCCGCCGCGCCGGCGGTGATCATGTTCTTCATCAGCTCGAAGGCGTTCAGCACGCCGCCGAAACCGGCTTCAGCGTCGGCCACGATGGGCAGGAAGTAGTCGGTGAAGTCCTTGTCGCCAGGGCCCACGCCGCGGCTCCACTGGATTTCATCCGCGCGCTTGAAGGTGTTGTTGATGCGGCGCACCATGGTCGGCACCGAGTCGTAGGCGTACAGCGACTGGTCGGGGTACATGGTCTCGGAGGTGTTGCCGTCGGCGGCGACCTGCCAGCCCGACAGGTACACGGCCTCCAGGCCGGCCTTAGCCTGCTGCATGGCCTGGCCGGCGGTAATGGCGCCGAACGCGTTCACGTAGCCCTTCTTGGCCTCGCCGTTGACCAGGCCCCACAGCTTCTCGGCACCGCGCTTGGCCAGCGTGTACTCGATCGGCAGGCTGCCGCGCAGTCGCACCACGTCGGCGGCGCTGTAGCCGCGCTTGATGCCCTTCCAGCGGGGGTTGGTGGCCCAGTCTTTTTCCAGGGCGGCGATCTGCTGTTCGCGGCTCATTTGCTCGTTGGGGTTCGGCATGAAAAGCTCCAAAGGTGAGGTGGGACAAACAAGGCTGCGGCCGGCTGGTGGCAAAGGGTTCCGGGCTGGCCGTTGGACTGCATCTTAACTCTTGTATAAGACTTGCAAAAGACTCTTATGTCTTATACAAGACAAATTTTTCATCCTTTCAAATCAATGAGTTAGACATTGAATTTTGTATTGCGAGAGTCAATTTTCCGTATTGAGAAATTTTGCGGCGGCGCAGCAAGTCATATTTTCATATCCGGTATCATCATTTCGTCATTTGAAATTGCACCCGTTTCCGCCAGCCAGTCACCGCTTTGGACCACCGGGCGCCCCCTCACGTAGGCGGGGTTGATCTCGTACACCAGGCAGCGCAGCTCACACCCCGCCACGGCGACCGGCACCTCGCGTTTGGCGTACTCGTCGCTGTTCTGGGGGTAGACCTCCTCGATCTGGTCGAGCACCGGCTCCAGCGCGGCCTCGATGGCGTAGATCTCGCCCAGCACCTGCGTGGTGCCGCCCAGCACCAGGCCCGGGTAGGCGCCAAGGTGGTGCAACGTGCCCGCCAGCCGTGCATGGCCGACGAAACGCGGCGCCGGCACGAGGCGGTTGATGTCGTTGGCGCCGCCGCGCCGCAGCGTGCCGTACACGAACACGTGGCGCTCAGCTGCAGCCGCCTCGGTTGCGCAGGCGGCGTTGCCGCTGGAAGGGCTGCCGCGCGGATCGCGGCCCGGGGCTGCTTGATGCATGATCGCCAGTTTCATACAAGAAAGATGCCAACGCGCGCGCCTGGAAGCCCCGGCGCGGACGACGTTGTAACCGCATGTCGCCAGCCCCCTCTTCCTCCGGCGCCGCGCCCCGAAAACCGCTGGCCTATGGCGCGCTGGCGCTCAGCATGGCGCTGGTCGGCAGCTACGTGGCGCTGTCCAAGCCGCTGGCGGCGGTGTTTCCGGTGCTGCTGCTGGCCTGGCTGCGCTTTGGCATCGGCGGCGCGGCCATGCTGCACTGGCTGAAGAAGCCCGCCAGCGAGGCGCCGCTGTCACCGCAGACGCGGCGCCTGCTGTTCCTGGAGTCCTTCCTCGGCAACTTCCTGTTCACGCTGTGCATGATCAGTGGCGTGAAGCTGACCACGGCGGTGGCGGCCGGGGTGATCATGGCGGCCATCCCGGCGGCGGTGGCGGTGCTGTCGTGGCTGTTCCTGCGCGAGCGCGTCGCGCCGCGCGTGTGGGCCGGCGTGGCCTGCGCGGTGCTCGGCATCGGCCTGCTTTCGCTATCGAAACATGAGCTGCCTGCGCCCGCCACGCCTGGGCTGGATGGCCAAAACACTCAGAATCTGGCGTGGCTGGGCAACCTGCTGCTGCTGGCCGCGGTGTTCTGCGAAGCGAGCTACGCGGTGATCGGCAAGAAGCTCACCGGCGCCATGGGGCCACGGCGCATCACGGCCATCATCAACCTGTGGGGCTTCGCGCTGACCACGCCGTTCGGGCTGTGGCTGGCCTGGCGCTTCGACTTCGGCGCCGTGCACGGCGGCGTGTGGGTGCTGCTGCTGTTCTACGCGCTGGCCGCCAGCGTGTGGACGGTGTGGCTGTGGATGACCGGGCTGAAGACCGTGCCCGCCGCGCAGGCCGGCGTGTTCACCGTGATGCTGCCGATCAGCGCCGCCGTGGTGGGCGTGCTGGTGCTGGGCGAGCGCCTGAGCCCCCAGCAGATGCTGGCCTTCGCCATCGCCCTGGCCGGCGTGCTGCTGGCCACCCTGCCCTCGCGCGCGGCGCTGCGCGTGGGCAAGCGCTGAGTCGCTCCGGCCGCTCCTTGATTCATAGCTGCCTGCGGCTGCCAGGCAAGGGCTGGAGGCCGATTTGATGCTCAAACATAGGCTGCGCGCCGCCAGCGCGGCCAGCGCCGCTCGGCTATGCTCGCCGCCCTGATGAGTGCCCCTCCCGCAGCGCCGTCCGCCGGCGCTTCCGCCGCCCCTGCGGCCCCAACATCCCCAACCGACGCAACCGCCGACCCTGGCGACCAGGCCAGCAGCCTGCGCGCCCACGCCTCCTTCATGCGGCTGTGGTGGTCGCGCCTGCTGGCGGGCGCGAACCAGCAGATCCTGATGCTGGCGATCGGCTGGCGCATGTACGACCTGACGGGCAGCGCCTGGGATCTGGGGCTGGTGGGGCTGTTCCAGTTCGTGCCGGCGCTGCTGCTGGCGCTGCCGGCCGGCCACGTAGCCGACCAGCACCACCGCGGCAAGGTGGTGTCGGTCTGCCTGGCGGTGGTGATGGCGGTGGCGCTGGTGCTGCTGGCCGCGCACGCGCTGGCGGCCGATTCGCGCGCGCTGCTGCTGGGTGTGTCGCTGGTGCTCGGCGGTGTGCGCGCCTTCCAGATGCCGGCCCAGCAGGCGCTGACGCCGCTGCTGGTGCCGCCGGCGCTGCTGCCGCGCGCGATGGCCTTCAGCGCCTCGGGCGTGCAGGCGGCGATCATCGGTGGCCCGGCGCTGGGCGGTGCGTTCTACGCGCTGGGCCCGGGCGTGGTGTACGGCGCCTGCGTGCTGCTGTCGGGCGCGGCTTCGCTGCTGATGGCGGGCGTGCGCTACGAGCACCAGCCGCCGGAACGCCAGCCGGTGCGGCTGGCCACGCTGCTGGCGGGCGTGCGCTTCATCGGCTCGCGCAAGCCGGTGCTGGGCGCCATCTCGCTGGATCTGTTCGCGGTGCTGCTGGGCGGCGCGGTGGCGCTGCTGCCGATCTTCGCCAAGGACATCCTGCACACCGGCCCGTGGGGCCTGGGCCTGCTGCGCAGCGCGCCGGCGGTGGGCGCGCTCGGCATGTCGCTGTGGCTCACGCGGCACCCGCCGGAGCGCGGCATCGGCCGCCGGCTGCTGCTGGCGGTGGGCGTGTTCGGCGCCTGCATGGCTGTCTTCGGGCTGTCGCGCTGGTTCTGGCTGTCGCTGGCGGTGCTGGCCATCTCCGGCGCGGCCGACATGGTGAGCGTGGTGATCCGCCAGACGCTGGTGCAGATCGAGACACCGGACGCCATGCGCGGCCGCGTGAGCGCGGTGAACTCGATCTTCATCGGCGCCAGCAACCAGCTGGGCGAGTTCGAATCCGGCGCCACCGCCGCACTGCTGGGCCCGGTGGGCGCCGCGGTGCTGGGCGGCGTGGGCACCATGCTGGTGGCGGTGAGCTGGGTGTGGCTGTTCCCCGCGCTGGCCAAGCGGGACCGCATGGAAGAGCGGCGCGGCTGAAGCCGGTCTTTTGATCAAAAAGGCTTGCAGCGCTTATAGGGCGGGCGCCGCCAGCTATGTTTTCAGAAGCAGTGCGGATGCCGGCTGGCGCCGCGCCGCAGGGTCAGACCAGCGGCTTGGCGGCGACCACGATGCCGTCTTCGTCAGCGTACAGCCAGTCGCCCGGTCGCACCCACACGCCCTGGATCTGCACCGGCTCGCCGGCCTGGCCTTCGCCGCGCTTTTCGGTGCGCAGCGGCATCAGCGCCAAGGCGCGGATGGGGATGCCGGCGGCGCGCAGCTCGGCCACGTCGCGCACGCAGCCATCCACCACGATGCCGGCCCAGCCGTTCTTGGCCGCGGCCACCGCCAGGTTGCCGCCCACCAGCGCGCGGCGCAGCGAGCCGCCGCCGTCGACCACCAGCACGCGGCCTTCGCCCGGGCTGTTGACCGCGTCGCGCACGCGCGAGTTGTCTTCCAGGCTGCGCAGGGTGTGCACCGGGCCGCAGAAAGGCCTGGCGACGCCGAAGTCATGGAACATCGGCGGCAGCACGCGGAAGGCGCCGCTGGTGTCGGCCTCGTGCGCGTCGCACAGGTCGCAGGTGGCGAAAGCGGGGGGTTGGGTGGCTGTGTTCATGGTGTCGGCAGGGTGAGCTGTGGGATGAAGAGCACGAAGATGCGGCGCTTGCGCAACGCCCGCGCATGCTGATGTGCGCGCTGCGGCCTGCCGTCTTTATAACGTGATGTCCTCGCGAAAGTGGCACGGCCGTGCTCGCCGCCACAGGCTTTTTCCCTCTTGATTTCAACCCCTGACAGCCACTTGCAATGCCATGTTGCCGCGCCACTTGAAGCGCCTGAACAAGCTATGACGGCGCAGGGCGCGTGCCCCGGGACGCGCAGACGTAGCAAACACGCCGAAAAACACTTGCGCTCCCTCTAAAAAACCACAATTTCCCCTTGGAAGCGTGCTACTTATCCAGTAGCATGGCGGGCAGCCAGCCGGGGGGCGCACGCACCGGGTGGCGCAACAACCAACTCCGACAACAGGAACGCAACCATGGCAACTGCAAAAAAAGCCCCGGCCAAGAAGGCCGCCGCGAAGAAAGCCGCTCCGGCCAAGAAAGCCGCTCCGGCCAAGAAAGCCCCTGCCAAGAAGGCAGCAGCACCCGCCAAGAAGGCCCCGGCCAAGAAGCGCACCCCCAGCGCCGCCTTCATGAAGCCGCTGACGCCCAGCCCCGCGCTGGCCGCCATCGTGGGCGCCAAGCCCCTGCCCCGTACCGAAGTCACCAAGAAGGTGTGGGACTACATCAAGGCCAACAAGCTGCAGGATGCGAAGAACAAGCGCAACATCAACGCCGACGCCAAGCTGAAGGAAATCTTCAAGAAGCCCCAGGTGTCGATGTTCGAGATGACCAAGCTGATCAGCGCGCACCTGTCCTGATCCGCAGCGCCTTCGGGCCACAAGAAAGCCGGCTTGCGAGCCGGCTTTTTTTGTGCCCTTGATCCACCTGCGCGTCAGCCGCTTTCATCGCCGGGCCGCCCCAAGATGAAAACGCCCCCTCGGGGGGCAGCGCACCACGCGAAGCGGGGGAGCGTGGGGGCCTGTTTCATCGCCGGGCCGCCCCAAGATGAAAACACCCCCTCTGGGGGCAGCGCACCACGCGCAGCGGGGGAGCGTGGGGGGATTTTTCAAGACAAATCGGCCTCTGGCCCAATGACGACGGGCGCAGGAAGCTATCGAACCAATAGCTTTATGAGCGCTTCAGTGCCTGCTCGGTGATCGCGCTCAGCGTGCCCCGGGTGGTGATGACCTCCGGGTCAAGCACGATCTCGATCAGCGTGCCGTTGGGCCGCTCCAGCGCCGCCAGCAGCGCGGGCTCGAACTCCTCGGTGCGGGTGATGCGCACGCCGTGGTAGCCGTAACCCTGCGCCAGCAGCACGAAGTCGGCGCCGGCGATGGCCGTGCCGCTGGCGCGGCGCGGGTACTCGCGCTCCTGGTGCATGCGGATGGTGCCGTACATGCCGTTGTTGAGCAGCACCACGATGGTCCTGGCGCCATGCTGGCTGGCGGTGGCCAGCTCCTGCCCGTTCATCAAGAAATCGCCGTCGCCGGTGATGTTGAACACCACCCGCCCGGCGCCGATGGCCGCCGCCACGCCCGCCGGCACGCCGTAGCCCATGGCGCCGCTGGTGGGCGCGAGCTGCGTCTTGCTGCCCTTGGCGATGCCGTGGAAGCGCCAGAAGCGGTGCACCCAGGTGGCAAAGTTGCCGGCCCCGTTGGTGACCACCGTGTCGGCCGGCAGGTGCTGCTGCGCGGTGGCGACGATGGCCGCCATGTCGATGCTGCCGGGCAGCTGCTGCGGCACCAGGTTGGCTTGGTAATCGGCCTGGGCGGCTTCCGTCCAGGCGCGCCAGGGCACGCTGGCCGGTGGCTCCAGCGCGGCCAGCAGCGCCGCCGCGCCCGGCATGCTGGCGCACAGCTGCAGGTCGGCCTGGTACACGCGGCCCAGCTCTTCCGGGCTGGGGTGGATGTGGATCAGCTTCTGCGCCGGTCGCGGCGCCTGGATCAGCGTGTAGCCGCCGGTGGTCATCTCGCCCAGGCGCGGGCCGACCACCAGCAGCAGATCGGCCTCGCGCACGCGCTGGGCCAGTCTGGGGTTCAGGGCGATGCCCACGTCGCCCGCGTACTGCGGGTGGTGGTTGTCGAAGGTGTCCTGGAAGCGGAAGGCGTTGGCCACCGGCAGCTGCCAGCGCTCGGCGAAGCCTTGCAGCGCCTGCGCGGCGGCGGGCGTCCAGCCCGGGCCGCCGGCGATGACCAGCGGACGCTGCGCTTTCGATAGCTGCGCGCGCAAATCCTGCAAGGACTTCGGGTCGAATTGGTAGCAAACGTCGGGTACGCGCGGCAGCGGCGCCGCGTCCACCATCTGCGTCAGCATGTCTTCCGGCAGCGCCAGCACCACCGGCCCCGGGCGGCCGTGCAGCGCGGTGGCGAAGGCGCGCGCGACGTACTCGGGCAGGCGCCGCACGTCGTCGATGCGCTCCACCCGCTTGGCCATGCCGCCGGTGCTGGGGCCGAAGAAGGCGCGGTAGTCGACCTCCTGGAAAGCCTCGCGGTCGCGCTGGTCGCTGGCCACGTCGCCAACGAAGACCACCATCGGCGTCGAATCCTGGAACGCGGTGTGGATGCCGATGCTGGCGTTGGTCGCGCCGGGCCCGCGGGTCACGAACAGCACGCCCGGCCGGCCAGTCAGCTTGCCCATGGCGTCGGCCATGAAGGCAGCGCCGCCCTCCTGCCGGCAGGTGACAAATTCGATCTGCTCGCGGTACGCATGGAAACCATCCAGGGCCGCCAGGTAGCTTTCGCCCGGCACACCGAACACATGGGTCACGCCTTGGGCCACAAGGCATTCAACGAGAAGATGGCCGCCGATCTGTTGGGTCATGCGCGGATTGTGGCCGAACCCTTTGCGCCTGACCCGCGCCACGGCTGGCTCACATGTCCCCGGCACGACGTGGGGCGCGCGCAGTTCGATCCGCGCCAGCTAGAAGCGCCCCTTGGTAACCTCGCCGCCACGGATGGACAAATAAGTAACCAATCAGTTAATCTACGGCATGGAGTCAATCAAGACGGAACCGCTCGACACCCGGGGCCGGGATGCGGAGCGCTCGCAGGCGGAGATCCTGCAGGCCGCGCGGGAGGAGTTCGCGAGCCACGGCCTGGCCGGCGCCCGGGTGGACCGGATCGCCGAGCGCGCAGGGCTCAACAAGCGCCTGATCTACTACTACTTCAACAGCAAGGACGACCTGTTCCTGGCCGTGCTGGAAAGCGTGTACGCCGACATCCGGGCGGCCGAACAGCGGCTTCACCTGCTGGACATGGAGCCGGCCCAGGCGGTGCGCCGGCTGACCGAGTTCACCTGGCAGTACTACCTGGAACATCCGGAGTTCATCACCCTGCTGAACAGCGCCAACCTGCACCAGGCCAGGCACCTGCAGCGTTCGTCCAGGGTGCGCGAAATGAACTCGCCCGTGATCCAGACGCTGGGCGACGTGCTGGAGCGCGGCCGCAAGACCGGGGTGTTCCGCGGCGGGGTCGACCCCGTCCAGCTCTACATCTCGATCGCCGGGCTGGCCTACTTCTACCTCTCCAACAACCACACGCTGTCGGCCATCTTCGGACGCGACCTGATGACCCCCAAGGCGCACGCGGAGCGGCTCTCGCACATGTGCGACGTGATCCTAGGGTATGTCCTGAGGGACTGACGCCGCCGGCTCGTTGACGCGACAGGCGCTCTCCCTACAATTCACCTTCTGGTGAATTAAACAACGGAGACTGCCCATGCTTGCCCCCAAAACCCTGGCGCGCCGCGCCTTCGTGCTCACCCTGCTGGCCACCGCCGCCGGCTCCGCGATGGCGCAATGGAAGCCCACGCGCCCGATCAACCTGATCGTGCCCTGGGCCGCGGGCGGCTCCACCGACCAGGTGACACGCGTGGTGGCCGCCGAGCTGGAAAAGTCGCTCGGACAGACCATCGTCATCGTCAACCAGCCGGGCGCCTCGGGCGCCATCGGCACCAAGAGCGCGCTGGATGCCCCCAAGGACGGCTACACCTGGACGGCCGGCGCCGCCCAGGATCTGGGCGCCTACCAGGCACTGGGCTCGGTGAACACCAGCATCAAGGACTGGCACCTGTACCTGAACGTGGCCAACATCCAGGTGATCGGCGTCAACCCGTCCCGCCCCTGGAAGACCGCCAAGGAACTGCTGGACGACATGAAAGCCAGACCGGGCCAGATCAGCGTGGCCACCGCGGGCGTCACCTCTGCTGCGCACAACGCGATGGACCAGATCGTCAAGGCCACCGGCGTCAAGTACAAGGAAGTCTCCTACGATGGTGGCAACCCCGCCGTGGTGGCCACCGTGGCCGGGGAGGCCGACCTGACCACCCAGCTGGCGGTGGAGCAGGCCGACATGATCCGCGGCAAGCGCCTGCGCCCGCTGGCCACGGTGAGCGACAAGCCGCTGGAACTCGAAGGCTACGGTTCCATTCCGCCGCTGTCGCAGACCGTGCCCGGCTTCACGGCGCCGGCCAATTACTTCGGCATCTTCATTCCCAAGGGCGTGCCCGACGAGGTGACCAAGACGCTGGACAAGATCTGGGCCGAGCAGATCGTCAAGAGCGAGGCGCTGAAGAAATACGCCAACTCGCGTGGCGCACTGTTCGACCCGCTGTACGGCGACGCAGCCCAGAAGGCCGTGTTCCCGGCCGTGCAGAGCAACGCCTGGAACCTGTTCAACAGCGGCAAGGCCAAGGTGTCGCCGGACACGGTGGGCATTCCCAAGCCCTGAGAAGGTGTGAACGAACCCCACATGCCCGCCCTGGCCGCACGTCCATGACCGAACCGACACAGCCTGAAACGCTCCCCGAGCGCAGGCCCCCGCGTTCCGACCTGCGCGACGCCGTGGGCTGGGCGGCGCTGGGCCTGGCCACGCTGATCGGCTCGATCCGCATGGACCGGCTGGAGCAGCAGCACATCAACCCGGTCACGGTACCGGGCCTGCTTCCTGGCCTGCTGAGTCTGGCGATGCTGCTGCTGGGGCTCGTGCTGGCGGTGCGCAGCTGGCGGCGTGGCGCGCTCCTGCAGGCCACACCGATGCCGGATCCGCTCGCGCGGGAGCAACGCAAGCGCGTGGTGGTCGCCACCGCGCTGTGCCTGGGCTACGCCGTGGTGCTGGTGGGCCATGGCCTACCCTTCTGGCTGGCCTCGTCAATCTACGTCACCGCATCCATTCTGGTGTTCCAGCGCCTCAGCCCGGATCCCGCGCAGCGCCGTTTAAGCGGCCGGGTCATCGCGCAGGCCCTGGTGATCGGCATCCTGGCCTCGGTCGTCACCTGGCTGGTGTTCGAACGCGTGTTCCTGGTGCGGCTGCCCTGACTCCCTCTTTCCTCGCCTTCACATGCTTCAGGGACTGCAAGACCTAGGCGCTGCCTATCTGAGCTTCATGAACCCGCTCACGCTGCTGTACGGGCTGGGCGGGGCGTTCGTGGGCATCGTCATGGGCATCCTGCCCGGTCTGTCGGCCACGCTGGCCATCGCGCTGCTGACCACGCTGACCGTCAAGCTCCAGGCCAACGACGCGATCCTGGTGCTGATCTGCTCCTACGTGGGGGCGCTGTACGGCGGCTCGCGCACGGCCATCCTGCTCAACATCCCCGGCACCGCCGCCAACGCCGCCTCCTGCGCCGACGGCTACGCGCTGGCGCAGCAGGGCCAGGCCGGCCGCGCCATCGGCATCGCCACCTCGGGCGCCTTCGTCAGCACGCTGATCGGCGTGGTCTGCCTGGCGCTCTTCACGCCGCTGCTGGCCGAGGTGGCGCTCAAGTTCGGGGCCTTCGAGTTCTTCTGGCTGGCACTGTTCGGCGTGACCATCTCCGGCAGCATCGTGGGCGACGACCCGCTCAAGGGCTGGCTGATGGGCCTGCTCGGCCTGCTGATCGCGCAGGTCGGGCAGGAAAGCCTGTACGCCTACAACCGCTTCACCTTCGGCTGGGACGAGCTGTCCGGCGGCATCGCGCTGATCCCGGCGCTGGTGGGCGCCTTCGGCCTGGCCGAGGTGCTGACCACCCTGTCCGACCCCATCGAGCGCAAGATCGCCGACCTGAGCGACTCCGTGCTGCCGCGCTTCCGCGAGGTGTTGCAGTACCGCTGGACCGTGCTGCGCTCGGGCGTCATCGGCGTCATGACCGGCCTGCTGCCGGGCGTGGGCGAGGACGCTGGCGCCTGGATGTCCTACGCCGCCGCCAAAGCCGTGAGCAAGGAGAAGGAGAAATTCGGCAAGGGCTCGATCGACGGCCTGATGGCGGCCGAGACCGGCGACATGTCCTCCATCCCCGGGCACATCATTCCATCGCTGGCGCTCGGCATCCCGGGCTCGGCGCCTTCGGCCGTGCTGATGGCCGCGATGATCATCCATGGTGTGCAGCCGGGGCCGATGCTGATGATCCAGCACCCGCATTTCATCTACCACGTGGTGGCGATGACCACGCTGGCCTCCATCACCATCCTGCTGTTCGGCCTGTTCGGCGTGCGGCCGCTGCTGCACATCCTCAAGGTCCGGCGCGGCATCCTGATGCCCATCGTCTTGCTGCTGTGCACGGTGGGTGCCTTCGCCACCGCGTCGCGGCTGTTCGATGTCTATGCCATGCTGGCGATCGGCATCGGCGCCTACTTCCTGCGCCGCCGCGGCTACGAGATGGCGCCGCTGGTGCTGGGCCTGGTGCTCGGGCCGCTGCTCGACAAGAGCCTGCGGCGCGGGCTGGTGCTGTCGGACGGCAGCATCGGGCCGTTCTTCACGCGGCCCATCTCCATGGTGTTCGCCGCGGTGACCATTTTCACCATCCTGCTCTACGTACCGGCCTTCAAGGCTGCCGTGTCGCGTGCCCGCCGTGCCGTGACGGGCACGGTGCAGGGCGCGTTCGGACGCAGGGCCTGACGGCGCAGCGCCATGAAGATCGCCCTGTGCAACGAAGTGCTGCAGCCGCTGCCCTTCGAGCAGCAATGCCGTCTGGCCGCGGACCTCGGCTACGACGGCCTGGAAGTCGCACCCTTCACCCTCGCCGAGGACCCCACGCAACTGTCCGACGCCGAGGCCGCGCGGTTGGCCCGCGTGGCCGCCGACCACGGCCTCGCCATCGCGGGCCTGCACTGGCTGCTGGTGGCGCCACCCGGCCTGTCCATCGTCAGCGCGGACGCCGGCTTGCGTGCACGCACCTCGGCGGTGATGGAGCGCATGGTGGAACTGTGCGCGGCCATGGGTGGGCGCTACCTGGTGCATGGCTCACCCAAGCAGCGCTCCGTGCCCGCGGGCGCCACGCCTGGGCAAGCCTGGGAGCGCGCGCGCGAGTGCCTGCACCGCGCCGCCCGGCGTGCCGAGGCCTGTGGTGTCACCTACTGCCTGGAGCCGCTCTCACCCGTCGAGACCGATCTGGTCAACACCGTGGAGCAAGCCGTTTGCATGGTCGAAGAAGTGGGCTCATCCGCGCTCAAGACCATGATCGACTGCAGCGCCGCCGGGCAGGCGGAAAGCGAAGCGCTGCCCGCGTTGATCGAGCGCTGGATGCCGACTGGCCACATCGCCCACGTGCAGGTCAACGACCCGAACCGCCGCGGCCCCGGCCAGGGCGATCTGCGTTTCGCGCCCATCCTGCGCAGCCTGCAGAAGATGCAGCGCCAGGGCCACTATGGCGACTGGATCGCCGTGGAACCGTTCGACTACCGCCCCGACGGCCCGGGCTGCGCGGCCCGCGCCATCGGCTACCTGCGCGGCGTTCTGGAAGGTCTGGGCGATGACTGACGCGCCGTGCCTGACCATCGAGGCGATCGAGCTCTACGAACGTCCGGTGCACCTGCGCCTGCCGTTCCGCTTCGGCGTGGTCACGCTCACCCACTGCCCGCAGGCTTTCGCGCGCGTGTGCGTGCGCCTGGCGGACGGCCGCAGCGCCTGGGGCGCCGCAGCCGAGCTGATGGCGCCCAAGTGGTTCGACAAGAACCTGGCGCTGTCCAACGACGACAACTTCGACCAGCTGCGCCGCTCGCTGCTGCTGGCCCGTGATGCCTACCTGGTTACCGGCGCCGACACCGCCTTCGGCCACTTCGCCCACCACTACCAGCCGCTGATCGAGGCTGGCGCGGCCCACGGCCTGAACCCGCTGATCGCCTGCTACGGCCCGGCGCTGATCGACCGCGCAGTGCTTGATGGCCTCTGCCGCGCGCTCGATCTGTCGTTCTACGAGGCCGTGCGCCGCAACGCCCCGGGCATCGACGCCCGCCTGACGCCCGATCTGGCGGGTTTCGACCTGCCGGGCTTTCTCCGCGGCCTCGCGCCCGCGCCCACCATCGACCTGCGCCACACCGTGGGCCTGGTCGACCCCATCACCGCCGCGGACGAACATGTCAGCCCCCACGACGGCCTGCCCGAAACGCTGCAGGAGGTGGTGGCCGCCACCGGCTGCCGCTGGTTCAAGCTCAAGGTGAGCGGCAAGGCCGAGGCCGACCTGGAGCGCCTGTCGCGCATCGCCGCCGTGCTGAAGGACGTGCCCAACCTGCGCGTCACGCTCGACGGCAACGAGCAGTTCGCCAACGCTGCCGCGGCATCGGCTTTCTGGCGGCAGGTGCTGCAGACACCCAGTCTGCAGCACCTGGCCGCGGCCACGCTCTACATCGAGCAACCCTTGCCACGCGCCACCGCGTTGGAGTCCGACGTGCGCGAACTGGCCGCCATGCGCCCCGCGCTGATCGACGAGTCCGACGGCACGCTGCAAGCCTTCCCGCGCGCGCTGGAGCTGGGCTACACCGGCGTGTCCAGCAAGCAGTGCAAGGGTGTCTACCGCTCGCTGCTGAACGCCGCGCGCTGCCGGCAGCGCGATCAGCTGGCCGGCCAGGCGGGCTGCTTCATGTCGGCGGAAGACCTCACCACCCAGGCCGGGCTGGCCGTGCAGCAGGACCTGGCGCTGGTCAACCTGATCGGCCTGACCCACGTCGAGCGCAACGGCCACCACTACGTCGACGGCTTCGCCGGCCAGGGCGCCGGACCCGCCGAGGCAGCGGCCTTCCTGCAGGCGCAACCCGGCCTCTACGAGGCGGCGCCCAATGGCAATGCGCGGCTGCGCGTGCAAGGCGGTCTGCTCGACCTGCGCTCGCTGGGCGCCCCCGGCTTCGCCACCGGCACCCATCCCAACTGGGCGAGCCTTCAGCCCCTGCGCGAGCCCGTGGCCTGACGCTCCCTGCCAACGCCCACCCTTCCCACCCAACCCACCGCATCCATGACCACACGAAGACTCGGAATCATCATGCACGGCGTCACCGGCCGCATGGGCATGAACCAGCACCTCATCCGCTCCATCTGCGCGATCCGCGCCGAAGGCGGCGTGGTCCTTGCCAACGGCGACCGGGTGATGCCCGACCCGATCCTGATCGGCCGCAACGCCGAGAAGATCGAGGCCCTGGCCAAGGCGCACGGCATCGCACGCTGGGGCACCGACCTCGACGGCGCGCTGGCCAACCCGGACGACACCGTCTTCTTCGACGCCGGCACCACGCAGATGCGCCCCACGCTGCTGGCCAAGGCGATCCGCGCCGGTAAACACGTCTATTGCGAAAAGCCCATCGCCACCAACCTCAACGAGGCGGTGGAGATCGCCCGACTGGCCGAAGAGGCCACGAAGACCAGGGGCCTGAAGCACGGCGCCGTGCAGGACAAGCTGTTCCTGCCCGGCCTGCGCAAGCTCGACATGCTGCGCCGCGCCGGCTTCTTCGGCCGCATGCTCAGTGTGCGGCTGGAGTTCGGCTACTGGGTGTTCGAGGGCGACCTGCAGCCGATCCAGCGCCCGAGCTGGAACTACCGCAAGGAAGACGGCGGCGGCATGATCCTCGACATGATGTGCCACTGGCGCTACGTGCTGGACAACCTGTTCGGCGAGGTCAAGTCGGTGAGCTGCCTGGGCACCACCCACATCCCGAAGCGCTGGGACGAGAACGACCAGCCCTATGAGGCCACGGCCGATGACGCCGCTTACGCCACGGTGCAGCTCACCGGTCACAACGGCGAGCCGGTGATCGCGCAGATCAACATGAGCTGGGTCACGCGCGTGCGGCGCGACGACCTGGTCACCTTCCACGTCGACGGCACCGACGGCTCGGCCGTGGCCGGGCTGCAGGAGTGCCGGGCCCAGTCGCGCGTGGCCACGCCGCGGCCGGTCTGGAACCCGGACATCAAGCAGACCATGAACTTCTTCGACCAGTGGCAGCTGATCCCGGATTCGCAGGTCTACGACAACGGCTTCAAGATCCAGTGGGAGCACTTCATCCGCCACGTGGTGGAAGACGCGCCCTACAAGTGGACGCTGCCCGAAGGCGCCAAGGGCGTTCAGCTGGTCGAGGCAGCCCTGCAGAGCTGGGACGAGCGACGCTGGATCGACGTGCCGCAACTTCATATTTGATAGCTGCCTGCGCCCGCCACATAAGGGCTAAAGCCCGATTTGGCTTGAAATTATTCCGGATGCCCGTATGGCCCTGACCCTCACCCTGCCCACGCCGAGCCGCACGCTCGAGGCCTACACGCTGCGCGGTACCGCGCCGGCCCGGCCGCCGGCCGGCGTGAGCTTCAACCGCATCGCCTACTCGGCCGCGCACGTGGTCGCCGATCCGCTGGCCGCTGTCGACCCGTGGCTCACCGCCGCGATCGACTGGGACGCCACCATCGCCTACCGCCGCCACCTGTGGTCGCTGGGCCTGGGCGTGGCCGAGGCCATGGACACGGCCCAGCGCGGCATGGGGCTGGACTGGGCCAGCTCGCTGGAGCTGATCCGCCGCTCGCTCGACGCCGCGAAAGACGTGCCCGGTGCGCTGGTCGCCAGCGGCTGCGGCACCGATCACCTGGACCTCGACGCCGTGAAGACAGTGGATGACGTGATCCGCGGCTACGAGGAGCAGATGGAAGCCATCGAGGCACTGGGCGGCAAGCTGATCGTGATGGCCAGCCGCGCACTGGCCCGCGTAGCCAAGGGCCCCGCTGACTACGAGCGCGTGTACGGCCGCGTGCTCAGCCAGGTGCGGCAGCCGGTGGTGCTGCACTGGCTGGGCGACATGTTCGACCCGGCGCTGAAGGGCTACTGGGGCACCACCGACCTCGACGCCGCCATGGACACCGCGCTGGGCATCATCGCCGCCCACGCCGGCAAGGTAGACGGCATCAAGATCTCGCTGCTCGACAAGGACAAGGAAATCGCCATGCGCCGGCGCCTGCCGCCGGGCGTGCGCATGTACACGGGCGACGACTTCAACTACGCGGAGCTGATCGCCGGCGACGGCTTCGGTGCGGAGCCGACCCATGGCAAGAGCGACGCGCTGCTCGGCATCTTCGACGCCATCGCGCCCGCGGCCAGCGCCGCGCTGGGCGAGCTGGCCGCCGGCAACCTGGAGCGCTTCCACGCCATCCTCGGCCCCACGGTGCCGCTGTCGCGCCACATCTTCCAGGCGCCCACGCGCTTCTACAAGACGGGCGTGGTGTTCATGGCCTGGCTCAACGGCCACCAGTCGCACTTCACCATGGTGGGCGGCCAGCAGAGCACGCGCTCGCTGCAGCACCTGGCCGAGCTGTTCCGCCTGGCCGATGCCGCCAATCTGCTGGAGCGGCCGGAACTGGCGGTGGCGCGCATGAAGCACCTGCTCGCCGTGCACGGCGTGGGAGACTGAACGTGGCCATGCTGCCCGATCGCATTGCCGACGTCGAGGCGCTGGAAGCGCTGATGTCCACGCCCTCGCCGGCGCTGATCGAGACGCTGGCGCGGGTCGAGGGCGACCTGATGGTGCTGGGCGTGGGCGGCAAGATGGGGCCAACCTTGGCGCGCATGGCCAAGCTGGCCGGTCCCGGGCGGCGCGTGATCGGCGTGGCCCGCTTCTCCGAACCGGGACTGCGGGAGAAGCTCGAGGCGCACGGCATCGAGTGCATTGCCGCCGACCTGCTTTCGCGCAAGGCACTTCAGCAACTGCCGGAGGCACCGAACATCGTCTTCATGGCCGGCCGCAAGTTCGGCTCCGCCGGCAGCGAATGGCTCACCTGGGCCATGAACGCGTGGCTGCCCGGGCTGGTGGCCGAGCGCTTTTCGCGCTCACGCATCGTGGCCTTCTCCACCGCCTGCGTATACCCCTTCGTCAACGTGCACGGCCCTGGCGCGCCGGAAGAAACGCCGCCCACGCCGCCGGGCGAATACGCCAACTCCTGCGTGGCGCGCGAGCGGCTGTTCGAGCACTTCTCGCACCTGCACGGCACGGCGGGGCGGTTGATCCGCCTGTCGTACGCCATCGACATGCGCTACGGCGTGCTGCACGATCTGGCGCAGAAGCTGCAGGCTGGCGAGGTCATCGATCTGGGTATGGGCCACGCCAACGTCATCTGGCAGGGCGACGCCAACGACTGGGCGCTGCGCGCGCTGGCGCACTGCGACACACCGACGACGCCGCTGAACCTCAGTGGCCCGGCCATCTCGATCCGCCACGCTGCCCAAGGCCTGGCCGACCGGCTGGGCGTGCCCGCGCGCTTTACTGGCCAGGAAGCCGCCACCGCCTGGCTGATCGACTGCAGCCGCGCCTTCGCGCTGTTCGGCCAGCCCCAGGTGAGCCTGGAGCGGATGCTCGACTGGACCGCCGACTGGGTGCGGCGCGGCCAGCCCAGCCTGAACAAGCCCACCCATTTCGAGGCGCGCGATGGCAAGTACTGACGCGGGCTCCGACGCCTGGCGCACCGTGCTGTGGCGCGGCGCGGTGATCCCCGCGCATCTGCTGGCGCTCGATGCGCGGCGCCAGCTCGACGAGCGCCGCCAGCGCGCGCTGTCGCGCTACTACCTCGACGCCGGTGCCGGGGGCATGGCCGTGGGCGTGCACTCCACCCAGTTCGCGATCCGCGAGCGTGGCCTGTACCGGCCGGTGCTGGAACTGGCCATGGACGAGGCGCGCCACTGGCAACCGCTTGGCGGATCGCGTCCGCTGGTCATGATCGCCGGCCTGTCCGGTCCCACGCCGCAGGCGGTGGCCGAAGCCCGTACGGCGCAGGACCTGGGCTACCACGCCGGCCTGCTCAGCCTGGCGGCCCTACGCGGTCAGGACGAGGACGCGCTGGTGGCGCATTGCCGCGCCGTGGCCGAGGTGCTGCCCGTGGTCGGCTTCTATCTTCAGCCCGCGGTGGGCGGCATCCACCTGCCCACCAGTTTCTGGCGGCGCTTTGCCGCCATCGAGAACGTGGTGGCCATCAAGATGGCCCCGTTCAACCGCTACCGCACGCTGGACGTGCTGCGTGGCGTGGCCGAAGCAGGTGCCGAGCAGCGCGTGGCCCTTTACACCGGCAACGACGACCACATCGTGCTGGACCTGCTCACCCCCTTCGCTCTGCGGCGCGGCCAGGAGCCGGTGACGCTGCGCATCCGCGGTGGCCTGCTGGGGCACTGGAGCGTGGGCACCCGCCGTGCCGTGGAGTTGCTGGAGCGCATCCACACGGCCGTGGAGACCGGCCCGGTGCCACCCGAGCTGCTGGCGCTCGATGCGCAGGTGACCGACTGCAACGCGGCGCTGTTCGACGTCGAGCACGATTTTCACGGCTGCATCGCCGGCTGCCACGAGGTGCTGCGCCGCCAGGGCCTGCTGGAGGGCATCTGGTGCCTGGACCCGCAAGAGAGCCTCAGCCCCGGCCAGGCCGACGAACTGACCCGCGTGCACGACGCCTACCCGCACCTGCACGACGACGACTTCGTCGCCGCCCACCTGGACCGTTGGCTGGCCTGACCGGAGCGTTGACCCGATGACCCTGCGCGATTTCTCCACCGGCCACGAATGGCTGTCGATCAACACCGCCACGGTGCGCAAGCAGCTGGGGGTGGAAGCACCCCTGGCGCGCATCATCGACCAGTGCGCCGAGCGCGGCATCCGGGCCATCAGCCCTTGGCGCGACCAGGTCGCGGCTGCCGGCATCGAGCCGATCGGCCGGCAGCTCAAGGCGCTGGGCATCGGCCTCTCGGGCTATTGCCGCGGCGGCTTCTTTCCAGCCGCCGACCGAGCGGGCCTGCAACTGGCGCTGGAGGACAACCGCCGCGCCATCGACGAGGCCCGCCTGCTGGGTGCGCCCTGCCTGGTGCTGGTGGTCGGCTCGCTGCCGGGTGCGCTGGAGGGGCATCCTGTGCACAAGGACATCGGCCGCGTGCGCGGCGAGGTGCGCGACGGCATCGCGGCCACCCTCGAGTACGCCCGCCAAGTCGGCATGCCGCTGGCCATCGAGCCCCTGCACCCCATGCAGGCAGCCGACCGCGCCTGCATCAACACGCTGGAACAGGCGCTCGACCTGTGCGAGGAGCTGGACCCCGGGCGCACCGGCATGCTGGGCGTGGCAGTGGACGTCTACCACGTGTGGTGGGACCCGAAGCTGCGGCAGCAGATCGCCCGCGCCGGCGCCGCGCGGCTGCTGGCCTACCACGTGTGCGACTGGCTGACGCCCACGCGCGACCTGCTGTCGGACCGCGGCATGATGGGCGACGGCGTGATCGAGCTGCGCCGCATCCGCGGCTGGGTGGAGGACGCCGGCTACCGCGGCTTCAGCGAGGTGGAGATCTTCTCCGACCGCGACTGGTGGCAGCGCGACGGTGGCGAGACCCTGGACACCTGCATCGAGCGGCACCGCAGCGTGGTCTGACGCCGCGCGCGCCGCCCGGTGCCGATAGCCTTCAAGCCATGGCCGGCCGCAGCGTGCGGCGCACGCGCCGCACGTTGAAGGCGCTGGCGATCAGCACGCCCTGCAGCAACGCCAGACCGAACCAGATGGCCCGGTACTGGCCGTGGTCCATCAGCGCACCGAAGATCAGTGGCATCACCGCCTGGCCGATGTCCAGCCCCGCGTACACCACGCCGTAGACGCGGCCGGTGGCGTTCTCCGGCGTGGAGCGCTTGACCAGCATGTCGCGCGAGGGGCCGGCGATGCCGCTGGCGAAGCCCATGCCCACGAAGAGTACGGGCACCAGCACGCCGGGCACCGGGGTGAGCGCCATGGTCAGCGCGAACATCGCCGCCACGCCGAAACCCATGCCGACGATACGTTCCGCGCGCGAAGCATCCGCCACCAGGAAGCCGCCCACCACCATGCCGCCGGCGCTGGCCACCATGTAAGCGGTCAGGCACATGGCGGCCAGCGTGGCCGGCACGTTGGTCAGGTGCGTGGCGGACGATGTCGCGAAGGTCTGAATCACGCTCAGGACCGCCGCGTAGAAGAAAAAGAAGGCGAAGCACATCCACACCGCGGGGATGCGCAGGAAGCCGAAGGCGCTTTCGGCCGGCTGGCTGGCGTGTTGCGCGACGTGCGGCGCCGGCGGCAACTCAAGCACGCGGCGGCGCCAGAACACGATCGCCAGCACGGTGAAGATCAGGCCGGCGGCCGCCAGCAGCGCCACCCGCCAGCCGAAGGCCGCCGCCAGCGGCACCAGCATGGCCGGCGCCAGCGCCCAGCCCAGGCTGCCGGTGATGCCGTGCACGCTGTAGGCATGGCCCAGCCGGGCGGCGCTGACCTTGCGGTTGAGAATGGTGTAGTCGACCGGGTGGAACACCCCGTTGCCCACGCCGGCCACCGCCGCGAAGACCAGCAGCGTCAGGTAGTGGGTGCTGGTGGCGAAGCCGATGGCCGCCATGCCCAGCAGGCCCAGGCCGGCGAACAGCGCCGGCCGTGGACCGAAGCGGTCGACCACGAAGCCCGACATCGCCTGCACCGCGCAGGACACGACGAAGAACACCGACAGCAGGAAACCCAGCTCGGCGTAGCTAACATTGAACTCGGTCTTCAGCCACGGGAACAGCGGCGCCAGCAGCAACTGGCTGTAGTGGCTGATCAGGTGGGCCATGCCCACCAGCCCGATCACGGCGGCGTCGTCGCGCAGCGCGGAAGAGGTAGCGGCGGGGCTGGAGGATGGGTTGGCGACGGTGCTCATCGGGCGCTCTCAGTGTCGGTTGCCACGCCTTCGCGTGGCCATGGCCGATGGTAGGGGCGCGGGCGGCGCGAGGAAAGTTGCCGAAAAGCGCCTGTTGGACAACAATCGTCGAAAATCAGCCAAACCCGATGCGACGGCTTCCGCGCTTGCGTCGCAACGCCCGCCATGACCACCCTCGCCCCCCGCCGGCCCGCACCGCCCCTGCCCTTCGTCGGCGATCAGGGCCTGTACCAGCCCTCGCCCGAGCGGCCTGTGCGCGGCAAGCGCGCGCAGGCGCTGACGCAGGCCACGCACTTCGAGCCGCACGACCATCCCTGGGCGCAGATCGCTTATTGCGCCAGCGGCACGCTGCACGTGAGCGTGCAGGACACCCAGGCCGCGCACGACACCAGCTACGTGGTGCCGCCCTCGCGCGCGCTGTGGATCGCGCCGCACAGCCGGCACACGGTGGCGGTGCTGCAGGCCACCGAGATGCACACGCTCTACCTCGACCCGGCCGTGGCGCCGCCGGACTGGGCCACCAGCCGCATGTTCGCCGTCTCGCCACTGCTGCGCGAGCTGTTCCTGGCGCTCGAGCACGCCGATGCTGGCCCGCGCGAAGAGCACCTGTCGGCGTTGATGCTGCTGGAGGTGGCGCAGGCCGGCACCGAGCCGCTGGGCGTGCCGCTGCCGCGCACCGAAGGCGGTGACAAGCGCCTGCGGGCCCTGTGCGAAGCCGTGCTGCGCGCGCCCGCCGAGCGCGCGACGCTGGCCGACTGGGCGCGCAGCGTGGGCGCCAGCGAGCGCACGGCCGCGCGCCTGTTCCGCGACGAGCTCGGCACGTCCTACCCCGGCTGGCGACGCCAGGTGGTGCTGGCATACGCCCTGCCGCTGCTGGCGCGCGGCACGCCGGTCGGCCAGGTGGCCGCCGCCTGCGGCTACGCCAGCGAAAGCGCCTTTGGCGCCATGGTCAAGGCACAGCTCGGCCAGCCACCCAGCGCATTTCAAGCAAAATAGGCCGCAGGCCGGCTCCTGACGGGCGCAGGCAGCTCATTTTTTGGAAGCAGATTCATTCAGCATGCAGGCGCATCCGCACCAGCGAGAAGACCACGGGCACGACCATGCGCATGGTCACGATCACGACCATGTGCACGGTCATGCCCACGGCCACCACCACCACGGCGGCGGTGACTTCAACCGCGCCTTCGCCATCGGCACCGCGCTCAACCTGGGCTTCGTGGCCGTCGAGGCGTTCTACGGGTGGAAGGTCGATTCGCTCGCGCTGCTGGCCGACGCAGCGCACAACCTGAGCGACGTGGCGGGTCTGGTGCTGGCCTGGGCCGGCGCCTGGGCGGGCCGCATCCGGCCCGATGCGCGCCACACCTACGGCTGGCAGCGTGCCTCCATCCTGGCGGCCTTCGCCAACGCGGTACTGCTGCTGGTGGCCATGGGCGGCCTGGGTCTGGAGGCCGTGCAGCGCCTGGCGCAACCGCAGCCCATGCACGGATGGACGGTGATCTGGGTGGCCGCCGCGGGCATCGTGGTCAACACCGCCACCGCCCTGCTGTTCCTGCGCGGACAGGACGATCTGAACGTGCGCGGCGCCTTCCTGCACATGGCCGCCGACGCGCTGGTGTCGCTGGCCGTGGTGGTGGCTGGCGCGCTGTACCTGTGGCAGGGCTGGGGCTGGATCGACCCGGTGATGAGCCTGATCGTCGCCGTGGTCATCGTGTGGGGCACGCTGGGCCTGCTGCGCGAGTCCATCCACCTGCTGTTCGACGGCGTGCCGCGCCAGGTGGACGCACAGGCGGTGCGCGCCTACCTGCGCGCGCTGCCCGGCGTGACCCAGGTGCACGACCTGCACATCTGGGCCATGAGCACGACGCAGGTGGCGCTGTCGGCCCGGCTCGTCGCACCCAGCGGCCACCCGGGTGATGCGGTGCTGCGCGAGGCGTCGGAGATGCTGCGGGACCAGCACCGTATCGAGCACGCGACGCTGCAGTTCAGCCAGACGCCGATCGGCCCCTCCTGCGAACCGCCGCGACCGTAGGGGCACACGCCCTGCTTAAGAGCCCCTTAATTTGGCTACCAAACGTTGGGGTGGCCGGGGCCGCGCCAACCCTTATCCGGATGCTCGATGCGCCAAGCGGCAGGAACGCCGCGGCGCGACGCGATCTGCCGCCGCTGCCCCCGCACTGACCCTGCACCGACCCTGCGGGAGCACCCGCAAAGCGGTGCCAGCAGGCCAGCTCTTGAAGAGCTCCCCAGGCCGCTGAAAGCTCTTCATGGCAAGCCGTTGCCGGGCGCTGCCTGGCCGCGAGGTCCGTCGCCATTTCGTTTACAGCCTTAAGCAACGGCATAAAGCACGCCCCTATCCTGCGGCTCGTCGCCGAGGCAATCCATACCTGCGGCGGCTTGAACCCACCTTCACCAACAACCGGAGGAGATCCATGAAGCCACTTCTTGTCGGCAGCGTGCTCGCCATCGCGGCCACGGGCTGCTGGGCCCAGACCACCCAGGTCGGCCAGGCCGGACGCCTGCTCGCATCCAACTGCTTCCAGTGCCACGGGACCAATGGCAAAGGCCCTGGTTTCGAACGGCTGGCCGGCGAATCCGCGAACGAGATCTACAAGGAACTGAAGGAGTTCCAGGCCAAGCAGAGCTCGAACAACATCATGGCCAAGCACGCCAAGGGCTACACCGACGCCCAGATGCGCGCGCTGGCGGCCTACCTCGCCACCCAACGCTGAGCCGCCGGCCCCGAAAGGAATCATGCACATGGAACGCAGAAATTTTCTGGCAGCCGGTGGCGCAAGCGTGCTCGGCTCCCTGCTCGCCTCCTGCGGAGGCGGATCTTCGACCGACCTGGCCCAGAGCGAACAGGAAGGCAGCGGCGAAGGCAGCTCCACCCCCGCCCCCTCCCCCTCCCCGAGTCCCGCACCGGCCCCAGCCCCGAGCGGCCCGGCCAAGGCCCGTGTCCTGGTGGTGGGCGGCGGCATGGCAGGTGCCACCGTGGCCAAATACCTGCGCCTCTGGGGTGACAGCATCGAGGTGACACTGGTGGAACCGTCCGCCACCTACACCTCCTGCATCCTCAGCAGCCTGGTGCTCACCGGGCAGCGCACGCTCTCGTCGCTGCAGTTCAGCTACAGCACGCTGGCCGCCAGCTATGGCGTGATCGTGAAGCAGGACACCGTGACGGGCATCGAGCCCGGTCCCAGTTCCGTGACGGTGACGCTGGCCAACGGCGGCAGGCAAGCCCCCTTCGACCGGGTCGTGCTGGCGCCCGGCATCCAGTTCGACGACGTGCCGGGCCTCGGCGCGGCGGATACGCTGAAAATGCCCCATGCCTGGAAAGCCGGCGACCAGACGACGGCACTGGCCGCCCAGCTGCAGGCCATGGCGGCAGGCGACACGGTGGTGCTCACCGTGCCCAAGACGCCCTACCGCTGCCCGCCCGGCCCCTACGAGCGCGCCTGCCTGCTGGCGGACTGGCTGTCGAAGAACAAGCGCGGCTCCAAGCTGCTGGTGCTGGACGCCAACCCCGGCTTCGTGACGGAGGCAGACAACTTCGGCAACGCGTTCTCCAACCGGTATGCGGGCATCGTCGAGTACATCACCAACGCCGAAGTCCAGTCCGCCGATGCGGCCACCTTGAGCCTGACCACCACCATGGGCACGTTCAGCCGTCAGAACTCGAAGATCGGCGTGGTCAACCTCATCCCGACTCAGCGCGCCGGCAGCCTGCTGGCCACTGCCGGGCTGAACAACGCCACCAACGGCCGCTTCGGCGGCGTGAATGTGCTGAGCTACGCCAGCACGGTGCCGGGCGCGGACCGGGTCCACATCATTGGCGACGCCAGTGCCACCACCCAGCCCAAGGCAGGCCACATTGCCAACCAGGAGGCCAAGGTCTGCGCCGACGCTATCAGCCGGCTGCTCACCGGCGGCCAGCCCGATCCGGGGCCGGTGACAAACTCTTCCTGCTACTCGACCATCACCATGCAGGAAGCCTCGTGGCTGCACGCCGTCTTCCAGTACGACGGGGCGTCATCCAGCATGGTGGCCCAGCCCGCGGCCAGCGGCGCCTCGGTGGGCTGGAGCAGCGATGGGTTCAAGGACATGAACACCTGGTTCAGGGCGTTGATGGCCGACACCTTTGCCTGAAGACCGCGCGACACGGCAGCTCCGCCAGACACCCATCGGCCACGCCCGTGCGCCGATGGGCTGCCGGGTTCAGCGAGCCGCTGACCTGGCAGTGCTCCCCGGCGCGCTGGTTTCATGAGGAAATATGCCTCCAGCCCAGGAATGGAAGGCGCGGACAGCTACTGATCCAATAGCAAACAGCGGATCGACCCGCCAAGAAAAAACGGGCTGCGTCGCAACGCAGCCCGCTTCATGGGCGGTGCGGGGCACCGGCCCCATGTGAACCTTGTCAGGCCGCGGCCTTCGCTGCCTTCCCGGCGCTGAACTGGAACACCCCCGGCTCCTTGATCGGATCGACGCTGACGTCGATCTCGCTCTTGGGCGGGAACTTGCCTTCCAGCAGATCCCTGGACAGCGGGTTCTCGATGCGTTGCTGGATCGCCCGCTTGAGCGGCCGCGCACCGAACACCGGGTCGAAACCCACCTTGGCCAGTTCGGCCAGCGCCTGGTCCGACACCTTGAGGTGCAGGTCCATCCTGGCGAGCCGCTCGCCCAGCGTCTTGAGCTGGATCTTGGCGATCTCGCCGATCTGGCTGGCGTCCAGGCCGTGGAACACCACGATCTCGTCGATTCGGTTCAGGAACTCCGGCCGGAAGTGGTTCTTCAGCTCGCCGAACACGGCGTCCTTGACCTCTTCATAAGGCTGGCCGGCCATGGCCTGGATCAGCGGCGAGCCAATGTTGCTGGTCATGATGACCACGGTGTTCTTGAAGTCCACGGTGCGGCCCTGGCCGTCGGTCAGGCGACCGTCGTCCAGCACCTGCAGCAGCACATTGAACACGTCCGGGTGCGCCTTCTCGACCTCGTCGAGCAGGATCACGCTGTAGGGCTTGCGGCGCACGGCCTCGGTCAGGTAGCCGCCCTCGTCGTAGCCCACGTAGCCGGGCGGCGCGCCGATCAGGCGGGCCACCGAGTGCTTCTCCATGAACTCGCTCATGTCGACGCGGATCATGTGTTCGGCGCTGTCGAACAGGAAACTGGCCAGCGCCTTGGTGAGCTCGGTCTTGCCCACGCCCGTGGGGCCGAGGAACAGGAAGCTGCCCAGCGGCCGGTTCGGATCCGAGAGGCCCGAGCGCGAGCGGCGGATGGCGTTGGCCACGGCCGAAATCGCCTCGTCCTGGCCCACCACGCGCTGGTGCAGTGCGTCTTCCATGTGCAGCAGCTTCTCGCGCTCGCCCTGCATCATCTTGCTCACCGGGATGCCCGTGGCGCGCGAGACAACCTCGGCGATCTCTTCCGCGCCCACCTGCGTGCGCAGCAGCTTGTGCTTCGTGTCCTTGGCCTCGGCGCTCTTTTCGCTCGCCTGGGCTTCCTTGAGCTGTTTCTCCAGCGCCGGCAGCTTGCCGTACTGCAGCTCGGCCACCTTGTTGAAATCGCCCTTGCGGGTGAACTCCTCGATCTGGAAGCGCAGCTGGTCGATCTCCTTGCGCAGCTGCTCGCTGCCCTGGGCGCTGGCCTTCTCGGTCTTCCAGATCTCTTCCAGGTCGGCGTATTCCTTCTCGAGCTTGACCAGATCCTGCTCGATCAGGGCCAGGCGCTTCTTGGAGGCCTCGTCGGTCTCCTTTTTCATCGCCTCGCGCTCGATCTTGAGCTGGATCATGCGGCGCTCGAGCTTGTCCATCGCCTCCGGCTTGGAGTCGATCTCGATCTTGATCTTGGCCGCTGCCTCGTCGATCAGGTCAATCGCCTTGTCGGGCAGGAAACGGTCGGTGATGTAGCGGGCCGACAGCTCGGCCGCGGCCACGATGGCCGGGTCGGTGATGTCCACGCCGTGATGCACCTCGTACTTTTCCTGCAGGCCGCGCAGGATGGCGATGGTGTCTTCCACGCTGGGCTCTTCGACCAGCACCTTCTGGAAGCGCCGCTCCAGCGCCGCGTCCTTCTCGATGTACTTGCGGTATTCGTCCAGCGTGGTGGCGCCGATGCAGTGCAGCTCGCCGCGCGCCAGCGCCGGCTTGAGCATGTTGCCGGCGTCGATGGCGCCTTCGGCCTTGCCGGCGCCGACCATGGTGTGGATCTCGTCGATGAACAGGATGATGCGGCCCTCTTCCTGGGCGACTTCCTTCAGCACCGACTTCAGCCGCTCCTCGAACTCGCCGCGGTACTTGGCGCCGGCCAGCAGGCCCGCCATGTCGAGCACCAGCACGCGCTTGTCCTTCAGCGTGTCGGGCACCTCGCCGGCGACGATGCGCTGCGCCAGGCCTTCCACGATGGCGGTCTTGCCCACGCCCGGCTCGCCGATCAGCACCGGGTTGTTCTTGCTGCGCCGCTGCAGCACCTGCACGGTGCGGCGGATCTCGTCGTCGCGGCCGATCACCGGGTCGAGCTTGCCCATGCGGGCGCGTTCGGTGAGGTCGAGCGTGTACTTCTTCAGCGCCTCGCGCTGGCTCTCGCCCTCGGCCGAATCCATGGACTGGCCGCCGCGCACGGCGTCGATGGCCGCTTCCATGCTCTTGCGCGTGAGGCCGTTTTCCTTGGCGACGCGGCCGGCCTCGCCCTTGGCGTCGGCCAGGGCCAGCAGGAACATCTCGCTGGGCACGAACTGGTCGCCGCGCTTGATGCTCTCTTTCTCGGTGGCCTGCAGCAGCTTGATGAGGTCGGGGCCGGGCTGCACCTGCTCCTGCCCGGTGACGGTGGGCAGGCGCTTGACGGCGGCTTCGGCGTCCTGCGACAGCTTGGCGGTGTTGACGCCGGCGCGCTGCAGCAGCGCGGCCGGGCCGTCCTGCTGGCGCAGCATGGCGGCCAGCACGTGCACCGGCTCGATGTAGGCGTTGTCGTTGCCCAGGGCGAGCGATTGCGCGTCGGACAGGGCTTCCTGGAATTTGGTGGTGAGTTTGTCGAGTCTCATGGTTCTTGTTCAGCAGGTGGCCGGCCCTGACGATACTTCGCGGGCCTGATGCCGTCCATATGTGGACATAGTGCCCGTTTTCAAGCGTGCGTTGCCATCTGGGCACGCACGCGGCCAGCGTTCAGCGTGCCGGCCGCGCGCAGGAGCCTTGGCGGCGCCGGAAATCGGCCGGCGGCTCGGGGTCGCGTGCAGCGAACAGGCCGAGCCGGGCCTTCCTGGCAGCCTCCTGCTCCTGGGGATAGAGGCCCTGGTGCCAGCGAAAGGTCTCGTTCCAGGCCTGCCCGCTGGCCACCATGCGACCGGCCAGGTCGACCTCGCCGTCGAGCCGCACCACCGAGGCGATGGCGCGGCCATAGCGGTCGTAGGTGCGCACCGTGACGCGCACGCGCCTGCCCAGCGCCAGGGCCTGCAGCGCAGCCCTGGACTCGGGGCCCTGGTCCTGGCAGATTTCCGGCGCATCGATCCCTTCCAGCCTCAGCCGGGCGCGGAAACCGCCGCCTTCGGGCCGCACCCAGAGCGAATCGCCGTCGACCACGTAGAGCACCCTTGCGTTCCAGGGCGTGCCCAAGGGCGGGCGCTGGCCATCCTGCGCCCGCAACGGGCCGGCCGCCATCGCCAGCGCGGCCAGGGCCAGCGCGCCCCAGATGCGCCGCTGCAGGAAGCGCCCGTGGCTCACGCGTTGGACGCGGCGATGCCCCAGCGCGCCAGCGCGGCGTCGTCGGCCACGCGGGCGTCGACCCAGCGTGCGCCTTCCGGGGTCTGCTCCTTCTTCCAGAACGGCGCCTGGGTCTTGAGGTAGTCCATGAGGAATTCGCACGCCTGGAAGCTCTGACCGCGGTGGGCACTGGTCACGGCCACCAGCACGATCTGGTCTTCCGGCTGCAGCAGGCCCACGCGGTGAATCACGCGCGCGCCGTACACGTCGAAGCGCCGGAGCGCCTCGTCGATCATGGCCTCGATGGACTTCTCGGTCATCCCTGGGTAGTGCTCCAGTTCCATCGTGCTGACGGACTGGCCCGCGCTGTGGTCGCGCACCGTGCCCACGAAGGCGCACACCGCCCCCACCCGCGCGTCGCCGGCGCGCAGCGCGGCGATCTCGTCGCTGACGCTGAAATCCGCGGTCTGGATCGACACCCTTTCCTGGGTCATCGCCGCCCCCCCGCCTGGGCCGCCACAAAGTCCGTGGTGGCCAGCGCTTCGATGCTCAACGTGTTCATGATGGCCAATTCTGACACTCCGGCATGGTGCGATCGCGTGCTATGCTGACAGCCATGTTCGCGCGCAGCCTGCCCGGCACCCTCCTCCAGCTTTCCGGCCTGTTTTGGCCGGAAGGCGGTGCCACGCGCAGCACGCTGCTGAAAGCCAAGAAGCCCCAGCTCATCTGACCGGAGCTGTGCGGTTCCGTCCTCGGATGAGCGATGGAACCCGGCCGGGCACTACAAGCGTCTTTCCCTTCCTTCGCCGACCGAGAACGGTTCATGAAGCCGGTCGTTCCCTGTTCGGAAAGGAATGCACATGTTGACCCAAGATTTCAGCGGCCTCTGGGTGCCGCTGGTGACCCCCTTCGACGGCGACGTCGTCGACCATGGGGCGCTGCGACGCCTCGTGCGCAGGTTGGGCCAGGAAGGCGCCACGGGTTTCGTCGCCTGCGGATCGACCGGCGAGGCCGCCTCGCTCGACAAGGCCGAGCAGCGTGCGGTGCTCGACACCGTGCTGCAGGCCGCGGGGCCGCTGCCGGTGGTGATGGGCGTATCGGGCTACCACCTGCCCCAGATGCTGGCCTGGATGCGCGAGCTGGGCGACTGCCCGCTGCACGGCTGGCTGGTGCCGCCTCCGCACTACATCCGGCCCTCGCAGGCCGGGCTGGTCGCCTGGTTCACGGCCATCGCCGATGAGGCGCAGGCCCCGATCGTGGTGTACGACATCCCGTACCGCACCGGCGTCACCCTGTCGCTCGACACCCTGCGCGAACTGGCGGCTCACCCGCGTATCCAGGCCATCAAGGACTGCGGCGGCGACGCGCGCAAGACCGAAGCCCTGCTGGCCGACGGCCGCCTGCAGGTGCTGGCCGGCGAGGACGCGCAGATCTTCGGCACGCTGGCTGCGGGCGGCGTGGGAGCCATCGCGGCCAGCGCGCACCTGGCCACGCAGCGCTTCGCCCGCCTGACAGCGCTGCTACGCGAAGGCCGGCTGGCCGAGGCGCGCGCGCTCTGGCGCGCGCTGGCACCGCTGGTCGATGCGGTTTTTGCCGAGCCCAACCCGGCGCTCATCAAGGCGCAGCTGGCGCTTCAGGGTGAGATGGCCAACACCTTGCGCCTGCCCATGACCGCCGCCAGCGCGGAAGGCGCACGGCGCGTCGCAGCTGCCATGACGGCGCTTTGAACGCGCGGCGGTTCAGCCGCCGGTGACGGGCGGGAAGAAGGCGACCTCGTCGCCGTCCTTCAGCACCGCGGCTTCCTCGCACATCGCCTGGTTGAGCGCCAGACGCACGGCCTTGCCGCGCGCCAGCGCCTCGGCGTAAGCGCCGCTGCGGGCGATCAGCTCGTCGCGCAGCCCACCCACGTTGGCGGCCTGCGTGGCCACGGCTTCGCTACCGGTGCCCAGTGCCTCGCGGATGCTGGCGAAATAACGCACGGTGACGGTCACAGGACAACCCTCCGCGCTGCGCGCTGCGGGATTCGCGCTTGGGAACGGCCCGGCGCGTGCACTTCACGACCCTCCGCGCTGCGCGCTGCGGGAATTCGCGCTTGGGAACGGCCCGGCGCGCTCACATCAACAGCTCCGCCAGGGGGATGAAGCGCACCGTGTCGCCGGGCGCGATGGTGGTGCCGGCGGGGTTGTCGACAAAGCCGTCGGCCCAATGCGCCGAGGTCAGCACGCCCGAGCTCTGGTTGGGGAACAGATCCAGCCCGCCCGCGGCATTGCGGCGCGCGCGCAGGAATTCGCGACGTTTGTCGGCCCTGGCCACCGTGAAATCGGCCCGCGCGGCCACGGCAACCATGGCCGTGTCTGCGGCACCCTGGAGCTGCAGCAAAAACGGCCGCACCAGCAGCAGGAAGGTGACGAAGCTGGACACCGGGTTGCCCGGCAGCCCCATGAAATGCGCCGCGCCGCTGGCCGCGCCCCGCCGCACCTGCCCATAGGCGAAGGGCTTGCCGGGCTTCATGGCAATCTGCCAGAGATCAAGCTGGCCGAGCTGCTCGACCGCGGGCTTGATGTGGTCTTCCTCGCCCACCGAGACGCCGCCGGAGGTGAGAATCAGGTCGTGCCCTTCGGCGGCCGACTGCAGCGCGGCCAGCGTGGCGGCGCGGTTGTCCGGCACGATGCCCAGGTCGCTCACCGCGCAGCCCAGGCGCAGCAGCAGCGCGCGCAGGAAGAAGCGGTTGCTGTTGTAGATGGCGCCCGGCTTCATCTGCGCCGGGGGCACCTCACCCGGCATCACGAGTTCGTCGCCGGTGGAGAACAGCGCCACCCGCGGGCGCGCGGCCACCAGCAGGCGGTTCATGCCAATTCCGGCCGCCAGCCCAAGACTGGCGGGCGCAAGCCGCTCTCCTTTTCGGAGTATGGTGGCACCGCGGGTGACGTCCTCGCCGGCCTCGCGCACCCAGTCGCCGCGCCTGGGTACGGCGTTGATACGCACGCGCGCGGCGCCGCCTTCGCCTTCCAGCGCCTCGGTGTCTTCCTGCATCACCACGGCGTCGGCACCCGCCGGCATGGGCGCGCCGGTGAAGATCCGGGCGGCACTGCCGGCGGCCAGCGGCTCGGCCGCATGGCCGGCGGGGATGCGCTGCGTCACCGGCAGCTCCACGCCGGGCCGGGTGACGTCGACGGTGCGCACGGCGTAGCCGTCCATCGAGGAGTTGTCCTGCGGCGGCACCTGCAGCTCGGACACCAGATCCTGCGCGAGCACGCGGCCGTCGGCATCGAAGGTGCTGAGCGATTCGACCTCGGTCAGCGGGGCGGCGTGGCCGAGCACGCGCCGCAAGGCTTCATCGAGCGACATCAGCGGCGCACGTGCCCGTGCGGGCGCTGCGGGCTTGGCGGAATCAGGCATGGTTCACAGGATAGCCGACGGGGTCGTAGGTGAAGCGCTCACCATGCGCGTCCAGCCATTCGGCCACGGCGTCCGGGTCGTTCAGATCCAGCACCGGGCGGCCTGTGGGCACGGGCAGCGCGTCCGGCGAATCGGTGGCAATGGCGACGATGAATTCGTCGTCGGGGTACTTGGCGTCCTTGCCGGAAGCGGCGCGCCAGACCTCGATCTTCAGCAGGTCGCTGCTCTTGAAGCCTTCCACCAGCACCCAGTCGACGCCTTCGTACAGTTCGGCGATGAGCTGGTGCACGGTGAGCTGCGCCTCGCGCTCGAACTCGCGCATCAGCGCCAGCCGGCGGCTGGAGGCGACCACCACCTCGAAGGCACCGGCCTCGCGGTGGCGGAAGGTGTCCTTGCCGGCGTGGTCGATGTCGAAGTTGTGGTGCGCGTGCTTGACCACCGACACCCGCAACCCGCGCAGCCTGAGCGCGGGGATCAAGCGCTCGATGAGCTGCGTCTTGCCCGAACCGGAGTAGCCGGCGAAACCGACCACCTTCATGGCGAACCTCTTAATACGCTATTAATCATATAGCTGCCTGCGCCCGCCACATAAGGGCAAAAGGCCAATTTCATTCACAATTTTCCGCAACGAAGGCCTTCACCCCGGCGGCGTCGGCAGGCATCACCTGCACGCGGCGCGGCAGCTGTTCGATGCCGTTGAAGCGCGCCGGGCGCTCCGGGTCGCGCCCCAGCGCCTCGCGGATGGTGGCGGCAAACTTGATGGGCAGCGCCGTCTCCAGCACGATCATCGGCACGCCGGCGCGCACGTGGGGGCGCGCCACCTTCACGCCGTCGGCGGTGTGGGTGTCGATCATCACGCCGTGCTGCTGGAACAGCTCGCGGATGGTGGCCAGGCGGTCGGCGTGCGTGCTCTTGCCGCTGACGAAGCCGTAGCGGCTGCGCGCCTCGGCAAAGGCCGGGTCGGCCCCCAGGTCGAACCGGCCGCTGGCGAGCAGAGCGTCGTGGAACAGCGCGCGCGTGCGGGCACCGTCGCGCCCCAGCAGGTCGAACACGAAGCGCTCGAAGTTGCTGGCCTTGCTGATGTCCATGCTCGGGCTGCTGGTCTCGTGCGTGTCGGCGCTGCCGCGCACACGGTAGACGCCGGTGCGGAAGAACTCGTCGAGCACGTCGTTCTCGTTGGTGGCCACCACCAGCTGGCCGATCGGCAGGCCCATCTGCCGCGCCACGTGGCCGGCGCAGATGTTGCCGAAGTTGCCGCTGGGCACGGTGAAATCGACTTGCTCGGAATCGTTCCGGGTTGCCTGGAAGTAGCCGGCAAAGTAGTAGACGACCTGCGCCAGCAGTCGGGCCCAGTTGATCGAATTGACGGTGCCGATCTTGTAGCGGCGCTTGAAGGCCAGGTCGTTGCTCACCGCCTTGACGATGTCCTGGCAGTCGTCGAACACGCCCTCGATGGCGATGTTGTGGATGTTGGTGTCCTGCAGGCTGAACATCTGCGCCTGCTGGAACGCGCTCATGCGCCCATGTGGGCTCAGCATGAACACGCGGATGCCCTGCTTGCCGCGCATGGCGTACTCGGCCGCGCTGCCGGTGTCGCCGCTGGTGGCGCCGAGGATGTTGAGCTGCTCGCCGCGGCGCGCCAGTTCGTACTCGAACAGGTTGCCCAGCAGCTGCATGGCCATGTCCTTGAAGGCCAGCGTGGGACCGTTGGACAGCGCTTCCAGATAGAAGCCGTCCTGCAGTGGCTTGAGCGGCACGATCTCACGCGTGCCGAAGACCTCGGGCGTGTAGGTCTTCTCGCACAGGCGCCGCAGGTCGGCCGGCGGAATGTCGTCGATGTAAAGCGAGAGGATCTCGAACGCCAGCGCGGCGTAGCCCTGCTCGCGGTAAACGCGCCGCAGTTCGGCCAGGCGGGCGCGGTCGATCTGGGGGTAGTGGTCGGGCAGGTACAGGCCGCCGTCGGGCGCCAGGCCCTCGAGCAGGATGTCGCAGAACTTGCGCGGCGTGGCGTCGCCGCGGGTGGAGAGGTAGTTCATGGCTTGCTGGTGCATGCCCAGGCCGGCTTGGCGCGCAACACGCGCCGGTGCACCGGGCAATCGGGGGTGTGGGCGCCGGGCAGGTAGCCGGTGCTCATCAGAAACTCGTTGACGATCTCGCCGCCGACGAACTTGAACTGCTGCTTGAACAGCCTGGTCCATTCGGCCAGCGCGAGGGGATGGTGAGCGTCGAGCCAGGCCTTGAACGAGCCGTGCGAGGCTTGCAGTTCCACGATACGGCGCGCGTTGTGGATGGCGGCGTCCACCTTCAGGCGGTTGCGCACGATGCCTGCGTCCTGCAGCAGCCGTTCGCGCTCGGCCACGCCGTAGGCCGCCACGCGGGCCACGCTGAAGCCGCTGTAGGCCGCTTCGAAAGCCTGCTGCTTGCGCAGCATCAGCGTCCAGCTCAGCCCGGCCTGGTTGATCTCCAGCAGCAGGCGGCCGAACAATGCGTCGTCGCCCGTGACCGGAAAGCCGTAGGCCTGGTCGTGGTAGGCCTTGTTCGGATCGTCGGTGCCGGCCGGCAAGGCATTGACGAAGGCGCAGTAGCTCATGGAAAAGCCGGGAACCGTGCGCGCCCTCGCCGAGCCGAAGCCCCGCTCAGGCCAGTTCCTCTTTGCGGATCCGCACGATCGGCGCCAGCACGCTGGGCAGGCCCTGCAGCTCGGCCAGGGCGGCGTTCATGGCGCCTTCGCGGGCATCGTGGGTGAGGATGATGAGATCGGTCTGGGTGCTGCCCTCGCCGCCCACCTCGTCGGCCTCGCGCTGCAGCAGCGCGTCGATGCTGATGCCGGCGTCGGCCAGGATGGTGGCCACGCGCGCCAGCACGCCGGCCTGGTCGGCCACGCGCAGGCGCAGGTAGTAGCCGGTGACGACGTCTTCCATGGGCAGCACGCTCACGTCGCGCATCTGGCCGGGCTGGAAGGCCAGGTGCGGCACGCGGTGCTGCGGGTCGCTGGTGGCCAGGCGGGTGACGTCCACCAGGTCGGCGATCACGGCGCTGGCGGTCGGCTCGCTGCCGGCGCCCTTGCCGTAGTAGAGCGTGGTGCCCACGGCGTCGCCGTTGACCACCACCGCGTTCATGGCGCCTTCCACGTTGGCGATCAGGCGCCGGGCCGGCACCAGCGTGGGGTGCACGCGCAACTCAACACCCTTGCCCTCACGGCGCCTGGTGATGCCCAGCAGCTTGATGCGGTAGCCCAGTTGCTCGGCGTAGCGGATGTCCGTGGCGGCCAGGTGCGTGATGCCTTCCACGTAGGCCTTGTCGAACTGCACCGGGATGCCGAAGGCGATGGCGCTCATGATGGCCGCCTTGTGCGCAGCGTCGACGCCCTCGATGTCGAAGGTCGGGTCGGCCTCGGCGTAGCCCAGGCGCTGCGCTTCCTTGAGCACGACGTCGAAGTCGAGCCCCTTGTCGCGCATCTCCGACAGGATGAAGTTGGTGGTGCCGTTGATGATGCCGGCGATCCACTGGATGCGGTTGGCCGTGAGGCCCTCGCGCAGCGCCTTGATGATGGGGATGCCCCCGGCCACCGAGGCCTCGAAGGCCACCATCACGCCGTGCCTGTGCGCGGCCTCGAAGATCTCGGTGCCGTGCACGGCCAGCAGGGCCTTGTTGGCCGTGACCACGTGCTTGCCGTGGGCGATGGCTTCTAGCACCAGCTCGCGCGCCAGCTCGTAGCCGCCGATCAGCTCGACCACGATCTCGACGCCCGGGTCGCGCACGATCTCGCGCGGGTCGGCCACCACGCGGGCCGTGTCGCCCACCACGGCCTTGGCCTTGGCGGTGTCGCGGCGCGACACCATGGCCACCTCGATGCCGCGGCCGGCGCGGCGCGCGATCTCTTCCTGGTTGCGGCGCAGCACCTCGTACACGCCGCCGCCCACCGTGCCCAGGCCCAGCAGGCCGACTTGAATCGGTTTCATGAACTTCTTTGAATCAAAATGGCCGCCAGCCCTTGGCCATCAGGCGCGGGCAGCTTCTTTTTTTGCAGCAATCTCGACCACCTGGCCGCTGCGGCCGTGCTGCTGCCGGTAACCGGCCAGGAAGTCCGCCAGCCGGCCAATGGCCTCGCGCAGGTCGTCCTCGTGCGGCAGGAACACGATGCGGAAGTGCTGGTGGTCCGGGTAGTTGAAGCCCGAGCCCTGCACCAGCATCACGCGGGTGGCGCGCAGCACTTCCATGAAGAACTGGCGGTCGTCGGCGATCGGGTAGACCTTGGGGTCCAGCCGCGGGAACATGTAGAGCGCCGCCCGCGGCTTGACGCAAGTGACGCCGGGGATGGCGGTGATCAACTCGTAGGCCAGGTCGCGCTGGCGGCGCAGGCGCCCGCCTTCCTTGACCAGGTCCTGGATGCTCTGGTAGCCGCCCAGCGCGGTCTGGATCGCATACTGGCCCGGCACGTTGGAGCCCAGCTTGATGTTGGCCAGCATGTTCAGGCCCTCGATGTAGTCGCGGGCGGCGCGCTTGTCGCCCGAGACGAACATCCAGCCAGCCCGGAAGCCGCAGGAGCGGTAGGCCTTGGAGAGCGAGTTGAAGGTGAGCGTGAGCACGTCGGTGGACAGCGAGGCCAGCGCGGTGTGGCGCGCGTCTTCGTACAGCACCTTGTCGTACACCTCGTCGGCCATCAGCACCAGCTGGTGCTCGCGCGCGATCTGCACGATGCCCTGCAGCAGCTCGTCCGAATACAGCGCACCGGTCGGGTTGTTGGGGTTGATCACCACGATGGCCTTGGTGCGCGGCGTGATCTTGGCGCGGATGTCGGCCAGGTTGGGCATCCAGCCGTTGGCCTCGTCGCACAGGTAGTGCACCGGCCGGCCGCCGGCCAGGCTGGCCGAGGCCGTCCAGAGCGGGTAGTCGGGCGCCGGCACCAGCAACTCGTCGCCGTCGTTCAGCAATGCGGTGGTAGCCATCACGATCAGGTCGCTGGCGCCGTTGCCCAGGTAGATGTCGTCCAGCGTCACGCCCTGCACGCCCAGCTGCTGGGTGTAGTGCATCACCGCCTTGCGGGCGGCGAAGATGCCCTTGCTGTCAGAGTAGCCAGCCGAATCGTGCAGGTTGCGCGCCATGTCCTGCACGATCTCTTCCGGCGGCTCGAAGCCGAACGGCGCCAGGTTGCCGATGTTCAGCTTGATGATCTTCTGGCCTTCGTCCTCCATCTGCTTGGCCGCATCCACGATCGGGCCTCGCACGTCGTAGAGCACGTTGGCAAGCTTGTTGGACTTGGAAATCGGGTTCATGGCAGGGTTGCGCGCGCCTCGGGCACGCTCTGGCTTCGGGAAACCTAGAATTGGAACACATCTGCGCGCCAGTCAGGCGCCGCTTTCTCCTCGGTCGCCATGAAATTCCAGCTCGAAACCTCCAGCCTGCCCGTCATCGGGGGACACGGACCTGGCTGGATCTCCCTGGGCAACCAGCGCATCACCGAAAGCGTGATGATCGATCTGGCCGGCCAGGCCCTGCCCTGGGGCACCCCGGCGTTCGATGGCCTGGGGGCCGAGCACTTCGCCCTGCTGGTGCCGCAGGAAGCCGCCGCTCCCCGGCCGGAACTGGTGCTGTTCGGCAGCGGCACGCGGCTGCGCTTTCCGCGGCCTGCCTGGCTGCGGCCGCTGATCGAGGCCGGCATCGGTGTCGAGACCATGGACACGGCCGCCGCCTGCCGCACCTGGAACATCCTCACCGGTGAGGGCCGGCGCGTACTCGCGGCCCTGCTGGTCGAGCCGGTCGCGTAGGCGCGCGCCGCGGGGACGCCGGCAAGGCGCCGGTCACCCCGATCGGTTAAAATCTCCAGTTGCAACGGCTTGGGTCAAGAGGAGATAGCCGAGCAGCCTGCCCGTCTCGATTTCACCCTTGGTCCCAGGTTCCGGCCTCCGCTGGCCGGAATTGGTTTGCCTTCGCCCTCCGCTCCATACCCGTCACAAGAGATAGAAGTCCACATGGCGATTGTTGTCAACAAACCCCTCCCCGAATTCGAAGCCGTCGCCACCGGCGACACCAAGGTCAGCAACACCTCGCACGTCGGGCAGGCGATGGTGCTCTATTTTTACCCCAAGGACAACACCCCCGGCTGCACCACCGAGGCCATGCAGTTCCGCGACAAGTACAAGGACTTCATCAAGTCCGGCGCCGTGGTGTTCGGCGTGAGCCGCGACAACATGAAGTCGCACGAGGACTTCAAGGCCAAGCTGGAACTGCCGTTCGAGCTGATCGCCGACACCGAAGAGAAGATGTGCCACATGTTCGGCGTGGTCAAGAACAAGATCATGTACGGCAAGAAGGTCAAGGGCATCGAGCGCAGCACTTTCCTGATCGATGCCGACGGCATCCTGGTGCAGGAATGGCGCGGCCTGAAGGTGCCCGGCCACGTCGAACAGGTGCTCAAGGCCGTCAAGGCGCTCAAGAAGGCGGCCTGAAAAGGCTGCCCGGCACGGCGCCATGGCGCCGCCTCCGTCACTCCCACGCCACGCGTTGATCGCCACCGTCCGCCTGCAGGCCTGCCTGCATCCGACCGCCGCCCAGGCTTACCGCCGGGCGGCGTTTCCGTTTCCTCCCGCCCGCCACGCGCTCCTGTTGCCGCGCGGCGCCGCGTCAACAGCCGAGCGCTGAACCGCATTGCGGCCAGGCCGCCCCCGCCCCATGCCACTTCCCCCCGCCCCCACCCGCCGTGCCAGCAGGCTGGCCGCCAAGGATTTCGAAGCCAAGGGTGGCGAACGCGCCCAGCCCAAGGCCGCCGCCCGCCCGCGGTCCGAACCTGAACCCGCCCGCGCCGCACCTTCGGTCGCGCTGCTGAGCCCCCCCCAGGCCCCTCGCGCAGCCGCCGTGCCACCCGTCGCCGAGGCCCGCGAGCGCACCGAGCGCCCGGAACTCGCGCTGGTGCCACCCGCGCCGGCCCCCGCCGCGGCCCGCGGCGGCGCGCGGCAGCGCAAGCGCGCGCCCAGCGGCCCGGCCAAACTGTTCGTGCTCGACACCAACGTGCTGCTGCACGACCCGATGGCGCTGTTCCGCTTCGAGGAGCACGACATCTTCCTGCCGATGATCGTGCTGGAAGAGCTGGACGCGCACAAGAAGGGCATGACCGAAGTCGCCCGCAACGGCCGCCAGACCAGCCGCCTGCTCGACGCGCTGGCCGGCGTCAAGGGCGCCGACATGGCCAAGGGCCTGGCGCTCGAGTCCACCGGCCATGTGGAAGCCGGCGGCAAGCTGTACTTCCAGACCGAGCCGCTGGACGCCACCATGCCGGCCGCGCTGCCGCAGGGCAAGGCCGACAACCAGATCCTCGGCGTGGTCGCCGCGCTCGAGAAGCGCCAAGCGGCCGGCAAGGGCAAGGCCCCGGCGCGCCAGGTGGTGCTGGTGTCCAAGGACATCAACATGCGCGTCAAGGCACGCGCCCTGGGCCTGGCCGCCGAGGACTACGAGAACGACAAGACGCTGGAAGACGGCGACCTGCTCTACACCGGCAGCCTGGCCCTGCCGGCCGATTTCTGGACCCGCCAGAGCAAGACCGTCGAAAGCTGGCAGTCGGGCAGCCACACGTACTACCGCATCGGCGGGCCGATCGTGCCCAACCTGATGATCAACCAGTTCGTCTACTTCGAGGCGCCGGGCGAACCCAGCCTGTACGCCCGCGTGACCGAGATCCGCGACAAGACCGCGGTGCTCAAGACGCTGAAGGACTTCACCCACCTGAAGAACGGCGTCTGGGGCGTGACCGCGCGCAACCGCGAGCAGAACTTCGCCCTCAACCTGCTGATGGACCCGGAGGTCGACTTCGTCACCCTCACCGGCACGGCCGGTACCGGCAAGACGCTGCTGGCGCTGGCCTCGGGCCTGACCCAGGTGCTGGACGACCGCCGCTACACCGAGATCATCATGACCCGCGCCACCGTGAGCGTGGGCGAGGACATCGGCTTCCTGCCCGGCACCGAGGAAGAAAAGATGGGGCCCTGGATGGGCGCGCTGGACGACAACCTCGAGTTCCTGGCCAAGGGCGACGCCACCGGCGCCGGCGAATGGGGCCGCGCGGCCACCAACGAGCTGATCCGCAGCCGCATCAAGATCAAGAGCATGAACTTCATGCGCGGCCGCACCTTCATGAACAAGTGGGTCATCATCGACGAGGCGCAGAACCTCACGCCGAAGCAGATGAAGACCCTGATCACCCGCGCCGGCCCGGGTACCAAGATCATCTGCATGGGCAACCTGGCGCAGATCGACACGCCCTACCTCACCGAAGGCTCCTCCGGCCTGACCTACGCAGTCGACCGCTTCAAGGGCTGGCCGCACGCGGGCCAGATCGCCCTGGCGCGCGGCGAGCGCTCCCGCCTGGCCGATTTCGCCAGCGAAGTGCTGTAGGCAACAGCACTTCACGCCACCCGAAAAGCCGGCCCCGCGCCGGCTTTTTTCTTGTGGCGCAGCCGGGTCCGCGCCGATGACCGGTCTTCCGCGTGGAAACCGAACGCACGCCGACGGCCGCTGATCTGCCCTTATTCCGCGTCGGCATATAAGAACAACAAACTATTGGTTTGTTTTGGCATAAGCCCCCGGTACATTGCCGCCTGACCTGAAATGGCCCGCAAGGCTGTTCCAACGATCCAGCAGCAAGACACGATGTACCGATACACCGATTTCGACCGCCAGTTCGTCCAGTTGCGCGCCGAGCAGTTCCGCGACCAGCTCGAGCGCTGGCAGCGCGGCGAACTGAGCGACGAGCAGTTCCTCCCCCTGCGCCTGCAGAACGGCTGGTACGTGCAGCGCTACGCCCCGATGCTGCGCATTGCCGTGCCCTACGGCGAGATCAGCAGCGCCCAGCTGCGCGTGCTGGCGCGTCTGGCGCGCGAATTCGACCAGCCCGAGCCCGCGCTGCTGCGCGAGGCGCAACGCACGCAGGACGCACTGCAGGCCTCGCAACCCGGCCTCACGCTGGCCGCGCCGCCGCTGAAGCACGGCTACGGCCACTTCACCACCCGCACCAACGTGCAGTTCAACTGGATTCCGCTGGCCCGCGCCGCCGACGCCATGGACCTGCTGGCCAGCGTGGGCATGCACGGCATCCAGACCAGCGGCAACGCCATCCGCAACATCACCTGCGAGGCGCTGGCCGGCATCGCCCCTGACGAGATCGTCGACACCCGCCCGTTCGCCGAGATCCTGCGCCAGTGGAGCACGCTGCACCCCGAGTTCGCCTTCCTGCCGCGCAAGTTCAAGATCGCCTTCAACGGCGCCGCCGAAGACCGCGCCGCCACCGGCTGGTACGACATCGGCCTGCAGGCGCTGCGCAACGACGCCGGCGAGGTGGGTTTCACCGTCAAGGTGGGCGGCGGCATGGGCCGCACGCCGGTCATCGGCAGCGTGGTGCGCGAGTTCCTGCCCTGGGACCAGTTGCTCAACTACGTCGAGGCCGTGATCCGCGCCTACAACCTGTACGGCCGGCGCGACAACAAGTACAAGGCGCGCATCAAGATCCTGGTGAAGGCCGAAGGCCAGAAGTTCATCGACGCGGTGGAAGCCGAGTACCGCGCCATCCTCGAGCAGGACGGCGCCCCGCACACCATCACCCGCGCCGAGCTGGAGCGCGTGCAGGCCGGCTTCGAGGTGCCGCCGCTGCGCGCCGCCGGTGTCGCCAGCGAAACCAGCATCTCCGCCAAGCCGTTCCAGCGCTGGCTGGCGCAGAACGTGCGCCAGCACCGCCTGCCGGAGCTGTCGATCGTCACCCTGTCGTTCAAGCGCCCGGGCTGGGCGCCGGGCGACGCCGACGCTGCCACGCTGGACGCCCTGGCCGAGCTGGCCGACACCTTCAGCGCCGGCGAGGCGCGGCTGACGCACGAGCAGAACCTGCTGCTGCCCTGGGTGCACGCGCAGAACCTGCCGGCCCTGTACGAGCGCGCCAGGGCGCTGGGCCTGGTGCAGCCCAACATCGGCCTGCTGACGGACATGATCGCCTGCCCCGGCGGCGACTTCTGCGCGCTGGCCAACGCCCGCGCCATCCCCATCGCCGCCGCGCTGACCGAGCTGTACCAGGACATCGACGAAGTCACCGACCTGGGCCCGATCGACCTGCACATCAGCGGCTGCATCAACAGCTGCGGCCACCACCACAGCGGGCACATCGGCATCCTGGGCGTCGACAAGGACGGCAAGGAGTGGTACCAGGTCACGCTGGGCGGCTCCGACGGCTCCGCGCTGTCGGGCCCGGCCACGCCGGGCAAGGTGGTCGGCCCCTCGTTCTCCGCCGCCGAGGTGCCGGGCGTGGTCGAGGCCATCCTGGACAGCTACCGCGAGCTGCGCACCAGCGCCGCCGAGCACTTCATCGACACCCTGCGCCGCGTCGGCCACGACCCGTTCAAGCAGGCCGCCAACGCCGCGCGCCTGGACGGCCACCACCGCAGCGCCCGCCAGGCCGAGGAAGTGGCGGCCTGAACCACCGCCCGAAGCACCCGGAAATGACTATGAAAATAATAGCTGCCTGCGCCCGCTACACAACGCCTGACGACCTGAAAAGCCTGCAAATCGCCAACGACGCCGATCTGGCCGCGCTGGCGGCCGAAGGCGCGTTCGACGGCGTCGAGCGCATCGAACTGCAGTTCCCAAAATTCACCGACGGCCGTGCCTTCAGCCAGGCCGTGCTGCTGCGGCGGCGCCACGGCTTCACCGGCGACCTCCGCGCCACCGGCGACGTGCTGATCGACCAGCTGGTGCAGATGGCGCGCAGCGGCTTCACCAGCGCCGTGCTGGCCGAAGGCGTGAACGCCGCCGCCGCCGAGCGCCAGTTCGCCCGCTTTGCCGGCTTCTACCAGGGCGACGCGCTGGAGCCGCGCCCGCTCTTTGCACGCCAGCCATCCGAAGCCACCCACGACCACCGGGAAGCCGCATGAGCCAGACCCCATCCACCGCAGCGGCTCAGGGCGCCGTCAGCTTCATCGGCGGCGAGGCGCCGCGCGCCTCGGCCATCGAGCTGTACCCCCGGCCCTCGCCCGGCTTCGCCACCAAGCTGCACGAAACCGTGGTCACGCTGCTCAAGGCCGCCGCCACCGGCCCCGTCACGCAGGCCAGCAGCCTGGGCGCGGAAGACATGGTGCTCACCCACCTGATCAACCAGCACCGCCTGCCGATCGAGGTCTTCGTGCTCGACACCGGCGCGCTGCACGCCGAGACGCTGGCGCTGCTGGAGCAGCTCAGGGACCAGCAGGCCGCGCACCCACACGCGCCGCTCACCGTCTACCGGCCGGTGCAGGAGGCAGTGGTGCAGTTCGTCGGCCGCGAGGGCCGCGACGCCATGTACCGCAGCATCGAGCTGCGCAAGGCCTGCTGCAACATCCGCAAGATGGAGCCGCTGGCCCGCGCGCTGGACGGCAAGAAGGCCTGGGTCACCGGCCTGCGGCGCGAGCAGTCTGGCGCCCGTGCCGAGGTGCCGCTGGTCGACCGCTCTGAATTCGAGAGCAAGGAGCGGCTCAAATACAACCCGCTGGCCGACTGGAGCTGGGGCGACGTGTGGCACTACATCGCCACCCAGGGCGTGCCCTACAACCCGCTGCACGACCGCTTCTACCCCAGCATCGGCTGCGAACCCTGCACCCGCGCCATCACCCTGGGCGAGGACTTCCGCGCCGGCCGCTGGTGGTGGGAAGACGAAGCCGCCAAGGAATGCGGCCTGCATGTCCAACCCAAAGAAGGAGTCGCGGCATGAACGCGCGCACCGAACCCCAGCTGCTGCGCGCCGCCGCCGAGGCGCCGCACCACCTCAGCAACGCCCACCTCGACGCGCTGGAAGAGGAAACCATCTTCATCCTGCGCGAGGTGGCGGCCGCCTTCGAGCGCCCGGCGCTGCTGTTCTCCGGCGGCAAGGATTCGCTGGTGCTGCTCAAGTGCGCCGAGAAGGCCTTTGGCGCCGGCCGCATCCCCTGCCCGCTGCTGATGATCGACACCGGCCACAACTTCCCCGAGGTGACCGATTTCCGCGACCAGCGCGCCGCCGAGCTGCAGGCCGAGCTGATCGTGCGCAGCGTGGAAGACTCCATGGCGCGCGGCACCGTGCGACTGGCGCACCCGGGCGAAAGCCGCAACGCGCACCAGTCGGTCACGCTGCTGGAGGCCATCGAGGAGTTCCGCTTCGACGCGCTGATCGGCGGCGCCCGCCGCGACGAGGAAAAGGCGCGCGCCAAGGAGCGCATCTTCAGCCACCGCGACAGCTTCGGCCAGTGGCAACCCAAGGCGCAGCGCCCCGAGCTGTGGACGCTGTTCAACACGCGCCTGGCGCCGGGCGAGCACTTTCGCGTGTTCCCGATCAGCAACTGGACCGAGCTGGACGTGTGGCAGTACATCGAGCGCGAGCGCATCGGCCTGCCCGCCCTCTACTACGCCCACCAGCGCGAAGTGGTGGAGCGCCGCGGCCTGCTGGTGCCCGTGACACCGCTCACGCCGCCGAAAGACGGCGAAACCGTGCAGACCCGCACCGTGCGCTTCCGCACCGTGGGCGACATCACCTGCACCTGCCCGGTGGCCAGCCTGGCGGCCACGCCCGGCGAGATCGTGATCGAGACCCTGGCCGCCGACGTGAGCGAGCGCGGCGCCACCCGCATGGACGACAAGACCAGCGACGCCTCGATGGAAAAGCGCAAGAAGGACGGGTACTTCTGATCCCCCTGAGCCGCCCGCGGCGTCATCCCCCTGCGGGGGACAGCGCGGCGGCCCGGCAAGCCGGCGCCGCGCGCCCCGAGCGGCGGCGGTGCCTCGCACCAGCCTTGTAAGTGACGAACATGACGACTACCGAATTGATAGCTGACCACGCCCGCCAGGAGCAGGCTGAAGACGCCAAAGACACCCAGGCCGCGCTGCGCTTCATCACCTGCGGCAGCGTGGACGACGGCAAGAGCACGCTGATCGGCCGCCTGCTGGTGGACAGCCGTGCGGTGCTGCAGGACCACCTGGCCGGCGTCACCCGCGCGGGCGAGGCCGATCTGGCGCTGCTCACCGACGGCCTGCAGGCCGAACGCGAGCAGGGCATCACCATCGACGTGGCCTACCGCTACTTCAGCACCGAGGCGCGCAAGTTCATCATCGGCGACGCGCCGGGCCACGAGCAGTACACGCGCAACATGGTCACCGCCGCCAGCAACGCCGACGCTGCCTTGGTGCTGGTCGACGCCACCAAGCTCGACTGGCGGGACGCCGCGCTGAAGCTGCTGCCGCAGACGCGCCGCCACTCGCTGCTGCTCGGCCTGCTGCGCGTGCCCTCCATCGTGTTCGCCGTCAACAAGCTAGACGCCGTGGCCGACCCGGCCCTGGCCTTCCGCCACATCAGCGGCGCGCTGCAGGCCTTCGCGCGCGAAGCCGGCATCCAGCCCGCGGCCACCGTGCCGATCTCGGCGCTCAAGGGCTGGAACGTGGTGGACTTCGGGCACGAACAGGCCGGCTGGTGCGACTACGTCGGCCCGACCCTGCTGGAACTGCTGGAGCGCCTGCCGGTCACGCCGGCCGAGCGCGCACTGCCCGCGGCCTTTCCGGTGCAATGGGTCGAGAAACCCGCCCCCACGCTCCCCGCTTCGCGTGGTTCGCTGCCCCCCGAGGGGGCCACGGCTGCGCTTGGGAGCGGCCCGGCGCTGCAGCCGTTCTCATCCAGCGAAACCTCGCAGGGCCGCCGCGTGTTCTGGGGCCGTGTGGCCGCCGGCGAACTGGCACCCGGCGCCGCCGTGCAGGTGCTGCCCGGCGGCCAGCAGGCGGTGGTGGCGCAGGTGCTGGACCATGCGCGCCGCCCGCAGCAGGTGGGCGCGGGGCACAGCGCGGGCATCGTGCTGGACCGCGAGGTGGACATCTCGCGCGGCGACTGGATCGTGGCCGCCCCGAGCCCGGCGACCACGCCCCCCGCGGCCGAAGACGACTTCGACACCCCCGCCGCCGAGGCCGCCTGGCCCACCACGCGCGAGCTGGCCGCCACCGTCGCCTGGCTGGACGACGAGCCGCTGGTGGCTGGCCGCGTGTACTGGGCGCTGCACGGCCACCGCTGGGTCAAGGCCAAGGTGAAGCGCATCGTCGAGCGGCTGGACATCCACTCCCTGGCGCGCGAAGCCGCCAGCCAGCTGGAGGCCAACGCCATCGGCCACGTCGAGCTGCTGCTGCAGGAGCCCATCCCGGCGGCGCCCTTCAGCCGCAGCCGCGTGCTCGGCTCGCTGATCCTGGTCGACACCGCCAGCCACAAGACCGCCGGCGCCGTGCTGGTGCGCTGACCCCGTCGCAGCGACCGGGTGGCGCGCCCCGCGCACCGCCGGGCGCGCTTGCCGCAGCCCGGCCGGTGCGGCAAGCAGCTTGCGCCGCTGTTCAGGATTCATACCGAATCGCGTTCATTCTGCGAGAACCGTTCGGGCTGAGCTTGTCGAAGCCTCACGCGACGCTTCGACAGGCTCAGCGCGAACGGTTTGATATTTTTGAAAGCGAAGTCGCATCAATGCAAAATCGGGCTCCGGCCCTTTCATGACGGGCGCAGACAGCTATTGTCTTGATAGCTATCTGCATCTCATCCATATCTCTTTCCGCACCTGCGCACCTACACCCCGTGTCACGTCCTGGGCGAGCGAGCCACCCCCCGCCAACTTGATCCTGGTCAACGCCCGCGCCTGCCGCATGGCATCGACGTGAACCCACGGCAGGCGCGCTGATCGCACAATGGGAACAGCCCCTGACCACCGGAGTTTTCCCAGCGCATGCCCGATCAGCCGACCGCCGCCCCAGACCTGGTGCCGCCCCACGCCCTGCCCCCCTCCCGCGTGGTGGAACTGCAGCGCACCGACGCGCGCCACGGGCTGGAGGACGCCGAGGCCGCGCGCCGGCTGCAGGAACACGGCCCCAACACCTTGCCGGAGCCGCCCCGGCACAGCTGGCTGCAGCGCTTTGGGGCCCAGTTCGCCAACGCGCTGATTGGCTTCCTGCTGGCCTCTGCGGCGCTGGCAGCCGTGCTGGGCCACTGGGTGGATGCCACGGTGATCCTGGGCGTGGTGCTGATCAATGCGCTGGTCGGCGTGGCGCAGGAGGGCAAGGCCGAAGCCGCCATGTCCGCGCTGCGCGACCTGCTCACACCCCACGCGCGCGTGCTGCGCTCCGGCGCACCGCAGGTCGCGGACGTGGCCGCCCTGGTGCCGGGCGACGTGGTGCTGATCGAGGCCGGCGACCGCGTGCCGGCCGACCTGCGCCTGTTGCAGGCGCATGCGCTGCGCATCGACGAGGCGCTGCTCACCGGCGAATCGGTGGTGGCCGAAAAATCCACCGCCACCGTGGCTGCCGACGCGCCGCTGGGCGATCGCGCCGGCATGGCCTATTCCGGCACGCTGGTGGCGGCCGGCACCGGGCGCGGCGTGGTGGTGGCCACCGGCGTCCACACCGAGATCGGCCGCATCAGCGCCATGCTGGGCGCCATTGAGCCGCTGACCACGCCGCTGCTGCGTCAGATCAACCGCTTCGGGCGGCAGCTGGCCATCATCGCCCTGGTGGCGTCGGTGCTGCTGTTCGCCTTTGCCGTGCTCGTGCGCGGCCTGCACTGGCTCGATGCGCTGATGACCGTGGTGGCGCTGGCGGTGGGCTTCATCCCCGAAGGGTTGCCGGCGGTGATCACCATCACCCTGGCCATCGGCGTGCAGCGCATGGCGGCGCGCCACGCCATCGTGCGCCAGCTGCCGGCGGTGGAAACATTGGGCGCCACCAGCGTGATCTGCTCCGACAAGACCGGCACCCTCACCCGCAACGAGATGACCTGCCAGCGCCTGGTCACCGCCTGCGGCAAGGCCGTGGCCAGCGGCACGGGCTACGCGCCCCTGGGGCGCGTGGAACTGCCCGGCAGCAGCCCGCCCGGGCCGGACCTGCTGCAGTTGGCCCGCGCCGGCCTGCTGTGCAACGACGCCGCGCTGACCGAAAGCGGTGGCCACTGGCAGGTGCACGGCGACCCCATGGAAGGCGCCCTGCTGGCGCTGGCCCTCAAGGCCGGCCTGAACCCGCAGGCCGAGCACGACCGCCACCCGCGCCTGGACACCATCCCGTTCGACGCCGCGCACCGCTTCATGGCCACGCTGCACGCGCTGCCGGCGCCGCAGGAGGGCGCGCTGCTGGTGGTCAAGGGCGCGCCCGAGCAGGTGCTGGCCATGTGCGCCAACGCGCTGCTGGACGACGGTCGCGCCACCGGCCTGCTCGACGAACCCGCATGGCACGAACGCATCGCCCACATCGCCGCCGACGGCCAGCGCGTGCTGGGCTTCGCCTTCAAGCTCCTGCCGGAGCGGCCGGAGCGCATCGAAGCCGCGCACCTGAAGGGGCTGACCCTGGCCGGGCTGATCGGCTTCATCGATCCGCCGCGGCCCGAGGCCATCGCCGCCGTGGCCGACGCGCGCAGCGCCGGCATCGCCGTGAAGATGATCACCGGCGACCACGGCGCCACCGCGCGCGCCATCGCGGCGCAGCTGGGCCTGGCGCGCGAGCCGGTGGTGGCCACCGGCGCCGACGTGGACGCCACCAGCGACGAAGCCCTGCCCGCGCTGGCCGGCCGCGCCCAGGTGTTCGCCCGCACCAGCCCGGAGCACAAGCTGCGCGTGGTGCGCGCGCTGCAGAGCCAGGGCGCGGTGGTGGCGATGACCGGCGACGGCGTCAACGACGCGCCGTCGCTCAAGCAGGCCGACGTCGGCGTCGCCATGGGCCACAAGGGCACCGAGGCCGCCAAGGAAGCCGCCCAGGTGGTGCTGAGCGACGACAACTTCGCCTCCATCGTCGCCGCCGTGCACGAAGGGCGCGTGGTCTACGACAACATCCGCAAGGTGCTGGCCTGGACCCTGCCGACCAACGGCGGCGAGGTGGTGGCGGTGGTGGCCGCGCTGGTGCTCGGGCTCACGCTGCCGCTCACGCCGGCGCAGATCCTGTGGATCAACATGATCACGGCCACCACGCTGGGCCTGGTGCTGGCCTTCGAGCCACCGGAAGCCGGCGTGATGCGCCGCCCGCCGCGCCCGGCCGATGCGCCGCTGCTCTCGCCCTTCATGCTGTGGCGGATCGTGCTCGTGTCGGTGCTGTTCGCCCTGGCGATCCACGCCGTCATGCTCTGGGGCGAGCGGCGCGGGCTGGGGCTGGAGGCCACGCGCACGCTGGTGGTCAACGCCTTCTGCGCGCTGGAGATCGGCTACCTGTTCTCGGTGCGCTACCTGCACGCCACGTCGATCACCTGGCAGGGCACGCGCGGCACGCCGGCCGTGCTTTATGCGGTACTGGCGGTGCTGGTCCTGCAACTGGCCTTCACCTACACGCCGTGGATGCAGACGCTGTTCGCCACCCGCCCGCTCGGCCTGGCCGACCTGCTGGTCGCCCCCGCCCTGGGCGCGCTGGCGATGCTGCTGCTGGAGGGCGAGAAGGCGCTGCTGCGCCGGCTCGGCTGGTTCGACGAGCTGCGGCTCGCCGGCCCTGAGGGGCCAGGCGCCCGCGCCCCCTGAGAACGCCCCAACCCCAGCAACCCTGCATCCTGTATGGCTGCCCAGGTCCGGCGGCCCGCCAGACGATAAAATTCACCGTTTCGCCAGTGCCTGCGGCATCAGGCGAGCCCCGATAGAAGCTGCCCTCAACACACCATGACCCACGTCGTCACCGAAGCCTGCATCCGCTGCAAATACACCGACTGCGTCGACGTCTGCCCGGTCGACTGCTTCAAGGAAGGCCCGAACTTCCTGACCATCGACCCGGAGGAGTGCATCGACTGCGCGGTCTGCATCCCGGAATGCCCGGTGAGCGCGATCTACGCCGAAGAAGACCTGCCCAAGGACCAGATCCACATGACGGCCATCAACGCCGAACTGGCCCTGCTGCCGAACTGGAAGACCATCACCAAGCGCAAGGACCCGCTGCCCGACGCCGAGGAATGGAAAGACAAGACCGGCAAGCTGCCCGAACTCAAGCGCTGAGCCGCTGCCAGCGCCGGCCTGCCGGCGCGCGCCTGTTTTTGGGGTGAAATCGGCCTCCAGCCCAGTCGTGGCGGGCGCAGGCAGCTATTGAATTTGAAGCCAACGGGGCGGGCATGCGCCCCCGCATCATGAGCACCAGCCCCCCCGCCCCGCCCATCGACGCCGACGCCGTGGTGATCGGCGCCGGCCCGGTGGGCCTGTGGCAGGTGTTCGAGCTGGGCCTGCTGGAAATCCACGCCCACGTCATCGACGCGCTGCCGCACCCCGGCGGCCAGCCGGGCGAGCTCTACGCCGACAAGCCGATCTACGACATCCCCGGCCTGCCCGTCTGCAGCGGCCAGGAACTCACCGACGCGCTGCTGCGCCAGGTGGCGCCCTTTCAGCCCACGCTGCATCTGGGCCATCAGGTCGAGGCGCTGGCGCGCCAGGACGACGGACGCTTCCTGCTCACCACGCAACAGGGCCTGCAGCTGAGGGCGCGGGCGGTGTTCATCGCCGCCGGCGTGGGTGCCTTCGTGCCCAAGCGGCTCAAGGTGGATGGCCTCGACGCCTTCGAAGGCCGCCAGCTGTTCCACGGCCTGCCGCGCGCGGCGGACTTCAGCGGCCAGCGCGTGGTGGTGGCCGGCGGTGGCGAGGCCGCGCTGGGCGCTGCCATCCGCCTGGCCGCCCTGCCCGAAGGCCAGCGCGCCGCCAGCATCACCCTGCTGCACCGGCGCGACGGCTTCCAGGCAGAGCCCGCCACCATCGATGGCCTGCAGGCCCTGCGTCACACGGGCCAGGTGCGCTTCGTACCGGGTCAGGTCGAAGGCGTCGCTCAGGAAAGCGGCCGCCTGACGGCGCTGCACATCCTGGGGCCAGACGGCGCCACCGCGCCGCTGCCGCTCGACATTCTGCTGGTGCTGCAGGGCGTGAGCCCCCGTCTTGGCCCCATTGCCGACTGGGGGATGGCGCTGGAGCGCAAGCAGCTGGTGGTGGACACCGAGAAGTTCCAGACCAGCGAGGCCGGCATCTTCGCCGTGGGCGACATCAACACCTACCCGGGCAAGAAGAAACTGATCCTGTGCGGCTTCCATGAAGCCACGCTGGCGGCCTACGCCGCGCAGGCGCTGATCGCGCCGGAGCGCGAACTGCCCTTCCAGTACACCACCAGCAGCTCGCGGCTGCACCGGCTGCTGGGCGTCGATTCAGCGCCGTCCGGCGGCACCGGCAACGGCTGAAGCACGCAGGCCACAGGCGCGCAGCACCCGTCGGCCTCGTGCCGGCGCCACGCCACGTCGGGCGCCCCCGACGTTGCCCGCGCAGCCCGCAACCAGCCCCGCCCGATAATGGTCGTTTCACCATAACGACACAGGAGCTTGCATGCAGATCAAGGACAAGGTTTTCATCGTCACCGGCGGCGCGTCCGGTCTGGGTGAGGGCACGGCGCGGATGCTGGCGGCCAACGGCGCCAGGGTGGTGATCGCCGACATGCAGGCGGAGAAAGGCGAAGCCGTGGCCAGCGAGATCGGCGGCGCCTTCGTCAAGTGCGACGTCAGCAGCGAGGCCGATGGCCAGGCCGTGGTGGCCAAGGCGGTGTCGATGGGCAAGCTGATGGGCCTGGTCAACTGCGCCGGCATCGCACCGGCCGAGAAGACCGTGGGCAAGCAAGGCGCGCACAAGCTCGACGTGTTCACCAAGACCATCATGGTCAACCTGGTGGGCAGCTTCAACATGATCCGCCTGGCGGCCGATGCGATGTGCAAGAACGAGCCCGAGAGCACCGGCGAGCGCGGCGTGCTGATCAGCACCGCCAGCGTGGCCGCCTACGACGGCCAGATCGGCCAGGCTGCCTACAGCGCCAGCAAGGGGGGCGTGGTCGGCATGACGCTGCCGATCGCGCGCGACCTGGCCCGCAACGGCATCCGCAACATGACCATCGCGCCCGGCATCTTCGGCACGCCCATGCTGTTCGGCATGCCCAAGGAAGTGCAGGACGCGCTGGCCGCCGGCGTGCCCTTCCCCAGCCGCCTGGGCACGCCGGAAGACTACGCCAAGCTGGCCAGGCACATCATCGAGAACGACATGCTCAACGGCGAGGTGATCCGCCTGGACGGGGCGATCCGGCTGGCGCCGAAATGATGCGCTTCCCCAGGCTGCGCGGAGGTCGCTCCGCTCTGCCACGCCCTTCCGCTCGAGCGCACTTGGCGCCCCTCGGAACCCAGGCCACGAGTGCCGGCGCAGCCCCCTGCTGAGGACGCCCATCATGTCCACGCAACCGGAGACGCTGGAGTTCCTGCTCGACCAGCTCGGGCCCTGGCCCGGGTTGCGCACGCGCAGGATGTTCGGCGAATACTGCCTCTACATCGACGACAAGCCGGTGGCCTTCGTCTGCGACGACCAGCTCTACGTGAAGCCGACACCGGCCGGCGAAGCGCTGATGGACCCGCCCGTGTGGGGCCGTTTCTACGAGAAGGCCAAGCCCCACCTGCTGCTCACGCCCGACCAGTGGGACGAGCGCGAGGCGCTGCGCGCCCTGCTCGCCGCCACCGCCGAGGCCCTGCCGCCGCCCAGGCCGCCGCGGCCGCGCAAGCCGCGCGCCGCGCGCAAGACGCCACCCAGGCGTTCCTGACCGACAGAATGCTTCTTTTTCGATAGCTGACTGCGCCTGCCCCGCAAGGGCTGACGGCCAGAACCGTGAGCTGAATGCAGCTCCCCGGCCACACCACCCAGGGGTCAGTTCTTCAGCGGAATCGGCGTCGCGCGGTCGATGGCCACGGCGGTGACGCTGTTCTGCGGCGAGCCGTCGATGAGCTTGTCGGAGTAGGTCAGGTAGACCAGCGTGTTGCGCGCGCCATCCACCATGCGCACCACGCGCAGGCGCTTGAACAGCACCGACATGCGCTCGGAAAACACCTCGTCCTTCGGCGGCAGCGGCCCCTTGAAGCGCACCGGGCCGACCTGGCGGCACGCGATCGAGGCCTCCGCGCGATCTTCCGCCAGCCCCAGGCCGCCCTTGATACCGCCGGTGCGGGCACGCGAGACGTAGCAGGTGACACCCTCGACCATCGGGTCGTCGTAGGCATCGACGACGATCTTGTGGTTGGGCCCGAGCCACTGGAAGGCGGTGTCGACGTCGCCGATCTTCTGCGCCTGGGCGACGGCAGCCGTCGCGGTCAACAGCGCCATGAGCGCGGTGCGAAATGCCTGCTTCATACTTCGATTTTCAATCCAATTGACCTGCAGCCCTTGTGCAGCAAGCGCAGGCAGCTATCATTTTCATGGCATTCTGGCGCCAGCTCGAAGCACCTGCGGCCACCGCTCAGACATCGATCGCCGCCGCCGAGCCGGCCTGCTTGCGCAGCTCGAACTTCTGGATCTTGCCGGTGCTGGTCTTGGGCAGTTCGCCAAACACGATGGCGCGCGGCACCTTGAAGCCGGCCAGGTGCTGCTTGCAGTGGGCCACGATGTCGGCCTCGGTGACCTCGGCACCGGGTTTCAGTTCCAGAAAGGCGCAGGGGGTCTCGCCCCACTTCGGATCGGGCTTGGCCACCACGGCCGCGGCCAGCACGGCGGGGTGGCGGTAGAGCACGTCTTCCACCTCGATCGACGAGATGTTCTCGCCGCCGGAGATGATGATGTCCTTGCTGCGGTCCTTGATCTTGATGTAGCCGTCGGGGTACTGCACGGCCAGGTCGCCGCTGTGGAACCAGCCGCCGGCAAAGGCTTCCTCGGTGGCCTGGGGGTTCTTCAGGTAGCCCTTCATGGCGATGTTGCCGCGGAACATGATCTCGCCCATGGTTTCGCCGTCCATCGGCACCGGCTGCATGGTCTCGGGGTTCAGCACGCGGGCGTCGCGCTCCAGGTGGTAGCGCACGCCCTGGCGCGCGTTGAGCATCGCGCGCTGGCCGATGTCCAGCGCGTCCCAGGCGGCGTGCTTGGCGCACACGGTGGCCGGGCCGTAGACCTCGGTCAGGCCGTAGACGTGGGTCAGGTCGAACCCCATCTGCTCCATGCCCTCGATCATCGAGGCCGGCGGTGCCGCGCCGGCCACCATGCATTTCACGCCGCGCGGCACGCCGGCCTTCAGCTCGGCGGGCGCATTGACCAGCAGGCCGTGCACGATGGGCGCGCCGCAGTAATGCGTGACGCCGTGCTGGCGGATGGCGTCGAAGATGGCCTTGGCCTCCACGCGCCGCAGGCACACGTTGACCGCCGCGCGCGCCGCCACCGTCCAGGGGAAGCACCAGCCGTTGCAGTGGAACATGGGCAGCGTCCACAGGTAGACGGCGTGCTTGGGCATGTCCCACTCCAGCACGTTGCTGATGGCGTTGGTGGCCGCGCCGCGGTGGTGGTAGACCACGCCCTTGGGGTTGCCGGTGGTGCCGCTGGTGTAGTTGAGCGCGATGGCGTCCCATTCGTCGCCCGGGTAGTGCCACTCGAAGGCGGGGTCGCCCTCGGCCACCAGGGCCTCGTAGGTGAGGCCGCCGATCTTCTGGCCTTCGCCGTATAGCGCATCCTCCACATCGACCACCAGCAGCGGCGCCTTCGACTGGCGCAGCGCCAGCGCCTTCTTCACGATGGCCGCGAACTCGGGATCGACCACGATGGCCCTGGCCTCGCCGTGATCCAGCATGAAGGCCACGGCCTCCGGGTCGAGCCGGGTGTTCAGCGTGTTCAGCACCGCGCCGGCCATGGGGATGCCGAAGTGCGCCTCCACCATCGGAGGGGTGTTGGGCAGCATCACCGCCACCGTGTCGTTCCTGCCGATGCCCCGGCTTTGCAGCGCGCTGGCCAGCCGGCGGCAACGCGCGTAGGTGTCGGCCCAGCTCTGGCGCAACTCGCCGTGCACGATGGCCAGCCGGTCGGGGTAGACCTCGGCCGTGCGCTGGATGAAGGCCAGCGGCGTCATCGGGGCGAAGTTGGCCGGGGTGCGCGGCAGGTCGGTGTCGTAGATGCTGCTCATGGTTGTCTCCGCTGGCATGGGTATGGACGCAAGAATAGCCGCATTGGCCTGCGCCAGGCTTTCGGCAACATGTCCCGGCTCCGCACCGGCCACGGGGCTTTTACCGGCCCGGGCCACGTGCCGCGCCGCAGGCGCTTAGACTCGCCGCTCCCTCCGCCGCCGCGCCATGGCCGCGGCGAGCGAGCCGCCGGCCCTTTCTTCAAACGCTGTTCATGGCGCCCCCTGCCCCCACCGCCCTTTCGACCCGCACCCTGGTGCTGATGGCGGTGGCCTGCGGCCTGTGCGCGGGCGCCAACTACTTCAACCAGCCACTGCTGCATTCCATCGCGGTCGATCTGGGCGTGCCGGAATCGCGCGCCGCGCTTACCGTGACGATGGCGCAGGTGTCGTACGCGATCGGCCTGCTGGCGCTGGTGCCGCTGGGCGACCTGCTGGAGCGCCGGCGGCTGGTGCTGACCCTGATGGTGCTGGCCGCCCTGGGCCTGCTGCTGAGCGGCCTGGGCGGGGCGCTGCACCTGTTCACCCTGCTGGCCGTGGGCACCATCACCTGCGGGCTGTTCTCCGTGGCAGCGCAGATCCTGGTGCCGATGGCGGCCGCCTTCGCGGCGCCGGGCAGCGCGGGCCGGGCCGTGGGGCTGGTCATGAGCGGGCTGCTGGTGGGCATCCTGGCGTCGCGCAGCATCTCGGGCGTGCTTTCGGGCCTGGGCGGATGGAGCACGGTGTACTGGGTGGGTGCCGCGGCCATGCTGGGCACGGCCGCGCTGCTGGGCAGGGCCCTGCCCAAGGCACCGCCGGTGCAGCGTCTGGGCTACGGCGCCGCCCTGGGCTCGCTGCTCACCCTGGCGCGCCAGCATGCGCGGCTGCGCAGCCGCGCGCTGATCGGCGCGGCGGCCTTCGCCACGGTGAGCGTGCTGTTCTCCACCATGGCGCTGATGCTGGCCGGCCCCGCCTACGGCATGGGTGACGCGACGATCGGCCTGATCGGCCTGGCCGGCGTGGCGGGCGCCTTCATGGCCAACGTGGCCGGCCGCATGGCCGATCGCGGCCTGGAGCGCCGCACCACGCTGGCGGGCGTGGTGACGCTGCTGGCCGGCTGGGCGGCGCTCTGGTTCGGCGACGTGAGCCTGGGGGCCTTCCTGATCGGCATGCTGCTGGTGGATGGCGGGCTGCAGGCGCTGCACATCAGCAACCAGAACGTGGTCTACGCGCTGGAGCCGCAGGCACGCTCGCGCCTCAACGCGGTCTACATGACCAGCTACTTCATCGGCGCCTCCGCCGGATCGGCCCTGGGCTCCTGGGCCTGGCTGCACGGCCGCTGGGCCTGGACCTGCGTGGCCGGCGCCGGCCTGGGCCTGCTGACGCTGGCCGCCGTGCTGTGGGACCGGCGCCTGATGCGCGGGCACGAACCGCGCCAGGCTGCCAAGGCAGAATAGTCGCGTGTCCATCCCCCAGCACTTCATCCAGGAGCTTCTCGCCCGCGCCGACATCGTGGACATCGTCGGCCGCTACGTGCAGCTGAAGAAGACCGGGGCCAACTTTTCGGGCCTGTGCCCGTTCCACTCTGAAAAGTCGCCCAGCTTCACCGTCAGCCCTTCCAAGCAGTTCTACCACTGCTTCGGCTGCGGCAAGAACGGCAACGCCATCGGCTTCCTCATGGACCACACCGGGGCCGGCTTCGTGGAGGTGGTGCACGATCTCGCGCAGCAATATGGCATGCAGGTGCCGGAAGACGAGCGCAGCCCGGCCGAGCGCGAGCGCGCCGCGCGCGAGAGCGAAAAGCGCGCCACCCTGTCCGACGTGCTGGCCAGGGCCGGCGAGGCCTACCGCAAGCAGCTCAAGGACTCGCCCCGCGCCGTCGACTACCTGAAGCGGCGCGGCCTGTCGGGCCAGGTGGCGCGCGACTTCGGCCTGGGCTATGCGCCCGAGGGCTGGCGCAGCCTGGCCAGCGTGTTCCCGGACTATGCCGATCCGCTGCTGGCCGAGAGCGGCCTGGTCATCGTCAGCGAGGAAGAGGAAGGCAAGCGCTACGACCGCTTCCGCGACCGCATCATGTTCCCGATCCGCTCGGTCAAGGGCGAGGTGATCGGCTTCGGCGGCCGCGTGCTGGGCGACGAGAAGCCCAAATACCTTAATTCACCCGAAACCCCTGTGTTCCACAAGGGGCGCGAGCTGTACGGCCTGTTCGAGGCCCGCACCGCCCTGCGCGAGCACGGCTACGCCCTGGTGACCGAGGGCTACATGGACGTGGTCGCCCTGGCGCAACTGGGCTTCGCCAACGCCGTGGCCACGCTGGGCACGGCCTGCACGCCGGAGCATGTGCAGAAGCTGTTCCGCTTCACCGAGCAGGTGGTGTTCAGCTTCGACGGCGACGCCGCAGGGCGCCGCGCCGCCCGCAAGGCGCTGGAAGCCGCCCTGCCCTTCGCCACCGACGTGCGCACCGTCAAATTCCTGTTCCTGCCGCCCGAGCACGACCCCGACAGCTTCATCCGCGCAGAGGGCGCCGAGGCCTTCGGCCAGGCGGTGAAAGAGGCCACGCCGCTGTCGCGCTTCCTGCTGGACGCCGCGGCCGAAGGGTGCGACCTGGCGACGGCCGAGGGCCGCTCGCACTTCGCCGCCAACGCCCGGCCGCTGTGGCAGCTGCTGCCGGCGGGCGCGCTGGCGCAGCAGCTGCTGGGCGAGATCGCGGCGCAGGTCCAGCTGGGCACGCATGAACTGGCCGAGCTGTGGGGCACCGCCCGGCAGGCCCAACAACGCTACCAGAAACAGAGCACTTTGCGCCCGTCAGACAAGGGCCAGGAGACCAAAACACTTCAGAAAGCCGCCCCATCCGGTGGCTGGCCGCCCGTGCCGACGGCACGGCGCCCGCGCGCCCAACCCACCAGCCGCGCCCAGCGCGCCCTGCAGATCGTGCTCACCGAGCCCAGCGCCTGGGAAAGTCTGAGCCAGGCCGACCACGCGTTGCTGTGCGACCTGCCCGATCCGCATGGGGCGCTGTTCGTCTGGCTGGAGGGGCAGAACCTGGAGCACGGCCCACAGCCCTGGGGCGCTCTGCGCGAGGCCCTGCGCGGCCACGACTGGGAGCAGGCTGCCGTGGCCGCGGTCGACAGCGTGCCGCGCGACATCGAGAGCGATCCGGCCGAGCTGCAGCGCATTCTGGCCAGCGAGCGCGAGCAGCGCCTGGCCCAGGCCCGCCAGCGCGCCGCCGAAGCCGGCGACGTGGAGACCCTGCGCCGCCTGATGGCCGGCCCGGCCGCCACCGCGCAGCACCTGGCCCAACCGGCCGATGCGCCGGCGCCACCCCATGAGCCCGAACCTGGCGAACTTCTGCCTTGAAATCCCGTTTTCCGATATAATTTAAGGTTACGTCGGCAAGAGCGACAGCAGCACCTCCGGCCCGGCCAGCGCGCGAACGATGCGCGTTCCCCCAGCGTGCGGGGCGGCCACCTACCGCAAGGACTGCACACCAAATGTTCGCCCACACCCTTGCCCCGTGCACCCCGCCGGCCGGCTTTGCCTGGCCACAGGTGCACCCAGACCGTTGAGACACGCCGTTTTCTGATGCGCCGCCGGCCGCCTGCCCGCGGCTCGTCGACCCTGCCCTGACCCGAGGATTGCCCATGCCAGCTTCGAAGACGACCGCCACCAAAGCCCCCGCCAAGGCCGCCAGCGCCGCCGCACCCAAGACTCCGGCCAAAGCCAAGGCCGCAGAAGCCGTGGCCGACGAGGAACTGACCGTCAAGAAAAAGGTCGGTCGCCCGGCCAAGGGCGCCGCCGCGGCCGAAAAATCCAAGCCGGCCAAATCCACCGGCAAGCGTGGCCGCCCGGGCAAGGCATCGGCGCGCGACGACGATGACGACGCCGACCTGTCGGACATCGAATCCGACCTGGAAGGCGAGCCGGAAGAGCAGGCGCAGGAGCCGGCCGCCGCGGTGGCGGTCGAGAAGGCCAAGCCGCTGCGCATGAAGATCAGCAAGGCCAAGGAACGGGCCTTGATGAAGGAATTCGGCCTGGACGAAGGCGTGCTCTCCGAAGAGGAGATGAACACCCGCCGCGCCAACCTGAAGGCGCTGCTCAAGCTGGGCAAGACGCGCGGCTACCTGACGCACGGCGAGATCAACGACCACCTGCCCGACAAGCTGGTCGACGCCGAGACGCTGGAGGCCGTGGTCTCCATGCTGAACGACCTGGGCGTGGCCGTGTACGAGCAGACGCCCGACGCCGAGACCCTGCTGCTCACCAACACCGGCAGCAACACGGCCACCGAGGAAGAGGCCGAGGAAGAAGCCGAGGCCGCCCTGTCCACGGTGGACAGCGAATTCGGCCGCACCACCGACCCGGTGCGCATGTACATGCGGGAAATGGGCACGGTGGAACTGCTCACGCGCGAGGGCGAGATCGAGATCGCCAAGCGCATCGAGGGCGGCCTGATGGACATGATGGAAGCCATCAGCGCCAGCCCGGCCACCATCGCCGAGATCCTGCGCATGGCGCAGGAAATCCGCGAGGGCAAGGTCATCATCAACACCATCGTCGACGGCTTTGCCGACGCCGACGAGAACGATGACTACGTGGCCGAGGAAGACTTCGACGAGTACGACGAGGAAGACGACGACGACGGCAAGGGTGGCTCCAAGGCCATGACCAAGCTGCTCGAGGCGCTGAAGAACCAGGCGCTGGAGCGCTTCGACGAGATCGCCTCGCTGTTCGAGAAGGTGCACCGCGCCTACGACAAGGAAGGCTGGGGCTCGCCGAACTACGTGAAGTCGCAGCACGCCCTGTCCGAGCGGCTGATGACCATCCGCTTCACCGCCAAGACCATCGAGAAGCTGTGCGACATGCTGCGCAGCCAGGTGGACGATGTGCGCCGCCATGAGCGCGAGCTGCGTCGCATCATCGTCGACAAGTGCGGCTTCCCGCCCGAAGACTTCATCCGCGATTTCTCGGGCCGCGATCTGGCCGGCAACAAGATCACCTCGCACCTGCTCAACCTGACCTGGGCCGAGCAGCAGGCCAAGGCCGACCGCCCGTGGAGCGCCGTGCTGGGCCGCAACATCCCGCCGATCCAGGACCTGCAGCAAAAGCTGATCGACCTGCAGGCCCAGGTGGTGGTACCGCTGGACGAGCTGAAGGCCATCAACAAGCGCATGAACGAAGGCGAGGCCTCGTCGCGCGACGCCAAGAAGGAAATGATCGAGGCCAACCTGCGCCTGGTGATCTCCATCGCCAAGAAGTACACCAACCGCGGCCTGCAGTTCCTGGACCTGATCCAGGAAGGCAACATCGGCCTGATGAAGGCGGTGGACAAGTTCGAATACCGCC
>ERZ795053.151-NODE-151-length-84980-cov-19.072146_pt1 | contig 84980 bp, 66 predicted proteins | sample MGYA00375137_ERZ795053 | MGnify/ENA primary metagenome ERZ795053 (study PRJEB30182, sample SAMN05720284) | activated sludge metagenome | isolation source: Anaerobic digester | place: Hong Kong | collected 2014-12-17 ...
TGATGAAGAGGCGATGGGAGAAGGGGCCGGCGGTGTCGTCGGGGATGCTGAAGGGTGTCACGGATCGGCTTTGGAAGGTCAGCGAAGTCTTGGGAGAGCGGATCTTCAGGACACGGGTCGAGCTGCCGGAGGTTTGGGCTCGGTACTATGAGCGATCCGTATCGACGGCGGGTCTTGGTCGCAATCGTCGACATACCCTGAAGTACGCCTATTGAAGAAGGCGCCCACCCGGAGGTGGACACCTTTGGAGACTTCAGGAACATTTTCGATGGCACAACTAAAGGGTTGCCGATGGGGCGGGTCGCGCTACCCTGAGCGGGTCACAAGAACATCCCCTGCAAGGAAAGGACCCCCGATGAACGGCGACCCCGGGGACCGTCGGGAGATACCCGAGATCAAGCTGCCCAACCTGGACCCCGCCGTGCTGCAGCGCGCGCTGGCGGTGCTGGCCGTGGTCGTGGTGGCCGTGACCAGCTTCTACACGGTGGGGCCGGAGGAGAACGGTCTGGTGCTGCGCTTCGGCAAGTTCGAGCGCGTGACCGATCCCGGCCTGCACTTCAAGCTGCCCTTCGGCGTGGAACGGGTCATGAAGGTGCCCATCCAGCGCCAGCTCAAGGAGGAGTTCGGCTTCCGCACCGTGCGCTCCGGCGTGCGCAGCCAGTTCTCCACCTCGCCCTACGCGGACGAGGCCAACATCCTCACCGGCGACCTCAACGCCGCCCTGGTGGAGTGGGTGGTCCAGTACCGCGTCATCGATCCCTACAAGTACCTCTTCCGCGTGCGCAACGTGGGCGACACCTTCCGCGACATCAACGAGGCCGTCATGCGCGAGATCGTGGGCGACCGCACCGTGAACGAGGTGCTCACCGTGGGTCGCGCCGAGGTGGCCATGGTGGTGCAGCAGCGCGTGCAGGAGCTCTGCGACCAGTACGACACCGGCATCCAGGTGGAGCAGGTGGTGCTGCAGGACGTGAACCCGCCCGACCCCGTGAAGCCGTCGTTCAACGAGGTGAACGAGGCCCAGCAGGAGAAGGCCAAGCTCATCAACCAGGCCCAGAGCGAGTACAACCAGATCATCCCGCGCGCCCGCGGCGAGGCGCTGCAGACCGTGCGCGAGGCCGAGGGCTACGCCCTGGAGCGCATCAACCGCGCTCGCGGCGACAGCGCGCGCTTCGTGGCCCTGTACCAGGCGTACGCCAAGGCGCCGGAGGTCACACGCCGCCGCCTGTACCTGGAGACCATGAACGACATCCTGCCGGGCGTGGAGCGCAAGGTCGTGGTGGACGGCGACCTGAAGTCGGTCCTGCCGCTGCTGGATCTGGGCGCCGCCCGGGGAGGTGAGGCGCGATGAAGATCGGATCGATCATCCTGGCCGTGCTGGTGCTCGTGATCCTCAGCAGCTCGGTGTACGTGGTGAAGGAGACCGAGCAGGTCATCATCACGCAGTTCGGCAAGCCCGTGGGCGATCCCGTGGTCACGCCGGGCCTGAAGTTCAAGCTGCCCATGGTGCAGACGGCCCACCGCTTCGACAAGCGGTTCCTGGAGTGGGACGGCGACCCCAACCAGCTGCCCACGCGCGACAAGCGCTTCATCTGGGTCAACACCTACGCCCGCTGGCGCATCAGCGATCCTCTGCTGTACTTCCAGCGGCTGCGCGACGAGCGCGGCGCCCAGACCCGCCTGGACGACATCCTGGACGGCGAGACGCGCAACGCCATCGCCAACTACGACCTGGTGGAGGTGGTGCGCACCAGCAACCGCGAGCCCGAGCAGGGCGATCTGGTGGCCGAGGAGCAGGTGACCCTGGATCCCATCGCGGCCGGCCGCGAGAAGATCCGCCTGGAGATCCTGCACAACGCCCAGCAGCGCACCACGGATCTGGGCATCGAGATCCTGGACGTGCAGTTCAAGCGCATCAACTACGTGGACGAGGTGCAGCGCAAGGTCTACGAGCGCATGATCGCCGAGCGCCGCCGCATCGCCGACCGCTTCCGCTCCGAGGGGCAGGGCGAGGCCATGCGCATCCGCGGCGAGAAGGACCGCGACCTGCTGGAGATCCAGTCGGAGGCCTACCGCCAGGCGGAGGAGCTCAAGGGCGACGCCGACGCCACGGCCACCGAGATCTACGCCGCCGCCTACGGCCGCAACGCCGCCACGCAGGACTTCTACGGATTCCTCAAGACGCTGGAGAGCTACCCGGAGGTCTTCGACGGCAAGAGCACGCTGGTGCTCTCCACCGACGGCGACTTCTACCGCTACCTGACCGACGTGGACGGGAAGTAGGCCCGCCGTGGCCAAGGAGACGGGGCCGGCCGGAACGCGCTGCGCGAGCTGCGGAGCGTCGTTGGCCGGCCCCTTCTGCTCCGCGTGCGGAGAGAAGCGTCGGGATCCGGGGGACCTCTCGCTGCTGGGTTTCCTGGGACGCGGCGTGACGTCGGTCCTGGACCTGGAGCGCGGCCTGCTGCCCAGCCTGCGTCTGCTGCTGACCCGGCCCGGCTTCCTCACCACCGAGTACCTGGCCGGCCGCCGGGTGCGCCACACGGCTCCCCTGCGCCTCTTCCTCTTCGTGAACGTGCTCTACTTCCTGGTGCAGCCGCACCTGGGCACCAACACCTACAACACCGACCTGCGCAGCCACACCCACCGCCAGGCATACAGCGCCGGCGTGGCCCCGGTGGTGGAGCGCACCTTGGCGGCGCGGGGCGTGGACCCCGCCGCCTACGCCGCCGCGTTCGACGCCCGGGGCGCCACCCTGGCCCGCTCGCTGGTCATGGCCCTGGCCGTGATGATGGCTTTGGGCACGCTGATCCCCGCGCCGCGCGGCACGCCGGCCGTGGGGCGGCTGGTCTTCGGCCTGCACTTCTACGCCTATTTCCTGCTGGTGGGGAGCATCCTGCTGGGGCTGGCGGGACTGCTGATCGGCACGCTGGTGGGGCCGCGGGCGGCCGGCCCGGATCCGGCGCGCATGGAGCTCATCGGTTCGCTGCTGATGCTGGGGGTGGCCATGCTGTGGCTGGTTCCCGCCTGGCGGCGGGTCTTCGGTCACGGCTGGCTGCGCTCGGCGGCCTCGGGGCTGGCGCTGGCGCTCCTGCTCTTCCCGTCCATCTTCCTCTACCGCTACCTGCTCTTCTGGGCGACCTGGCTCACGGTCTGAGCGCGCCTCAGGCGTGGATCAGGGCGACGATGCGCTCCAGCCCCTCCCGGTCCGTGTTCGAGAACGCGTCCGGCTCCGTGGAGTCCACGTCCAGCACCGCCACGATCGTCCCGTCCGCGTCCCGCACCGGCACCACGATCTCGGACCGGGAGCGCGAGTCGCACGCCACGTGCCCAGGGAACGCCTCCACGTCCGGCACGATCACCGTCTCCCCGCGCGTCACCACCGCCCAGCACACCCCGTCCGGCCCCGGCAGCACCGAGCAGGCCAGCGGCCCCTGGTACGGTCCCACCACCAGGGCGCCGTCCAGCACGCGGTAGAACCCCGTCCAGAAATAGTGGGGCTGCTTGTGGTGCAGGAGCGCCGCGGCGGTGGCCATGCGCGCGGTGGGGTCCTGGGTCTTGCGGAACAGCTCGGCGAGCTGGTCGGCGATGCGGGCGTAGCGGTCGCTCAGGCGCTGGGTCATGACGGCCTCCGTCTTGGGGTGGGCGCCCAAGATAACATGCATGCCCCTGATGGGCACGGGATGTGCTTGTCTGGCGCTCGGCCGGGAGGATGGGAACGTGCCGATCCCTGTCCGGCGGCGGAACCTGTTGGCTAGACAGGATTTCGATGTCACGGTCTCCGCTCCTCCCGGCCGCGACGACCAGAAACCGATCACCCGCCGGTGCGGGTCTGAACGAAGGGATGTCCGATGTTCCCGCCTGAATGGCCCACCATGACCGAGGCGCGCAAGCTGTTGGCCAAGGCCAACGCCCTGCTCGAGGAACAGCCCCGCAGCCGGTCCCACCAGGATCGCGCTCTGGCCCTCTACCGGCGGGCCCTGGACTTCCAGGACTCCCGGCTCGTCTGGCGGAACGTGGGCATCGTCCACTTCAACCGCGAGGAATGGCCGGAGGCCGAGACCGCCTTCCTGCGGGCGCGCGACCACTACTGGCTGGGTCTGCTGTACGAATGGACGGGCCGGCTGGAGAAGGCCTGGCAGGAAATCCGCCAGGCGGAGCCCAGTTCCGAGCAGGCCCGCGTGCAGGCGCGCATCGCCCGGCAGCTGGGGCTGGCCGCGGACGCCATCCCGGCCCTGGAGGCCTGGGACGACGTGGACGCCCGCTTCGAGCTCATCCACCTCTACGACCGCGCCGGCCGCTATGCCGACGCCTGGCGCACGGCCGAGGAGGCCAACGCCATGAAGGGCCAGCGCGATCCCGAGCCCTTCCCGGCCATGCGCGCCGCGGTGGAGCCCGAGAACCGTCGCGAGTCGCCCGTGTTCATCATCGGCATGCCGCGCTCGGGCACCACGCTGCTGGAGCGCATGCTGGCCCAGCACCCGGCGTTGGCGTCGCGGGGCGAGTCGCTGTTCTTCGAGTTCATCGCCAACCAGCTCGAGGCGGGCGAGCGCATCGCCAACATCGGCGCCGCCTACCTCATGAGCCACCAGAAGCGGACCGTGGACAAGTACCCCATGAACTTCCGCTACCTGGACCTGATCCAGGGCACGTTCCCGGACGCGCGCATCATCGACATGCGGCGCGACCGCGACGACACCCTCATCTCCTGCTGGTTCCGCAACTTCCAGGGCAACCTGCCCTGGAGCTACCACTGGGACGACCTCAACGCCGCCTACGACCGCTACCTGGAGGAGGTGGAGGGCCGCGACGTGTTCCGCCTGCGCTACGAGCGCCTGGTGAACTTCCCCGAGTCCACCCTGGCCGAGGTGCTGGACTACTGCGGCCTGGAGTGGAACGAGCGCTGCCTGCGCCACAACTCGGATCCCACGTTCCACATGTACGCCTACGAGGACGTGCGCAAGCCGGTGACCACGGAGCGCATCGGACGCGCGGCCAACTACCGCGAGTTCCTCAAGGCCGAGCGCAAGCTGCGCGCCCTGGCCTGAGCGTACGACGCTCCCGACGCGACGAGGCCCCCGCCGTCCGGCGGGGGCCTCGTTTCCGTCATGCCGGCTTCGGTCAGGAGGCGGCTTCGGCCGTGGCCTTCAGCTTGGTGAGGCCGTTCTCGAACATGGGGCCCACCATGCCGTCCATGAACAGCCCGAACCAGCGGCCCACGATGCCGTTGCTCTCGCCGTCCATCACCCAGGTCACGCGCGTGCCGTCGGGCAGGGGCTCGTAGCGCAGGGCGCCGTTGCTGGGGTACTTGCCGCCGTCGAACGCCATGGCGTACTCCACGCCGCGCTGGGGATCGCTGGCCGTGAAGGTCAGCTCGCCGTCGCCGCTGTCTCCCACCCAGGTCTGCGAGGCGCCCACGCCGGTGGTGCGTGCCCCGAAGGTGGTCACGATGGTGGGATCCTCCTCCAGCCACGGCGTCCACTGGTCCCAGGCGCGCAGATCGCCCACCAGGGCGTGGACCGTGGCCGCGGGGGCCTGGATGTCCACGGAGCGCTCCAGGTGGAAGGTCTTGGGCAGGAACAGGCCGCCCACGAGCAGCAGCACGATCAGGCCCAGGATCACGATCAGGGTCCATTTCAAGATGGCCATGGGGTCTCCTTCGCGGGTCGGGGTGGAGGACGGAGTCTACCCGATCTTCCGCCGCGGGACCAGGAGCGCGCTGGTCCGATCCTTGCGGTTGCGCATGCGGACGGCGCCGCGCTCCGGGCGGCGCCGCATGGAATCCGTTGCCCGGCAAGGAGTTGGATGGTCTTGGCCTACGGCCACGCGGACTACGCGGCCTCGCTGCAAGATATCGGGACACCGCTGCGGCTGGAAGCCGGGCAGGGGTGGGTCCTGCGCCGTGACGTGCCGGCCGGCGGCTGGGACGCCGTGGGCTGCTACCCCCTGACCCGCTGCGCCCACTGGTCCGGCCTGCCGGACGACGCCGCCGCCCTGCGCGCCGCCGGCGCCGTGAGCCTGACCCTGGTGGCCGACCCCCTGGCGCCGGACGCGCCCGCGGCCGTCCGCGCCGCCTGTCCGGACGTGGCGCGACCCTTCAAGGACCACTTCGTGACCGATCTGCACGGCGTCGCCCCCTTCGGCGACGCCCACCACCGCCGCCACGTGCGCCGCTTCGCGCGCGCGGGGGAGGTGGAGACGGTGGCGGATCCGTCGGCCCACCTGGACGCCTGGTGCCGTCTGTACGACGGCCTCATCGTCCGGCACCGCATCCTCGGGGCGGCCCGCTTCTCGCGCGCGGCCTTCGCGCGCCAGCTCGCCCTGCCCGGCGTGCGCCTGCTGCGCGCGGTCATGGGCGGGATCACCGTCGGCTATCAGCTCTGGTTCCTGGACCACGACCGCCAGGACTACCACCTGGCCGCCTACGCCGAGGCCGGCTACCGCGCCGGCGCCTCCCACGCGCTCATGGCCCGCGCCCTGGAACTGGGCCGCGCCGAGGGCCGCGCCGTGGCCCTGCTGGGCTCCGGCGCCGGCCTGCGCCACGACGCCCGCGACGGCCTCACCCGCTGGAAGGCCGGCTGGGCCACCGGCACGCGCCAGGCCTGGCTGGGGGGCGCGGTGCTGGACCGCGCGGCCTACGCCGCCGCCGTGGCCCGCACCGGCACCGAGGCGTCCGGCTACTTCCCCGCCTACCGCGACCCCCACCCGCTCCAGGAGCCCGTCCATGCGCACTGACACCCTGCCCCGTCTCGCGGTCCTGGGCGCGGAGCCGGCCTTCGCCGATCCCCTGCACGTGGGCGCGCCCAATCTGGGCGACCGCGCCGCCTTCTTCCGCCGCCTGGAGCAGGTGCTGGACTCGGGCCGCCTGACCAACCGCGGTCCCTGCGTGCGCGAGTTCGAAGAGAAGCTGCGGCCGCTGACCGGCGCGGAGCACGTGGTGGCCCTGTGCAACGGCACCATCGCCCTGGAGCTGGGGGCGCGCGCCCTGGGCCTGGCGGGCGAGGTGCTGGTGCCCGCGTACACCTTCGTGGCCACGGCCCACGCCCTGCGCTGGCAGGGCATCGAGCCCGTGTTCTGCGACGTGGATCCGGTCACCCATCAGATCGACCCGGCCGACGCCGCTCGGCGCATCACCCCCGCCACCACGGGCATCCTGGCGGTCCACCTCTGGGGCCGGCCCGCGCCGCACGCGGAGCTGCGCGCCCTGGCCGACCGCCACGGCCTGCGCCTGATGTACGACGCCGCCCACGCCCTGGGCGCCACCCACGCGGGCCGAGGCATCGGTTCCCTGGGCGACCTCACCGTCCTCAGCTTCCACGCCACCAAGGTGCTGGGCACCGCCGAGGGCGGCGCCATCGCCACTCGGGATCCGCGGCTCGCCGAGCGCGTGCGGCTCATGGCCAACTTCGGCTTCACGGGGCTGGATCAGGTGGAGGCCCTGGGCATCAACGGCAAGATGAGCGAGCTGTCGGCGGCCATGGGGCTGGCGTCGCTGGACCATCTGGACGGCTGGATCGCCGCGAACCGACGCAACCGCGAGGCCTGGCGCGTGGCCCTGGCGCCCCTGCCCGGCGTGACGCTGCTCGACGAGATCACGTCCGACGCCCGCAACCATCACTACGTGGTGGCGGTGGTGGAGCCGGAGTGCCCGCTGAGCCGCGACCACCTGCTGGCCGTGCTGCGGGCCGAGAACGCCCTGGCGCGCCGCTACTTCTTCCCGGGCTGCCACCGCATGGAGCCGTACCGCTCCACGCCCCCCGCGGGCGGCTGGCGGCTGCCCGTCACCGAGACCCTGGCCGAGCGCGTGCTGGTGCTGCCCAACGGCACCCGCACCACGCCGGCCGACATCGCGCTCTGCGGCGAGATCCTGCAGCGGGCCGTGGCCGGGGGCCCGGCCCTGGCGGCCAGGATCGACGCGGGCGCCGGAGGAGCCTCATGATCCCCGCCACCTTCCGCATCATCCCTCTGCGACGCGCCGGCCACGTGCTGGCCCGGCTCGAGAGCGGCTGCGGCCTGCAGGCGCTGCTGGACCCCGCCGTGGCGCTGCCCTTCCCGGGCGGCGCCCTGGAGCGCGTGCGCCTGGACGCCGATCCCGCGGCCTTCCCCGCGGCCGACGCCGGCCGCCTGCTGCGCCTGGCCCGTCGCCTGCTGCGACCGGGCGGCGTGCTGGAATGGACCGAGGCCGCCCCCGTCGGCCCCGCCGCCTGGAGCGCCGACGACCTGGCCTGGACCTGCGGCTTCGAGCGTACGCCCCTGGGCGAGGCCGTGGCCGCCGCCGCGCCCATGGCGCCGCTGCGCCGCCGCCGCGTGCCGGCCCATGCGGAGCCGCCGTGCCCGCTGGTCTCCATCGTCATTCCGGCCTACAAGGCCGCGCACTTCCGCGAGGCCCTGGCCAGCGCCCTGGACCAGGACTACCCGCGTCTGGAGATCCTGGTCTGCGACGACTCCCCGGACGACCGCATCAAGACCATCGTGGACGGCTTCGCCGGCATGCGCCACAAGGTGCGCTACCTGCGCAATCCCGGCACCCTGGGCGGCCGCGCCAACTACCTGAAGGGCTTCCGCGAGGCCTGGGGCGACTACGTGAAGTTCCTCAACGACGACGACGTGCTCGCCCCCGACTGCGTCACCTCCCTGGCGCGCCTGCTGCGCGACGTGCCCGGCGCCACGCTGGCCACCTCCGCGCGCCGGCTCATCGACGCGGCGGGGAACGTGCTGCCCGCCGAGCCCCACACCGAACCCCTTGCCGCGCGCGACACGGTGCTGGCGGGGGAGGACCTCATCGGCGCCGTGCTGGCGTCGGGCTGCAACCGCATCGGCGAGCCCACCACCGTGCTCTTCCGCAAGGCCGACCTGGAGGGCGCCCGCCCGCACCTGATGAGCTACTGGGGCCGGCCCGCTCTGCGCAACGGCGACATGAGCGTGTGGACCGCCCTGCTCTCGCGCGGCGACGCGGTGGTGGCGGCCCGTCCGCTGAGCGACTTCCGCACCCACGCCGAGCAGGTGAGCCGCGACCCCGCCTTCCGCGCCGAAGCCGTGGCGGCCTGGGATCTCCTGCGCGAGGACGCCCGCGCCACGGGCCTGGACCGGGCCGCCGCCCAGCGCGGCGGCGGCGTGGCGGTGGAATGCCCGGCCGTCGCGCTGCGGGAGGCGCAGCGCCATCTGGCCGCCGGCGCCGCCGCGGAAGCCGAGACGTGCGCCCGCCGCGCCGCGCGCCTGGCGCCCCTGGAGACGGAGCCGCGCCTGGCGTTGGCGCGCGCAGCCTGGGCGGCCGGACGCCCGGGGCAGGCCCTGCTGGGCCTGGCCTACGCCCACGACGCCCTGGCGCGCCCCTCCCTGGCCGCCCTGCTGGCGGACATGCTGGAGGCCGCCGGCCAGACCACGGCGGCGCGCCGCGCGCGGCTGCAGGCGGCCGAGGCCATCCCGTCGCCGAGCTAGGCTCTCTTCTGCGTCAGACGGTGGGAATCAAGGCGTCGCGCTCCGCGTGGAGGGCGCGCGCCAGCGCGTCGTCCAGGGACGGTTCGGGAGCGCGGACGGGGCGGGGGAAGCAGCGGGGTCCGGCGTAGTCCGGCAGCAGGGCGCCCAGGGGGGCGAGCTGGGAGCGCAGACGGGCGTAGGCCCGCTCCGGCGCGTCGCAGAGCTCGTCGTAGTCCACGGTCAGGCGGCGGCCGGCGGGGATCCGGGCCAGGCCGTCTTCCACATCGAGGCGCGTGTGCAGGGCCTGGCCGGCCACCTGGGCCACCGGGTCCAGACCGCGCAGGCGGGTCCACGCCGGCGGACGGAAGGAGTACCAGCGGCTCTCGTCGCCGCTGAAGGCGCGGCGGGCGGCGAGCAGGGAACGGGCCGTCTCCGCGTCGTCGCGGCGCACGTGCAGCATCACCGCGGTGGGCAGGGTCTGCGCCAGCCACGGCAGGTTCCAGTTGAGGATCATGGCCTTGAGCAGCAGCGGCCGCCGCCGCACGTCCTCCCAGGCGGCCAGCTCGGCGCGCAGCCGCGGCACGTCCACGTGGGCGAGCTGCGCCGCGTCCAGGGCGTGGGTCTCCCCGGCGGGCAGGTGGCGCCGCCAGAAGTACCAGAACTCGTGGGGGGCGGCGGGGCCGCGCGTCTTGCCCAGGCGCGACCGGTAGGGCGTGGGGTTGAGGTCGCCGCAGGCCATCTCCTCGCCGTGGGCGCAGGCCGGGTCGGCCAGCAGCCTCTCCACGCGCGCGCCGATCCACGGCGCCGACGGGAACCGCGCCGTCAGGTTGCTGGGGTAGGCGAAGCCGCCTCCGGCGGCCAGCCACTGGTAGGCCAGGGTGGTGCCGGCGCGGGGGCAGCCCACGATGAGCACCAGGGGCAGGCGCGGCGTGGCGTGGCGCGCCACGGCGTCGCGGGCCGCGGGCTCCAGGTCCCGGGCCAGCTCGGCCAGCACGGCCTCCAGCTCGTCGTTCCGGCGATGCTCCGGCCGGCGCCCGTCCACGTCCACGGCGCCTCCTCAGCGCCCGCCCGCCGCGGGGGCGGCGAGGGGCGTCAGGACCGGGGGCAGGGGCAGATCGGCGAGGCGGCGCTCCACGGCGGCGCGGCGCGCGCGCAGGGCGCGTTCGGCCGCGGGCACGTCGGCGTACTCGGGCTTGTCGTGCCGCTCGCGGGCGGTCATGCGCGCCGTCAGGGCTTCGGCATCAGCGGGAGGCGTGCGCTCCGGCGCGTAGCCGTAGGCTTCCATGACGGGACCGCAGGCATGTTCCACGAAGGCGATCTGATCCGCGTCCAGATCCGTGCGCCACTTGCCCGTGTTGTCGGCCAGGATCGGCCGCGCCAGGTTGCGCCAGGCGGAGCTGCCGGCGGCGGCGCCGCGGGCGGCGGCGCCGCGGTGGAAGTCCAGCATGGCGGCGTCGGGCTCCAGGCCCAGGAAGACGCAGGCGTCGGCAAGCACCGCGGCCGGATCGGCCGTGAGGGCCTCGTAGGTCAGCAGGTGGATGGCGCGGGGCATCTGGCCCATGAGGGCCAGCAGCGCTTCCTGGTCCTCGCGCCACACCCGCGCGGCGCGCGCCACGTCGCCGCGCAGCACGGCGCTGCGGGACCAGGAGAGGGCCATGTCGCGGGGGTCGCGCACCAGGGCCAGGAAGCGTGCCTCGGGGAAGGCGTGCAGCACGAAGGGCAGCACGCGGTGCAGGCGGTTCTCCTTGGTCAGCAGCACGTCGGCGCCGTGGGCGCGGGCCTCGGCCTCCAGCACCGTGCGGACAAGGGAGGCCAGGGTGCGCACGGGCACGGCGCGGCGCAGGGCGTCGCGGGTCCACTCCACGCGGCCGGGCACCAGGGCGGTGTCCAGCAGGTCCACGGCGGCGGTCAGCAGGCGCTCCCAGGCGTCGTCATGGTGGAGATCGCCCCAGCGGTCGGCGTGGCCGGCCAGCAGGCGCACCAGGTGGGTGGGCGGGGGGCCGCACACGCGCGGATGGGCGTCGAACAGACGGGTGATCAGATTCGAGCCGGACCGCTCGGAGCAGATCAGGAAAACGTGTTGCATGCCAAGCACTTCCTCGCGAACGGGATGGGTCCGTCCCGAGGATTGCAACGGGCGTGCCAGGCGGTGGGTCAGCGGCCCACCAGGCGGTCGGTGAGGCGGCGCAGGTGGTCGGGCAGCCAGGGGAAGACGTCGGCCACCAGGCCCAGGCGGTCCAGCAGGGCGGTCATGGCGGCGGTGTCGCCGCTGCGCCAGAGCACGTCCAGCCAGTCGCGCAGGGCGTCGTCGGCGGTCTCCTGATCGATGTCCACGTCCAGGTCCAGGTCGCGGCCGTCGATCAGGTCGCAGACCAGCACGCCCAGGGCGGCGCGGGGCAGGTCCGGCAGCAGGCGGGCGGCCAGGGCGCGGGCGCCGGCGCGGTCGCGGGCGCCCAGACGGGCGCGGGCCAGCAGATCCGCGGCCTCGCCCGCGGGAGGGTCGCCGGCGGCCGCGGCCAGGTGCTCCACGGCCTCGGACCAGCGGCCGCGGCGCAGGGCGTCCTCGCCCAGGGCGCGGCGCCAGGCGGGGGAGTCACCGTACTCGTTGCGGTAGAAGCTGCGTTCGCGTTCGGGATCGCCGCCGGCGGCGGCGAATCCCAGCAGGGCGGTCAGCGCCTCGGGGTCCCGAGGGCTCGCCGCCAGAGCGGCGTGGACGTGGTCCAGGGCCGCGGCCAGATCGCCGGCGATGGCGGCGGCGCGGGCCAGGGCCAGGCGTGGGCGCACCGTGGCGGCCGGCGGTCCGTCGGCTTCGGCGGCGGCCACCGCCTCGGCGTAGCGGGCCGCGGCCGTGGCGGCGTCGCCGGCCTGTTCCGACACCAGGCCCAGCTCCAGCAGCAGCGGCGGCGACGGGGGGACCCGATCGCGCCACGCCCTCAGCCACGCGCCACGCTCCGCTCCCCGCAGATCGTGGGCGTCGGCCAGGGCCACGGCCAGTTCGCCGCCCTGGCGCAGACGGGCCAGAGCGCGGGGCGCGGCCTCCAGACGGGGCAGGAACTCGTCGGCCAGGCGCCGGGCCAGCGTCGCGTCGTGCCAGAAGCGGGCCAGCTCCAGCATCTTGTGGGCGCTGTACCAGTCGTCGGGATCGTCGGCCAGGCAGCGCCGCAGCAGGGCCAGGTCGCGGGCCTTCTTGTCGCGCCGGGCGGCCACGTCGGGCCTGTAGCCCAGGTGCTCCAGCACGCCGTCCAGGTGCGTCAGCGAGCGGCCCGTGCGCTCCAGGGCGTCGGCCACGGCCTCGGTCACGTCCTCGTGGATGCGGTGGCGGAAGCGTACGCGCGGGTCGTTGCGGAACAGGCGCAGAAGGCGGGTCTCGCGGCGCAGGCCGCCGGGCAGGTCGTCGCGCAGCACCACGGTGGCGGCGCCCAGGGCGGGGTCCGCCGCGGCGGCGCGCAGGCCGTCGCGCAGGGCGGGGGTCACGCGCTCGTCGGCGTCCAGGAAGAGGATCCACTCGCCCCGGGCCAGATCCAGGGAGGCGTTGCGCGCCGCAGCGAAATCGTGATCCCACTCCCGGCGGGTCACGCGGGCGCCCGCGGCTTCCAGCAGGGCTGGCGTGCCGTCGGTGGAGCCCGTGTCCACCACGCACAGCTCGTCCCATGCGCCGGCGGCCGCGGCCAGGAAGCCGGGCACCATGGCGGCCTCGTCGCGCACGATCATGCAGAGGGAGATGGAAGGTCTGGCCATGGGGCGATCCTGGGCAGGCCGGGTGGTCCTGTCCAGCGAAATCGGCGGCGGAAAAATCCCGGGACAACCGCGGGCGGGATGATTATGTTATGCTGGTCTCACGATTCTAGGCACACCGAGAAACGGGAGCCACGCCGATGACCTTGGACCAGATCCAGAAGGGCCACGACGCCGAACTCGTCGCCATCGAGTCCGGCCTCGAGCTGCGCTCGCGCCTGATGGAGATGGGCCTCACCCCCGGCGTGCGGCTCTCCGTGGTGCGCGTGGCGCCCCTGGGCGACCCCATCCAGATCATGGTGCGCAGCACGCGCATCTCCCTCTGCAAGCGGGACGCCGCCGGCATCCGCTGCCGCGTCCTCTGACCCGAGACCCCGGACACGCCGTCATGCCCCCTTCCGGCGCCAGCACCCGCACCCTGACCGTGGCCGTCGCCGGCAACCCCAACTCGGGCAAGACCACCCTCTTCAACGCCCTCACCGGCGCCACGGCGCGCACCGGCAACCATCCCGGCATCACCGTGGCCGAGCGCCACGGCCGTCTGGAGCTGGAGCGCAACGGCCGCGTGGATCTGGTGGACGTGCCGGGCAGCTACTCGCTGAACGCCCGCTCGCCGGACGAGGAGGTGGCCATCAACGCGCTGCTGGGCCGCCGCGGCATGCCGCGGCCCGACGCCGTGATCGTGGTGCTGGACGCCACCGCCCTGGAGCGCAACCTCTACCTGCTGCTGCAGGTCATGGAGGCGGACCTGCCGGTCATCGCCGTGGTCAACATGCTGGACGCCGCCCGCGACGACGGCCTGGACATCAACTTCGACCTGCTGCGCTCGGCCTTCGGCGTGCCGGTGGTGGGCGTGGTGGCGCGGCGCAAGCAGGGCATCGAGCTGCTCAAGAAGGAGCTGGACGATCTGCTGGACCGCCCGGACCGCGGCCGCCGCCCCTGGCTCTGGACCCCGAGCCCGGCCCTGTCCCGCGAGCTGGACGCCCTGGCCGCCCTGGTGGACGAGGAGGTGCGCTTCGAGCTCGCCTCGGATCAGGCGCGCCGCGCCTTCGCCCTCTGGCTCATCAGCAGCCTGCACCGCCGCAGCGAGATCGCCGTGCGACCGCGCCTGCGCGAGGCCACCCTCGCCGCGCGGGACCGCCTGCGCGACCAGGACGGCCTGGACCTGGATCACGAGACCATCGTGCCCCGCTGGCGCGTGATCGACGACCTGGCGCCGCGCCTGGTGCGCCGCGAGGAACGCCCCAGCCACCGCACCGAGCGCATCGACGGCCTGCTGACCCACCCCCTCTGGGGCTCGCTCATCTTCCTGGGCGTGATGACGGTGATCTTCCAGGCGCTCTTCGCCTGGTCGGAGCCGGTGATGGGCGCCATCGAGGGCATGTTCGCCGGTCTGGCGGGCTGGGTGTCCGCCACCCTGCCGCCGGGCCTGGGCCGCGACCTCCTGGTGGACGGCATCATCGCCGGCGTGGGGGGCGTGCTGGTCTTCCTGCCCCAGATCCTCTTCCTCTTCCTGTTCATCACGCTGCTGGAGGGGTCGGGCTACATGTCGCGTACGGCCTTCCTGCTGGACCGCTTCATGCGGCGGCTGGGGCTGCACGGCAACGCCTTCGTGCCCATGCTCAGCGGCTTCGCCTGCGCGGTGCCGGGCATCATGGCCACCCGCACCATCGACGACCGTCGCGACCGCCTGGTCACCATCATGGCCCTGCCGTTGATCTCCTGCTCGGCGAGGCTGCCGGTCTACACCATGATCATCGCCCTGGTCTTCCCGCCGGCCCTGACCACCGGCCCCTTCCGCACGGGCACCCTGGTGCTGCTGGGCATCTACCTGGCCAGCACGGGCCTCACCCTCGCATCGGCGGGCCTGCTCAGCCGCACGGTGCTCAAGGGACGACCGCGGCCCCTGCTCATCGAGCTGCCGCCTTACCGCATGCCGGACCCGCGCAGCATCCTGCTGACCCTGCGCGACCGCGCCGCCGCCTTCCTGAGCACCGCAGGCACCATCATCCTGGTGATCACGGTGGTGCTCTGGGCCCTGCTCAGCTTCCCCCGTCACGTGGTGGACACGGGCGATCCCCAGGCCGATGCCGCCACGGCCCTGCGCCACAGCTACGCGGGGCGGCTGGGAGCCATGATCGAGCCGGCCATCGAGCCGCTGGGGTTCGACTGGAAGATCGGCATCGGCCTGATCGGGTCGTTCGCCGCCCGCGAGGTCTTCGTCAGCACCATGGGCGTGGCCTACGGCGTGGGCGACGATGAGGCCGCCCTGGACGCCGACCTGGGCCAGGCCATGGCCCAGGACCGCCGCGCCGACGGCACCCGCCTCTGGACCCCGTTGACGGGCCTCAGCCTCATGGCCTTCTTCATGGTGGCCATGCAGTGCATGAGCACCCTGGCGGTCACGCGCCGCGAGACCGGCAGCTGGGGCTGGACCCTCTTCATGCTCTTCTACCTCACCGGCGGCGCCTGGCTGCTGAGCTTCCTGGTCTACCAGGGCGGGCGGCTGCTGGGGTATTCCTAGGCCCGGCCCCCTTGCGCTCGCGGCGGGGATCGGCCATCATGTCCGCTCGCAGTTCCCGCCACCCGAATTCCGAGGTGTGACGCCATGGCGCACGAGCGCATCGCCCGCCTGCTGGACGGCTCCTTGCCGGTCGGCAGCACGGTGGAGGTCCGCGGCTGGATCCGGTCCCGCCGCGATTCCAAGGCCGGCCTGAGCTTCCTGCAGGTCCACGACGGCTCCTGCTTCGACCCCCTCCAGGTGGTGGCCGCCGCCGACCTGCCCAACTACGCGGAAGAGATCCTGCGCCTGACCACCGGCTGCTCGGTTGTCTGCCGCGGCGAGCTGGTGGCGAGCCAGGGCAAGGGCCAGAGCGTGGAGCTCAAGGCCGGATCCGTGGAGGTCGTGGGCTGGGTTGAGAACCCGGACACCTACCCCATGCAGCCCAAGCGCCACAGCATGGAGTACCTGCGCGAGATGGCGCACCTGCGCCCCCGCACCAACACCTTCGGCGCCGTCTCGCGCGTGCGGAACTGCCTGGCCCAGGCCACGCACCGCTTCTTCCACGAGCGCGGCTTCCTCTGGATCCACACGCCCATCATCACCGCCAGCGACTGCGAAGGCGCCGGCGAGCTCTTCCGCGTGTCCACCCTGGACCTGGTGAACCTGCCGCGCACGCCCGAGGGCGGCGTGGACTACGACCAGGACTTCTTCGGCCGCGAGGCCTTCCTGACCGTGTCGGGCCAGCTCTCGGTGGAGACCCACTGCTGCGCCCTGGGCAACGTGTACACCTTCGGACCCACGTTCCGCGCGGAGAACAGCAACACCTCGCGCCACCTCTCCGAGTTCTGGATGATCGAGCCGGAGATCGCCTTCGCGGACCTGCAGGACGACGCCGCCCTGGCCGCCGACTACCTGCGCTACCTGTTCCGCGCCGTGCTGGACGAGCGCGCCGACGACCTGGCCTTCTTCGACCAGCACGTGCAGAAGGGCGTGGCGGAACGGCTGGAGAAGCTGGTGGCCAGCGAGTTCCGCGTCATGACCTACACGGAGGCCGTGGCGGCCCTGGAGAAGGCCGACGCCCGGTTCGAGTTCCCGGTCCGCTGGGGCATGGACCTGCAGTCGGAGCACGAGCGCTGGCTCACCGAGAGCCACGTGCAGGCCCCGGTGACGGTCATCGACTACCCCAAGGAGATCAAGGCCTTCTACATGCGCCGCAACGCCGACGGGAAGACCGTGGCGGCCATGGACGTGCTGGCTCCGGGCATCGGCGAGATCATCGGCGGCAGCCAGCGCGAGGAGCGCCTGGACGTGCTGGACGCGGCCCTGGCCCAGGCGGGCCTGGAGCCCGAGCCCTACTGGTGGTACCGCGACCTGCGGAAGTACGGCACCGTGCCCCACGCGGGCTTCGGGCTGGGCTTCGAGCGGGCCATCATGTACGCCACGGGCATCGCCAACATCCGCGACGTGATCCCCTTCCCGCGGGCCCCGCGCAGCGCGGACTTCTAGGCCGCGGGTTCCTTCCGGACGCACGCGAGCCCCCGGCCGCCGCCGGGGGCTTCGTCGTGTCCTGCGGGGCCTTTGCCACGGCCCCGGCTTCGCGGGAAGACTAGACCTCCACGGGGGCGTCCACGGGCTCGGGCGCCACCACCGTGTCGGGCTGGGGAACGGCGAGGCGCGCGGCCTTGCGCATCTCCTGCAGGTTCCAGGCGGCGTCGGCGTTGTCGGGATCGCGCTCCAGCACGCCGCGCAGGATGGCCTCGGCCTCGGCGCCGCGGCCCTGGCGCCACACGGCCACGGCCAGATCGTTGGCGGCGCGGGCGTGGGCCTCGTCCCACATCAGCACCCAGCGGAAGAGATGCTCGGCGTCGGCAAGACGGCCGGCCGCGAAGGCGCGCTCCCCGCGCTCCAGCACCAGCCGGCTCTCCGACGCGGCCGGCGCGATGGTCTGCACGCCCGCGGCCGTGGGCAGCGGATGGAAGTGCAGCACCGGATCGAACCCCTCGGCCAGGATGCGCTCCAGATCGAAGCGGCCGCCGTAGGGCGTGTCGGCGGGGATGCTCCACTTGGCCTTGAACACGTTCCACTTGGCCTCCAGCTCGGCGTCGTAGTCCACGCCCGCGGCGTCGAAGCTGCGGCTGCCGAAGTGGTGCACGAAGCAGTCGGTGGCGATCAGGGCCTGGGAGCCGGCCAGGAAGGCGCGCAGGCAGTAGTCGTTGTCCTCGAAGTTGCCGCGCCCGAAGCGCTCGTCCAGACCGCCGATGCGCGAGATCAGGTCGCGCGTGATGAGCAGGCAGAACCCGGTCAGCCACATGACCAGCTCGTCGTTGCCGCGGGTGGCCTCGCGGTGCATGCGCGCGAAGAGGTCCAGGTCGCGCAGCGTGTCCTGGTCGTAGCCCACCTTGGGCAGCTTCTGGCTGCCGGCGATGCTGTTGCTCACGGCGCCCACGAGACCGGCCTGGGGATGGTCCGCCACGGCCTGCAGCAGGATCTCCAGCCAGTCCTCGGTGACCACGGTGTCGCTGTTGAGCAGCACCACGGCCTCGCCGCGCGCGAACGCCAGGCCCTGGTTGTTGCCGGCCGCGAAGCCGCGGTTCTCGGCGTTGTAGATGCCGTAGCAGTGCGCGTGCTCCGCGCAGAGGGCGCGCAGGTAGCCCGGCGTCCCGTCCGTGGAGCCGTTGTCCACGAAGATCAGCTCGTGACGCGGGTCGGTGTGCCGCAGCAGCGAATCCACGCAGCGCCGCGTGTACTCCAGGGCGTTGTGGGTGAGCACCACCACGGAGGCCGCGGGCTTCTCCGCGCGCGGCCGCGCGTCCGGGAAGCTCAGCCGCGGCTGGGCGTAGGTGCGGATGGAGAAGGTGGGGGCCGGGGTGAAGCGGCCGTCCGCATCCTGGAAGTAGTCGGGCTCCACGCGGTCCAACCACCGCGACTGCAGCAGCGACACGTTGGCGTCCACGCGGCGCCAGCGCTCCTCGCCGCTCTGGGACTCGTAGTGCACCACCGTGCTCTCGGGCTGGTAGACCAGGCCCCAGCCTGCGGCGCCCAGGGTCAGGCAGAGGTCCAGATCCTCGTTGCCGTTCCAGTAGCCCTCATGGAAGCCGCCCGCGGCCGCGAAGGCCTCCGCGCGGACCAGCAGGCAGGCGGCGGTGAGGCCGCGCATGTGCTGGGGGTGGTTGGCGGGGCCGAAATCCGACGCCTTGCGGTAGCACAGGTGCTCGCCGGCCAGGAAGCGGCCGTGCTGCAGCTCCTTCACCGTCAGGGCCACGCCGGCGTGCTGGATGCTGCCGTCGGGGAACAGGAGCTTGGAGCCGGCGGCGCCCACGGCGGGATCCAGGTCCAGCACGCGCGTCAGGGGCTCCAGCCAGTGGGGGGTGACCTCGGTGTCGTTGTTCAGGAACAGCAGATAAGGGTGCGAGGCCGCCGCGGCGCCGGCGTTGCAGGCGCGGGCGAAGCCCAGGTTGCCGTCGTGGAAGACGGCGCGGATGCGGCCGTCGTCCATCAGCTCGCGCAGCTCCTCGGCGGTCCCGTCCGTGGATCCGTTGTCCACCACGATGATCTCCGCGGCGTCCGGCGGCGTATGCTTGAAGACCGACGCCAGGCACTGACGCGTGAGGTCCAGCCGGTCGTAGACCGGGATGATGATCGAGACGGGCGTCGGCGTGCGCTTCTCCGCGATGAACATGGGGCTCCTCCAGCAGGGGTCGTTCCGGTGTCGAGCGTCCCTCTGCAGGAACCGGACCACCGGCGCGACGACGCGGAGGCTGCCGCATGTTCTCCATCCCGTTGTCCCGCAACACGATGAGCATCGGGCCGGGGAGGCCGTACTCCGGCGCCCCGGGTTCCCCGGAGGGGAGAATCCGGCCACCGGTGGGCGTGATCTGGACACCTGAGCCCTGCGGCCCGGAACGCAGAAGGGGGCCCCGTGGGGCCCCCTTCGCGGCATCGTCCAGGTTGCGGCCGGCGCCTAGCGGTCGCGCGGGAAGCGCGGCGCGTCGGGCAGCTCCTTGCGGTCGCGCACCTCCTGGAGCAGCACCTCCACGGCCCGCTCCAGCTGCGGATCGCGGCCCTGGCGCACCAGGTGCGGCAGGTTGTCCACCACGATGTCCGGATCCACGCCGTGGTTCTCCACGTCCCACTCGCCTTCCAGGTTGTAGAGGCCGAACTCGGGGAAGGTCACGCTGCCGCCGTCCATCAGGGGGATGCCCGTGCTGATGCCGATCAGGCCGCCCCAGGTCCGCGTGCCCACCACCTTGCCCAGCTTGTAGCGCTGGAAGTAGTAGGGCAGGGCGTCGCCGCCGGAGCCCGCGTGGGAGTTGCTGACCATGACCATGGGTCCGTTGAAGGCGTTGCCCGGCGTGCGCCAGTTCTGGCCGTAGCGGGGCTTCCACATGTTGAGGAACTCGCCCTTGAGGACGGCCATGAGGAAGTCGGGGATGAACCCGCCCGCGTTGTAGCGCTCGTCGATGACCAGGCCCTCCATCCGCGTCTGCGGATAGTAGCCCTTGGCGAAGGCCTGCACGCCGGCCACCGCCGTGTTGGGCAGGTGGAAGTAGCCGAACTTCCCGTCCGACATCTCCGCCACCAGCCGCCGGTTGCCTTCCACCCAGGCGGTGTAGCGCAGGCCCAGGTCGTTGCGGACGGGCTCCACGGTCACGTCGCGGCGCTCCTCGTCCTTGCCGCCGGCCACCGTCAGGGTCACCTGACGGCCGGTCTTGCCCTCGAAGAGGCTGTACGGGTTGACGTCCGCGGTCAGCTCCACGCCGTCCACGGCCAGCAGCAGGTCGCCCTCGTTCACGTCCAGGCCGGGGGCGGCCAGGGGCGTGGCGTCGTCGGAGTTCCAGTCGCGCTCCGTGAGGATGTTGACCAGGCGGTAGCGGTCGCCGTCGCGGCGGAAGTCGCAGCCCAGCAGGCCCACGCCCACGCGCTCGGCCCGCGGCGCCTCCATGGAGCCGCGCACGTACGAGTGGCCGGCGCCCAGCTCGGAGATGAGCTCGCCCAGCAGGTAGTCCAGGTCGCGGCGGTCGCTCACGTACGGCACCAGCTGGCCGTAGCGCTCGCGCATGCGCTTCCAGTCCACGCCGTGCATGCCCGGGTCGTAGAAGTAGTCGCCCTCCAGGCGCCAGGCGTCGGTGAACACCTCGGCCCACTCCTCGCCGGGCACCGCGCGGGCGCGCATCTCCTGCACGCGCAGGGGCTTCTTGGCGGGCTTCTGATCCGGGGCGGCGCTCACGATGCCCCAGCTGCCGCGGGCGGTGTACAGGACCTTCTTGCCGTCGGCGCTCAGGGTGTAGCCGTTGCAGCCGTCCAGCACCGTCTTGGCCTCGCGCTCCTCCATGTCGAAGAGCATGAGCGACGGCGTCTCGGCGGCCTGGGGCGCGCTCATGTAGAAGAGCTTGCCCGACGCGGCCCGCAGGGCGAAGTAGTTGCCCGGCTCCACGGCCAGCTCCACGATGCGCCCGCCCAGGCCGTCCAGGTCGATGCGCGTGGCCTCCTTCTCGTCCGCGTCCTTCTTCTCCTCGTCGTCCTTCTTGCCGTCCTTCTTCTCCTCCTCGCCGTCCGCGTCGTCCTTCTTCTCGTCCTCGTCCTCGAAGGCCACCTCGTCGCTCTGGGGCGGGAAGGGATGCTCGCCGTCGGCGGCCAGGACCAGCAGGTAGAGGCCGTCCTGCTCGGTCCAGTGCGGGTCCATGGTGTAGCCGCCGAACTGGGGGTTGAAGTGGCGGGCGGAGGTGAAGAAGAGGTACTTGCCGTCCGGATCGAAGGCCGGCGAGGCGTCGTCGGTCAGGCCCGAGGTCACGCGGGTGCGGTCGCCGCTCTCGGTGTCGTAGAGGAACAGGCTGCGGAAGCCGTTCTCCTCGCCGCGGGCGTAGGCGATCCAGCGGCTGTCGGGGCTGAACGAGGCCGCGAACTGGCGGCCGGTGGGATCGGTGTCGATGTCCTTGCTCTTGCCCGACTCCAGCTCCACCAGGCGCATGGTGCGCGAGGCGTCGTAGGTCAGCAGCGACTCGCTGTCGGGGGACCAGGCGCAGTCCGTGTAGTAGGTCTTGCTGCCCTTGGTCACCTGGCGGGCCTCGCCGGTGCCGTCGCTGCGCCGCACGGTCAGCTCGTACTCGCCGGAGGCGTCGGAGAAGTAGGCCACCCACTTGCCGTCGGGCGACCAGCTGGGATGGCGCTCGTGCACGCCCGGGGTGCCGCTGAGGTTGCGCACGTCGCCCTTCTCGGCGGGCACGGTGAAGAGCTCGCCGCGGGCCTCGAAGACGGCGCGGTTCGCATCGGGGCCCAGGTCGGCGCCGCGGATCTGGCCGGCGGCCTCCACGTAGTGGGGGCGGGCGCGGAAGCGGTCGTCGCGCAGGGTCACGCGCAGGCGGCGGGTCTTCTTGGTGGCGGTGTCCAGCACGTACAGCCAGCCGCCGTTCTCGTACACGATGCGGCCGCCGTCGCCCAGGCTCGGCAGCTTCACGTCGTACTCGTCATGGTCGGTGATCTGCTCGAAGCGGCCGTCGCCCGTGCGGTAGGCCCAGATCTGCAGGCGGCCGGTGCGGTCGCTGTTGAAGTAGATCGTGTCGCCGCTCCACATGGGGAAGTTCTCGCTGCCGGGCCAGTCGGTCACCTGGCGGGTGTCGTCGGCCTTGAAGTCGTAGATCCAGATGTTCTGGGCCATGCCGCCCTTGTAGCGCTTCCAGGTGCGTCCCTCGCGGGTGATGCGGTTGTAGGCCAGCTGGGTGCCGTCGGCGTTCCAGCTGGAGAGGCCGCCGGTGGGCAGGCCCAGGGACTCGGGCAGGCCGCCGTCCACGGACACGCGCCAGAGGTTGGCCTCGCGCGGGGTGGAGCTGTCGCGGCTGCTCTGGAAGCGCACGTGCTTGCCGTCGGGCTCCCAGTCGATGACCCGGTCCGGGTAGGGATGCCAGGTCAGGCGTCGGGGCTCGCCGCCCTCGGCGGGGATCACGTAGACGTCGTTGTTGCCGTCGTAGTCGCCGGAGAAGGCGATCCACCTGCCGTCGGGGGAGAACTTGGGCTGGCTCTCGGTGCCCACGTGGGAGGTCAGGCGGCGCGCCTCGCCGCCCTGGGCGGAGACGAGCCAGAGGTCGCCTCCGTGCACGAAGACGACCTTGTCGCCGTGCAGGTCCGGATTGCGCAGCAGGCGCATGTCCGTGGGATCGAAGTCGGCGCCCAGGGCGGCGGTCGCCGACAGGGCCAGCAGGAGGATGGTGAGCAGTCGGGTCATGACGTCTCCTCGGGAGCGGTCCGTGAGCGTTCGGGATGGACGGGGATGCGGCTGGGCCGACCGGTTCACAACGCAGCCGCGCGCAGGATGTTGCAGGGATTCGGGACGGCCCTCCCGGGGGAGGGCCGTCCGTCGGTTCGGGGCTACCTGATCAGGGTCATGCGGCCCACGGCGCGGCGGCCGTCGGCGTGCACCACGGCGTAGTACGCGCCCGAGGGCAGGGCGCGCCCGCCGTCGTCGCGGCCGTCCCAGCGCAGGGCGCGCTCGCCGGCGGGCTGGGCCAGGCCGCGGGCCAGGGTGCGCACGCGGCGGCCGGCCACGTCCACCACGTGGGCGTCCACGCGGGCGTCGCGCGCCAGCACGAAGCGGATCTCCGTGGACGGGTTGAACGGGTTGGGGCGGTTGGCCAGCAGCCGCAGGCCGCCGGCCGCGGGGGCGTCGTCCACGGCCACCACCAGGCCCTCCACCACGGTCAGCACCCGGTCCGCGGCCACGCCCGTCAGCACCTGCGACGTGCCGGCCGGCCACAGGATCTCCACCGTGTCGGCCGCGGCGGCGGCGCCCAGGCCGAAGGCCACGCGGAACGAGTTCTGGGACAGGTGCCCCTCGCCCGCGCGCACCTCGCGCCACTGGGTCACGCCGCCGGCGGTCAGGCGCACGCGTGCGCCCACGGCGTCGCGGTTGGAGTCCACGCCCACCAGGTCCAGGTGGAGCCAGTGGTTGCCGTTGTCGGTGCCGTTGCGGATCAGCTTGTTGGCGCCGTCGGCGGCCAGGTACACGTCCAGGTCGCCGTCGCCGTCGTAGTCGGCCCAGGCGCAGGCGGTGCTCGCGCCGGCGGTGGGCGGCAGGCCGGTGTTCACGTACGAGAAGCCGCCGGCGCCGTCGTTCTCCAGCAGCAGGTCGGGCTGGTTGGAGCGGCAGACCCAGAGGTCCAGGTCGGCGTCGTTGTCGAAGTCCACCCAGGCCGCGCCCACGCCGTTGCCGGTGTCGCCCACGGCGCCGCCGATGACCGGCGTGAAGCCGGAGCCGGTGTTGCGGAACAGGATGTCGGCGGCGGCGGTGTTGGCCAGGTAGAGGTCCATGAGGCCGTCGTTGTTGTAGTCGCCCCAGGCCGCGCCCTGGCTGTTGGCGGAGCTGCCCAGGGTGCCCGCGGTGATGTCGCTGAAGCCGAAGGTGCCGGCGTTCTCCAGCAGCACGTTGGCGCCGGTGCGGTTCCAGAGGTAGACGTCCTGGTCGCCGTCGTTGTCCAGGTCGGTCCAGGTGGCGCCCACGCCCGTGCCCGCGTTGGCCGGCAGGCCGCCGGTGGTGAAGAAGAAGTACGTGCCGCCGCCCACGTCGCCGAAGTTGCGCAGCAGGGCGTTGGCGGTGCCGTCGTTGACCAGGTAGAGGTCCAGCAGGCCGTCCAGGTTGTAGTCCGTCCAGCACACGCCGCGGCCGGCGCCGCCGTCGTTCAGGGGGCTGGTGGCCACGTTGGTGAACGCGCCGCCGTCGTTGCGCAGCAGCTGGTTGGCCTGGCCGTCGCGCGAGAGGTACACGTCGCGGTCGCCGTCGTTGTCGTAATCGCCCCAGACGGCGGCGCGGGTGGGGCCGGCGTCGGCCAGGGCGCCGGCGGCGACGTCCGTGAAGGCGCCGCCGTCGTTGCGCAGCAGCAGGTTGGCGGCGCCGTCGTTCACCACGTACAGGTCGGGGTCGCCGTCGGCGTCCACGTCCACGAAGGTCACGGCGCTGGTGGCCTCGGCCCCCGCGAGCACCGCGTCGCTCACGTCCTCCCAGGCGGGTGCGGGGGCGTCGGCGCCCGTCACCACGATGGAGTAGGGCTGCGACCCGGTCAGCGGACCCTCGTGGGTCACGCGCAGGGTGATGGCGCCGGCGCCCTGGGCGCCGATGCGGATCTGCTCCACGTTGTCGCGGTCGTTGTCGCCGGTGGTGGCGGCGGCGCCCGGGTCGGCCGGGTCCAGCACCCAGGGCAGGAAGGTGGAGGCGTCCTGATCGATGCTCATGTCCAGGTCGTTGATCAGCATCAGGTCCGTGGGGTCCAGGGCGTCGGCCGCCGGGAAGCCCGGCCGGTCCGCCCACACCAGGGTGGCCCGCAGCGGCTCGCCGGGACGCGGAATGAGCGTGAACTCGTCCGTGCCGCCCGAGGTCAGGACGGCCTCCAGCACCACGGCGTCGGCGATGGCCTCCGCGGCCGCACGGGTGTTCATCAGGCCCCAGCCGAAGCGGTAGTCGGGGCCGTCGGCCGCGCCGGCCTCGTCGCAGGTGTGCAGGATCAGGGCCTTCATGGTGCTGGCCTGGGGGTAGGCGTCGCGCACGTTGCGGTAGCGCTCGTGCAGCAGGGCGACGGAGCCCGTCACGCTGGGCGTGGACATGGACGTGCCGCTGAGGCTGGCGTAGGAGGCGTCGCCGCTGGAGTAGGCGCTGGTCAGGCCCACGCCGTTGGCCACCAGGTCGGGCTTGATGCGGCCGTCGTCGGTGGGGCCGTAGCTGGTGAAGGCGCTGGCGGTCACGTCGCCCGGAGCGGTCCAGCCCGCGGCCAGGTCGTTCACCGCGCCCACCACCAGGATGTTCTTGGCGGTGCTGCGCGGGGAGAGGGTGTCGAAGCCGGTGGCGCCGCCGTCGGGGTCGCGGATGGCCGTGCTCTCCACCCACTCGGTGCCGTTGTACACGAAGTGCGTGCCGCCGGGGGTGGGGCCGGTCTCGTTGCGGTGGTTGCCCGCCGACTTGCAGACCAGGTAGCTGGGGGCGGCCAGCGCCAGGGCGTCCCAGCCGGCCGCGTCGGCGTCGTAGAAGCCGAAGCGGTAGTCCTCGGTGGGGCTGATGCCGGGGTTGCCGTACCAGTACCAGGCGCCCTCGGTGCTGTTCCAGCTCCAGCCCACGGCCACGCCGTAGGAGTGGTTGCTCACAAGCATGCCGTTGCCGGCGGCGGTGGTCATCTCCGCGTTGTCGTTGGTCCACTCGTGGGCCGAAAGGGGCGCGGCGTAGGCCATGCCGTTGGCCGCCAGGTTGACGCCCGCGCCGATGATGGTGCCGGCCACGTGGGTGGCGTGGCCGCTCAGGATGGACGCCCCGTCCACCTGGATCACGCGACCGCCGAACTCCTGATGGGTCAGCCGCACGCCGCCGCCGTCCCAGATGCCCACGCGGCCGGATTCCAAGGTGCCGCCGCTCAGGTTGAAGGGCGCGTTCCACACGTCGTCCGTGGAGATGGTGCGGGCGGCGTTGAGGTTGTCGGTCTGGAAGTAGATGGGCCAGCCCAGGCGGTCCATGCCCATGAGCTGCACGGACGGGTCCTCGCGCAGGGCGCGGGCGGCCGGGGCGTCCGAGGCGTCCAGGGTGCGGAAGGCCGCGTTGCGGCGGAGCTCGGCCTCGGCCCGGAAGCGGGCCGCGAGGTCGGGCAGGGACTCGATGTCGGACGCGGCGGCCAGGGTCGGCAGCAGCATCAGGGCCAGCATCAGGGCCGGCAGGCGGGTCGCGAGCGGTCTCATGAGGCACTCCTCGGGGCGTGTGGGGTCCACGGACTGCGCCGGATGCCGGCTCCGCGCCGCGGGGTCGTGGCGGGTCCGGTGGGGGCGTGATCTCGGCGCCGAGATGAGGCGGGGCGGTCCCGGATGCAGGATCCGGCCACAGTGTAGCGGAAAGCGGGGCCCCTGGCGAGGCCCCGCTGGGGATCAGCGGTGCAGGAGGCGCTGGAGCAGGGAGCCCTTCTCCACGTCCTCGGCCACGATGATGGGCGTCTCGCCCAGGACCTTGCCGTCGGCCGTGGCCACGGCCTTGCCCACCACCTGCCCCGCGGACAGCGGAGCGTCCAGCTTGGCGGGCAGCCGGTGCTCCAGGCGCACGGCCTCGCTCTGCTCCTTGCGCACGCCCACCTCCAGGGGCGCCGCGTAGAGCAGGGCCACCTCCCGCACGGCGCCGCCCTTGACCGCCACGGGATCGGGCAGGGGTTCACGGGCCGTGGGCACCAGCGTCAGCCGCGTGTACTGGGCGAAGCCGCGGGAGAGCAGGCGCGTGGTCTCGCGGCCGCGGGACTCGTTGTCCGGCGCGCCCATGACCACGGAGATCAGCCGCACGCCCTTCTGGGTGGCGGCGGCGGTGAGGCAGAAGCCGGCGTCGTCGTGGTAGCCGGTCTTGATGCCCTCCAGACCCCGGTACTTGCCCACCAGGGGGTTGGGGTTGGTCAGCAGGAAGGCTCCGCCGCGGAACGGCACCTGGTCCATGACCGCCCAGGCCAGGGCCTCGTCGTGATGGGCCAGCTCGCGGCCCAGCAGGGCCATGTCGTGGGCGGAGGAGAGGTCCGGCTCCTGGCCCCGCGCCGGCGGCAGGCCGTGCACGAAATGGAAGCGGGTGTCGTTCATGCCCAGCTCCCGCGCCCGCAGGTTCATGAGCTCCACGAAGGCGTCCGTGCTGCCGGCCAGATGCTCCGCCAAGGCCACCGCGGCGTCGTTGGCCGAGTGGATGGCCAGGGCCATGAGCAGGTCGTGGACGGAGAACGTCTCGCCCGTGCGCAGGTAGACCTGGGAGCCGCCCATGCCGCTGGCGTCGCGCGACACGGTCACCACGTCGTCCATGCCCAGCTCGCCCATGCCGATGTGCTCCAGCACGATGAGCTCGGTCATCATCTTCACCATGGAGGCCGGCGGCAGCGGCAGGTGCGCGTTGGCGGAGAAGAGGGTGTCGCCGGTGGCGTAGTCCATGACGAAGGCGGACTTGTAGTCGCCGTCCACCTGGTCGTCGGCGAGGGAGGCGGTGCAGACGATCAAGAGCAGGGCGGCGGCGAGCAGGCGTGGCGCGGATCGGAGCATCGGGCATCCTCACGTGGGCTGGTCATGGGTGGGAGGGTGGGCCGCAACGTATCGTCCCATCGCCGGAGGTGTCAAGCGCACGCCGCGGCGCCGGCGGTTGACCGGCGCCGCGGCGTCCTCTAGCTTGCAATGCAGACCGGAAGGAGAGGTTCCCATGCGCTCGGCCCCCGCACGGCTGCTGCTGGCCGGACTCCTGCTGGCCGTCATCGCCGCCTGCGCCCCCGCGCCGCCCTCCCGCGCCGTCTGGGACGCGGCCTGGCGCTGGCGCCAGCCCGCGGATTCCCTCTCGACGACCGCCTTCCGCAACCTTCCCGCCTTGGAGCGGGATGCCCGGCGCGATCGGGCCAGAGCCCTGCGCCGTGCGGCCGACGCCGCTCCGACCTACGCCGACGCCGCGGCCGCCCTCGTGGGCGCCGCCGGCCTGGACCCCGACGACCCCGCGCTCTGGACCCGTCTGGCCGACGCCTGCACCCGCGTGGGCGACCACGACCGCGCCCTGCGCTGCCTGGACGCCGCCGCCGCCGCGTTGGCCGCCGTGCCGGCCGCGGAGCGCCCGGACCTCGCCCTGGACCTGGTCCTGCGCCGCGCGCTGGTCCACCGCGACCGGGGCGAGTGGTCCCAGGCCCGCGCCTGGGCCGACACCGCCGCCGCCCGCCAGCCTCAGGAGCCCCGCGTGCTCACGGTGCAGGGCCTGGCCCTGGCCGATCACGGCGACGTGCAGGGGGCGGTGAACGCGGCGGTGCGCCTGGAGACGGCCCATCCCACGTGGTTCGAGTGGCGCTGGGTGCGCGGCATGGCCTCCCTGACCGCCGGCGACGTCGAGGCGGCCTACCACTGGCTGCGCGACGCCCGACCGGAGCAGCCCTACAGCGCCCGCTTCTGGCACGATCTGGCCACGGTCTGCGAACGCCTGGAGCTGGAGACCGAAGCGGACCGCTACTACGGCTACAGCCACGCCGCGCTGGGGCTGCCCCGCGGCACCACGCTCCGCCTCGTGACCGCCGTGCCCGCCCAGGACGGCGACACGATGCTGCAGCTGCCCATCTGGTCCGCCCTGGACGGCTGGCCCGCGGCCGGCTCGTCGCTGGGCTGGGCCCTCGCCGCCGCCGACAGCGCCCTGACGGCCGTCGCACCCGCCCGCCGCGCCTTCTGGACCGACCGGGCCTCCGGCCTGCTCAGCGTGTGCATCCGGCGGGAGCGCGGCGCCCGCCGCGCCCGCGAGCTGCGCGGCCTGGTCTACGCCGCCGCCGGCGCCGACGACCTGGCCCGCGAGGATCTGCGCCGCGCCCTGACCGAGGCCCCTTCGCCCCGGGACGTGGACCCCCGCGTGCCCGCGGTGCAGGGCCATCTGCTGCTGAAGGCGGGGCGCTGGCAGCCGGCCGTCACCGTCCTGAGGCGGGCCGTGGAGGTGGAGCCGGCCAACGCGCAGGCCTGGGCGGACTACGGCCTGTCGCTGCTCATGCTGCGTCGGCTGGAGGCGGGAGAGGAGGCGTTGGGGCGGGCCATGGCCTTGGATCCGGAGCTGCCGGCGCCTTGGTACAACCGGGGCCTGGCCCGCGTCCACGCCGGTCGTTGGGTGGACGCGGTGGCGGATCTGGAGCGGGCCCTGGAGCTCGCCCCCGGCAACGAGGAGATCGATCTCCTGCTCAAGCAGGCGGCCCAGCAGGTGCGGCGGCGGGAGCGTTGACCGCGGCGCCGGCCGTGTAGGCCCGCAGCCGCCACAGCAGCAGTCCCAGGCAGAGCACGCCGCCCAGGGCGTCGGCCAGGGCCATGCCCGTCCAGCCGCCGTGCAGCCCGCCCCAACGCAGCCCCAGCCACACGCCCAGCGGCTCCAGCAGCACCCGCATCACGAAGTTGGGCACCATGCCCATCAGGCCGTTGCCCTGGGCGTGGAACCAGAACGACGTGATGTTCACCACGCTCAGCATGGGCCGCGCCACGGTCACCCACCGCGCCAGGAAGGCGCCGGCGGCGATCACCGAGGGCTCGTCCGTGAACACGCCCAGCGCCTTCTCCGGAAAGAGGATCACCGGCACCGCCAGCACCGCCAGCAGGGTCAAGGCATGGCGCAGGGTCAGCAGCGTGATGCGCCGCACCCGCTGCCGCTTCCCGGCGCCGTGGTTCTGCCCCACCATGATCATCATGCTCATGGAGATGCCCAGGGTGGGCAGGAACACGAAGCTCAGCAGCCGCGTGCCCGCGCCGAAGGCCGCGATGGCCGCGGTGCCGTAGGCCGTGAGCATGGAGGTGATCAGGTAGGCCGACACGGGCATGGAGATGTTGGCCACGAAGGCCGGCGCCGACACCGCCGCGAGCCCGCGCAGCAGCGAGGGGTCCCAGCGCCAGGCGGCGCGGTCGAACCGCACCTTGCGGTTCGGGTTGCGCAGCTCGTTCAGCACCACCAGCCCGGCCAGCAGGAAGCTCGACGCCGTGGTGATCGCCGCGCCCGCCACGCCCAGCCGCGGGATCGGCCCCAGGCCGAAGATGAAGACGGGGTCCAGCACCACGTTCAGCCCCAGCGCCACGGCCATGACCTTGAAGGGGAACATGGTGTCGCCCTCGCCGCGGAACATGGAGTTGACCACCATGGGCACCAGGCCCGCGCCCGCCGCCAGGTAGGCGATGCGCGTGTAGGTGATCGCCCCCGCGGTCACCGCCGCCTCGGCGCCCATGCGCCGCAGCACCGGCTCCGCCGCGAACCAGCCCAGCGGCGCCAGCACCACCGACAGCGCGCCCACGATCAGCAGCACGTGCCACAGCAGGTTGCGCACGTCCTCGTCGCGGTCGGCCCCGGTCAGGCGCGAGGTCAGCGACGTGGCGCCCTGGCCCAGGGCGCCGCTCACGGAGTGGATCAGGTAGGAGATGGGGAAGGCCAGGGCCACGGCCGCCATGGCCTCGCGGCTGAAGCGCCCCAGGTACAGCATGTCCACCAGGCCGAACCCCGTCACCAGCAGCATGGCCAGGATCATGGGGATGCTCAGGCCCAGGAGCGTGCGCTCCTCCGGGCCGTCCAGGATGGGGTTGCCGCCGCCCTCGGGCCGGCGGCCGGCGCGGCGCATGCGTTCCAGGAAGGATGCCATTCACGTCCTCGGTTCGGTTGGAGCAAGGCCCCCAAGGAAACCCTGACCCGTCGCGACCGCCAGCGGCGGCAACGGAACGGGCCCGCCCCACGGGGGAGCGGGCCCGGTCGAGGGTCGCGGCGACGGCTCAGCCCAGCGTCTTGAACACCTTGGTGATGCGGCGCATGGCCCAGGTCACGTCCTTGCGCTTGATGGTCAGCGGCGGCGCGATGCGGATCACGTTCTCGTGGGTCTCCTTGCAGAGCAACCCCTCGGCCATGAGCGCCTCGCAGTACGGACGCGCCGGGCGGTCCAGCACCAGGCCGATCCACAGGCCCACGCCGCGCACCTGCTTGATGCTCTCGGCCTTCACCTTCTTGAGCTCGGCCATGAAGTGCTCGCCCTGCTTGAGCGAGTTCTCCACCAGCTTCTCCTCCACGATGACCTTGAGCGCCTCGTTGGCCACGGCGCAGCCCAGGGGGTTGCCGCCGAAGGTGGAGCCGTGGTCGCCGGGGTGGAACACGCCCATGACCTCGTCGTCGGCCAGGAATGCGCTCACGGGGTAGAAGCCGCCGCTCAGGGCCTTGCCCACGATCAGCCCGTCCGGGCGCACGCCCTCCCACTGGTGGGCGAACATCTTGCCGGTGCGGCCCAGGCCGCTCTGGATCTCGTCGCAGATCAGCAGCACGTTGGCGGCCTTGCACAGCTCCGCGGCCTTCTTCAGGAAGCCCGCAGGCGGCACGATGATGCCGGCCTCGCCCTGGATGGGCTCCACCAGGAAGGCGCAGGTGTGGGGCGTGATGGCCTTGGCCAGGGCGTCGGCGTCGCCGAAGGGGATCACCTTGAAGCCCGGGGTGAAGGGCCCGAAGCCGTCCTGGTACTGGGCGTCGGTGCTGAAGCCCACGATGGTGGTGGTGCGGCCGTGGAAGTTGTCGGCGCAGACGATGATCTCCGCCTTGTCCGCCGGGATGCCCTTCACCTTGTAGCCCCACTTGCGGGCCGCCTTCACGGCGGTCTCCACCGCCTCGGCGCCCGAGTTCATGGGCAGCACGCGCTGGTAGCCGGAGAGCTCGCTGAGGGTCTTGTAGAAGGGGGGGAGCTGGTCGTTGCGGAAGGCGCGGCTGGTCAGGGTCACCTTGGCGGCCTGGCGTCGGAAGACCTTGAGCAGGCGGGGGTGGCAGTGCCCCTGGTTCACGGCGCTGTAGGCGGCCAGGCAGTCCAGGTAGCGGTTGCCCTCCACGTCCTCCACCCAGATGTCCTCGGCCTTGCGGATCACCAGGTCCAGCGGATGGTAGTTGTGAGCGCCGTAGGCGTCCTCCATCTGGATGTACTTCGCGGTCTTCTTCATCGCTCGCCACCTCCGGGATACGCGTTGCGTCGACGCCGGACCCCCGGCGGACCCCGTTGCACGCCGCGGGACCGTCCCGCGGCAGGCCCAAGATAGGCCACGCTCCCATCCCTTCCAAGCCGATTCGGGGCTCGCAGGCGGCGACGAAAAAAAGTCCGCCGCGCCGCTCATTTTTACTTGAAAAACAAAAGTACTTGAATTATTAAAGTAGCTGTCCCGCCGGCAGGGTCATGGACGACCCGGGCGGGGCGGCGGAACGATCGCAGGTTCGATTCGTTTCCCGGGTGAGCCGTGTCCGGATGGATCGCCGGTGAAGGCCGAGGGCATCCGCGCGAGCGGGACGGGGAGGGATCCCCGACGGCAACCCTGGAGGACCGCAGGTCCGCGGCCGTGACGATCCTCTCGCGGAGGTCGTCGACAGGCTCCGGCCGCGAAACGGATCGCGAACGGGGAGAGGTCCCGGTCGACCTCTCCCCGTGACCGTTCCCGCGACGCGTCCGCGCGACGCTCCACCGGCGGCAAGGAGGCCCCGGCGTGCCCCGCGCGAGTCAAGACGGATCCCCGTCCCGCGGGGATTCCCCTCTCGCCAGCCTGCTCCACGGCCGCGTGCGGCTGCTGGTGCTCTCCCATCTGGTGCGCCACGGCGCCACCAGCTTCTCCGTGCTCCGCGACCGCCTGCAGCTCACCGACGGCACCCTGTCCGTCCACCTCTCCAAGCTGGAGGAGGCGGGCGTGGTGGAGGTGGTCAAGGGGTTCGAGGGCAAGCGCCCCAAGACGGTGGTGCGCATGACGCGCGGCGGCCGCACCCGCTTCAAGAGCTACGTGGAGGAGCTGCGGGCCATCGTGCCGGGGTTGGGGGAGGAGGAGCCCTCCTAGGAGCGCAAGGCCGGAACGACGACGCCGCGGTCCCGAGGGACCGCGGCGTCGTCAGGCGGAGCGTCGTGCGGAGGTCAGACCCGCTGCGCGCACGGCGCGTAGAACCGCGAGGCGTACTCGTCCACCATGCGCGCCGTGCTGAACTCGGGGATCACGGATGCGACCGCCGCCTTCATCATGGCGGTCCAGCGGCGGGGCACGCCGTCGGCGTCGCGGTCGTAGAAGGTGGGGATCACCTGGTTCTCCAGCAGGCCGAAGAGCTCCTCGGCGTCGGCGGCGTCCTGCTGGTCGGGGTCCAGGCTGTCGGAGTCGTCGCCGAAGCTCCAGCCGTTGTCCCCGTGGTAGCCCTCGCACCACCAGCCGTCGCTCACCGACAGGTTCAGCCCGCCGTTGGCCGCGGCCTTCATGCCGCTGGTGCCGCTGGCCTCCAGGGGGCGGCGCGGCGTGTTCAGCCACACGTCCACGCCCTGCACCAGGAAGCGGGCCAGGGCGATGTTGTAGCCCTCCAGCAGGATGATGCGCCCCTGGAAGATGGGGTCGTGGGCGATGCGCCAGATCTCCTGCATGAGCTGCTTGCCGGGCTCGTTCTGCGGGTGGGCCTTGCCGGCCAGCAGGATCTGCACGGGCCGTGCGCGGTCGTTGAGCAGGGCGGCCAGGCGCTCGCGCTCGTGCAGCAGAAGGGTGGCGCGCTTGTAGGGCGCGAACCGCCGCGCGAAGCCGATGGTCAGGGCCTCCGGGTCCAGCAGCGAAGCCGCGGCGGCGATGCTCGGGGCCGGCGCCTCGTGGCGCACCCGCTGGGCGGCGATGCGCGTGCGCACCTGGTTGACCAGGCGGCAGCGCAGGGTCTGGTGCACGCGCCAGAGGGTGCCGTCGTCCACGCTCAGGCCGTCGTCGCCCAGGTGGTCGCGGTAGAGGCGGTCCAGCTCCGGGGCGATCCAGCTCATCATGTGCACGCCGTTGGTGATGTGCTCGATGGGCGTGTCGTCCTCGTTCAGCTCCGGCCACAGGTGGTGCCACATGAAGCGGGCCACGCGGCCGTGGAGCTCGCTCACGCCGTTGCTGAAGCGCGAGGCGCGCAGGGCCAGCACGGTCATGCCGAAGCGGTTGTGCGCGTCGTCCGGGCGATCCAGGCCCAGGGCCATGAGCTGGTCCAGGTCCAGGCCGTCGGCCTGCGTCAGGGCGCGCAGGTACTCGCGCACGTGGTCCGGCGAGAAGGTGTCGTTGCCGGCGGCCACCGGCGTGTGGGTGGTGAACACGTTGCCTTCGCGGACCTCGTCCAGGGCCGCGGCGATGGTCTCGCCCTGGGCCGAGCAGCGGCGACGGAGCTGCTCCACCGCGAGGAAGGCGGAGTGGCCCTCGTTGAGGTGGCACACGTCGGGCTCGATGCCCAGGGCGTTCAGGGCGCGCAGGCCGCCCACGCCCAGGATCATCTCCTGGCGGATGCGCGTGTCCTCGTTGCCGCCGTAGAGGTGGCCGCTGATGAGGCGGTCCTCGGGGTCGTTGCCCTCCACGTCCGTGTCCAGCAGGTACAGGGGCACGCGGCCCACGGGGATCTTCCACACGCGCGCCTTCACCTCGCGGCCGGGCAGCGGCACGCTCACGGTGATGGGCGCGCCGTCGGCGCCGCACTGCAGCGCGGCGGGCAGCAGTCCGAACTCGTTGGTGTGGTAGTGCTCGTGCTGCCGGCCCTCGGGGCTGATCTGCTGGTAGAAGTAGCCGAAGCGGTAGGCCAGGCCCACGGCCACCAGGGGCAGGCCAAGGTCGCTGGCGGACTTCAGGTGGTCGCCGGCCAGGATGCCCAGGCCGCCCGAGTAGATGGGCAGGCTCTCGTGGATGCCGAACTCGGCGCAGAAGTAGGCGGCCGTACGGTCGCCCAGCTCCTCGTGGGGCTCCGGCGTGGTCTGGGCGCGGAAGCGCGCCACGCAGGACGCCAGGCGCGCCTGGAAGGCGGCGTCGGCGGCCAGCTGCTGCAGGCGGGCGCCGTCGCAGCCGGCCAGCAGGGCCACGGGGTTGTGCTTCACGATATCCCAGCGCGCGGGATCGATGGAGGCCATGAGCTCCTTCGCCTCGGGATCCCAGGTCCACCAGAGGTTGCGCGCGAGGTCGGTCAGCCCGGCCAGGGAGGCGGGCAGGGAGAAGTCGGTCAGGTAGCGGTCCACGACGGTCATCGCGGGAATCCTCCGGTCGGTCGGGCGATGGGGTGCCGCTGGGCGGCGTGGGGGGACCAAGATAGGGCGAACCCGGTCCCGGTTTCCAGTCGGGATCGTTATCGACCCGATTTCAAAAGAGTTGAGGCTCTTCCAGACGGGTGCCGTCGCCCAGGGTATGGCCCTCCAGGCGCAGGAGCCGGGCCTTGACCGTGAGCCCGCCGGCGAAGCCCACCAGGCCGCCGTCGCGCCCCACCACCCGGTGGCAGGGGATCAGGATCGGCAGCGGGTTCTGCCCGGCGGCCTGCCCCACGGCGCGGGTGGCCTTGGGCCGGCCGATGGCCCGCGCCACCTCGCCGTAGGTGCGCAGACGCCCGTACGGGATGCGGCGCAGCTCGGTCCAGACGGTCTGCTGGAAGGGGGTTCCGTGCGGGTCCAGGCGGGCGTCGAAGCGTTCGCGGCGGCCGGTGAAGTACTCGGCGAGCTGGCGGCGGAGGTCCTCGAAGGCGGCCGGATCCTCGGCGGGCTCCGCATCCGGATCCACCGCGTGCACGACGGCGTGGGCGTGGGTGTGGTATTGATAGGCGCGGGGCAGGAACTCCAGGCGGAGCAGGCCAGCGTCGCCTCCCACGGCGAGCAGGGGATCCAGGACCGTCCTCAGCAGGGCGTATCGGTACATGGCCGCTCCTCCGGTCGGCCCAGAGGCTACCAGAAAGCGGCGGAAAGGGGAAGCGGCCCGTGAGCGAACCCACGGACTGGCAGGAGGTTCTGGAGCTGGCGAAGGCGTCGGCGGGCGGGCTGCTGGACATCCGTCCGGCGGCCGCGGCGGCCGACGGCCATCTGCCCGGCGCGGCCGGCCTGCCCGTGCCCGAGGGCGCGGACCCCGCCGAGTTCCTGCCCGTGTATCTGCTGCCGCCGCGTCATGCCCCCCTGCTGGTGTTGGCCGATTCCCCCGTGGAGGCGGAGCGCGTGGCGGCCTGGCTGCGGGAACGCGGGCGCCCCCTGGTGCGCGGCGCGGCGCCGGATTGGACGACCGCTCCGCCCGGCGTGCTGGAGGCCGGCGTGCCCATGGCCCGCCTCTGGCGGCCGCCGACGTGGCTGGAGGAGCACGTGGGTCTGCTGCCACCGCCGGACGCGCATCCGGTGACGGACCTGGGCTGCGGCAGCGGGCGCGCCGCGGCCTGGCTCTGCGGCCGCGGCTACCGCGTGCTGGCCGTGGACAGGCACGCCGACGCCCTGGACTGGGCCCGTCGTCTGGCGGCGGGCGCCCCGGGCGAGCTGGTGACCGTGGAGTCCGACCTCACGGTGGCGGCGCCGCCGCCGGGACCCTGGAGCGCCGCCCTGGCGTTCCGCTTCCTGCATCGCCCCCTGGTGGCGGACCTGGCCGACCGCGTGCGGCCCGGCGGCGTGGCCATGCTGCGGACCTTCCGCTGGGAGAAGGGCGACTGGAGCTTGCCGCGCCGGCGCTACTGCCTGCAGCCGGGGGAGCTGGAGGTGCTCTTTCCCCGCGCCGACTGGGAGATCCTGGCCCTGCGCGAGGACCACGACGAGGACGGCAAGCCGGCGTCGGGCGTCGTGGCCCGGCGGCGGTGAGATGGACAGGACCGGATCCAGGGGCTATCATCCCGCGCCGGACCATCCACCCCCCGCGAGGAGCGACACGTGCAGATCGGCATCCTGGGCCTGAAGTTCACGGGCAAGACCACCCTGTTCAACGCCATCACCGGCTCCTCCCAGCCCACCGGGCAGGGCGGCGTGGAGACCCATCTGGCCGTGGGGCACGTGCCCGATCCGCGCCTGGACCGGCTGACCGCCATGTTCAACCCCAAGCGCAAGGTCGCGGCCAGCGTGGAGTGGCTGGACGTGCCGGGATTCGAGTCCAGCGGCCCCGGCGGCGCCAACGAGTCGGCGCGGTTCCTGGAACACGCGCGGCGCGTGGACGCCCTGGCCCAGGTGGTGCGCTGCTTCGACAACGGCATCAGCGAGCCGGATCCGGTGGGCGAGCTGGAGACCGTGGCCCTGGAGCTGACCCTGGCGGATCTGCAGGTGGTGGAGAACCGGCTGGAGAAGCTGGCCAAGGAGAAGCAGCGCAAGGGCAAGGTGGAGAACCCCCTGGAGCCGCCTCTGTTCGAGCGCTTCAAGACCACCCTGGAAGAGGGCGTGGCCCTGCGCACGCTGGCGCTCAACCCGGACGAGGCCAAGCTGACCAGCGGCTTCTCCTTCCTCACCCTCAAGCCCATGATCGTGGTGCTCAACGGGGGTGAGGACGGCGTGCCGGCGGCGACGGCGGCGGCCGCCGCGCCCTTCGGCGCCGCGGTGGTGGACCTGTGCGCCAAGGTGGAGGAGGAGCTGGGCGAGCTGAGCGAGGAGGAGCGCCTGGAGTTCCTGTCCGATCTGGGGATCGAGGAGCCGGCGTCCCACCGCATGATCCGCGCCGCCTACGCCGCGCTGGGCCTGCGCAGCTTCTTCACCGTGGGCGAGGACGAGTGCCGGGCCTGGACCATCCGCGCCGGCGCCCTGGCGCCCGAGGCCGCGGGGACCATCCATTCGGATCTGCAGCGGGGCTTCATCCGGGCCGAGACCATCGGCTATCAGGCCCTCGTGGACGCGGGCTCGCTGGCGGAGGCCAAGAAGGCGAACCTGATGCGGCTGGAGGGCAAGCAGTACGAGGTGCTGGACGGGGACGTGCTGAACATCCGCTTCAGCGTGTGACCCGAGGCAACGGGGAGGCCGCGTGATCAAGGACCGACGCCGGCTCGCCCTGCTGCTGCTGCCGATCCTGGTGCTGACGGGACTGTTCTGGAGCACCGTCTGGCGGGGCATGGACCGCAGCGTGCTCTCCCGCGCGCCCATCCTGGACGAGGCCCACTACCTGCAGCGGGGCGCCGTGCTCGCCGAGAACGGCGGGCGGCCCACGGCGCCGTTCACCATGTCCCCTCTCTACTCCTATCTGGTGGCGGCCGTCGGCAGCGGCCGTCATCTGGATGAGCACGGCCTGCGGGCGGGACCGCCGCCCCGGGGCATCCGTCTGGTGCAGGCCCTCCTCTGGGTCGGCACGGCCGGGCTGCTGCTGCTGGCCGGGCGCCGCCTCCTGGGGCGGCGTTGGGGGCTGCTGCCGCCGCTGCTCTGGGTGGGCTACGCCCCGGCGGCCATCCTGGCGGGGCAGGTCCTGCTGGAGGTGCCGCTGACGTTCCTGGCCACGGCGGTCCTGGTGCTGGCCGGCGGCGGCACGGGGCGGGCGTCCACGGGGCGCGCCTTGGGCGTGGGCCTGATGATCGGTGCGGCCGGCCTGCTGCGCGGCACGAGCCTGGCGCTGCTGCCGGTGGCGGTCCTCGCCCTGGCGTGGCGCTCGGGTCGAAGGGATCCGCGCGCGGTGGGAGTCACCGTCCTGGGCGCGCTCCTGCTGCTGGGACCTTTCAGCCTGCTGAACACCCGGCTCGCGGGGGGCATGGCGCCGCCCAGCCTCAACGCAGGCGTGAACCTCTACATCGGCAACGGCGACGGGGCCAACGGCTTCTTCCGCGCCTTCCGCGGCTTCGACGTGGAGCGGGATCCCAGCGGTGCGGCCTACCTGACCGTCGAGCTGGGCCGGCCGGTGGAGGGCGCCTTGGCGGCGGATCGCGCCTGGCGCGCAGCGGCGGCGGCGGATGCCTCGGCCAGTCCGGCGCGCACCCTGCGCCTCTGGCTGCGCAAGGTCTGGCTGCACGGGGTGGGGGTGGAGATCCCGCAGATCTCCTCCTTCGACTCCTGGCGGCGGCACGTGCCGGTGCTGGGCGCCCTGATGGTGCCGTATGCGTTGCTGGCCGCGGGCGGGCTGGCCGGCTTCTGGATGACCCGCCGACGGCGCGATCTGACCGTGTGGTGGCTGTCGGGTGCGCTGCTGGTCGCGGCCCAGAGCGCGTTCTTCGTGGTGACGCGCTACCGTCTCGTGCTGGTGCCGCTGCTGGCGCTGGGCGTGGGGCTGGCCGCGCGGGAGCTGGCGTCCCGACGCGGGAGGTCCTTGGCCACGGGCCTGCTGGCGGTGACCCTGGCCGGTCTGGCCGTGGTCCCCTGGGGTCTGGGCCGCACGCGGACCCTGCTGGCCGCCGGCGGCCTGGACAACGAGGCCGTGCGCTGGGAGCATGCCTCCGCTGCGGCCGCCGCCGCCGCCCCGGCCGCCGCCGCCGCGGATCTGGACGAGGCCGAGGCCCTCTACCGGCGTTCCCTCGCGCTGGATCCCGCCCGCCCGCAGCCCTGGCGCGGCCTGGCCCGCATCGCCTGGCGGCGCGGCGAGCACGACGCGGCGATCATGCTGCTCAAGGAAGGCCTGGGTGCGGCCGAGCCCGGCGGCGACCTGCGCGACGACCTCCTGCGCATGCTGCTGCAGCAGGACCGGGCGGCCGAGGCCGTGCCGTACCTGGACGCGGCCCTGCGCGAGCGTCCCGACGATGCCGATCTGCTCCACAACGCCGCCGTGGCCCTGGCCGGCACCGGCCGCACCGCCCAGGCCCTGGCGCTGGCGGGTCGGCTGACGGAGGGGCATCCCCAGGATCCCCGCGGCTGGCTGGACCTGGGCGTGGTGCTGGGGCGTGCCGGCCGTCTGCTGGAAGCCCGCGACGCCTTCGCGGCCGGCCTGGCCCGGGCTCCCGGCCATCCGGAGCTGGCCCGCAACCTGGCCCGGGCGGAGGCGCTCCTGGAAAAGCCGCCGCAGGATCCGTCGCGACCGGACGTTGAGCCGGGGGATGATCGGAAGACCGGGGATCACGACGAACGAGGGAGATAGACATGAAGACCCTGAAGATCACCCTGCCCCTGGCCCTGCTGGTGCTGATGCTGGCCCTGCCCGCCGCGGCCCGGCCCGGCGGCGGCCCCGGCCGCGACGCCGACGGTCCCGGCGACGGCCTCGGCCCCCGGCTGGAGAAGGTCCTGAACCTGACCGAGGATCAGAGCGCGGCGCTGGCCGCCCTGCGCGAGAAGCACCGCGGCCAGGCCGTGGCGCAGCGCAAGGAGCTCATGAAGCTGCGCCATCAGATCGACGGACTCCTGCTGGAGGACGCCCCCGACGCCGGCGCCCTGGAGAAGCTCATCCGCCGCGCCGGCGACCTGAAGACGGAGATGAAGGTGCAGGGCATGAAGCATCGCCTGGAGATGCGCAAGCTCCTGACCCCCGAGCAGCGGGATCAGCTCCTGCTCATGAAGCCCGGCAAGGACGGGCGCGCCCCCCGCGGATCCAGGCCCGGCGGCCAGGCCTGCGACAACCAGGGCAAGCCCGGCGGCCGCGGCCGCTGACCGGACAGGAGACCGTGCGTGGATCCGCGTCAGCTCACCGACGACGATCTGATGGCCCGCGTGGCGCGGGACGAGGAGTCGGCCTTCCGGCTCCTCGTCGAGCGCTGGGAGCGGCCGATCCACGCCTATTTCTGGCGCATGACCGGCGACGGCGACGAGGCCCGCGATCTGGCCCAGGACGTGTTCATCAAGGTGCATGCCCACGCCGGCAACTACCGGCCCGAAGGCAAGTTCAAGAGCTGGCTGTTCCGCATCGCCGGCAACCGGGCGCGGAGCTGGGCGCGGCGGCGCAAGATCGTGGACTGGGTGCGCTTCGACGGATTCCAGCACGACCGCGCCACGAACGCGCGCCTGCCCGACGCCGCCCTGCAGTCGGAGCAGACGGGAGCGCTGGTGCGGGCCGCGGTGGCGTCGCTGCCGCCCCGGCAGCGCGAGGCCCTGGTGCTGCGCCGCTACCATGAGATGAGTCAGAGGGAGATCGCGGACGCGATGGATGTCAGCGAGGGGGCCGTGGAGTCCCTGCTGGTGCGGGCGATGCAGACCCTGCGCCAGTCGCTGGCGCGCAACAGCGAGGTGGAGGCATGAACGAGCGCATGGATCTGGACGACCGCGCCCTGTGGAACGCCCTGGGGCGCGACGAGGCTCCGGAACTGGAGCGGTCCCTGTGGCCCGACGTCCGCCGTCGGGTGTACGGCGAGCGTCGGCAGGGATGGTGGCCGCGGCTGTCGTTGGCGGGAGCCGGCGCCCTCTGCGCCGCCGCCGGCCTGTGGCTGGGCCTGAGCCTGGACGGCGGCGCGGTGTCCGGGACCGGCGCCATGGAGACGGTGGTGCAGGGGAGCCTTCTGGACCAGGACGCATGGTCCCTGGACGCCCTGTACCTGGCCGCGGATGATGGGAGCGAACGATGAAACGGCTGCTGTGGCTGGTGCTGCTGCTTTCGCTGGGCCTGAACGTGGGCCTCGGCATGCGCGTGCTGCGCGGCGACGCCGCCGCCGAACGCACCGAATGGAGGGACGGTCCCCGACGCGACGGCCCGGACGGCCCGGGACGTCGGGGGGGGCGCGGCGGCCCGGACGGCCCGGGCGGCCCCGAGGGGCCGGGCGGCCGGGATCGGCGCGGCCCCGGCCTGGAGCGTTTCCGCGACCTGGACCTGTCCCAGGACCAGCGCGACGCCCTCCAGGCCCTCTGGAACTCCAACTGGACGGTCATGAACGAGAATCGGGAGCGCCTGGACGCGATCCGGGAGGCGATGCGCGAGCTCTTCGCCCAACCCGAGCTGGACCGCGGCCGCGTGACGGAGGCCCGGCGGCATCACGGCCGCCTGCAGGCCGAGCTGGACTCCCTGGTCACCGAACAGCTCCTGCGCGAGATGGAGATCCTGACGCCGGAGCAGCGTCGGGACTACCTGGAGAGCATGCCCTGGCGCAAGCCGGACCGCGGTCCGCGCTAGAGGGCCCGCGACGGACGTCGTCGCGGGCCCCGGGCCCGCGTCGTGCCCGGGGCCCTGCGATCTTGACACCGCCCGCGCGGTCGCTTTTAATTCATCCATCTTCCCGGTTTCCCGCAGCTTCACGCCTGCCGGCCCATGCCGTCGGGACCGAGACCGGCCCCACCCCGCGAACGCCATCCGCTCCATTCAGGGGGATTCTCGATGATCCGCAAGCACGCCGCCCTGCCGCTCATGGTCCTGGCCCTCGTCGCGGTGGTCGGCTGCCGCTCGGCCCACGTGACCAGCGCCATCCTCTACATCGACCAGCAGATGTACCAGCGTGCGGTGGACGTGCTCCACGAAGGTCTCGAGTACAGCCCCGATGAGCCTGAGGCCTTCTTCTACCTGGGCGAGTCCCACTCGCACCTGGCGGAGGAGGCGGTGGGGGAGAACGACTACCTGGCCGCCAAGCTCAACTACGAGAAGGCCTACGACTACTACCTCAAGGCCCTGGCCCTGGACCCCGCCCTGTCCACCCGCGTGCAGGAGTCGCTGGACTACAACTACCTGCAGCGCAGCAAGGACGCCGCCAACGACATGCGTCTGGCCCAGAGCAAGGACGGCGAGGAGCGGGACCGCTACTTCGAGAGCGCCGAGGGCCAGTACCGTCTGGCCTTCGCGTCGCTGCCGGACTCCACGGCGCCCATCAAGAACATCGCGCGCATGAAGATGTTTCAGGCCAACAGGGAGGCCGATCCGGAGCGGCAGCAGGCCCTGCTTGGGCAGTCGCTGACGCTGCTGGACCAGGTGCTCGCGGCCCGTCCGGACGCCTACGACCTGCAGTCCGACAAGGCCGGCGTGCTGAACCAGATGGGCCGCAACGAGGAGTCGCGGGCCATCTACGACCGCCTGGTGCTGGAGCATCCGGACGACACGGACCTGCTGCTGGCCATCGCCGATCTGGCGGTGCAGGAGGAGCGGTACGAGCAGGCGGCGGACCTGTACACCAAGGTGGCCGGCCTCTACGGGAACGACGAGGAGCTGGACAACGACGACCAGATCTACCCGCTGACGCTGCAGGCCGCCAACTACTACGGCCTGCCCGGGGTGCTGCGCTACGAGGACGCCCTGGCCCAGTACGCGCGCGCGGTGGAGATGGAGGACGCCAACACCGGCGCCCCCAAGCCGGATACGCTGCTGCAGAAGGAGCGTCTGCACCACGACTACGCCGGCACCCTCCTGGGCGAAGGCGACGCGATGACCGACGCCGCCCGCGCCCAGTACGAGGCCTGCGTGAACACCGGCCGCGCCCTGACCAACCTGGACCCCGAGAACCGCTTCGGCTGGTTCTACATGGGCAGCGCCCTGTTCAAGCTGGAGCGCGTCCAGGAAGGCACCGAGGCCATGCAGACGTACGAGCGTCTGGAGGCCCAGCGCCAATAGATGGACCGGTCCGGGGCGGCCGCCGGCCGCTCCGGACCTTGCGATCTTCCTCAGGATCGGCTAGACTTGGAACATCGACGGCCGTCCCGCGCCGTCCACTCCCCCTGGGTCCAACCCAATCCATCGGAAAAACAGCAACAACCCCTCCCACCCGTCTGTATTCGGCAAGACCTGCCTAGGAGCGTCATGGACATCAAGGTTCTCCAGGAGAAGAGCATCACCGAGCTCGTCGAGATCGCGAAGGAGCTCAACATCGAGGGGCTCAGCACCCTGCGGAAGTCCGAGCTGATCTTCAAGATCCTCGAGGGCAACACCGAGAAGAACGGCTTGATCTTCGCCGAGGGCGTGCTCCAGGTGCTCCAGGAGGGCTACGGCTTCCTGCGGTCGGCCAAGTACAACTACCTGCCGGGTCCGGACGACATCTACCTCTCGCCGTCGCAGATCAAGAAGTTCGACCTGAAGACGGGCGACACGGTGTCCGGCCAGGTGCGGCCGCCCAAGGACAACGAGCGCTACTTCGCGCTGCTGAAGGTGGAGTCCTGCAACGGGGAGTCGCCGGACAAGGTCAAGGCCAACACCCTGTTCGACAACCTCACGCCCCTCTACCCCCAGGAGATGCTGAACCTGGAGACCAGCGGCGGGGACATCACCGGGCGGCTGATCAACCTCATGGCGCCCATCGGCAAGGGGCAGCGCGGGCTGATCGTGTCGCCGCCGCGGGCCGGCAAGACCATCATCCTGCAGAAGATCGCCAACTCCATCGCGGAGAACAATCCGGAGGTCCACCTCATCGTGCTGCTCATCGACGAGCGGCCGGAGGAGGTCACGGACATGGCCCGCTCGGTGCGGGGCGAGGTGGTCAGCTCCACCTTCGACGAGCCCGCCGAGCGCCACGTGCAGGTGGCCAGCATGGTGCTGGCCAAGGCCCGCCGCCTGGTGGAGCACGGCAAGGACGTGGTGATCCTGCTGGATTCCATCACCCGCCTGGCCCGCGCCCACAACACGGTGGTGCCCCACTCGGGCAAGATCCTCTCGGGCGGCGTGGACTCCAACGCCCTGCAGAAGCCCAAGCGCTTCTTCGGCGCGGCGCGCAACATCGAGGAGGGCGGCTCGCTGACCATCATCGCCACGGCGCTGATCGAGACGGGCTCGCGCATGGACGAGGTGATCTTCGAGGAGTTCAAGGGCACCGGCAACATGGAGCTGGTCCTGGACCGGAAGATCGCGGAGAAGCGGATCTACCCGGCCGTGGACATCTTCAAGTCGGGCACCCGCAAGGAGGACCTGCTGCTGGACCAGAAGGACCTCAACAAGATCTGGGTGCTGCGCAAGTACCTGAGCGACTACAGCCCCAACGAGGCCATGGAGTTCATGATCGACAAGCTCTCCAAGGCCAAGACCAACCAGCAGTTCCTGGCCGCCATGAACGCCTAGCGCCCGGAGGGGTGTTTGCCGCAGGCCTTCCGGACTTTGCTTTTCGACGGCGACCTGCTATATTGCCCGGTCGCAACGGAACCGACCCTGTTTCGAGGTGAGCACGATGAAGAAGGACATCCATCCGAACTACGTGGCCTGCAAGATCACGTGCCTGTGCGGCAACGAGATCGACACCCGCGCCACGCTGCCCAAGATCAACGTGGAGATCTGCTCCGCCTGCCACCCGTTCTACACGGGCCAGCAGAAGATCGTGGACACCGCCGGACGCATCGACCGTTTCCGCAAGCGGTACGAGAACTTCTACGACAAGAAGAACTGAAGCGGTCCGGAAGGATTCTCCCGTCGCCGCGTACGGTCCTGATCTCCGTCCTCTTCGTTGGGCTTCCTCACCGTAGCTGGGCTACGGATCGGAAGCCCGCCGCGATGACGGAGACGAGGACCCCGCGCGGCTCGGTCCGAATCCTGCCGAACCACTTCAGTTCTTCGAACTGGGGTGGTGTGGGACCTCGTTGGGAAGGTGGGGGATGTGGGTTGCCGCATCCCCTCGTTTTTTGACGGGTTCGGGTGTATCTTGGAGCCTCTTGAGAACTGGACCCGAACCGACGGCGGAGTGATCGGATGAGTGATCAGAAGAGCGGGGCCTGTCCCGACACCTCTGGGCTGGACGCCAAGGAACTGGACCTGGCCGTCGGAGGGCAGGCGGTCATCGAGGGCGTGATGATGCGCTCGCCCAACGCCATCGCCACGGCGGTGCGCACGCCCGACGGGCGCATCGTGGTGCGCAAGAAGCCCTTCCGCAGCGTCTTCAAGAAGCTGAAGTTCCTGAACATCCCCGTGGTGCGCGGCGGCATCCACCTCATCGAGTCCATGGGGCTGGGGATCGACGCGCTCATGTTCTCCGCGGATCAGGCCGTGGAGGAGGACCGCGTGGAGAAGAAGGAGAAGACCCTGGGCGACACCCTGATGATGTGGGGCACGGTCGTCTTCGCCTTCATCATGAGCATGGGGCTCTTCTTCTACCTGCCCCTGCTGGTCACGGACTGGCTGGGGGTGGACGATCCGTTCTGGTTCAACGTGGTGGACGGCATCATCCGCATCGTGTTCTTCGTGGCCTACCTGAAGATCATCTCGCTCATGAAGGACATGGCGCGGGTGTTCCAGTACCACGGCTCGGAGCACATGTCGATCCACTGCTTCGAGAACGGCCTGGACCTCACCGTGGCCAACACGCGGCCCTTCACCACGCTGCATCCGCGCTGCGGCACCAGCTTCCTGTTCTTCGTGATGCTCATCGCCCTGGTGGTGTTCTCGCTCATGGGCAAGCCGGACAACGTGGTGGAGCGCCTGCAGCGCATCGCCTTCATTCCGGTGATCGGCGGGCTGGCCTACGAGGCCATCAAGCTGTCGGGCAAGTTCAAGGACAGCTGGCTCATCAAGCCGCTGATCTGGCCCGGGCTCATGCTGCAGAAGATCACCACCAGCCGCCCGGACGACGACCAGATCGAGGTGGCCCTGGCCGCCCTGCGCGCCGTGCTGACCCCGGAGGCCGACGACTTCCCCGAGCGCACCTACTACGAGTTCCCCGCCACCGACGCCCCGTCGCCGGCCGCCGTGGAGGCCTGACGTGAAGGACATCGTGCTGAAGCTGCGCGAGCAGTTCGCCGCGCTGGAGACCCGTCTGAGCGATCCCTCTCTGGTCAAGGACCGCAAGGCCTTCACGGACGCGTCGCGGGAGCACGCCCGCCTGCGCGACATCCTGGAGGTGGGGGACCGCTACGTGTCCCTGGCGGACCAGATCGCCGGCCACAAGGCGCTGCTGCGGAGCGAGACCGACGAGGACATGATCGCCCTGGTGCGCGAGGAGCTGCCGGAGCTGGAGGAGGCCTTCGAGACCGCCGAGGCCGACCTGGAGGTGGCCCTGCTGCCCCACGATCCCAACGAGGACCGCGACGTGATCCTGGAGGTGCGCGCCGGCACCGGCGGCGACGAGGCGGCCCTCTTCTGCGAGGAGGTCTGCCGCATGTACCTGCGCTACGCCGAGCAGCAGGGCTGGCGGACCGAGCTGGTGGACGGCACGCCCGGCACCGCGGGCGGCATGAAGGAGATCAGCTACGCCATCCGCGGCGAGGGCGTGTACGGCATCCTGCGCTGGGAAAGCGGCGTGCACCGGGTGCAGCGGGTGCCGGCCACCGAGAGCCAGGGACGCATCCACACCTCGGCCGTGACGGTGGCGGTGCTGCCGGAGGCGGAGGAGGTGGACGTGGAGATCAACGAGAACGACCTGCGCATCGACGTCTACCGCGCCCAGGGTCCCGGCGGCCAGTCCGTGAACACCACGGATTCCGCGGTGCGCATCACCCACCTGCCCTCCGGCCTGGTGGTGCAGTGCCAGGACGAGAAGTCGCAGCACAAGAACAAGGCCAAGGCCATGACGGTGCTGCGCTCGCGACTGCTGGAGCAGGCCATCGCCGCCCAGGAGGCGGAGCGCGCCGCCGAGCGCAAGTCCATGGTGGGCACCGGCGACCGCAGCGCCAAGATCCGCACCTACAACTTCCCTCAGAGCCGCGTGACGGACCACCGCATCGGCCTGACCATCCACAGCCTGGACGCCGTGATGCAGGGCGAGCTGGACCCGGTGGTGGACGCCCTGCGCGAGCACCGCCGCCAGGAGATCCTGGACGCCAGCCGCGACGACGGGGTAAAGCGGTGAGCGCCCCCGCGGGACGCCACGACGAGGACGCCGCGCCGTGCCCGCGGAGCTGAAGACGGTGCGCGAGCTGGTCCAGGCCACGGCCGACTGGTTCGCGAGCAAGGGCCTGGAGTCGCCGCGCCTCAACGCCGAGCGCCTGCTGGGCGACGTGCTGGGCCTCACGCGCCTGGAGCTCTACCTCCACCACGACCGCCCCCTCACCCCCGAGGAGACCGACCGCTACCGCGCGCTGGTGAAGCGGCGCGGCGCGGGCGAGCCCCTGCAGACCCTCATCGGCGAGACCCAGTTCTACTCGCGCAGCTTCAAGGTGGAGGCCGGGGTGTTCATCCCGCGGCCGGAGACGGAGCTGCTGGTGGAGCGCTGCGTGGGCCTGCTCACGGGCGGCACCAGCAGCCTGCTGGCGCCGGTGGCGGTGGAGATCGGCTGCGGCACGGGCATCATCGGCGTGTCGCTGGCGGCGGAGATCCCGCGGCTGCACGTGTGGGCCACCGACGTGAACCCCCAGGCCGTGGCCCTGACCGAGACCAACGCGCGGCGCCTGGGCGTGGCGGCGCGGGTGGAGGCCCTGGCCGGCCGCGGCTTCGAGCCGCTGCCGCAGCACCTGCGCGGCAGCGTGCACCTGCTGGTGAGCAACCCGCCCTACATCGCCTCCGACGTGATCGCGACCCTGGACCGCGAGGTGGCCGAGCACGATCCGCGCGCGGCCCTGGACGGCGGCCCCGACGGCCTGGACGCCTACCGCGCCCTGGCCGCCCAGGCCGGCGCCTGGCTGGCGCCGGACGGGCTGCTGGCCCTGGAGATCGGCCACGACCAGGGCGGGACGGTGCCGGAGATCTTCGCCGCGGCGGGGTTCACGGACCTCAGCATGCAGATGGACTACAACGGCTTGCCGCGGACGGTCACCGGCCGGCTGCCGGCCAACGCGGGCGCGCGCACGGGCGCGGCGCGGCCCGCCGCCACGGAGGGATGAGATGGACCGCTTCCTGATCGAAGGGCCGGTGCGGCTGCACGGCGAGGTGCGCTGCAGCGGCGCCAAGAACGCGGTGCTGCCGCTCATGGCCGCCGCCCTGCTGTCGCGGGGCGTCAGCGAGATCCGCAACGTGCCCGACCTGCGGGACGTGCGCACGTTCATGCGCCTGCTGGACATCCTGGGCGCGCGCTGCGGACTTGTGGACGGCACCCTGACCATCGACACGAGCGGGGTGCAGGGCTGCGAGGCGCCCTACGACCTGGTGAAGACCATGCGGGCCAGCGTGTACGTGCTGGGGCCGCTGACCGCCTTCGGCGGCGAGGCGCGCGTGTCGCTGCCCGGCGGCTGCGCCTGGGGGCCGCGGCCGGTGAACCTGCACCTCAGCGGCCTGGAGGCCCTGGGTGCGGAGGTGGACCTGGACGCCGGCTACATCCGCACGCGTGCGCCGTCCGGCGGCCTGCGCGGCGGGCGCTTCCGTTTCGAGCCCAGCAGCGTGGGCGCCACCTGCAACGTGCTCATGGCCGCGGTGCTGGCCGCGGGCGTGAGCGAGCTGACCAACTGCGCCGTGGAGCCCGAGGTGACCCAGCTGGGCCGGGCCCTTGTGGGCGCCGGCGCGCAGATCGACGGCCTGGGCACCACCCACCTGGTGGTGACGGGCGTGGAGCGGCTGGAACCGCTGCGCTGCGCCGTGATCCCGGACCGCATCGAGGCCGGGACCTTCCTGGCCGGCGCCGCCATGACCGGCGGCGACGTGACCGTGACCCACTGCGATCCCGCGCACCTGGAGGCGGTGAGCGCCGCCCTGGAGGCCATGGGCTGCGAGGTGGACGAGGGTCCGGACCGCGTGCGCGTGCGGGGGCCGGAGCGCCTGCGGCCGGTGGAGGTGGTCACGCGGCCCTACCCGGCCTTCGCCACCGACATGCAGGCCCAGCTCATGGCCTGCGCCTGCGTGGCGCGGGGCACCAGCCACCTCACCGAGACCATCTACCCGGACCGCTTCACCCACGCCGCGGAGCTGCGCCGCCTGGGCGCCGATATCCGCCTGGACGGGGCCACGGCCACGGTCTTCGGGGTGGCGCAGCTGCAGGGCGCGCCGGTGATGGCCACGGACCTGCGGGCGTCGGCGGCGCTGGTGCTGGCGGGCTGCGCGGCGCGGGGCGTGACCACGGTGGACCGCGTGTACCACATCGACCGCGGCTACGAGCGCATCGAGCAGAAGCTGGAGGCGCTGGGGGCCCGCATCCGACGGGAGCAGGCATGAGCGCGCGGCGCCACTCCATCCTGGGCACGGCCGGCCACGTGGACCACGGCAAGTCGGCGCTGATCCGCGCCCTGACCGGCGTGGAGACGGACCGGCTGAAGGAGGAGCGGGAGCGCGGCATCAGCATCGAGCTGGGGTTCGCCGAGCTGGAGCTGGGCAAGGATCTGATCCTGGGCGTGGTGGACGTGCCCGGGCACGAGCGCTTCGTGAAGCAGATGGTGGCCGGGGCCGGCGGGGTGGACCTGGCCATGCTGGTGGTGGCGGCCGACGAGGGCGTGATGCCCCAGACCGTGGAGCACCTGGACATCCTGCAGCAGCTGGACGTGCAGGGCGGGCTCATCGTGATCACCAAGACCGACCTGGTGGACCGCGACCTGGCCGAGGTGGCCGCCGAGGAGGTGCGCGACCTGGCCGCGGGCACGTTCCTGGCGGAGCGGCCGGCGGTGCTGGTCTCCGCGCTGACCGGCGACGGCCTGGACGAGCTGCGCGCGGCCCTGCGCGCCGAGGCCCTGGCGCTGCCGCCGCGGCCGGCCGGGGCGCCGTTCCGGCTGCCGGTGGACCGGGTGTTCACCATGCCGGGGGCGGGGGTCATCGTGACCGGGACCGCCTGGGAGGGGACGGTGCGCGCCGGCGATCAGCTGGAGCTGCAGCCGTCGGGCGCCAAGCTGCGCGTGCGCGACGTGCAGGCCCACGGCGCCGTGGTGGACGCCGGCCACGCCGGCCAGCGCCTGGCCCTGGCCCTGCACGGCGTGAAGAAGGACGAGGTGGAGCGCGGCGACCAGGTGGCGGCGGCGGGCGGCGCCGGCGCGGCCACGCGCGTGGACGCGCGCGTGACGCTGGTGCCCCACTTCGACGGCAAGCTCAAGAACCGCCAGCGCGTGCACGTGCACCACGCCGGCCGCGAGGTGCTGGGCCGCGTGAGCCTGCTGGACGCGGAGGAGCTGTCCCACGCCCAGGACGCGTCCACGGGCCTGGTGCAGATCCACCTGGAGGCGCCGCTGGTGCCGCGGGCCGGGGACCGCTTCGTGCTGCGCTTCTACTCGCCCCTGGTGACCATGGCGGGCGGCAAGGTGCTGGCCGCGGACCCGCCCCGCCGCCGCCGCTTCCACGAGCGCGACCTGGCGGAGCTGGCGGTGCTGGAGGAGGGGTCGGCCGACGAGCTCTTCCTGCAGAAGCTGCTGGAGACCGGGACCGAGGGCCTGCCGGCCGCCGCCCACGCCGAGTATCTGGAGCACCCCGGGGTGACGGCCGCGGGCAAGCGCCTCTACCACGGCGGCCTCTCGACGGAGCTGGCCGACCGCGTGGACGCCCTGCTGGCCGAGTACGTGGAGAAGAATCCCCTGCGCGCCGGCATGCCCCGGGAGGAGATGCGCCGCCGCGTGAAGTTCCGGGGCGGCAGCGCGGAGTGGGCCGCCTGGTGCGCGGTCCTGGCCGCGGACCGCGGCTGGAGCGTGGAGGGGGACCGCCTGGCCCTGGCCGCGCGTCCAGCCCTGCCGGCCGCCCTGCAGGCCGACGTGGACGCCCTGGCCGCGTCCCTCGCGGCCGCGGGGTTGCAGTGGCCGGGCGCCGAGGCGTTCTTGTCCGTGCTGCGCGGGGGCGACCGCGGCTACAAGGCCGACGAGTGGATCCGCCACCTGACCGACCGCGGCGACGCCGTGGCGGTGGCGCCGGACTACGTGGTCTCCGCCGCCGCCTTCGCGGACCTGCGCGCGCGCCTGGCCGGCTGGTTCGACGCCAACGCGACCCTGGAGTTCGGACAGTTCCGCGAGCTGAGCGGACTGACGCGCAAGCTGGGCATCCCCATGCTGGAGACCCTGGACCGGATCGGCTGGACCCGTCGCGAGGGCGACGTGCGCACGGCCGGCCCGCGGCTGAACGAGGAGCCATGAGCGACACCCATCCCACCGTCACAGCGTCCCGGCGCCCCACGCGCCGGGTGACGCTGCGCGATCCCCGCGGCGCCGAGACCGTCATCGGCGGCGATTCGCCCGTGCGCGTGCAGTCCATGACCACCACGGTCACCGGCGACTTCCAGGCCACGGCCGAGCAGATCATGGCCCTGGCGTCGGCCGGCGCCGAGCTGGTGCGCGTGACCGTGAACGACGACGCCGCGGCCGACGCCCTGCCCCAGCTCGTGCGCTTCAGCAACGTGCCCCTGGTCGCGGACATCCACTACCAGCACGATCTCGCCCTGCGCTCCATCGACGCGGGCATCGCCAAGCTGCGCATCAACCCGGGCAACATCGGCTCGCGCGACAAGGTGGAGACGGTGGTCAAGGCGGCCCGCGACGCCGGCGTGCCCATCCGCGTGGGCGTGAACAAGGGCAGCCTGCACCGCCGCTACGAGGAGATGGCCAAGGCCGATCCCGCCGGCGCCCTGGTGCAGAGCGCCCTGGACGAGCTGGAGGTCTTCGAGAAGCTGGGCTACCGCGACGTGCTGGTGAGCCTGAAGTCCAGCGATCCGCGCGAGGTGATCGAGGCCTGCCGCCGCTTCGCCGCGCTGAGCGACGTGCCCCAGCACCTGGGCGTGACCGAGGCGGGCACCCTGGCCGCGGGCATCGCGCGTTCCTGCACGGCCATGGGCGTGCTGCTGGCCGAGGGCATCGGCGACACCATCCGCATCTCGCTGGCCGACGACCCCGTGTACGAGGTCAACGCCGCCTTCCACATGCTCCAGGCCCTGGGCCTGCGCGAGGGCAAGGCGCGCGTGGTGGCCTGCCCCACCTGCGGCCGCGTGGAGGTGGACGTGGTGGCCCTGGCCACCAAGGTGGAGGAACTGGCCAAGGACCTGCCCGGCGACCGCGTGATCTCGGTGCTGGGCTGCATCGTGAACGGGCCGGGGGAGGCCAAGGCGGCGGATCTGGGCATCGCGGCGGGACGCAGCAAGGTGGCCATCTACCGCAAGGGCGAGCTGGTGCGGCAGGTGGGCAAGGAGGAGCTGGACGCGGTGCTGGCCGAGGAGATCGACCGGCTGCGTTGAGGCGCCGCCCCCGTGAAAAGCAACGGCCGCCGGACCCCGCGGGATCCGGCGGCCTTCTTCATGTCCGCGGGGGCCGGACTACTTCAGCATGACCATCTTCCGCGTCTCGGAGAAGCCGGGGGCCTCCAGGCGGTAGAAGTACACGCCGCTGGCGCGGTCGCGGGCGTCGAAGGTGCGGGCGTGGGCGCCGGCGGTCAGCTGGCCGTCCACCAGGGTCTCCACCAGCTCGCCCTTCAGGTTGAACACCTTCAGGCTCACGCGGCCCGGCTGGGCCAGCGTGAAGGCGATCTCCGTGCTGGGGTTGAACGGGTTGGGGGAGTTCTGGGCCAGGCCGGTGACCGCGGGGGTCCCGCCCTGCACGAACGCCTCGCCGGCGCCGCCGGCCGTGAGGCCGCTCCAGGTGATCTGGTCGATGTAGACGTCGTCGGTGTTGCCGCTGGCGTCGCACATGAAGCGCAGCTTGGCGTTGGTCGGGTAGTTGTACGTGTTCGGGATGGTCACCGTGGCCACGTAGTACGTGTTGTTGCTGAAGCTGGAGCCGGAGGCCCAGGAGCCCACGGTCCGCCACACGCTGCCGTCGAAGTACTGCAGCCAGAAGTCCTCGTTGGTCTCCATGCTGACGGCGTAGAAGTAGAACTCCACCTCCATCTCCACGAAGCCGCTCACGTCGTAGCTGGCCCCGTGGTAGAAGGACGAGGCGGTGCCGCTGTTGTCCTGGATGTCGGCGGAGTAGGTGCCCTGCCAGCTGTACGTGCCGCCGTAGCGGGCGCAGTCGCCGCCGCCGTCCACGTAGCTGCCCCAGCCGCTCTCGAAGTCGTCGTAGGTGATCGTGACCCACTCGCCGCCGCCCACGGGGTCGGTGACGGTGATGTAGGCGCTGCGGGTCAGGGCGTCGGAGCCGAAGGCGTTGGTGGCCGTCAGCGTCACGCTGTAGGTGCCGGCCGCGGTGTAGGTGTGGCTGGGGTTCTGGGCGGTGGAGGCGCCGCCGTCGCCGAAGCTCCAGCTCCAGGCCGTGGGCGCGTCCGTGGAGAGGTCCGTGAAGTCCACGGTCAGCGGCGTGGTGCCGGAGACCGGCGTGCCGGTGAAGTCGACCGTGGGGGCCACGCCGGCGGAGCCGGTGACGGAGATGTCGTCGAAGGCGAAGCCGTCGGACGTCACGGGGTAGTTGTCGTACTGCTGGAACTTCACCACGAAGGTGGAGGTCAGCGACAGGCCGGCCCCGGCCGCCTCGGCGTCCACGTCCAGGGTGCGGTTGTACCAGACGTTGTTGGTGGTGCTGCCGCCGTTCAGGTCCAGGACCTTCACGAAGCTGGCGCCGCCGTCGTCGGAGAAGTACACGCCGTCCTGGGTGTGGGTCTCGTCGCCGATGTCCTTCCACCAGAAGCTCAGGTCCACCTGGCCCTGCCCGGCGAGGTCGAGCTGCAGCCACGCCTCGTTCTGGCTGTAGGCGCCGGCGCTCACGGCGTCGTCCATGAGCAGGTGGTAGGAGCCGCTGTGCGGGGTCTGGGCGGTGGTGACCTGGATGCGGCCCTCCGCACCCAGATAAAGGGTCCAGTACTGGTCCACCGCGCCGCTCTCGAAGCCCGTGCTGTAGGGCAGCGAGGCGTAGGTGTCCGCAGGATCGCTCACGCTGATGTAGTTGACCTTGGTCTCGCCGTCGCTGCCCTGGGCGTTGGTGGCCGTCAGGGTCACGGTGTAGCTGCCGGCGGACGTGTAGGTGTGGCTGGGGTTCTGCGCGGTGGAAGTGCCGCCGTCGCCGAAGCTCCAGCTCCAGCTCGTGGGCTGGCCGGTGCTCTGGTCCGTGAAGCTCACCGACAGCGGGAAGGTGCCGCTGGTGGGCGAGCCGGTGAAGGCCGCGGTGGGCGCGGTGGGGGTGGTGCCGCCGCCGCCCACGGCCGCGGCCGCGTCCACCATGCCGTAGCCGGCGTAGCGGTCCCAGCCGGTGCCGCTCTCCACGCTGGTCACGTCCTGGGCCGTGTCCACCAGCTGCTGGCGGATCTGGGCCGGGGTCCAGGTGGGGTTCTTGGACTTCACCAGCGCCGCCACGCCGGCGGCGTAGGGGGTGGCGCAGCTGGTGCCGTTGAAGAAGCCCGAGTAGTCACCGGCATCGTAGCCGGCGCTGCCCAGGATGTCGGTGGTGGGCAGGATGGTGGGCGCGATGATGTCCACGGCGCCCGCGGCGTCGCGGGTGGTCGACCCGTAGTTGGAGCCCCACCAGCGCTCGCCGTCGCATGTGTAGCCGTTGGGGTCGGTGCTGACGCCCGGGTTCACCTCGGTGCTGCTGCTGCTGGAGCGCTTGCGCTCGCCGCAGGGCGACGCGGCGCCCACGCCGATCACGTAGCTGTTGATGGCGGGATAGCTGATGGTCGAGGCGTTCTCGTTGCCGGTGGCGGCCAGGATGGTGCAGCCGGCGTTGTAGGCGTAGAGGATGGCGGTGTCGGTGGCCGAGTCGCTGCTGATGGCGGCGCCCAGGCTCATGCTGATGATGTCGGCGCCGTTGTCGGCGGCGTAGTACAGCGCGTTCTGGATGGCCGAGAAGTACATGGAGCCGGCGCTGTTGGCCACCTTCAGGGGCATGATGGAGCAGCCGGCGGCGATGCCCACGGCGCCCAGGGAGTTGTTCATGGACGCGGCGACGCCGGCGCAGGCGGTGCCGTGGCCGGCGGAAGCGCTGTTGTCGTCGGGGTTGGTGTCGTTGTCGCCGAAGTCGTAGCCGGTCACCTGGCGCAGGTCGGGGTGGCCCACCTCCACGCCGCTGTCGATGATGGCGATGACCACGCCGCTGCTGCCGTAGCCCTGGCTGCCGTCCCAGGCGGCCTGCGCGTTGGCGTCGAAGCCCACGGTGCCCACGGTGGTGCTCAGGGTGTGCTCGTAGGTGCCGCCCCAGTCCAGGCCCGGCAGCTGGGCGGTGTTGTTGTGGCCCCAGTGATCCGCGTACATGGGATCGGCGGGAACGGCGGCGGGGAAGGCCACCCAGTCGAAGGAGACGGCCTGCACCGCGGCGTCGGCGCGGAAGCGGGCGGCCAGGTCGGCCAGATCCTCCACGGCGCCGAAGCGGTACATGAGCCAGCGGTCCACGCCCAGCACGTCGGCCTTGTCGGCCTGGCGCACGCGGATGTAGGGGCGCTCCACCACGGTGACGCCGGCCTCGTCGGCCAGCTCGTCCAGGGACTCCAGGCCGATGTCCAGGCCGGGGACCTGGGCGCCCTTGTCCGTCAGGGTGCCGATGAGCGAGCGCTCGGCGGCGTCCTGCTTGAGCTGGACCAGCAGGCGGTCGGGGGCGTAGGCGGGCGTCTTGATGCCGGAGCGGACGAAGCCCTCCTGGACCGGCGCGAACTCGCGCAGGGCCGAGGCGACGCCGGCCGCCTTGGCGGCGGCCTCCAGATCGGCCGCCCAGGCGGCGCCGGCCAGGAAGGCCGTCAACACGAACAAGAAACCGGCGAGACGGAGTTTCCGTGTCATGTCGTCTCCTCACGATGGCAGATGGGATGGAGCGGCGGACCGCTCCGGCGAGGGCGGCGCGGCTCCTGGACCGCGCCGCCGGGATCAGGCAGGCTAGCATTCGCGGGCGATGAAAAACAAATGTGAATGGCGGGACAGGATCGGAGTCCGAACGAACAGCGTCAGTCCTGCTCGACCGGAGGCGGCGGCGCCTGGGGCTCCACCATGAGGCTCTGGTGGCGCAGGGTGGCCGCCAGTCCCGGCGGGGCCTTGCGCGGCTTGCGCACGTAGCGGCGCGGCGTGTAGAGCACGGGCGCCAGGCCGCTGGTGCGCGCCTTGGAGAACCAGGCGGCGATGGACGCGGCGCGGGCGAGGACGGCCTTGGGCACGTCTTCGGGGCGGCCGCCGGTGCGCAGGATCACGTGGCTGCCGGGGATGCCCTGGGCGTGGAACCAGAGGTCCGCCGGGTGACTGGCGCGGTGGGTGAGCTCGTCGTTCTCCTTGTCGCTGCGGCCCACCCAGACCTCCCAGCGGCCGTCCAGCAGGTAGCGGCGGAAGGGTTGCGCGGGGCCGGGGGCGGGCACGCGGTCGCCCTTGCGGTCGCGGGCGGGCAGCAGGTCCGCGTGGGCGTCGCGCCAGGCGAGCAGGGCGGCGAGGGCTTCGGCGTCGGCGCCGGTCACGGCCTGCAGCTCGATCTGGGCCCGGCCTACGGCATCGCGGCGGACCCGTGCCTCCTCCAGCCGCGCGGCGATGGTCGCGCGGCCGCGTTCGGCCTTCCGCGCCTTCTTGAAGCAGGCCTCCATGTTGGCGTGGGGCGGCAGGCGCGGGTCCAGGGGGATGCGCAGGGGTTCGCCGGCGGCGTCGACCAGCTCCACGTCCGCCGCGCCTCGACGCAGCACGTGCAGATGGATGGCCAGGGTCTCGCCGCGGCGGCGCCAGAGGTCGCCGTCCTCGGCGGCGTCCAGGTCGCGGGCCAGGTTCACCACCAGGCGTGCGGCGGTGTCGGCGGCGCGGCGGAGGTCGTTCTCCAGACGTTGGTGGAGGTCCGCGGTCAGGCGGGCGGCCAGCAGCGGCGGGGCCTCGGCCCGGCCCAGGGCGGCCACGTCGCCGGGGTCGAGGGGGGGAGGCGCGAGGTCGCGCGGGGCGTCCAGCACCGCGGGGTGCGGCGAGCCGTGGGCGGACCAGAGGCGTTCGCCCGCATCGCTCAGCAGGACCAGATTGCCGCGGGGGCCGAAGTGCTGGTGCAGCAGATGCACCGGCGTGCCGTCGGGGCGGCGGAAGCCCAGGGCCAGGATGCGGTCCGCGGCGGGCACGCCCACGCGCTCCAGCACGGCGTCCAGCAGGATCGGCGCTGCGGTCAGGCGCTTCTGGGGTACGCGGTCCAGGGCGTCGAGGACGGCGGAGGGCGGGGCGGTCACGTCGTCCCAGCAGAGCGCGGCGCCGGGGCGGGCGGTCAGGAAAAGCTGCGCGGGAGGACCGGAGCCCTCCCGCGCGTCATCGTCCGTCAGGCTCAGCCGCAGCCAGGCCGGTCCGCCGCCCACGCGGTCGATCCGCAGGCCGCGGAACCGCAGCTCCCAGTCCCGGGCCAGGGCGACGAGCGCCTCATGATCGCGCCAGGGCAGGAGCGGCACGCCGGCGGCCTAGAAGAAGGTCAGGCCGGCCAGGACCTTGAAGTCGTTGGCCCAGTCGGACAGGCCCAGCTTGAACTCCAGGCGCAGCTCCTGGCGGTCGTTGAGCATCTTCTTCACGCCGGCCACGCCGTTGATGACCAGCTTGGTCTCGTCGACGCTGGCGGAGAAGCCCTCGAACTCCAGGTCGTAGCTCAGCTTGTTGATGCCCAGCTCGCCGCCCACGTACGGCTTGAAGCCGCTCATGTCGGAGCTCAGGAAGGTGTACAGCAGGGCGGCGTTCACGGAGTAGATGGTCCAGTCGTCGCCGAAGCCCAGCTCCACGTTGGGCACGATCTTGGCCTCGGGGCTCAGGTCGTACACCTGCATGTGGGCGCCCAGCACGAGCTGGTCGGGCGAGGAGGCGATGCCGCCGCGCACGCCGAACGGGTTGGCGCCGGCGACGGCGGTGGAGGCGGCGAGCAGGAGCATGAGAAGGACGGTCAGGCGCTTCATGGCGTGATTCCCCTTTGTGTTGAACGTTCGGAACTGGGACCTGTGTCGCAAGGGATTGTTTCTACAGCCTGCCGCACGCCGCGTCAACCGTCCAGGATGGACCTTGCCCCCTCCGCGGCCGCTGCCTACAATGGCGGCCACGTTGGTCCAGAAACCCCCAGAAACGAGGATTCCATGCAGAGCATGACCGGGATCGGCATCGGCGAGGCCCTGGCCGGCGACACCCAGGTGACCGTGGAGCTGAGGTCCGTCAACCACCGCTTCCTGGACGTGGCCATGAAGCTGCCCTCGGCGGTGGCGGGCTTCGAGATCGACGTGCGCAACGTGCTGAAGGAGCGCCTGCTGCGCGGCCGCGTGACCTGCGCCGTGAGCCTGGAGCGCGGGGGCGGGGAGGCCGCCGCGGCGGTGTCGCCCGCGGCCGTGGACCGGGCCCTGCGCACGGTGGAGCTCATCGCGGACCGGATCGAGGCCGCCGGCGCACCGCGGCCTGCGGTGACCGTGCAGGACGTGCTGGCGGTCCCGGACCTCTTCCGCGGCGAGGCGGCCGACGCCGACGCCGAGGCCCTGCGCGCCGCCCTGCTCCGGGCCCTGGAGGGCGCCTGCGACCGCCTGCTGGAGATGAAGCGCACCGAGGGCGCCGAGACCGCCAACGACCTGCGCAAGCGCCTGGATGCCGTGGCCACCCAGCTCGAGGTGGTCAAGGCCCGCGTGCCGGCCGCCCTGCAGGAGGCGCAGGCCAGGCTCACCGAGCGTCTGAACGCCCTGCTGGGCGAAAGCCTGGAGCCCCAGCGGCTGGCCCAGGAGGCGGCCATCCTGGTGGACAAGGGCAACATCAACGAGGAGTGCGAGCGCCTGGCCAGCCACCTGGAGCAGACCCGCGCTGCCCTGGCCGAGGGCGGGGCGGTGGCCAAGCGCCTCAACTTCCTGCTGCAGGAGATGCACCGGGAGGTCAACACCATGGGCTCCAAGACCCAGACCATGGACATCACCAACGCCGTGATCGCCATGAAGGAAGAGGTCGAGTCCATGCGCGAGCAGGTCATGAATCTGGAGTAGAGCGCCATGCTGGTCCTGATCTCCGGCCCCAGCGGCGCCGGCAAGAGCACCCTGGTCCACCGTCTGCTGGCCGACGTGGAGGCCCTGGAGTTCTCCGTGTCCACCACCACGCGGCCCATCCGCCCCGGCGAGACCGAGGGCGTGGACTACCATTTCGTGGACGACGCCGAGTTCGACCGCCTGCTCGCCGCCGACGCCTTCATCGAGTGGGCCCACGTCCACGACCGCCGCTACGGCACCCGCCGCGACCACGTGCAGGCCATGATCGACGCCGGCCGCATCCCCCTGCTGGACCTGGACGTGCAGGGCGGCAAGAACGTCATCGACCTGATGGGCGACGGCCTGGTCTCCATCTTCCTTTTCCCACCGTCCTGGGAAGAGCTGGAGCGCCGCCTGCGCGGCCGCGGCACCGACGCCGACGAGGTCATCGCCACGCGCCTGCGCAACGCCCGCTGGGAGGTGGGCTACGCCGAGCACTACCGCTACTGGCTGGTGAACGACGATGTGGCCGCCGCCGCCGACCGCTTCCGCGCCATCCTGACCGCCGAGGCCTGCCGCCGGGAACGCGCGGCGAACCCCCTGCCGCCCACCTCTGCGCAGACGTAATTTTGCGAATGACAATGAATTGAAAGATGCGAAGATTGTTAATTTAGGCCTTGTGAAAAATGTCCTCGCTTGTGCAGGGTCTTGCCTCGAGAACGCTGGTCGCCGCGGAGAGTACGTCGAGACTCGAATCGGACCTGGACTCGAGAGCTCGCCCCCGCCTCTCCCGGCATCCCCCCGCCGCCCGCGGCCGCAACGGCCCCGCGGGCCCTGGACTCGAAAGGGAGAGGACCCATGAAACGATCCCGGTTCATCCGCGCCGCCCTGCTGACCGCCGCCGTCGTGATCGGACTCACAGGTTACGGCGTCGCCAAGGACCGCCTGGCCTTCTCGGGCGGCCCCGAGGGCGGCACCTTCCAGTACTTCTCCAACGGCATGTCCAGCTACCTGTCGCGCAACGTGGCGGACCTGGAGGTCTCCAACATGGCCTCGGCCGGCTCGCTGGAGAACCTGCGCCGGGTGAACTCGGGCGAGGTGGACTTCGGCATCGTCTACTCGGGCGACACCTACCTGGGCCGCAACGGCCGCCTGACCCAGGACGAGAACCAGTACACCAACGTGCAGGCCCTGGCCTACCTGTACGGCGCCCCCGCGCACCTGATCACGCTGAAGAAGCACGGCATCACGAGCGTGACCGACCTCAAGGGCAAGCGCGTGGCCGTGGGCGGCGCCGGTTCGGGCGCCGCGGGCGCCGCGCAGCGCTACTTCACCAGCCTGGGCCTCTGGGACGACATGAAGGTGGAGTTCCTGGGCTACAGCAAGGCCGCCGAGGCCCTGGGCGACGGCCTGATCGACGCCTTCTGGGTCTTCGCCGGCTTCCCCAACAGCTCGGTGATCCAGGCCGCTGCCAGCAACGACATCGTGCTGATCGACGTGGTGAAGGGCGCCGAGGGCTCCAGCTTCTTCGCGGACTACCCCTTCTACACCCCCGTGACCATCCCCGCCGGCACCTACAGCGGCGTGGACTACGACGTGGCCTCCTTCCAGGACTCCGCCCTCTGGGTGGCCGGCGCCCACGTGAAGCCCGCCGTGGTGGAGGAGTGCCTGGGCCAGATCTTCAGCAAGGAGGGCCTGGCCTTCATGGTGAAGGTGAAGAGCACGGCCAAGTCCATGAGCGTGCAGGGCGCCCTGCAGGGCGTGGTGACGCCGATCCACGCCGGCGCCGAGACCTTCTGGAAGGCCCAGGGCCTGGAGATCTCCGCCGCCCAGTCGGCGCGCTGACCCGCAACCGATCCGCGCGGGCGGCCTTCCCGAGGGGAGGCCGCCCCCGGCGCCCCTGAACATCCCCGGGAGACGTGATGGCCCAGGACACGACCACCCCGCCGGTGGACATCGACCAGAACGAGCAGCTGCAGGACCTCATCGAGAAGGACGCCAAGACCACGCGTCTGCTCGGCGGCGGCTGGAAGTGGATCGCCGCCCTGCTCTGCGCCTTCATGGTGCTCTTCTACTTCTACACGGCGGGCGTGGCCTCGGTGGCCACCCAGTTCCACCGCGGCGTCTACGTGCTGCTGACCGTGGTGCTGATCTTCCTGTTCTATCCCGCCGGCAACCGCTGGGTGCACTGGCCCCTGAGCTTCCTCACGGCGGGGCTGGTCTCGGCCACGGCGGCCATGCGGTTCTTCTTCGCTTCGCCCGCCGAGTTCCACGCCTGGCTGCTGCGCGCCGGCGGGGAGGGCTCCGTGGCGGATCTCTGGCCGCTGCTGCTGGCCACGCTGGGCCTGGGCGTGGGCATCCAGATCCTGGACCGCAGGCTGGCCCTGTGGAAGCCGGGACAGCCGGTGCTCTCGGACGTGCTGCTGGCGGTGTTCGGAGGCGGCACGGTGATCTACTGGATCACGCAGTTCGAGTCGCTCAACTACCGCGCCGGCGCCGAGAACGACCTGGACGCCATGATCAGCGTGGTGGGCATCCTGCTGTCGCTGGAGCTGTGCCGGCGCGTGCTGGGCTGGGCCATGACCATGATCGGCGTGGGCATGCTGGCCTACGCGTACTTCGGGCCGCACCTGCCGGACATCATCGCCCACCGCGGGTTCGGCGTGGAGCGCCTGTGCACCAGCCTGTTCCTGACCACAAACGGCGTCTTCGGCGTGATGGCCAACGTGCTGGCCACCTACGTGATCCTGTTCATCTTCTTCGGGGCGTTCCTGCAGAAGTCGGGGGCGGGGCGCTTCTTCATCGACCTGCCCATGGCCCTGGCGGGCAAGTCGGCGGGCGGACCGGCCAAGGTGGCCGTGATGGCGTCGGCCCTGTTCGGGTCCGTGTCCGGCAGCGCCATCGCCAACACGGTGAGCACGGGCGCGTTCACCATCCCGCTGATGAAGCGGGCGGGCTTCCGGCCCCACGTGGCCGGGGCCATCGAGCCGGCGGCCTCCATCGGCGGCATGTTCATGCCGCCCATCATGGGCGCGGGCGGCTTCCTCATGGCGGAGCTGACCGAGACGCCCTATGCCCACATCATGGCCATCGCCATCATCCCGGCCCTGCTCTACTTCTTCTCCGTGTTCATGATGATCCACTTCGAGGCCAAGAAGCAGAAGATCGAGGGGATCCGCGAGGCGGACGCGCCCCACTGGACGCGGGTGCTCAAGGAGCAGTGGTACTACGCCATGCCCCTGGTGATCATCACGGTGCTGATGATCATCGGCAAGTCGCCGGGCTACTCGGCCTTCTGGGCCACGCTGAGCTGCATCGGCGTGAGCTGGGTGCGCAAGGACACGCGCATGGGCCCGCGGGAGATCTGGGACGCCATCCAGACCGGCGCCGTGAACACGCTGATCATCGGCGCCACCATCGGCGTGATCGGGATCATCGTGGGGACCATCTCGCTGACCGGCATCGGCCTGAAGTTCTCGGACATCATCATCTCCCTGGCCAGCGGCAACCTGCTGGCGGCCATCCTGCTGGTGGGCCTGGCCTCGCTGGTGCTGGGCATGGGCGTGCCCGTGACCGCGGCCTACCTGATCACCGCCGTGCTGGCGGTGCCGCCGCTGACGGAGATGGGCGTGGTGCTCATCGCCGCCCACATGATCGTGTACTGGTTCAGCCAGGACTCCAACATCACGCCGCCGGTGTGCGTGGCGGCCTACGCCGGCGCGGCCATCGCCGGCTCGGATCCCTGGAAGACCGGCTGGACGTCGTTCAAGTTCGCCAAGCTGCTCTACGTGATGCCGCTGCTCTTCGCCTTCACGCCGTCCATCCTCTTCGAGGGCAAGGCCATCAAGGCGCCCCAGTTCCAGGACGAGCTCATGGGCGCCATGGTCATGGACGTGATGGTGACCGACGGCACGGCCGTGGCCAAGGGCGACACCGTGGCCACGGTGCTGGACGGCGACCACGTGGTGGCCATCACGGCCAAGCGGGACGGCTTCATCAAGGAGCTGCTCATCACCGGCGGCTCGTTCATCGACGGCGGCATCCCCGTGGCCGAGACCCGCGCCAAGCCGAGACAGATTTTCTCCTCGGTGTTTTCGGCGATCCTGGGTACCATCGCCTTCTCGGCGCTGACCATGGGCTACCTGCTCCGCAAGACCAACCTGCTGGAGTGGATCGTCCTGGCCGCCGCCACCCTGCTGCTCTACTGGCCGGGCTTCGTGACCGACGGCGCGGGCCTCCTGCTCGTGACCCTGGTCTACATGAGCCAGAAGTGGCGCGACAAACGGGACCTGACCCCGGCGCCGGCCTGAGCCGGCACCCGCACGGAGGACGCGAGGCCATGATTCCGCAGATCCGCAAGATCCTCTTCTGCACGCAGATGGGCCCCTCGTCCGGCCTCATCCTGCGCCACGCCTGCTCCATCGCCCGCTGCCACGACGCCAAGATCACGGTGCTGCACGTGCACTCCGTGATCACCGACACCCAGGAGGGCGTGGTGGAGAGCTACGTGGGCAAGGGCAAGCTCCACGACGCCGTGGCCCACGACGAGGTCCAGGAGGCCGAGACCCTCCACGGCATCATCGAGGAGTTCTTCAGCCGGGAGATCGGCGCGGAGGCCTGGCGCGAGGTGGTGGGCGAGGTGGTCATCGCGAAGGGCCGGGCGCGGGAGCAGATCCTGAAGCACATCGAAGAGGTGAACGCCGACATCGTGGTCATGGGCGGTCACCGTCGCGGCCTGATGGACATGCTGCTGGGCTCCACGACCCAGCAGGTCATCGAACGTTCGAAGGTGCCGGTGCTGGTGGTGCCGGTGCCCTCCTGATTCGCGGACCCACGAGGAAGGGAGGACACGCGTCGGCCTGTCGTGAAGCTTGCCGACGGCGCGGGATCGGTCCGCGGGACCACCGAGATTCCGATGCCGAGTAGGATGAGAGTCGAGCCCCTGAATCCCAAGGAGGACCCCCATGCGTAAGTCGCTTCTCCTGACCCTGGCGATCCTGATGGTCGCGTCGTGCGCGTTCGCCGGCGCCTAGATCAAGATCAACGACGACGCCATGATCGACCTGGGCTTCCGCGCCCAGTTCCTGCTGCTCCACTCCCAGAAGGACCTGGATGGCGACGGCTCCTTCGACGCCGTGCAGACCATGAAGCTGCGCCGCGGCCGCCTGCGCGTGCTCGGCAAGGTGAACGAGAAGGTCGAGAGCTTCTTCCAGACCGAGGTGGGCGACTTCTCCGGCTCCGGCCAGGACATGCGCCTCATCGACGCCTGGATCAACTACAAGTCCGATCCCTGGGCCCAGTTCTTCTTCGGCCTGAACATGGTTCCGGCCAACCGCCAGAACCTGACGTCGTCCGGCGGCCTCATGGCCATCGACCGTCCGGGCCTGGCCTACAAGAGCCTGAACTGGGGCGGCCGCTCGCTGACGGGCTTCGCCAACAACACCTTCTCCCCGAGCAGCGCCGGCTTCAACACCAACGGCCGCGTGCGTGACCTGGGCATCACCCTGTTCGGCTCCGGCGACGTGGGCGACAACGCCCACCTGAAGTACTACGCCGGCGTGTACGACGGCATCCAGCGCGCCACCACGGACAACGAGCTGTTCTCCGGCCGCGTGCAGCTGAACTTCGGCGACGCCGAGGGCGGCTACTACAACAACTCCACCTACGTGGGCAAGAAGAACACCATCGGCGTGGGCGCCTCCTTCTCCAGCCAGAAGGCCGTGACCATGGACGAGGCCGACGACTCCGACGTGGACTACTCCTACATCAGCTTCGACGGCTTCCTGGAGAAGCCCATGGGCAGCGGTTCCGTGACCGCCGAGGTGGGCTACGCGATCCTGGACTTCGGCGACTTCGGCGATCTGATGATGGCCCAGGGCGCGGGCTTCTACGGCCAGCTCGGCTACCTGGTGGACGGCACCTGGCAGCCCTGGTTCGAGTACGAGGCCTGGACCAGCGACGACACCGCCGAGGCCGGCAGCTACACCTCCATGCGGTTCGGCGTGACCTACTTCGTGCAGGGCCACAACGCCAACTTCAAGGCGGGCATCGAGATGTTCAAGCCCGAGGTGCCCTTCACCGCGGAAGAGGACCAGATGATGAGCGCCGTGTTCGGCGCCTACGTGACCTACTAGGACCTCCTGGACGGTCGAGGGGGCGGGCGCAGCGGTGCCCGCCCCTTTTCCTTGCCAAAGCGATCCTTCGGATGTACATTCCGGGGTTCCGACCAGTCTCGGCGAGGCCCGCGTGCGCCCGCCGTCGACCCCAGCTCCGAAAGAGGTGACCATGACCTACATCCGCCGCAAGGATGTCACGGACGTGATCCCCAACAAGTTCGAGGCCATCAAGGTGGCCGCCTTGGAGGCCCGCCGGCTCAACGACCGCGCCCGCACCGTGGGCGCCGCCCTGCCCGGCAAGCTGACCACCGTGGCCATCCAGCGCCTCATCGACAACAAGGTGAAGCACTTCGATCAGCGGGAGCGCCTGCAGGACATGCAGGAGGAGCTGGAAGAGTCCGAGGAGTAGCGGCATGACCGGCTCCCACGGCTCCCGGCCCCGCGTGCTGCTGCTGGTCAGCGGCGGCATCGCCGCCTACAAGAGCTGTCTGCTGGCCCGCCTGCTGGTGCAGGCGGGCTTTTCCGTGCGCTGCGCCATGACCGACGCCGCCCAGCGCTTCGTGGGCCCCGTGACCTTCCGCGCCCTGACCGGGCACGGCGTGGCCACGGACCTGTGGGGCGAGGGCGACACGGACCCCCTGGACCACGTGGAGCTGGCCCGCTGGGCCGACGTGGCGGTGGTGGCGCCGGCCACGGCCAACATCCTGGCCAAGCACGCCCACGGCATCGCCGACGACATCGTCTCCACCCTGCTGCTGGCCTTCGACGGTCCGCTGGTGCTGGCGCCGGCCATGAACGACGTCATGTGGAACCACGCCGCCACCCGGGCCAACATGGCCGTCCTGCGGGAGCGGGGCGCGCTGGTGGTGGAGCCGGGCAGCGGCTGGCTGGCCTGCGGCGTGGTGGCCGAGGGGCGCATGGCCGAGCCGGAGCTCATCGCCGCGCGCGTGCGCGAGGCCGCGGCCACGGCCGTCGGCGTGCGCCTGCCCGCCGCCGCGGGCCCCCTGGCGGGCCGCCGCGTGGTGGTCACCGCCGGCCCCACCCGCGAGCGCCTGGATCCCGTGCGCTACCTCTCCAACCGCAGCACCGGCACCTTCGGCTTCGCCCTCGCGGGCGCCGCGGCCGCCCTGGGCGCCGACGTGGAGCTGATCCACGGGCCGGTGGACCTGACGCCGCCGCGGGGCGTGGGCCGGGTCACGCCGGTGGAGTCCGCCGCGGACATGGCCGCGGCCGTGGCCGCCGCCGTGCCGTCGGCCGACCTGCTGATCATGGCCGCCGCCGTGGCCGACTTCACGCCGGCGGAGCCGTCGGCGGGCAAGATCAAGAAGGAGTCCCTGGGCACGAGCTGGGCGGTGCCCATGGCGCGCACCCGGGACATCCTGGCCCAGGTGGTGGACCGCGCGCAGGCGCCGCGCCTGAAGGTGTGCGGCTTCGCCCTGGAGACCGACGACCTGCTCTCCCGCGCCCGCTCCAAGATGGAGGCCAAGGGCATGGACTGGGTGGTGGCCAACGATCCCACCGGTCCCGACGGCGCCTTCGGCCCCGGCCTGCACCGCGTGCACCTGCTGGACCGCGCCGGCGGAGCGTGGGACAGCGGACCGCAGCCCAAGGACGCCCTGGCCGCGGAGCTGGTGGCCCGCCTGGCCGCGGCCCTTGGCCCGGAGGCCGCCTCGTGAACGACGACCTCCGCGCCCTCACGCAGGACCTCATCCGCTACCTGGGCCAGCAGCAGGAGGCCGGCCTGGGCTGGTACTTCGACGCCGGCGAGCCGCCTCCGCCGGCGCCTCTGCTTCAGGCCGCCCAGGCGTCATCGTCTCAGGCCACCCAGGCGTCATCGCCTCAGGCCTCCCATGCGCCCGCACCCCAGGCCGCACCCGCGCCGCGTCCTTCCGACCCCCACCCCGTTCCGGCCGCGCCGGCCCCCGCCGCGGCCGACGCCGTCCAACCCGTGGGAGCCAGCATGACCAAGGAGCAGCGCGAGGCCGTCTTCGCCGACGACTGCGAGGCCTTCGTCCGCCGCACCCTGGCGGCCATCGACCGGCAGCCGGCCGCCGCCGCGCCCGCGGCTCGGGACATGTTCGCCGACCCGGCCGCCGCGCCGCCCCGCACCCGCGAGGAGAAGGCCGCCGCCCTGGAGTCGCTGGCCTCCCGCGTGGCCGGCTGCACGGCCTGCAAGCTGCACCCCACCCGCACGCAGACGGTCTTCGGGGTGGGCGATCCCGACGCCAAGCTGGTCTTCGTGGGGGAGGCCCCCGGCCGCAACGAGGACGAGCAGGGCGAGCCCTTCGTGGGCCGTGCCGGCAAGCTGCTGAACGACATCCTCAAGGCCATCGGCTTCGCGCGCGAGGACGTCTACATCTGCAACATCCTCAAGTGCCGGCCGCCGGAGAACCGCGACCCCGAGCCCGACGAGGTGCGCGCCTGCGAGCCCTTCCTGGTCCGGCAGCTGGAGATCCTGCAGCCCAAGGTCATCTGCTGCCTGGGCCGCCACGCGGCCATGACGCTGCTGCAGACCCGCGCCTCCCTGGGCTCCATGCGCCAGGACGTGAGCTTCTACCGCGGCATCCCGGTGCTGGCCACCTACCACCCGGCCGCCCTGCTGCGCAATCCGCACTGGAAGCGCGACACCTGGGACGACGTGCGCCGCCTGCGCGCCCTGCACGACGCCCTGCTCGCCCGCGACTGATCCTGCCCCGAGGGCTGGCGCCGATTCCGACGATCCGTTACAATCGACGGACGTTGTTCATCCGCCATGCCCGGCCGTTCCTCGCCCCGACGCCGAGCCGAGCATTCAGCTGGAAGGCCTCCCGTGCGGTCGCCCTGGCTCTGCCTCGCCATGCTCCTCATCGCGGCCGCGCCCGCCCGGGCCCTGCGCACCGTGGATCTGGACGATCCGCCCGCGCGCACGCCCTACGTCCTGCGCCTTCCACCCCTCCACGACAGCCGACCCATGAGCCACCAGGTGCGCGCCGGCGTCCTGGGCGACCTGGACGGCGACGGCGTGGCGGAATGCGTCAAGGTCATCACCCAGGGGCTGCAGGGGCTCGAGCTGGAGAACGGCCGCAACGGCGTGCTCTGGCAGCACAACCTGGAGCCGGACTTCCTGATCGAGGAGCCGCCAGCCCGCGTGGGGGCCCTGGTGGACCGCGACGGAGACCGTCTGGCCGACGTGGTCTACATCGCCGACGCCGGCGACCAGGGCCGCCACCGCCTGCGCGTCTGGCGCCCGGCCACCCAGGAGCACCTGCTGGACGTGGCGCTGCCGGTGGGAGCCGACGTGCGCGCCGACGGCCGCTGGGACGGCCGCTACGAAGTGGTGGGGATCCTGCCCGGCGCGCGCCCCGCGGCGGTCCTCTCGCGGACGGTGCAGTACGACCGCTACGATCGCGGGGTCCTGGCCTACGACCTGCTGGACGGCCGCGAGCTCTGGTCCTTCCTCATGGGCAACAACCCCGACGAGTCCACCACGCGCCTGGCGGATCTGGACGGCGACGGCGGCCTGGAGGTGGTGCTGGTGGGCACCTCGCCCGACAACCTGGGCGGCGAGGAGATCCACGGCACCAGCGACGACGCCTGCCGTCTCTACGTGATCGAGGGCGACGGCGCCCTGCGCTGGCAGGCGCGTCTGGCGGGCGTCTTCTGCACCGCGGACCTGGACCTGGCGGATCTGGACGGCGACGGCACGCTGGAGCTGATCACCGCCACCCACTGCGGCGTGGGCGCCACGGCCAACCAGCTGGCGGTGTGGTCCGCGCGCGAGGGCGCGCTGCTGGGCCGCAAGCCCCTGGGCGAGGCCGCCTGCGGCGTGGCCGCCCAGACGCTCCGCGACGGCGACGCCCGCATCCTGGTGGGTCAGGCCCGCTCCGGCGGTCTGGAGTTCCGTTGGCGCGAGGGACGCCTCACCCAGAGCGCCGCCCTGGTCACCGGCGCAGGCCTGGCCATGGTGAGTCGGGCCGACGTGCTGCCGGGCGAACCCGGCGACGAGCTGGTGGCGGTGGACGTGCATGACCGCCTCACCGTGCTCGGTTCCGACCTGCGGATCCTGGCCTCGGACGTCGTGCCGAGGTCGTCGACCAAGCTGTGGTGCGAACCCTGGCGTCTGGCCGAGGACCTGCCCGCCATGGTCCTGCAGGGAGGCGGCTTCACGGTGCTGACCCTGCAGCCCCGTCCCACCGACGCCCGAGACGTGGCGCCGTGGATCGGCGCCGGCCTCCTGGCGGTGCTGGGCGGCGCCGGCACCGTGGCCCTGCGCCGACGCGCGCGACCGGCGCCGCCGGCCCTGCCGCGGCGCGACCTCCACGCCCGCCTGCTGCGCGAGCTGGCCCAGGCCAGTCACGACAAGCTGGGGCTCACCCAGGGCCTGGACCGGCTGGTGACCCAGTGCGGCTACCTGGCCAGCGAGTCGGGCCGCACCCCCGAGCTGCTGGCCCGCGCCCGCGACGCCTGGACAGACTACGAGGCCGTGGGCCGCCGCCGCCTGGAGGAGCTGCTCGACCTCTGCGTCCTGGCCGAGATGCCACCCGCCCTGCTGGCCCGGGCCCGCGAGCGCTCCGCCGAGACGGACCGCGTGCTGGGCCGCCTCATGCGCGCCGACCTGGCCCGCGACGACGTGGCGCGGGAGCTGCCCGGGCTGAGCGCCTCCGTGGCCGAGCTCCAGAAGGCGTTGCACGGCATCCGCGGCGTGGTGGAGACCTACGTGCAGGCGGATCTTGGCCGCGTGCTGCGCCGGGTGCTGCTGCTGCGCGAGGACGAGCTCACGCGCGCCGGCGTGACCGTGGAGTCGGACCTGCCGGCCGAGGGCGCCTGCCTGGTGCGCATCGATCCGGTGGACCTGCGCTTCGTGGCCGACAACCTGGTGCTCAACGCGGTGCGGGCCTTCGACGCCGGCTGCGGCGACCGGCGCCTGCGCCTCGCCATGGCGGACGAGGGCGGCCTGGTGGCGCTGCGCGTGGAGGACACAGGCCGCGGCATCCCCGTCGAGCTCCACGACCGCATCTTCTCCGGCGGGTTCAGCTCCGGCGGCGGCGGCCTGGGCCTGGCGCGGTCCCGCGAGATCCTGGCCCAGCACGACGCCGAGCTGCTGCTCGAACGCAGCGAGCCCGGTGTCGGCACCATCTTCCTGCTGCGCCTGCGCCGCAGCCGCCCCGGCGAAAGCGAGAGCCCGTGAGCGAACCCATCCGCCCCCGCCTGCTGCTGGTGGACGACGACCGCGACTTCGGCGCGGACCTGGCCGCCGTGCTGGGCGCCACCTACGAGGTGCACCTGGCCACGGACCCGGAGGCGGCCCTGGCGGACGCGGACCGGCGCGACCCCGACGTGGTGCTGCTGGACCTGGATTTCGGGGAGGGGCGGCGGCTGCTCGGGCTGGAGCTCCTGGAGCGCATCGCGGCGGGGGAGGATCCGCCCGCGGTGATCATGCTGACCGGCAACCGCGAGCACGAGCACACCGTGGCCGCGGTGAAGGCCGGCGCCTTCGACTACCTGGTGAAGCCGCCCCGCCCCGAGGAGATGTTCCTGCGCCTGCGCCGCGCCGTGGACGACGTGCGTCGGCGCCGCCAGCTCCAGGCGGAGCGCGGCCTGACGGGCGCCGGCCTGGACGTGGTGGCCGTGGACCCGCGGACCCGCCGTGTCTTCGCCGAGGTGGAGCAGGTGGCCGGCAGCGACACGTCGGTGCTCATCACCGGCGAGTCGGGCACGGGCAAGGAGGTGGTGGCGCGGCGTCTGCACGCCCTGAGCCGCCGCCGCGAGGGGCCCTTCCACGAATTCAACTGCGGCGCCGCTCCCTCCAGCGAGCTGGTGCGCTCGGAGCTCTTCGGCCACGAGCGCGGCGCCTTCACCGACGCCAGCCAGCGCCGCCGCGGCCGCTTCGAGCTGGCCGAGGGCGGCACCCTCTTCCTGGACGAGGTGGCCGAGCTCCCCCTGACCGTGCAGCCGTATCTGCTGCGCGCGCTGGAGCAGCGTACCTTCGAGCGTCTGGGCGGCGAGGAGGTGCAGCGCGCCGACGTGCGCCTGGTGGCCGCCACCCACCGCAGCCTGGAGACCATGATCGCCGCGGGCTCCTTCCGCGAGGACCTCTACTATCGTCTCAACGTGTTCCCCATCCACATGCCGGCCCTGCGGGAGCGCCCCGCCGACATCCTGCCCCTGGCCCGCCTGTTCCTCTCCCGCTTCGCCGGCCGCGCCGCCCGCGACATCACCGGCTTCACGCCCCACGCCGAGCGCGTGCTGCAGGAGTACGCCTGGCCCGGCAACGTGCGCGAGCTGAGCAACGTGATCGAGCGCGCCGTGATCCGGGCGCGGCGGCCGCTGCTGGGCATCGACGCGCTGCAGCTCGGGAGCACGGACTGGACCCGCCCCCTGCCGCCCTATCCCGAGTGGCGGACCGAGCAGGCGGACCGCAGCCGCTGCAGCTACGTGCGGATCCAGCTGGAGCGCACCGGCGGCAACGTGACCCAGGCGGCCGAGCTCAGCGGCGTGCAGCGTTCCGCCTTCCAGGCCATGATGCGCGCCTGCGGCATCCGCTCCGAGGAATTCCGGAACGACGACCCGCCATCTTGAGATGGCGCCCCCCATGGTGCGGTGGGCCAACGAGTTGCCGCGTTCCTGATGCCGCAGGTGCCATCTGCGCATGGCGCCAAGGGCTCCCACTCCCTCGTCGGGATCCATGCAGAATCCATCTATCTGATGAAACGACAACGAGTAACGAATTCCTGGCGAAGGGCCACAGGCGCGCACCCTTCTTGCGATGGATCGACATGCCGCTGCCCGCGGGAGAGACGCGGGTGCGTGGCGATCCAGCGATGTGCATGGCACCAGGGGATCGCCGGGGGCAGTTGATTGGGCGAGGCTGTCCCATGATTCCCTGGTGCTGCACGTCGACCGCCGCGCTCGCGGGGGGTGATGGAGGCGGAAGGGCCGATGCTGCAGGCATCGGCCCTTCTTCGCGCCATGACGTCGACGGGGATCAGGCCGAAGGCTTGGAGGCCACGGCCACCGGGAACTCCAGCCGCTCGTCGCAGCCGGTGATGGGCGGGTGGAGGATGGGCGCCTCCAGGCCGCAGTCCAGCAGGAGATCCACGATCTCCTCCTCCGACCACGCGCGGTGGCACTGCACGTAGCGGTCCAGAGCGCCGGTGGCGGCGTCCAGGATCCAGTGCACGGTGATCTCGGAGCGGCTGGCGGCGTCCCAGTGGTACTCCTGGAGCCAGAGCTGCAGGCCGTCGCGGAAGACGGAGCGCTCGCAGGTGCGCCACTCCTGGGCGTCCTCGTCCAGGAACAGCTCCTCGGGCTGGAACTCCAGCACGAAGAGGCCGCCGGGCCGCAGGCGCGTGACGGCCGCGGTCAGCAGCTCGCGGATCACGGCGGGTTCGAAGGCGTTCATCTCCCCGAACCAGAACGTGACGGCGTCCACGGGACCCGACTCGCGGCGCCAGGCGGCCCGCGGGTCGGTCAGGTCCTCCTCCCAGAACCGGCAGGGGAGGCCGCGGGCGTCGGCGGTGGCGCGCGCGTGGCGGATGGCGGCGGGGCCGAAATCCACCCCGTCGGCGCGGTGGCCGCGGCGGGCCAGCTCGTGGCAGTAGAAGCCGGGTCCGCAGCCCAGGTCCAGCACCTGGTAGGGGCCGGGGTCGCCGGTGCCGGCGGGCAGCACCTCCAGGAGCCAGTCCACGTGCCGGCCGATGACCTCGAAGCTGCGGCTGGCCATGTGGTTGTCCTGATCCAGGTGCACGGGCATGAGCCGGCGGCTGAACTCGGGGTCGTGCCAGGGGATCTTGTCGCCGTCGCGCCAGGGCCGTGGCGGGTGGGGAGCGTCGGCCAGGCGGCGCAGGGCCTCGGCGAGTTTTCCACAGTCGGTCATGACCAGTCCTTCCGCCCACAGGGTCGGGAATCATGGGTTTCGAGGCGATCGGAGCCTGGGACGCCGCTCTGGCCGATGTGTTGTCCACGCCGGGCTCGACTTATCCACCACCCATCCCCACTCCCATCCCCACGTTTCTGGAGGCGAGGGGTTTGATGGGGCGGCGCCGTGGGTTAGAGTGTCGCCTCTGACCTCGGAAAACGAAAGGCGCGACTTGAACAGCCCCCTGCCCCAGCGCGAAGACTTCGGGTCGCCCATGCCCGGCCTGACCCGCCTGCCGCCCCAGAACCTGGACGCCGAGCGCGCCGTGCTGGGCGCGGTCCTGCTGGACCGCGAGGCCCTGGGCGTGGCCATGGAGCACGTGCAGACGGAGGACTTCTACCGCCGCGAGCACCGCGAGATCTTCCAGGTCATGTGCCGGCTGTACGAGAACGACCAGGCCATCGACGCCATCACCCTGGCCGACGAGCTCATCCGCCAGCGCCTGCTGGACCGCGTGGGCGGCCACGAGTACCTGGCCACCCTGCTGGCCGGCACCGCCACCGCGGCCAACGCCGCCTACCACGCCCGCATCGTGCGCGACAAGGCCGTGCTGCGGCGCCTGATCACCACCGCCAACGAGATCGCCGCCGAGGCCCAGGAGGCCACGGAGGAGACCGACGTCCTGCTGGATCTGGCCCAGACCAAGATCTACACCGTGGCGGAGGACCGGAAGACCCAGGCCTTCAGCTCGGTGAAGGAGGTGGTGCCCCAGGCCTTCAGCCGCATCGAGGAGGCCTTCCGCAGCAAGACGGACATCACCGGCATCCGCACCCACTTCACGGACTTCGACCGCATGACCGCGGGCCTGCAGAACTCGGACCTGCTGATCCTGGCCGCGCGCCCGTCCATGGGCAAGACCACCTTCGCCCTGAACATGGCGTACAACGTGGCGGTGAAGGAGAACGTGGGCGTGGCCGTGTTCAGCCTGGAGATGAGCAAGGAGCAGCTCGTCACGCGCATGCTCTGCTCCAGCGGCGGCTTCAACAACCACGACATCCGCAAGGGCCAGGTGAAGCCCGAGGAGTGGCCCAAGCTGACCGAGGCCTGCTCGCGGCTGTCGGCGGCGCCCATCTTCATCGACGACACCAGCGGCATCTCCATCCTGGAGATGAAGGCCAAGGCGCGCCGCCTGAAGCAGCAGCACGGCATCGGCCTGATCGTCATCGACTACATGCAGCTGATGACCGCGGCCACCAAGGCCGACAACCGGCAGCAGGAGATCAGCTTCATCAGCCGCAACCTCAAGGGCATGGCCAAGGACCTGAACGTGCCGGTGATCGCGCTGAGCCAGCTCTCGCGCGCCGTGGAGAGCCGCGGCGACCACAAGCCCATGCTCTCGGACCTGCGCGAGTCGGGCTCGATCGAGCAGGACGCCGACGTAGTGATGTTCATCTTCCGCGAGGAGTACTACAAGCCGGAGGACGAGTCGGTGCGGAACCTGGCCACGGTGATCATCGGGAAGCAGAGGAACGGGCCCATCGGGCAGTTCGATCTGCACTTCCACAAGGCGTTCACGCGCTTCGCCGATCTCAAGCGCTGAGCGGACACAGCAGGGCCTCCGCGAGCGCCGCCGCCAGCTCCTCCCGCCGATACGGCTTCTGGATGAACGGCGTGTCCGGCTCCATGCGGTCCGCCAGCGATTCCGCGTGGTAGCCGCTGGAAAGCACCACCGGCAGGTCCGGGCGCAGGCGGCGCATCTCCGCCATGGCCTCCACGCCGTCCATGCGGGGCATGGTCACGTCCATGAGCACGGCGCCGATGCGCGGCTCGGACTGCACCGCGGCCACCGCCTCCAGCCCGTCCGCGGCGGTCAGCACGCGGTGGCCCGCCGTCTCCAGGATGCGCGTGCCCATGCGGCGCACGGCCTCCTCGTCGTCCACCAGCAGGACCAGCGTGGACGGACCGGCCGGATGAGCGGCGGCGCGCGCGGCGGGCCCGGGTTCGGCCTGGGTCTCCTGGCGTCCCGGCAGGATCACGCGGATGCGGGTGCCGCGGCCCGGTTCGCTGTCGATCTCGATGCGCCCGCCGTGGGCCTTCACGATGCCGCCCACCGCCGCCATGCCCAGGCCGCGGCCGGTGAACTTGGTGGTGAAGAACGGCTCGAAGAGGCGGTCGCGGGTCTCCTCGTCCATGCCGCAGCCCGTGTCCTCCACCTCCAGGAAGAGGCAGCCGGGAGTGCCGCAGGTGCAGTCCGGCTGCATGCCCGTGCGGATGCGGATCTCGCCGTCGCGGTCGCCGATGGCCTCGCCCGCGTTGGTGATCAGGTTCATGATCACCTGGCGGATCTGCGAGACGTCCACGTGGAAGGCGGGCAGGTCGTCGGCCAGATCGTAGACCAGACGGATCTTCTTGGACACGCTCACGCCGATCATCTGGGTGATCTCGCGCACGGTGCCGGACAGGTCCACGTCGCGCAGGCGCATGCGGCCCTTGCCGGAGTAGGCCAGCATCTGGTTGCAGAGGTCGGCCGCCTGCTCCGACGCCTGCTCGATCTCCGTGAGGAACTCCAGGGCCGGCGCGTCGTCCGGCAGTTCCATGCGCGCCAGCTCGGCGTTGCCCAGCACGGCCATGAGGATGTTGTTGAAGTCGTGGGCGATGCCCCCGGCCAGCACGCCCAGGCTCTCCAGCTTCTGGGTGCGGCGCATCTGCTCCTCCAGCGACTCCCGCTCGGCCTCGGACTCGCGCTGGCGGGTCATGTCCTGGTGTGTGCCGGCCATGCGCACGGGCGCGCCGGACTCGCCGTGCTCCAGGACCTTGCCGCGGACCAGGATCCAGGCCCAGGTGCCGTCGCTGCGGCGCAGACGGTACTCCGTCTCGAAGAGGTCCGCCTCCTCGCTCTCCAGATGGTGGCGCAGATGGGCGCGGACGGCGTCGCGCTCGTCGGGGTGGATGAGCTCCACCCACTCCTGCGACGTGGTGGGGAGGTCCTCCGGGAGGCGGCCGAGCATGTCGGCCCAGCGCTCGTTGACCACCAGGCGGTCCGAGGGGATGTCCCAATCCCACATGCCCAGCTCGGCGCCGCTCAGGGCCAGCTCCATGCGCTGCTCGCTGTCGTGCAGCATGCCGGCGATGATCTCGCGCTCGGTCACGTCGGTCACGATGCCGTGCATGTGGGTCACGCGGCCGCGGTCGTCGCGGATGATGCGGGTCCAGTCGTCCACCCAGCGCGTGCGGCCGTAGGCGTCCACCACGCGGTACTGCTGGAAGAAGCCCTCGGCGTCGGAGGCGAGCCGCTCCAGGACTTCGTTCTCGGCGCGGTCCCGGTCCTCGGGATGGATGATGGTGATGAACTCGCGGCGACCCTCGGTGAAGTCCGAGGCCTCGTAGCCGAACTGGTTCACGTTCTCGCTCACGTACTCCACGGGCCAATCCTCGGCCACCCGCCACTTGAACAGGATGCTGGAGCTGTTCTCGATGATGGCCAGGGCCTGGCGGGCCTCCTGCTCCGCCTGGAGCTGGCCGGTCATGTCGCGCAGGGTGACCACGGCGCCCAGCTTGATCATGCCCGGGCCGTAGAGGGGGCCGCCGCTGGCCAGGAGCCGGCGCTTGGGCAGCCCGGCCGGGCAGATCATGATCTGCTCGTCGCGCAGGGACTCGCCGGCGTAGGCGCGGGCCAGGGGGGATTCGGCGGGCGGCAGGGGGGTGACGCCGTCGGTGCGGTAGAGGTCGTAGCGGGCGGGCAGGTCGTCCACGGAGACGTCCAGGGCCGGCAGGCCGTGCCAATCCTTGGCGGCGCGGTTGAGCAGGCTCAGGCGGCCGGAGGCGTCGGACAGGACCACGCCGTCGCTGATGCTGTCCAGGACGGTGGCGGTGAGCTGGTGGCGTTCGTCGAGGAGACGGTGCAGTTCCGCCGCGCGGCGGCGGCCGCGGCGGTCCACCGCCCAGCACGCGCCCAGCGCCAGGATCACGAGCAGGACGTGGAAGGCATCCATGCTCGCTCCGTTCAAACCGTGGTGACGGGTTCGCCGATCAGCGCGTGGACGGCCTCCAGGAGCTGGCCGCGGTCGAAGGGCTTCTGCAGGGAGCGCGAGGCGCCCTGGTTCTCGGCGGACTCCAGGTAGAGGCCGGCGGGGATCTGGCCGCCGCCGCTGATGGCGATGGACTTGAGGCCGGGGACCATGCGGTCCAGCTCCTGGATCAGGTCGATGCCGTTGCGGTCGGGCAGCAGGATGTCCGTGATCACGAGATCGAAGGTCTCCCGGCGCACGGCGGCCACCGCGTCGTCCGCGCAGCCCACGCCGGTCACGACGAAGCCGCCGTGCTCCAGGTAGCGCGCGATGACCTTGCGGACGGGGACCTCGTCGTCGATCACCAGGATCTTCTTCATGCTCGCCTCGCGGATCTCGATCTCGGGGGGCGCGCCGCCGTTCGACGGCCCTCTCCGTCCCCTGCATCGGTCGCCGGAAGGCGGACTTGAGCGGGTTGTGGCCCGGAACGCCCGTCGCTACCTTGACCGCTCCCGACACGCCGCCCCGGACCGGAGACGACCGCATGGCCGCCGAGCCCATCCTCATCGACCTGGATCAGCCCAAGCGCGGCTACCGCCGCTTCATCTCCGCCTGGCTGCACCGCCTGGGGGACCGCACGGCCGTGGTGGATCCGGGCCCCACCAGCACCATCGACCATCTCTGCGGCGAGCTGGCGCGCCTGGGCGTGACCCGCCTGGACTGGATCCTGCTGACCCACATCCACCTGGACCACGGCGGCGGCGCCGGCACCCTGGCGCGCCGCTTTCCCGAGGCGCGGGTGGTCTGCCTGCCGGCCGCGGCCAAGCACCTGGTCGACCCCACGCGGCTCTGGGAGGGATCGCTGCAGGTGCTGGGGGACAACGCCCCGCTGTTCGGGCGGCCGGAGCCGGTACCCGCCGACCGCATCGACGACCCCGCCGTGCTGGAGCCCCTGGGCGTGCGCACCCTGCCCACGCCGGGCCACGCCGCCCACCACGTGTGCTTCCTGCACGGGGACCTGATCTTCGCGGGGGAGGCCGCGGGCATGACCTGCCCCACGTCCGACGGCGGCTTCTGCCTGCGTCCGGCCACGCCCCCGCGCTTTCTGCGGGACGTGGCCGTGGACTCCCTGGATCGGCTGCTGGCCCTGGACCCGGCGCCGCGCCGCGCCGCCTTCGGCCATTACGGCCTGCATGCGGAGCCGGCCCTTCTCTTCCGCGCCGCCCGCGGCCAGCTCCACCTGTGGACCGAGATCCTCGCGGAGCTCACCGCCCCCGGCGCCCGCCGCGTGGACGACGCCCTGCGCCCCCGGCTGCTGGAGACGCTCCAGGCGCGCGATCCGTGGTTCGCCCCCTTCGCCCGCCTGGACGACGACCTGCGCGCCCGCGAGCTGGAGTTCCTGGCCAACACCTGGCGGGGGATGAGCGGCTGGCTGGAGGACCGCGACGCGGAGGGCTGAGACGGCAGGAGCCCCGACCGCGGGGGCCGGGGCTCCGGAGATGTGCGGGACCGACGGCGTCTAGAACGCCGTCACCGTGCCCAGCACCGCGCGGTTGGTCTCGCGCTCCAGATCACGCGTGAACTCCGCCATCAGGCGCACGTTGCGCGCCAGGGTGTAGGTGACGCCGCCGGTGATCGTCTCGTAGTCCAGGGCGTCCAGGTCCGAGTCCACCTTGTTGTAGAGCAGCGTGAACCAGTGGGTGCCCAGATCGCCGCCCGGCGCGTAGATCAGCTCCGCGATGGCGCCCTTGGACTCCACGTCGGCCATGCCGGCCAGGGGCGCGTCGTCCGTGCGCACCAGGTACTGGGCCGTCAGCGCCACCTTGCCCAGGTCCAGCGACACGTCCGGACCCCAGATGCTGATGCCGTTGTCCAGCATCTCGCCGCCGTCCTCCAGGTCCTCGCGGCCCAGGTAGGAGTAGAAGCCCACGCCGGCCCGGTCGCCCAGGGCCTGGGTCAGGCGCAGGCCCACGTTCTTGCGGTTGTTGTCGTCGAACTGGCGCTGCTCGTCGGCCTCGCCCTTGCCGTTGCCGTTGGTCACGGTCATGACCAGGTCCGTGCCGCTGGACTCCACGCCGTAGGTGAGCATGAGGCCGCGGTCGTAGGTGAGGTCCGTGTGCGACGCGCCCGGCTTCATCTTGTAGAGCAGGTAGTCCTCGAAGGTCAGGCGCAGCTCGCGCTTCATCAGCGGGTCCGACGTCTGGAACTGGCCCACGATCACGTCCAGGCCGCTGGAGAACACGTCGTCGAAGTGGAGGATGGCGTCCTCCACGCCGGCCACTTCGCCGCGCTCGCTCATGTAGAAGTAGAAGTAGTAGCCGGTCTTGGGCGCCAGCGGGCCGCCCGAGAGCAGCTTGAGGCCCCAGGGCGACTGCAGGTCGTACTCGGTGGTCTTGCCGTCGTCCCACACCGCGAAGGCGTCGAAGCGGCCGGCCACGGGGAAGTCCTTGTTCAGCTTCAGCAGGTCGTCGCCGGCGGCCACGTAGTCCCGGTCCTTGTCGTCCTCCGGGATCGTGAAGCCGTTGCCGGCGAACTCCTCGCCGAACTCCTTGAGGCGAGGGAAGGGCGCGTGGCACGTGGTGCACGACACCTTCCAGCGGCGGGCGAAGGCGGGGATGGCCTCGGCGTCGCGCGGCACGAGGCCGACGACCAGGGTGGCGAGCACGGCGGCGATGAGGGTCGTCCGCATGGGGGTCCTCCTTATTCGTAGACCTCGAACACGGTCGAGGCGGTGTTGACGACGATGGTGGCGGTCTCGTCCGCGGGCACCTGCAGGAAGTCGGCCACGGTCTGCACCACGCGCTTGTAGCGCAGCACGGCCTCCACGGTCACGGGGCCCGGGGCGATGTCCTCGGGCAGAGGCCAGGTGAAGCTCTCCACCTTGGTCTCGCGCGGCCCGATGCGGTAGTCCGGCCCCAGCGAGGCCGTGTTCCACTGCTGGATGGTCATGCGGCCCTGGGGGTCGAAGTAGGCCATGCGGAAGATGCGGTCGCCCACGTCCAGGCTCCCGGGATCCAGGCCGTCGCGTCCCACGCCGGGGAATCCCGTCAGGTCCTTGGCGATGGCCATGTCCTGATAGGCCAGCACGTCGGCGGCGATGGTGGTCTCCTCGCCGTCGAAGCCCTTGGCGTCCACGGGCAGGTGGTAGGTCTTGCCCTCGCTGTCCGTCGCGGTGACGTGCAGCCACATGATGCGGTCCTCCACCGAGCCCGACGGCACCTTGTGCCCGCACTTGCCGTTGAAGAGCTGCACCTTGACCTGGGCCGTCCCGTCGATCTCCACCTCGCGCTCGTACGGATGCATGCGCAGCTCGATGGCGCCGCGCACCTTGCCCTCGTCGTGGGCGCCGTGGAAGAGGTGCTGGGCGATCATGCCCTCCTCGCTCATCTTGGCGTTCTGCCCCCAGGCCTTGGGCATGTGGCAGTCCTGGCAGACCACGCCCTGCTCGGCGTACGGACCCGCCTGCCACTCCAGGTGCGTGGACTTCACCCACACGCCGTAGGGGCTCATCTCGTTGTGGCAGGTGCCGCAGAAGTCGGCCGTGCGCAGGAAGGGGTTCTCCACCGTCTCGTGGTGGGGGGAGACCAGGCCGGGCTTGGGCCCCTGCTTCACCGGACCGGGCTCGCTGATCCAGTTGAAGTTGTGGGGGATCTCGCCCTCGAAGCCGGTGATGGTGTGGCAGAGGTCGCAGCTCACGCCCTCGTCGGCCCGCGAGCCGGAGCCCGGCGGGGGCGGGGGCACGTCGCCGGCCAGGAAGGACAGCGGCGCGTGGCAGCCGTTGCAGCCGGCCTTCACGCCGGCCACCTTGGCGTCCTTCTCGGCGTGGGGCACGGCGAGCTGGAAGTACTCGATCTCGTCCCAATGGTGAGTGTAGGACTGGGCCATCATGGACTGGGACCACTGCTGGTAGATGTCCACATGGCAGGAGGCGCAGGCCTCGGGCTTCTCGTAGTCGTCGTAGGAGCGGGTGCCGAGGGCGGCGTCGCCGGCGGGCACGGCCGCGGCGCACGCGGCTGCGGCCAGCCCGACCAGCAGGGTCGCGGCGGCGGTGCGGAAGGTCATGGAAGGGCTCCTTTTCTGGGTCGGGCGGACCGGGAGCGGAGAAGACCCTAGCACCGACCGGCCGTTCCGCCAAGCCCTTCTGCAGCAACGACCTCTTTGGTGGGAATTCCGCCCTGCGGCGCGTCGATTTCATGAAACTCCGGGGTCCGCGGGGCGTAGAAGCCCAGGTCGTGCCGCCGTCGTCCACCCCCGTCGCCAGGCCGTGAGGGGCCGATTCCATGCCGACCTCATCCGAAGGATCCCGCCGCCCCGACGCCGACGCCCTGATCGTGGGCGGATGCTGAGGCGTCCGCCGGCGGATCGTGTGGACAGTCCCCCTCCCCGGATCTATATTCGCCCGATCATGTTGACCCTCGTCGCAGACATCGGCCGCGGAGTCCTGGACAGCCTGGCCTCCGCGGGGCGCGGCTCCATGCTGCTCGTCACCATCCTGGCCCAGGTGCCCCACCTCTGGAAGATGAGGCGGGAGACCGTGGAGCAGATGCACGTGGTGGCGGTGGGCTCGCTGCCCCTGGTGGTGACCACGTCCATCTTCGTGGGCGCGGTGACCGCCGTGCAGGCCGTTTATCAGATGCAGGCCTACGTGCCCATGAAGTTCCTGGGCACCATCATCTCCAAGTCGGTCTTCATCGAGCTGGGGCCGGTGCTGGTGGCCCTGGTGGTGGGCGGGCGCCTCTGCGCCAACTACGCCGCCGAGCTGGGCACCATGAAGGTGACCGAGCAGATCGACGCCCTGGAGATGCTGCCCATCGATCCCATGCGCTACCTGGCGCTGCCGCGCTTCGCGGCCACGCTGCTCATGCTGCCGGTGATCACGGTCTTCGCCGACGGCATCGCTGTGATCAGCGGCTACCTCATCTCCGTGAGCACCCTGGGCGTGACCGCCAGCACCTTCATCGAGGGCCTGCGCATGTTCTACGATCCGGCCGACCTGTTCAGCGGCCTGATCAAGTCGTTCTTCTTCGGGGCCATCATCGCCATGAGCGGGCTGTTCTTCGGCTTCAACACCAAGGGCGGCGCGGAGGGCGTGGGCAACGCCACCATGATGGCCGTGGTGGGGAGCTGCCTCTGCGTGCTGGTGGCGGACTACTTCCTGGCGGCCATCCTCTTCCAGGTCATCTTCGACTGATGCGGGATCAAGGACCCATGCAGCACCCCGACGCCATGCCCCTGCCGGATTTCGCCGTGGCCGACCCCGCGTCGACCCAGGGCGTGGTGGTGCGCGGCCTGACGCGGTCCTTCGGCGAGCGCAAGGTGCTGGACGGCCTGGATTTCCACTTCCGGCGCGGCGAGACCGTGGTCATCCTGGGCCGCAGCGGCGAAGGCAAGTCGGTGCTGCTGAAGCACATCGTGCGGCTGCTGGAGCCCGATGCCGGCCAGGTCTGGGTGGACGGCGAGGAGATCACCGGGCTGCACAAGCGCGGACTGTTCGAGGTGCGCAAGCGCTTCGGCATGCTCTTCCAGGGCGCCGCCCTCTTCGACTCCATGACCATCTGCGAGAACGTGGCCCTGGGCCTGGTGGAGCACTCCAAGGAGAGCAAGGAGTGGATCCGCGCCCGCGCCTGCGAGTGCCTGGCCATGGTGGGCCTGCAGGCGGCGGAGAACAAGCTGCCGTCGGAGCTGAGCGGCGGCATGAAGAAGCGCGCCGGACTGGCGCGGGCCATCGCCATGAGCCCGGACTACATCCTCTACGACGAGCCCACCACCGGCCTGGACCCCATCACCAGCGACGCCATCAACGACCTGATCCTCAAGCTCCAGGCCGAGCTGAACGTGACCTCCATCGTGGTGACCCACGACATGGCCAGCGCCTTCAAGGTGGCCGACCGCATCGCCATGCTGAGCAAGGGGCGCATGATCTACGCCGACACCGTGGACGCGGTGCGCGAGACCGAGCATCCCGTCATCCGGCAGTTCATCCAGGGCAGCGCGCACGGGCCGCTGTCGGTTTTCTGAGGCGGAGGAACCCATGAATCGCAGGAAAGAGATCCAGGTGGGCCTGACGGTCATCGTCTCCATGGCGGTGCTGATCTGGGGCGTGCTCTGGTTCAAGCAGGCGCTCACCTCGGCCACCATGATCCACTACGAGGTGGCCTTCGACAGCGTGGGCGGCCTCAAGGCCGGCGACCGCGTGCAGGTGCAGGGCATCCGCATGGGCAGCGTGGAGGCCTTCGAGATCCTGGGCGGCGACGTGGTGGTCCGCTTCAAGGTGGACGAGAAGGCCAGCCTGCGGCAGGACGCCGCCGTGAGCCTGGCCAGCCAGGGCATCGTGGGCGAGATGCTGGTGGAGATCATGCCCGGCACGGGCGAGGTCGCCCGCGACGGCCACCGCTTCCAGGGCCGCGTCATGAAGGACATGAACGCCATGATGGACGAGGGCGCCGCCACCCTGGCCGAGGCCCGCGCCCTGACCAAGGAGATCACGGCCTTCATGGAGACCATCCGCGGCGAGGGGCGCCTGCAGTCCATGCTGGACAACACGGCCGCCGCCACGCAGACGCTCATGGAGTCCACGGAGGAGATCGCCCCGGACGTGCGCTCGCTCGTGGCCGAGCTGCGCGCCACCAACGAGGCCGTGCGCGGCGCCGTGGCCGGCGAGGACAGCCTGCTGGCCGGCACCCTCACGGACGCCCGCGAGAGCATGGCCGCCGTGCAGGAGCTCACCGACCTGCTCACCCGCACCACCGTGACCCTGGCCGACGTGGTGACGCGCCTGGAGAACGGCGAGGGCACGGTGGGCCGCGCCCTGCGCGATGAGAGCTTGTATGCGGCGGCGGAAAGCACCATCGTTGATGTGCAGGAGCTGATCGCCGACATCAAGGCCCGGCCCAAGCGCTACTTCCACGTCAGCCTGTTCTGAGCCCCGCGGCCCCGAGAGGGAGGAGACCGAGATGACCGACGCCAAGACCCAGAGCATGATCCAGGCCGTCAAGGACGCCATCATGACGGAGATCAAGGGCCAGCAGCTCTACTCCCACGCGGCGGACACCACGCAGGATCCCTCCGCCAAGGCCATGTTCACCGCCCTGGCCAAGGACGAGGACGAGCACGTGGCCCTGCTGCAGGCCCAGTACGAGAGCCTGCTGACGGACGGCCGCATCGACCTCTCCAAGGTCAACCCCGCCGAGGTTGACCACGGCGCCGGCCACGTCATCGACGACCAGTTCCGCAAGAGCATCAAGCGCGGCACCTTCGAGATGGCCGTCATCGGCATCGGCTGCGACCTGGAGAACAAGGCCATCAACTACTACAAGACCCAGGCCGAGGCCCAGGGCGACGCCGACCTCAAGCAGCTCTTCACCTGGCTCGCCGAGTGGGAGGTGGGCCACCTGGAGCATCTGATGGAGCTGGAGAAGATGCTGCAGGACGAGTACTGGGCGGATCAGGGGTTCGCGCCCATGTAGGGGTGCCGCGGATGCCGGACACCGACGACCCCCTGCGCGTCGCTTCGCGTTTCACGAGGCGCTTCGCGCAGGGGGTCGTCGCTGTCCGGCATCCGCGGCGCGAGAGTGGGGGGCTCTTCGGGGTCGCCTCAGGCGAACATCCGCCGCAGCCGCCCCAACCACCCGCCGCGCTCCGCCTCCGCCCGCGCCACCGCCGCGCGGATTTCCGGCAGCGCCGCCTTCGCGGCCTCCACGCCCGCCTGGCGCACGCCGGCCGCGGCCCGGAAGTCGGCCCAGTGGTAGGCCGACACCTGGGGCCTCACCACCGCGTCCACCGTGGCCATCACGAAGCGGTCCAGGCGCTCGGACGCCAGC
>ERZ795053.153-NODE-153-length-84807-cov-11.745929_pt1 | contig 84807 bp, 82 predicted proteins | sample MGYA00375137_ERZ795053 | MGnify/ENA primary metagenome ERZ795053 (study PRJEB30182, sample SAMN05720284) | activated sludge metagenome | isolation source: Anaerobic digester | place: Hong Kong | collected 2014-12-17 ...
TCCTCGGCGGCGGCGACATTGGCGAGGATCATGAACTCCTCGATCAGCCGGTGCGCGTCGAAGCGGTCGCGGAAGGCCACCGACTTCACATGGCCGTCCTCGCCGATCTCGATCCGGCGTTCCGGCAGGTCGAGGTCAAGCGGCTGACGCATCGCGCGCGCGGTCTTTGTCGCCTCGTAGGCAGCGTAAAGGGGGGCGATCACTGGTTCCATCAGCGGCGCGCAGCGATCGTTCGGCTGGCCGTCCTGCGCCGCCTGGACCTCGGTGTAGTTCAGGCTGGCGACCGACCTGATCATCGCGCGCGTGAAGCGGTGGCTGACCTTGCGGCCCTTGGCGTCCAGTTTCATCCAGACCGCGAGGACCGGGCGCACGACACCCTCGTGCAGCGAACACAGGTCGCCCGACAGCCGTTCGGGCAGCATCGGCACGACGCGGTCGGGGAAATACGTGGAATTGCCACGCCGCCGCGCTTCCCTGTCCAGGGCGGACTGCGGGGTGACATAGTGGGCGACGTCGGCGATGGCGACCCAGACGATGTGGCCGCCCTCGTTCTTCGGATCATCGTCCGCATGGGCAAAACAGGCGTCGTCGTGATCGCGCGCATCGGCCGGGTCAATCGTCACGAAGGGCAGATGACAAAGGTCTTCCCGGTCGCCCAGCGGCGCAGGCTTGGCGCCGTCAGCCTCGGCGATGGCGTCATCGGGGAAATCGTCGGGGATGCCGTGCTGGTGGATCGCGATCAGCGATACGGCCCGCGGCGCGGTCGGGTCGCCCAGCCGGTCCACGATCCGCGCGCGGGGCAGGCCCATGCGGACCTTGGGGCCCGATTGCTCTGCCTCGACCAGTTCGCCGTCCCGGGCATCAAGCGTGGCGCCGGCGGCGACCATCCATTCAAGGTCGGCGCCCTTGTCGATGGGCACGATGCGCCCGCCCTCGGCCCCCTTGCGAAAGATGCCGAGGATCCGGTGCGGATTGGTGCCGAGCTTGCGGATTAGCCGCGCCTCGTAGCCGTGATCCTCGCCCGCGACCTCGGTGATCTTCGCCAGGATCCGGTCGCCTTCGCCGACGGCGGCATCACCCTTCTTCGCGATGAAAAGGACGCGGGGGGCGGGATCTTCGCCCTGCCATTCGACGGGCCGGGCAAAGACGTCGCCGTCGCGGTCGGGCGCAAGAACGGTCAGCATCGCGACGGGCGGCAGTTTGGTCGGGTCGCGGAAACTGCGGCGGCGGCGTTCGATTGCGCCGTCCTCCTCAAGTTCCTTGAGGATGCGCTTCAGTTCGATCCGCGCCGCGCCCTTGATGCCAAAGGCCTTGGCGATGTCGCGCTTGGCCGCCGCCCCGGGGTGATCGGCGATCCAGGCAAGAATTTCGGCTTTTGAGGGGATCGGGTTCATGTCCGCGCCCTAGCACGGCGCGTCCGCCACGTCATGCGGAAAGCGTCGAAGGTTCAGGCGAAGTAGTCGCGCAGGATGCGCGAATAGATCGCCTTGAGCTGCCCGATCTGTTCGACCGATACCCGTTCGTCAACCGCGTGCATCGTGCGGCCGACAAGGCCGAATTCGACCACCGGGCAATGATCCTTGACGAAGCGCGCGTCCGATGTCCCGCCCGAGGTGGACAGGACGGGCACGACCCCGGTTTCGGCGCTGACCGCCGCGGCGACAAGGCCGACGAATTCGCCGGGCGGCGTCAGGAAGCTGTCGCCCGAGACATCGACGGCAAGGGCAAAGGTCACGCCGGTTTCGGTCGTGACCCGGTCCGCCTCGGCCCGCAGCCTGCCGGTAATGTCGGCCGAAGTATGGGCGTCGTTGAAGCGGATGTTGATGCGCGCGACCGCGCGCGCCGGGATCACGTTGGTCGCCGGGTTGCCGGTATCGACCGAGGTGATGGCAAGGGTCGAGGCGTCGAAATGCTCCGTCCCCTCGTCCAGCGGCTCGCTCGCCAGTCGGTCCAGAAGCCGCACAAGCGCGTGAAGCGGGTTCTTCGCGCGATGGGGGTAAGCGGAATGCCCCTGCACGCCTTCTGCAGTGACGACGGCGTTCATGGATCCACGGCGCCCGATCTTCATCATCTCGCCCATGCGGTCGGGGCAGGTGGGTTCGCCAACCAGGCAGGCCGTCATCGCCTCGCCGTTGCTGCGCATCCAGTCGAGAAGCGCGACTGTCCCGTCCCTGGCGGGGCCTTCCTCGTCGCCGGTGATGGTCAGGATGATGGCCCCGTCGGGCGGCGTGTCACGGACGAAGTCCACGGCGGCGGCGGCAAAGGCCGCCACGCCGGATTTCATGTCCGTGGCGCCGCGCCCCCAAAGAAAGCCCTCGGCGATCTCGGCGCCGAAAGGATCGCGCGTCCAGGCGCCACGGTCCCCGACCGGGACGACATCGGTATGGCCGTTGAAGCCGAAGCTGCGGTTGGCGCCCTTTCTGCCCCAGCGGGCAAAAAGGTTCGACGTGCCATTGCGGTCAACGCGCGTGCATTCGAAGCCGGCAGCACCCAGCAGGTCCGACAGAAGCGTCAGCGCACCGCCTTCCTCGGGTGTCACCGAGGGGCAGCGAACCAGGCGGGCGGTCAGGTCCACGGGATCGACGGGGCCATGTGTGGCGGCGGGCGATGCGGTCATGGCGCTCTCCTTCTTGTCGCGCTCAGGGTTATCCGGTTCCTCGAACCGGGGCAATCGCGCGCGGGCTGTTGCGCCAGGGTCACCATCGGTCGTGCAGGTCGGCGCATTCCCACCTTGCAGATTCCAAAATACAGTCCTCGGCGGCATAATCCCGGCCACATATTGGGGTTGGCGCAGGTCCTTTACGGACGATGCGAAGATGCGCCGCCGACAGGCGGCGCGCATGGGCAGGTGAATGGAAGACGTATGAGCTGGCTTGTCGTTGCAAGTCACCGCGGCGACCGCAAGGTCGCGCAGGATCGGACGGAGCGTCGGGAGGCGGTCGCCGGAAGCCTTTTATGGGAATTCGACCTGGCGGAACTGCGTCTGGCGCCACAGCACCTTTTCCGGGCGCGGGCAGGCGATGCGGCCGTCACGCTGAGCCTTGTCACTGGTGACCGGGTGCACGTGACGCTTCGTGCAGGCGACAGGTTCTGCCAGATGTCGACGGGGTTCGGGCGGCCGGGCGCGCGGGGAAGCCTGCGCGTGACCCTGCGCTGGGACGCACGGGCCGGGGATTCCACGCTGACGGCGGAAAACCTTGCCGCTGGAACGCTGCGCCAGCAGGCCGTGGATGTGGCGCCGGCCCTGACGGGCAAAGAGCTGCGCGGTCTTGTCCGTTGCTGGGATCACCGCCATCCCTCCCTGGTTTGGCACGCCGCGGCGGACCACCTGCACCCGGTCGGCCCCGGGATCTGCATGGCCGGGGATACGCCAATTCCGACCGCGCGCGGGCACCTGCCGCTTTCGGGGCTGCGGCAAGGTGATCGCGTGATCACGCGCGACGGCGGTCTTTCGAAGGTTCTCTGGTGCGGATCGGTCGAGGTTCCGGCGCTGGGAGCCTATGCGCCTGTCCGGCTGAAGGCGCCCCCCTTTGGTCATGGCGGCGACCTTGTCGTGCAACCCTCGCATCGGCTGGCGCTGTCAGGCCCCGATGTGGACTACATGTTCGGTGAGGACGAGGTGCTTGTCGAGGCGGGCGCGCTGCTTGACGGTGAAACCGTCGTGCCGGAGCTGGCCGGTCCGCTTTTCCGCTACCACGGTCTATTGCTGGACGATCATCACATCATCGCGCCGGGTGGTTGCCCGATGGAAAGCCTGTGCATCGGGGGGCTTGCGCGGGACCGCGACCTGGCCATGACAACGCCGCTTGCCGATCTTGCCCGGTCAGGGCGTCTGCCGGTCCAGCGGCGCACCGCGCTGCGCGATGCGGAGCAATACGAGGCGGCGGCACTTGCCATTGCGCGCCGGGCCGGACGATCCCTTTTTGCCGCCTAGGGCTTGTCGAAGAACGGGGTCATCTGCGCGACAATCACCGAGTTTTCCGCCAGCGCGCGGTCCATCAGGGCGCGCTCCTCCGGCTCGATCTCCTGGCCGAGCGCGATCCGTTCCTCGACCGTCCCGTAGCCCGTCACATCCAGCGGGTTGAGGTCTGCCTGCTTGAGGATCGCAACGGTTTCGCGCACGGCCTCGTCCTCGTCCACGCCAGAGGCATAGACCACCAGTGCCGCACCGGTCGCGCCCTTTGGCAAGCCGTCGCCGGTCTTTCGGCCCACCTCGACCACAAGCGTATAGACCGCCTGGGGGCGCTTGGGCTTGCGGGGCTTGTCGTCGTCGGTCATTGCCGTCTCCTGTCCTGAGCGAGGGGTCGCGCGCAAGCGGCGCGGTGTCAAGCCCCGCGCGGGATCAACCCGGAACCAGTGCACCGCCACGCAAGATCACGTCGACCGGTCCGCGCGCGACCAGGACGCGCCGGGCGTTCGGCAGATCGTTGGACAAGGCACGCACCCGGGCCTCGTCTGGGGCAAGGCCGAACGACAGCCAACGGCCGACGAGCCGTTCCTCCAGCTCCGCCATCGCGACATCGAGGAAGACCGTGAGATCCCAAAGCGGCGCAAGCGCACGCCAGGGGTCTTCATCAAGGACCAGGTAGTTGCCCTCGACAACCACAAGTCGCGTCTGGGGTCCGATCTCCTCGGCCCCGGCAATGGCGATTTCGCGGGCGCGGTCGAAGACCGGCAGCATGACCGAAGGGTCATCGCGTACCCGGCGCAAGGTGGCGGCAAACCCGGCGAAGTCGAAGGTCTCCGGCGCGCCCTTGCGGGGCAGAAGTCCGCGCGGTTCAAGAATCCGGTCATCGAGATGAAATCCGTCCATCGGCATCAGAACGGCGGCGTGGCCGCGCGCAAGAAGCGCCGCGACCAGTTGCGCCCCCAGCGTCGATTTGCCGGAACCCGGCGGCCCCGCTATGGCGACGATCCGGCGCGGGCCTTCGGGGCCGGGCACAAGAGGGGCAACTCGCGCCGCCAGCGCATCGACAACAGGTTCGGGGTATGCGGTCATCGCGATTGCTCCTGCCGGATCTGGCCAGGAGCATCGGGCATGCCGAACGCCGCCGCAACGGCGTTCTTGCGCACGGCCTGTGCCGGTCAGGTGCTGGCGGGGGCGACAAGACCCAGGCCGTCAAGTGCGGCGGCGGCGGTGCGCGACCATTCGGCAAGTTGGTCGGCGCCCGTTGCGTGGCGCAGGCCGAAAGCCGCCAGAAGCGCCTGACGTTCGGCACTCGCGCCCCCGAACGAAACCGCGACGCGCGGCCACCAGTAATCGACCGATTGCTGAAGCGCGCCCCGGTCGGCGCCCTGTTCATGCCGGCGGGTCACCCCCGCTGCGGCAAGATCGCGATGCCGCGTCTCGACCGGGGCGATCTCGCCGAAAAGCCGCGCAAGCGGCTGGTAGCTGACACGTTCCAGATCGCGAAGCTGGATCACGGCGGCATGTCCCATCAGCAGGTTCATGACCACCGCGTCGTCCCAGCCCTGAAGGGGGTAGTTGAAGACGGCAAGCCGCATGTCGTGATCGCCCCGGCGGGCGCCGATATCGGCCGCCCGCGACAGCCGGGCGCCCCAGGGATGGTTGCCGACATAGCGTCCGGTATCGGCGCCGAAATCGCCCATCAGGGCCAGCACATGCCCGGCATTGCGGGTCTTTTCCATCACGATGCGCGCCGCGGCGATCCTTTCGGGAATTCCCGGTCCGGCGTTGATCGTGTCAGCGAACCCGGCGGCACCGGCCAGAGTGCTGTCCACGAACGTGGCCATCAGGCGCAAAAGCTCCGCCCGGTAGCGCGGCGGGGCGTTGTCCGGCGCGGTCAGCTTGCCGCCCGCTGCAAGATAGTCGGCGATCCTCATTTCCCCGGTCATGTCGTGCCCCTACTGATCATAGTCCACGACCACCCGGCCCCCCCGCGGCACCGCCTGGCAGGACAGGACATAGCCGCGGGCAACCTCGTAATCCTCCAGGGCGTGGTTGGTGCGCATCTCGGCCTCGCCCTCGATCACCTTGCAGCGGCAGGTCGAACAGACACCCGCCCTGCAGGCGTAGGGCGCGTCGATCGCGTTGGCCAGCGCGGCGTCAAGGATGGTCTGCCCCGGTTCGGCGCGCAGCGACCGTGTCGCGCCGTCAAGCGTGAGCGACAGGTCGATCGTGGCCCCGGCGGCGGCAGCGGCGCGCGACGGCGTGCGCTGCGCGACCCGGCCGGGCTGGGACGACGCGAAAAGTTCGAACCGGATCCGCCGGTCGTCAAACCCGCGGTCGCGCAGCGCCGCGGCGATCCCCAGCATCATCGGTTCCGGTCCGCAGATGAACGCGGTATCGACATCGGCAATGTCGATCCAGTTGTCCAGAAGGGCCGCGCATTTCTCTTGCGTCACACGGCCGGTGAACAGCTCGATGTCCTGTGCGTCATCCTCCAGGATGTGGATCACGTTCAGACGGCCCATGTGGGCATTCTTCAGATCTTCCAGTTCCTCGCGGAACATGATCGTGTTCACGCCACGGTTGGCATAGACGAGCGTGAAGCGGCTTTGCGGCTCGCGCGTCAGGACGGACCGCAGGATCGACAGGACCGGCGTGATCCCCGATCCGCCCGCGAAGCCAAGGAAGTGACGCGCGCTCGACGGGTCAAGCGGGATGTGGAAACTGCCCATCGGGGCCATCGCCTCAAGCACCGCGCCGGGCCGAAGGTCCTCGTTCGCCCAGGTGGAGAACGCCCCGCCCTCCACCCGCTTGATCCCCACCTGCAGCCGACCTTCGTCGAGGCCCGCGCAGATCGAATAGGACCGCCGGATCTCTGCGCCGTCGAATGTGCGGCGGAAGGTCAGATATTGACCCGGCAAGAACGAGAAATCCGCCCCCGCACCGGGTTCGAGCGTGACGACGACCGCATCGCGGATCGTCTTGCGAACCTCGGTCACGGTCAGTGAATGAAAGCGCGACATGGTCGACCTCTCAGATGCATTTGAAGTAGTCGAAAGGTTCCAGACAGTCCCGGCACCGCCACTGCGCCTTGCATGGCGTCGATCCGAACTGGCTGATGCGCTCCAGGTCCGACCCGCCGCAGCGCGGGCAGCGTTCCGGGCCGCCGGCGGCGCGGGGCGGGGCGATCCCGTAGGATTCAAGCCGCGCCCGGCCCTTTTCCGTCAGCCAGTCGGTCGTCCAGGGCGGAAAGATGCGCCGGTCGATGCGAAGGCGGTCGATCCCCTTCGCCCGCAGCGCGCTCTCGATCTCCGTGGCGATCAGACTGGTGGCGGGGCAGCCCGAATAGGTGGGCGTGATGGTGACGGTCAGCACCCCGTCATCCCAGGCGACATCGCGCACGATCCCCAGATCGACGACCGAGATCACCGGAATTTCCGGGTCGGGGACGGCATCAAGCCAGGCCCAGATCTCGACCGGATCGGGGCGGGGCGCTACCATGTCGCCCCGGGATAGGCGCGTTGCAGCCATTGCATCTGCGTCAGGATGTGGCCCAGGTTTTCGGTGTGCCGGGCCCCGGTCTTGCCACCCGAATGTGCGAAGCTGCTGGCCGGCAGGGTCAGCGTCGCTTCTTCGGTCACCTGCCGGAGGCGGACATCGCAGGACGCCCGCAGGCTTTCCGGCAGGGGCGCGATGCCGGCCGCGGCAAGCGCCGTGTCCGTCGCGTCGGCCGCGAACATCTCGCCGTAGTAGGGATAAAGCAGGTCCAGCGCGGCCTGCATCCGCGCGTGGCTTTCCGCCGTGCCATCGCCAAGGCCGATCACCGTTCCCGCCGACCGTTCCAGGTGGTAGCTGGCTTCCTTGACCGCCTTGGCCGCAATGGCCACCACCCGGTCGTCCGAAGATCCGGCAAGTGCCGTCAGCATCGCATGGTGCCAGGTGTCGAACAGGAACTGCCGCATCATCGTCTGACCGAAATCGCCGTTCGGAAGTTCGACCAGAAGCAGGTTTCGGAAATCCCAGGCATCGCGCAGGAAGGCGAGATCATCGGCGGTCCTGCCCTGGCCCTCGATCTCGGCCGCAAGGCCAAGCCACATCTGCGTCTGCCCGATCAGGTCCAGCGCGGTGTTGGCGAGCGCGATATCCTCTTCCAGGACCGGCGAATGGCCGCACCATTCGCTGACCCTGTGACCAAGGACCAGTGTGTTGTCGCCCATTCGCAGGCAGAATTCATGCAAGGCGTCCATCACATCGGCCCCGCTTCGTCGGGAATGTCGTAGAAGGTCGGGTGGCGGTAAACCTTGGATTCGGACGGCTCGAACAGCGGCCCCTTGTCCGAGGGCGAAGAGGCGGCAATGTGGCGCGCCTCGACCACCCAGATCGACACGCCTTCGTTGCGCCGCGTGTAGACATCGCGGGCATGGCGGATCGCCGCTTCGGCATCCGGCGCATGAAGGGATCCGACATGGCGGTGGTTCAGGCCGTGCTGGCCACGGATGAACACCTCCCACAGGGGCCATTCGGGTTTTCTGGATTGCGTCGTCATTCTGCAGCCACCTTTCCAGCCTTCTTGCGGGCATGGGCCAGAAGCCCCTCGCGCACCCATGCGCCGTCGTCCCACGCCTTGCGACGTGCCGTCATGCGTTCGACGTTGCAGGGCCCGTTCCCCTTGATGACGTCATAAAACTCAGTCCAGTCCGGTTCGGAGAAATCGTAGTGCCCGCGTTCCTCGTTCCATCTCAGGTCCGTGTCAGGGATCGCCAGGCCCAGGAATTCGGCCTGCGGGACTGTTTCGTCGACGAATTTCTGACGCAGTTCGTCATTGGTGTTTATCTTGATCCGCCACGCCATCGACTGCGCGGAATGCACGCTGTCCTTGTCCGAGGGGCCGAACATCATCAGGGCGGGATACCAGAAGCGGTTCATCGCATCCTGCGCCATCCGCTTTTGCGCAGGCGTGCCGCGGCACATCTTCAGCATGATGTCGTAGCCCTGCCGCTGGTGGAAGCTTTCCTCCTTGCAGATGCGGACCATCGCGCGGGCATAGGGCCCGTAGGATGTGCGCTGCAGCGGCACCTGGTTCATGATCGCGGCGCCATCTACCAGCCAGCCGACCGCCCCCATATCCGCCCAGGTCAGCGTCGGATAGTTGAAGATCGAGGAATACTTCATCCGCCCCGAAAGCAGATCCTCCGTCAGGTCGTCGCGGCTGACGCCCAGGGTCTCGGCCGCGCAGTAAAGGTAAAGGCCGTGGCCCGCCTCGTCCTGGACCTTGGCCAGCAGGATCGCCTTGCGCTCAAGCGTCGGCGCGCGGGTGATCCAGTTGCCCTCGGGCAGTTGGCCGACGATTTCGGAATGCGCGTGCTGGCCGATCTGGCGGATCAGCGTCCGGCGATAGGCCTCGGGCATCCAGTCCTTCGGCTCGATCTTTTCGCCCGCATCGATGCGGGCCTGAAAGGCGCGCGCCTCGGGGCTGTCATCGGCGGCTTCGGATGTCACCATCTGTGCATACATGCTCAGACCCTTTCCAGGATGAGCGCCGCGCCCTGGCCCACGCCCACGCACATCGTGCACAGGGCGTAGCGCCCGCCGGTGCGGCGCAGTTGGCGGGCGGCGGTCAGCACCAGGCGCGCCCCGGACATGCCAAGCGGATGGCCCAGCGCGATCGCCCCGCCGTTGGGGTTCACATGCGCGGCATCGTCGGGCAGGCCAAGCGCGCGCAGCGTGGCAAGCGCCTGGCTGGCGAAGGCTTCGTTCAGTTCAACCACGTCCATCTGGCCGATCGAAAGCCCGGTGCGCGCCAGAAGCTTTTGCGTTGCCGGAACCGGGCCTATCCCCATGATGCGAGGCGCCACCCCGGCAGCGGCCATGCCGACGATCCGCGCGATCGGGGTCAGGCCCTGTGCCGTCACGGCGGCCTCGCCCGCGATCAGCAGGGCGGCGGCACCATCGTTGACGCCCGATGCGTTTCCTGCCGTCACGCTCAGCTCCGGTCCGTTCACGCCGCCAAGACGGGCCAGCGATTCGGCCGTGGTGCCCGGGCGGGGGTGTTCGTCGGTATCGACGACAACCGGATCGCCCTTGCGCTGCGGGATCTCGACCGCGACGATCTCCTCCAAGAAGACGCCGGCGGCCTGCGCTGCCTCCCATCGGGCCTGCGACCGGGCGGCAAAGGCATCCTGATCCACCCGTGCGATGCCGAAGTCGGCCGCGACATTGTCGGCGGTTTCGGGCATCGAATGGGTGCCGTACGCCCGGTTCATGCGCGGGTTGACGAAGCGCCAGCCGATGGTCGTGTCATGGACGGCATTCGCGCGCGAAAAGGCCGATGTCGCCTTGGGCATCACGAAGGGTGCGCGGCTCATGCCTTCGACGCCGCCCGCGATGACAAGATCCTGGTCGCCCGCGCGGATCGCCCGCGCCGCCATGCCGACCGCGTCAAGCCCGCTTGCGCAGAGGCGGTTCACGGTCGTTCCCGGCACCTCGACCGGAAGGCCGGCAAGAAGCGCCGCCATACGCGCGACGTTGCGGTTGTCCTCTCCGGCCTGGTTCGCGGCGCCGAGGATCACGTCGTCCACCTGCGACCAGTCGGCCTGCGGTTGCCGCGCCATCAGCGCCGCAATCGGGATCGCCGCCAGATCGTCGGTGCGCACCGAAGAAAGCGCGCCACCGTAGCGCCCGATCGGCGTCCTGACCCCGTCGCAGATGAAAGCGTCCATTCGGTTCCTCCCTCGCCGGCGCTGCGGCCGGCCCGATTCAGCCCAGGCCGTGAAGCCCGCCGGTGATCAGATCGCAGATCAGATCGGCATAGGCATGTCGCGCCGCCTGATCGGCGCCCGCGTCCCATTGGTAGTGCCAGTTCGTCATCGCAAAGACCGACATCGTGATCGCCCTCAGCCGGGTGCGGTCCGCCGCCAGCGCGGGGGACGCGATGTCGCGAAGGCGCGCGGCGACAAAGCGGACAAGGTCGCGCTGATAGCCGCGCAGCACCTCCTGCATCGCTTCGGGAAGCGCATGGATCGCGTTCAGCTGCACCGCATGTTCGGCATCCGCGCCCTCGTATGCGACCAGAAGCTCGGCAACCGTGGCGCGCAGCTGTTGCTCGGGGTCGTTGCTGGCGAATTCCTGACCGACGATCCGGTCGCGCAGCTCGCGCAGGTGACTGTCGAGGATATCGAACAGCAGCGCCTCCTTGCCCGGATAGTAGTGGTAGATATTGGCCTTCGATATGCCGCAGGCCGCCGCCACCTGTGCCATCGAGGCGCGTCCGTAGCCCTCGTCCGCGAAAATCCGCGCTGCGGTCTTGAGGATCGCATGGCGCTTGTCTTCATGATCGCTTGCGACCGGGCGTGCCACCTGCCTAACCTTTCTGCCGATTGTCGATGACCCGCTTGGCCTTGCCCTCCGACCGGGCGACCTGGCCCGGATCGTTCACCGCGATCTCGACCGAGATGCCCGCGACATCGTGGATGTGACGCGCCAGTTCGCGCGCCTGCACGACCCGCGCCTCGGCTCCGGACCGGTCCGGCAGCGGCTCGACATGCACCCGCATCGCATCCATCCGCCCTTTCGAGAAAAGCTCGATCTGGAAATGCGGGGCAAGGCCGGGGGTGCGGAGCACCTGTTCCTCGATCTGGGTCGGAAAGACGTTCACACCGCGCAGGATGATCATGTCGTCGCTGCGGCCGGTGATCTTTTCCATTCGCCGCATGCTGCGCGCCGTCCCCGGCAGAAGCCGCGTCAGATCGCGGGTGCGGTAGCGGATGACCGGAAGCCCTTCTTTCGTGAGCGTGGTGAAGACCAGTTCCCCGATCTCACCGTCGGGAAGGACCGCGCCGGTTTCAGGGTCGATGATCTCGGGGTAGAAGTGGTCTTCCCAGATGTGCAGCCCGTCCTTCGTCTCGACGCATTCGTTGGCGACGCCGGGGCCCATCACCTCGGACAGGCCGTAGATGTCGACGGCATGCATGTCGAACGCCGCTTCGACCTCGCGCCGCATGGCGTTGGTCCAGGGTTCGGCGCCGAATATGCCGACATCAAGCGACGAGTTGCGCGGATCGAGGCCCATCCGGTGATACTGTTCAAGGATGTTCAGCATGTAGGACGGCGTCACCATGATGGTCGAGGGTCGGAAATCCTCGATCAGCGTGACCTGACGTTCGGTCATGCCGCCGGACACCGGGATCACCGTGCAGCCCATCTTCTCGGCGCCGTAATGCGCGCCAAGGCCGCCGGTGAAAAGACCGTAGCCATAGGCGACATGCACCTTGTCGCCGGGCCGGGTGCCACTTGCACGCATCGACCGCGCGACAAGATTTGCCCAGGTGTCGATATCGGCGGCAGTATAGCCGACAACCGTCGGCTTGCCCGTGGTGCCCGAAGACGCATGTACCCGCGCGATCTTTTCTTGCGGGACGGCAAAAAGGCCAAAGGGGTAGTTGTCGCGCAGATCCGCCTTGGTCGTGAAGGGAAACCTGGCAAGATCGGCCAGCGTGCGCAGATCGTCGGGATGAACGCCTGCGGCGTCGAAGCTTTGCCGGTAGTGCGGGACATTGTCATAGGCATGGCGCAGCGACCATTTCATCCGCTGCAACTGGAGCGCCGCGATCTCGTCACGGCTGGCGATCTCGATCGGGTCGAGGCTGGCCCGCGGCGGGGTCAGATCTTTCATTGCCGTTCTCCTGCGCTGTCGAACAGACTGCCCGGTATGGCGCGGGACTGGCCGCGAAACTCTGCGATCACCGTGCCGTCCTCGCGCGTGACAGTCACGTCATAGATGCCGGACTTGCCCCGCAACTGCACTTCGCGCGCCCTGGCGGTAAGCCTGTCGCCGACCTTGCCCGCGGCAAGATAGGTGATCGTGTTCGTCTGCGCCACGGTGCGCTGCCCGCGGCTGTTGCAGGCAAAGGCAAAGGCGCTGTCGGCCAGCGCAAAGGTCACGCCCCCGTGCAGCATGCCGTGGCCGTTGCAATGGTGCGGTTCCACCAGAAGCGTCAGCGCGGCGGTGCCCTCTGCGACCTCGGCGATCCTGAAACCGAACCATCTGGAGGCGCCGTCACCCGACCACATCGCCGCGGCGGCGCGTTCTGCGACCGTCTGTGTCATGTGCGGCCCCCTGTAAAAACCGGCGCGCGCTTCTCCAGAAAGGCGCTGACGCCCTCGGCATAGTCGCGCGATGCGCCGCAGGTCTTCTGGTACTGCGCCTCAAGATCCAGCTGGTCGTCAAGGGAGTTGCCCGAGGCCGCCTGAATGGCTTTCTTCGTCATCGCAAGGCCAAGGGTCGGCCCGGCGGCAAGGGTGGCCGCAAGGGCGCGCGCCTCGTCCATCAGCCCTGCGTCGGGCAACGCCTTCCAGATCAGGCCCCAGTCGGCGGCCTGCGCGGCGGCGATGGGCGTGGCGGTCATGGCAAGGGCCTTGGCGCGCACCTCGCCGACCAGTCGCGCCAGGTTCCAGGTTCCGCCGGCGTCCGGCACAAGCCCGACCTTGGCGAAGGACTGGATGAAGCGGGCGCTTTCGGCGGCAAGGACGATGTCGCATGCCAGCGCGAGGTTCGCGCCCGCGCCCGCCGCGACGCCGTTCACGGCGCAGACCACCGGGCAATCAAGCGACCGGATCAACCGGACAAGCGGGTTGTAGAAATCGCGCAGGGTCCGGGAAAGGTCCGGCGCGCCGACCATCTTTGACGGGTCGCGATCGCCCAGATCCTGGCCGGCGCAGAATCCGCGGCCCGAACCGGTCAGCAGGATCGCGCGCATGCCGTGATCCCTGGCATCCTCCAGTGCGGCGCGAAGGGCGCGGTGCATCTCGTCGTTGAAGCTGTTCAGACGGTCCGGACGGTTCAGCGCGATCTCCACCCACGTCCCGTGGCTGGCAACGAGAATCGTCTCGGACATCTCGGTTTCTCCTCTTCCCTGTCAAAACACTTGCATAAACCAACCGGTCGGTCAATATACCTCTCGACTCGTCGCGAGATATGATCAGAGGGCCGGGCCGATGCAGGAAATCTTCAGTCACGTCCTGGGCCGCTGGATCGCGCCGGGTCCGGGCGCCAGGGAAATCGCCGATGCCGCGACCGGGCGTGTCTTTGCGCGTGCGGGCAACGATTCGCTGGACTTCGCGGCGGTGCTGGAGTTTGCCCGCGCGCGCGGAGGGGCCTCTTTGCGCGCAATGACCTTCCATGACCGGGCGCGGATGCTGAAGGCGCTGGCGCTTCATCTGAATGCCAACAAGCAGGTCCTCTACGACGTTTCCTATGCGACGGGCGCGACGCTGTCGGATCACGCGTTCGACATTGATGGCGGCATAGGGACGCTGTTTGTCTACGCCTCGAAAGGGCGGCGGGAACTGCCCGATGCGCATGTCCTTCTGGACGGCGGGCCGGAGCAGCTTGGACGGACCGGAGCCTTTCTTGGCCAGCACATCTATACGCCGTTGCGCGGCGCCGCTGTGCATATCAACGCCTTCAACTTCCCGGTCTGGGGGATGCTGGAAAAGCTTGCGCCCAGCCTGCTGGCCGGCGTTCCGTCGATCGTCAAGCCGGCGACGGCAAGCTGCTATGTCACCGAAGCCTGCGTACGGCTGATGACCGACAGCGGCCTGCTGCCGGAAGGCGCAGTGCAGCTTGTCGCGGGCGGGCTTGGCGATACGCTCGACCTTCTGGGCAGCCAGGACGCAGTGACCTTCACCGGGTCGGCGGAAACCGCGCTGAAGCTGCGAGCAACGCCGAACCTGATCCGCAACGCGGTCCGCTTCACAGCCGAACAGGACAGCCTGAATGCGTCGATCCTTGGCCCCGACGCGGTGCCCGGCACGCCGGAATTCGATCTGTTCGTCAAGGAAGCCGCCCGCGAGATCACGGTGAAGGCGGGGCAGAAATGCACCGCAATTCGCCGGATCATCGCGCCCGAGCCGCTGGTCGCCGCGGTGATCGAAGCGTTGTCGGCGATCCTGTCGAAGATCACCGTCGGCGATCCGAGGGCCGAAGGGGTGCGCATGGGCGCCCTCGTGTCTCAGGAACAGAAAGCCGACGTCCTTGCCAAGGCAGCCATCATCGCGACCGAGGCGGAATGCGTCTTCGGTGGGCAGGAGGGTTTCGCGCCGATCGGCGAAAACGCGTCCGGCGGTGCATTCGTTGCCCCGACGCTTTTCCTTTGCGCCGACCCCGACCGCGCGACAAAAGTGCACGAGACCGAGGCATTCGGGCCTGTTTCGACCATCATGCCCTACCGCGATGCGGATCATGCGGCCAACCTTGCGAACCGCGGCAAGGGCAGCCTTGTCGCATCGATCATCACCCATGACACGCAGTTCGCCCGCGACGTGACTTTGGAAATCGCTTCGTGGCACGGCCGCGTCTATCTGAACGACCGCGACAGCATGGCCGAGGCAACGGGCCACGGCGCGCCGATGCCGCACATGGTCCATGGCGGGCCCGGCCGGGCCGGCGGCGGCGAGGAACAGGGCGGCATCCGTGGCGTGAAACACTTCATGCAGCGCACCGCGGTGCAAGGAAGCCCCGCCATGCTGACCGCGATCGGCGGAAGATGGGTTCCCGGCGCGACAAAAACCCCCGGCCCGGCGCACCCCTTCACCCGGCGCTTCGGCGCCCTGGCCATCGGGGAAACGCTCGTCACGGGGCCGCGCACGGTCACGCTGGACGACATCGAGCATTTCGCAAGTTTCACCGGCGACACCTTCTATGCCCATATGGACGAGGCGGCGGCGGCGCGAAATCCGTTCTTCCCCGGCCGGGTGGCGCACGGCTATCTGCTTTTGTCCTTCGCGGCGGGCCTCTTCGTCGAGCCGAAGGAAGGCCCGGTTCTTGCCAATACCGGCCTGGACGGCCTGCGGTTCCTCAAACCTGTGGTCCCGGGCGACAGCATCCGCGTCACGCTGACCGTCAAGGAAAAGACCCCGCGCAATGCCGACTACGGCGAGGTGCGCTGGCACGTCCGGCTGGACAATCAGGACGGTGAGAAGATTGCGGAATACGAGCTTCTGACCATGGTCGCGGTCTAGATCGCAAGCCAGAAGCCTGGCTACAAGCGGGATGACAGCGCGGCAGGCGCGTGCGACATTCCAAGGATCAGGAGGAAGGATCGGCGATCATGCGCGCGAAGACGAAGTCTTCGCCCGAGATCGGGGCATGACATGCGAAAGAACGAGGAGGAAGGCGATGACGCACCGCAGAACAATCCTCTGCATTCTAGGCAGCGCAGCACTCTCGGGGTTCGCTGCGACCGGCGCCCTGGCGCAGGAAGTCACGCTGAAGCTTCACCATTTCCTGCCCGCACAGGCGAATGTTCCGAAGCTGATCCTGGATGCATGGGCGGACAGTGTCGAGAATGACTCAGGCGGGCGGATCAAGATAGACCGGTTTCCGGAGATGCAGCTTGGCGGTACGCCGCCGAAACTGATCGACCAGGCGATCGATGGGGTCGCCGATGTCGTCTGGACAGTGCCGGGCTACACCCCCGGGCGCTTTCCCTCGACCGAGGTCTTCGAATTGCCTTTCATGGTGACGGACGCGCGCGCCGCTTCCTCGGCACTGTGGCAGGTACTCGAACGGCACATGAGGGAGACAGAGTTCGCCGCTGTGCACGTCCTTGCCGCCTGGGTTCACGGACCCGGCCTTTTTCACACCAACAAGGCGGTCGTTCATCCCGCCGACCTGAAGGGCATGAAGATCCGTGGCGGCAGTCGGATGGTCAACGAACTTCTTGAGCTGGCGGGCGCGGCACCGGTCGGTATGTCGGTTCCGGCCGTGTCCGAGGCACTGGCCGACGGGGTGATCGACGGCGCGACGATCCCGTGGGAGGTTACGACCGCGCTCAAAGTTTCGGAACTGGTGCACAACCATACCGAATTCGAAGGGCCGGCGCTGTACACCCTGACCTTGGTCCTTGCGATGAACAAGGACCGCTATGAGAGCCTGCCGGACGATCTGAAGGCGGTCATCGACAAGAACTCCGGTCATGATTTCTCTGTCTTCGCGGGCGGCACGCAGGCGGACGCGGATGACCCGGCACGCCAGATCGCGGTCGACCTTGGCAACAACATCATCACCATCAGCGCCGCCGAAGCAGAGGAGTGGCGCAGGACCGTCGAACCCGTCTACGCGAGGTGGATCGACGACATGAAATCCCGCGGCATCGACGGTCAGGCGCGGATCGACGAAGCCCGCGCCCTGATGGGCGCCTATGGCCAGTAAATTGCCGGAATAATCCAGGACCCGGTTGCGCGCCGCTGGTCGCCGCGGATCAACGAAGCCGCGCGGGCAGGTGGGCGGGGCCACGCCGCTGGCGGCGTTCCCTGTCATCACGCTGGCACTACTGCCCGGCTGATCCGGCCCCGGCGTGGCCGGCGGATCAGTCCCCGACGGCCAGGCGCAACGCCAGCGACGCGCGATAGCGGGGATCGCCGGTCAGGGCCTGCAAGCTGTCAAGAACGGCAAGCACGCGACCAAGGCCAATCGCGCGCGCCCAGCCCATCGGCCCCCTCGGGTAGTTGACGCCGTTGACCATCGCGGCATCGACCGCCGTTTCATCAGCGACACCCTGCATCACCGCCTCGAACCCCTCGTTCGCAAGCATGGCAAGCGTGCGCATCGCGACAAGGCCCGGCCAGTCGGGCAGCCGCGTCGCCGACAGGCCCTGCGCGCCCATCGCAGCGACGAACTCCGCCACCACCCGGTCCGGCACATCCGGCGAGGCGGCGAACCCGACGCGGGTGGCAATTCCCCGGCCCGCAGTCAAGTCGGTCACGATGACCGGCCTGGCGAAGTCGCGGGCCAGCATTCGCGCGGTGCGCCCGTCGGTCGGATGGATGCGGACCGCCGGCAGATCGCAAACCCGGTCGGCGGCGGCACCTTCCAGGGGAACCGCGCCCGTTTCCACCGTCTCCGTTACTGCGACAGGCTGGGCGGCGCCTTCGGCATAGTCGAAGAACCCGCGGCCCGACTTGCGCCCAAGGCGACCGGCGTTCACGAGTTCAAGCTGTACGACCGAGGGGCGGAACCGGGGTTCCTGATAGTAGGCGCTGAAGACCGACTGGCTGACCGCATAGTTGACGTCGTGCCCGATCAGATCCATCAGCGCGAAGGGCCCCATGCGAAACCCCGCGCCCTCGGTCATCAGCGCGTCCAGCGTCGCCGGATCGGCGACCCGTTCCTCGTAAAGCCGAAGCGCCTCGGCGTAATAGGCGCGCGCGACACGGTTCACGATGAAACCGGGGGTTGATTTCGCGTGAACGGCGACCTTCCCCCATGCCTCTGCGGTGGCAAAGACCGTCGCGGCGACCGCCGCATCCGTCGCAACGCCCGAGATGACCTCGACCAGCTTCATCACCGGCGCGGGGTTGAAGAAATGCATGCCCGCGAACCGACCGGGCCGCCGCAGGTCGCGTGCGATCGCGGTGACGGAGATCGAGGAGGTGTTGGTGGCAAGGATCGCGTCATCGCCCATGACCGCCTCGAGCTGCGCGAACAGCTTGCGCTTGACCTCCAGGTCCTCGACGACCGCCTCGATGGCAAGGGCCGCGCCCGCGAACGCCTCCGGGTTCGTGACCACCGCGATGCGCGCCATGATCGCGGCGCTCTCCGCCTCGGTCATCCTTCCGCGCTTCACCAGGCCTTCAAGGCCCTTGGCGATCCGCGCCCGGCCCTTTTCCGCCGCACCGTCCCAGGCATCGTAAAGAAGGACCGGGTGCCCCGCCGCCGCCGCGAGCTGCGCGATCCCCGCGCCCATCGTTCCAGCACCGACGATGCCGACAACCCCAGACTTGCCTATCGCTGCCACCAGCTTCAGCCCTCCGCTTCCTGCGCCCCGAACCGGGCCAGTCGTTCATAGAAAGGAAGCGCTGCGTCCACCAGCCGACGATATTCGGACGGCAGGTCGGGCAACGGCCCTTCCGGCGCGCCGAACCCGGTCGAGGCGTGGACGGCGTTGTACCAATGCGGCGCCCAAGCGCCGTCAAAGCTTTTCGGGCCGGCGGGCCAGGACAGCATCCGGTCGGTGAACGGAACACCGAGCACGGCACAAAGCGCGCCAAGCGACGTCTTCGGGTCGGCGCGGATATCGTGGCTGTCGATGACAATGGGTGCTTGCCCCAACCAGTCTGCCACCTCGTCGAAAAGCTCCGCCTGCTGCACGAACCCGATATCCGCAAGCGCCGGGCCCTCGCGCTTTTGCGCATAGCTTGCAACCACCCGCGCAGGATGGCGGATCAGGAAGACGTTGACGCAATCGCGCATGAAGCTGCGATCGAAACCGTCGATCATGTGAAGGGTCATGTGCTTTTGGTAGAAAAGCGGCTTTCCTCCGGGCGCAGGGCCGGCGCAGGCCGCCGACACCCTAGCGGCATCGGTATCGTGGGCGGCAATGATCGCATCGCGCATCGGATGGTCTATCCCGGTGGCCTTCAGATAGGCCGCGTAGAAAGGTTCATCCCAGACGGCGCAGTCGCCGCGTGCCGCGAATGCATACATCATCGCGGTTGACAGGTTGCGCGGCCCGGACCACATGGCAATGCGCAGGGGCAGCGCGCCGGTTCCGGCATGATCGGGTTGCTGGGTCAATCCTCGTTACCCCTCGGCTGCGACCAGCGCCTTGTAGAGCGCCCGTATGCGTTCCGTCACCGGGCCAAAGCCCCCCGAACCGATCGCCCTGCCGTCGATCTCGCTCACCGGCGTCTGCGCCCCGAAGGTTCCGGTCAGGAACGCCTCGTCCGCCGAATAGGTTTCGACCAGGCTGAAGTTCTTCTCGAACACGGGTATGGCGTTCCTGCGGCAGACGTCGATGACTTTCTGCCTTGTGATGCCGTTCATGCAATAGTCGCCGGTACTGGTCCAGACCTCGCCCTTGCGGACGATGAAGAAGTTGCAGGCATTCGTCGTGTTCACGAAGCCATGGACATCCAGCATCAGCGCCTCGTCCGCACCGGCCTTCTCCGCCGCGATGCAGGCGAGGATGCAGTTGAGTTTGGAATGCGAATTCAGCTTGGGATCCTGCGTCATCGGCAGGCCCCGCATGTGCGGCACCGTCGCAAGGCGGATCGGACGGGGCAGTTTCGGGCGGGAATGTTCCATGATGATCACCATGGTCGGCCCGGACCGCGACAGCGAAGGATGCTGGAACGGGCGGGATTTCACCCCGCGCGTCACCATCAGCCGTGCGTGGGCATCAGTGTGCATCCCGTTGGCGGCTTGCGTCGCCAGCAGCGCCTGCCTGACCCCGTCACGGTCCAGCCCGATATCGAGGTCGACAGCCCTGGCCGCCTCGAAAAGCCGGTCGAGATGTTCGTCGAGAAACGCCCAGCGCCCGTCGTAAAGCCTGATCCCCTCCCAGACGCCGTCGCCCAGCATGAAGCCGGAATCGTAGACGCTGACCACGGCGTCGCGCTTCGGGACGATCCGGCCGTTGACGTAGATCTGGATCTCCTCGTTGCGCGCATCCTCCTCGGCCTGATGCGTGCTGATGTGATCGCTCATGTCGCCCCCCTTGCTGGCTCAGCGGACCCTACCGGGGCGGCGGGCCCGGGAAAAGGGGCTCGATCACGGGAAGATGAGCTCACGCTTTGATGAGTTGCGATTTGCGGGAAGCCCCCCACGATGGGCGCAAAAGGAGTTTGCCATGCGCCGTCTTGTCTTTGTCCTGGGTCTTCTTCTGGCCAGCCCCGCAAGTGCCGCGACCGAAACCGCAATTGTGGCGGGCGGCTGCTTCTGGTGCGTCGAAAGCGATTTCGAGAGCGTGCCGGGCGTGAAGGAGGTCGTTTCCGGCTATACCGGCGGGACATTGAAGAACCCGACCTACAAGCAGGTCGGCGCTGGCGGCACCGGGCACTACGAGGCGGTGGAGATTCGTTTCGACAATGCGAAGGTCAGCTATGGACACCTGATGGATCTGTTCTTCCGGTCGATCGACCCGACCGATTCCGGCGGGCAGTTCTGTGATCGCGGCGACAGCTACCGGACCGCGATCTTCGTGAAAAATGCCGCCCAGCGCACAGAAGCCGAACGCGCCAAGGCCGAGGCGGAAGCGGCCCTTGGCCAAAAGATCGTCACGCCGATCCTGAACGCCGGACCTTTCTGGAAGGCCGAGGCCTACCATCAGGACTACTACAAGGGCACCGGCATCGTTCTTACCCGGCGCGGCCCAAAGGTGCAGTCCAACGCCTATGCGTTCTATCGGCAGGCCTGCGGGCGCGACGCGCGGGTCAAGCAGCTTTGGGGCGATGCCGCGCCCTTCATCCACTAGCCCTCAGGGCTGAAACGCGGCGACCTCGGCAGCGGTCGGAATGGCATCGGCGGTGCCCGGCCGCGTGACCTTCAGCGCCGCGGCCTTCGCCGCCCAGGCCAGCGCGGCTTCCGGCGACTGCCCGAGGTCGAGGCCCGCGGCGAAATAGCCCGCGAATGTATCGCCCGCGCCCGTCGTATCGACCGCCTGGACCCGGACTGCCGGGGTGACGGCCCGTGCGCCGCCGCGCGCCCGCCATTCCGCCCCCTCGGCTCCGCGGGTGATGAGGATCTCGGGCACATCAAGCGCTTCGATCGACACCCCCAGCGCATCGCAAAGCTGTTTCGCCTCGACCGCGTTAAGGATCAGGAGGGTCACGTCGGGAAGGACCGCGCGCACCGCATCCGCATCGAAGGGCGCGGCGGAATAGACCACACGAAGCCCGCGCGCCCGCGCGATCCGGGCTGCCGCCGCCTGTTGCGTGGTTTCGTTCTGTAAAAGCAGCGTGTCGCCCGGTCCGGCACCCGCCAGCGCCGCCTCGACCTGGCCGGCTGTCAGCGCACGGTTCGCGCCGGGAAAGAGGACGATCGCGTTCTCTGCGGAACGGTCGACCGTCACGACGGCATGTCCGGTCGGTGTATCGAGTACGGCGATATGGGTCGTATCGACACCCCATGACCTAAGCCTTTCGACAATCCAGGCGCCTTCCGGACCGACGGCACCGATATGGACCGTCCTGGCCCCGGCCTTGGCCGCCGCCGCCGACTGGTTGGCGCCCTTCCCGCCCAGCCCGAAGCTGTAGCGGTCGGCCGCCAGCGTCTCGCCCGGAACGGGCAGGTGCGGCACGCCGTAGAAATGGTCGATATTGATCGAGCCAAGATTGTATATCGCCATCGCCTAGTGCCCGAGCCGGCAGGCGGCGATGACCGCCATGTTGAGGATGTCGTTGACGGTCGATCCCGTGGAACAGATCTGGATCGGCTTGTCGACGCCGGTCAGGATCGGGCCGATCACGGTGGCCCCCGCCATTTCCTGCATCAGCTTGACAGAGATGGAGGCAGAATGCCGGGCGGGAACGACCAGAACGTTTGCCGGGCCGGTCAGGCGGCAGAAGGGGTAGTGCGCCATCTGTTCGGGGTTCAGCGCCACATCGACGGTCATTTCCCCGTCATATTCGAAATCGACGCCGCGCCGGTCCAGAACCCGTGGCGCCTGGTGCATCTTGTTGGCGCGTTCCGACACCGGGTAGCCGAAGGTCGAGAACGACAGGAACGCCACCCGCGGCTCAAGCCCAAGCCCGCGCGCGACCGAAACGCCGCGTTCGGCGATATCGGCCAGATCCTCTTGCTCTGGCCATTCGTGGACCAGCGTGTCGCCGATCAGGACGATGCGGCCGCGATGCAGGACGGCGGTGATTCCGACGGCCCCGTCCGAGGCGTGGGCATCGAAGACGTGATTGATAAGCTCAAGCACATGCGCCGACTTGCGCGTGGCGCCGGTGACAAGGCCATCGCCATGCCCATGCGCAAGCATCAGCGCCGAGAACACATGGCGGTCGCGCGCGGCAAGACGGTGGATGTCGTGGCGGTCGAACCCCTTGCGCTGGAGCCGCTGGTACAGGAAATCCTTGTATTCAGACAGATGCGCGGTGTTGGCGGCGTTTACCACCTCGATCTCCCGCACCGCGTCGCCCAGCCCCTCGGCCGCCAGCTTGTCCCGGACGTCCTGCTCTCGCCCGACCACCAGCGCCTTGCCAAGACCGGCGCGCTGATAGGCGACGGCCGCGCGCAGGACGCGCGGGTCATCGCCCTCTGCGAAGATCATACGGGCCTGGGCCTGACGGGCACGCGCATGAATCCCCTGCAGAATCGAAGCGGTCGGGTCCATCCGCGACTTGAGACTGAGCACATAGCCAGCCATGTCGATGATCGGCCGCCGTGCGACACCGGTATCCATCCCCGCCTTTGCGACGGCCGGCGGGATCACATAGATGAGGCGCGGGTCAAACGGCGTCGGGATAATGTAGTCGCGTCCGAAGCTCAGCTTTCGACCATAGGCCATCGCGACCTCGTCGGGCACATCCTCGCGCGCCAGCCGCGCGAGCGCCTCGGCGCAGGCAATCTTCATCTCGTCGTTGATCGCGCGCGCATGGATATCAAGCGCGCCACGGAAAAGGTACGGAAAGCCCAGGACGTTGTTGACCTGGTTCGGATAGTCGGAACGCCCGGTGGCAACGATCGCATCCTCGCGCACTGCGTGGGCCTCTTCGGGGGTGATTTCCGGGTCGGGGTTCGCCATCGCAAAGATCACCGGGTTCGGCGCCATGCGTTCGACCATGGCCTGCGTCACCGCGCCCTTGGCCGACACGCCCAGGAACACATCCGCGCCCTCCATCGCGTCTTCCAGCGTGCGGGCATCCGTCCGCGCCGCATGGGCCGACTTCCATTGGTTCATCCCCTCGGTCCGACCCTGGTAGATGACACCCTTGGTGTCGCACATGATGCAGTTGTCATGTCGCGCGCCCATCGCCTTGATGAGTTCCAGGCAGGCGATGCCCGCCGCGCCCGCGCCGTTCAGCACGATCTTGCAATCCTCGATCTTCTTTCCGCTGATCTCCAGCGCGTTGATCAGGCCGGCGGCGCAGATCACCGCAGTGCCATGCTGGTCGTCATGGAACACCGGAATGTCCATGATCTCCTTCAGGCGCTGCTCGATGATGAAGCATTCGGGCGCCTTGATGTCCTCAAGGTTGATGCCGCCGAAGGTCGGCCCCATGAGCTTGACGGCCTGGATGATCTCATCCGGGTCCTCGGTGTCCAGTTCGATGTCGATGGCGTTCACGTCTGCGAACCGCTTGAACAGGACCGCCTTGCCCTCCATCACCGGCTTCGACGCCAGCGCGCCGAGGTTGCCAAGACCAAGGATCGCGGTGCCATTCGACACGACGGCCACCATGTTGCCCTTAGTTGTGTAGTCGTAGGCGGTTTCCGGCGCCTCTGCGATCGCCTGGACAGGGACTGCGACACCAGGGGAATAAGCCAGCGACAAGTCGCGCTGCGTCGCCATCGGCTTGGAGGCATTGATCTCGTATTTCCCGGGCGTGGGATTCAGGTGATACGAAAGCGCCTCTTCGGGGGTGATGCGGTTCTTGGGGGCCATAAGCGACGTTTCCTTGTGCCTTTGCGCCGTCATAGCCGTGGCTGACTTTATCCACAATAACAGCGACCCGGTCGTTAGCGCAAAAAGACTTGCCCCTTTCCGGCCCGCGCGGGCTTTTGTAGGGTCGCGGCGGACAAGGGGGAAAGCGTGACCGCAAGCGACGGCATCGTGACGCCGATGATGGCGCAGTATCTGGAGATCAAGGGGCGCTATCCCGACGCGCTTCTCTTCTACCGGATGGGCGACTTCTACGAGATGTTCTTTGACGACGCCGAAGCGGCGGCGGCGGCGCTGGACATCGCGCTGACCAAGCGGGGGCAGCATCTGGGCCAGGATATCCCGATGTGCGGCGTGCCGGTTCATGCTGCCGAAGGCTACCTGCTGACGCTGATACGCAAGGGTTTCCGCGTGGCCATCGCCGAACAGATGGAGGACCCGGCCGAGGCGAAGAAGCGCGGATCAAAATCCGTGGTCGCGCGCGACGTGGTTCGGCTTGTCACGCCCGGAACCCTGACCGAGGAATCCCTGCTTGAGGCGCGGCGGCACAACTACCTTGCCGCCTGGGCCGAGGTGCGCGAAGCCGCCGCGCTCGCCTGGGTCGATATCTCCACCGGGGAACTTCGGGTGGTACCTTGCGCGGCGCCGCGCCTGGGGCCGGAACTGGCGCGGCTTGCCCCGCGCGAACTGCTTGTCAGCGAGGCGCTGGACGAGGACCGCATCGCCGTCCAGCGCGATGGCGGACTTGCCGTAACCCGGCTGGCCCGTGCGGCCTTCGACAGTGCCGGGGCGGAACGGCGGCTTTGCGCGCTTTACGGTGTCGCAACGGCCGAGGGGTTCGGCGCCTTCGACCGCGCGGAAACGGCGGCGATGGGGGCCATCGTCGAATATCTGGATCTGACGCAGCGGGGCAAACTGCCGATGTTGCGCCGCCCGGTCCGGGAAACGCCGGGCGGAACGGTCCAGATCGATGCCGCGACACGCAGGAACCTGGAAATCTCGCAAAGCCTTTCGGGTGGACGGGACGGATCGTTGATCGCGGCGATCGACCGGACGGTGACGGCGGCCGGCGCGCGGCTTCTGGAACGGCGGCTGTCGGCGCCGTCGCGAGATCTGCCGGTCATCCAGGCCCGTCTGGACGCGGTGCGGTTCCTTGTCGCTGACGCCGGGCTTGCCGGGGCGCTGCGCGCCGGCCTGCGCAAGGCGCCCGACATCGACCGGGCGCTGTCGCGGCTGGCGCTGGACCGTGGCGGCCCGCGAGATCTGGCGGCGATCCGCGCCGGCCTGACCGAGGGCGGCGCGATCGTGTCGCGGCTTGTCGACGGTGCGCCAGAACGGCTGGCCGAAGCGGCGCGCGACCTGGAAGGGTTCGAAGACCTGGTTGCGATGCTAGACGCCGCGCTGGTCGCCGAACCCCCGCTTCTGACCCGTGACGGCGGCTACATCGCCCAGGGTCATGACGCAGACCTCGATCAGGCGCGCGAATTGCGCGACAAGGGGCGCGGCGTCATCGGCCGGATGCAGGCCGACTACGTCGAGCTGACCGGAATCCAGAGCCTGAAGATCAAGCACAACAACGTGCTGGGCTATTTCGTCGAAACGACCGCGACCCACGCCGAACGGATGCTGGCGCCGCCGCTGAACGAAACCTTCATCCACCGCCAGACCACCGCCAATCAGGTGCGCTTTACCACCGTCCCGTTGTCCGAGATGGAGACCCGCATCCTGAACGCCGGGAACCTTGCGCTGGAGATCGAAAAGCGGCTGTTCGAGGGCCTCCGCGATACCGTTCTGGCCGCAGCGCCCCGCATTTCCCAGGCGGCGCGCGCGCTGGCCGAGATCGACCTTGCCGCTGCCTTCGCGGACCTCGCCCGCGGGGACGACTGGTGCGAACCGAAGGTCGACGACAGCCGCGCCTTCGAGATCGAAGGCGGGCGGCACCCGGTGGTCGAACGCGCCCTGCGGCGGGCAGGCGAAAGCTTCGTCGCCAACGACTGCCTTCTGACCACGGACATGACCCCTGCGATCTGGCTGCTGACCGGGCCGAACATGGCCGGCAAATCGACTTTCCTTCGCCAGAACGCGCTGATCGCGCTTCTCGCCCAGGCGGGGTCATTCGTTCCGGCGCGGCGCGCCCATGTCGGGCTGGTCAGCCAGTTGTTCAGCCGGGTCGGGGCGGCCGACGATCTGGCGCGGGGCCGGTCGACCTTCATGGTCGAGATGGTGGAAACCGCCGCGATCCTCAATCAGGCGGACGATCGCGCGCTGGTGATCCTGGACGAGATCGGGCGCGGGACCGCCACCTATGACGGGCTTTCGATCGCCTGGGCCACGCTTGAACATCTTCATGCCGTCAACCGCTGCCGCGCCCTTTTCGCGACGCATTACCACGAGATGACAAGCGTTTCGAAAAAGCTGGATGGCGTGGAGAACGCCACCGTCGCCGTGAAGGAATGGGAAGGCGAGGTCATCTTCCTTCACGAGGTCCGCAAGGGCGCGGCAGATCGCAGCTACGGCGTGCAGGTTGCGCGCCTCGCCGGGCTGCCGGAAAGCGTTGTCGAACGCGCCAAGGTGGTCCTTGAGGCGCTGGAGAAAGGAGAGCGGGAAGGCGGCACCCGCAAGCACGCGCTGATCGACGACCTGCCGCTTTTCAGTGTGGCGCCATCCGCGCCGCAACGACCCGCCAGGGGCCCCTCGCCCGTCGAAGAACGACTTCGTGCGTTGCACCCGGACGAGATGACACCGATCGAGGCGCTGCGGGAGCTTTACGAGCTTAGGGCGTTGCTTGGCGGCTAACCCGCCCCCGGGTCGCACAAAAGCGCGGTCAGCATCGACCACTGGCGCGGCGAAACAGTCTCTGTTCCAGCCAGAATCCAGTATGTTTCTGGCGGTGTCAGCGTCCGGTCCCCCAACTGGACAAGGCTTCCCGCCGCAAGATCGCTGGCCGCCAGCGGCAAGGATGCAAGCAACACCCCGCACCCTTGCCGTGCCGCCGCAAGCGCGGCGGCAAGACTGTCGAAGCGCAGTGCGGGGACCGGATCGGCGGCATCGCCCGATGTCGCGGCCCATTCCTGCCAGCCCGGCCGTGGCCCCGTCAGCCCGATCCGCGGCAACCGCCGCCAGTCGCCGACGCCCTGCAAGAGGGCCGGGGCCGCGACGGGTGCGATCGCTTCGGCGAAAAGGGGCGCGCGCAAGGGATCGGGCCAGTCGCCCGCGCCATAGCGGATGCGCACCGCGCGCGGCCCGTCCACCTTGGCCTCTGTCGCCAGCACCATCGTGTGAAACACAAGATCCATACGCCATTCCGGCACCAGCCGGACCAGCCTGGGCGCGATCCACAATTCCGTCACTGACGCGCTTGCCGAAACCGCGATACGCCTGCGCCGGGCGGAAAACAGATCTTCGGCGCTTTGCCGAAGTGTCAAAAGCGCGTCGGACACCATCGGCAGCCACGCCTCGCCCTCGACGGTCAGAACGGTGCGGCGCGACTGCCTGAGAAAAAGGGGCGTGCCCAGCCGTGCCTCAAGATGGCCGATCCGCTGGCTGATCGCGGCCTGGGTGACGCCCAGATCGCGCGCGGCGGCGGAAAAACTGCCGGTCCTGCCCGCAGCCTCGAAGGCCCGGATCCACTCAAGCGGCAAGTTTCCAAGATTGCGTTCAGCCATAAGAGAATCGGCACTCCCATGTATTCAAAGCTAAATTGCCATTATGCAGGGGAAACCGGAAGATGGCGCTGAACAGGGCTTTCTAGGGATAGTGAGATGCCACAGGTAGCTGTCAACGCCGACGGCCGATTTCTGACGCTATCGGAAGGAGGCCGGCACGCCCGGTTTCACGCGATCTGGCTCAGGGATAACGCATGGGACAGCGAGACCCGGTCACCCGGCAACGGACAGCGGCTGATTACCCTTGGCGACATACCCGCGGGCACGCGGATCGTCGCCGCCGCGATGTCGGGTACCACGCTTCACGTCACTTTCGCACCCGAGAACAAGACGGTCGCCTACGATCCGGACTGGCTTTTCGCACGCAGCTACGACGTGGCGCAGGCGCGTGACGCAGGTTGGACAGGGGCGGAGATCGAGACCTGGGATGCCGGGCTGATGGCCAACGTTCCCTCCGGCGATTTCGCCGAGGTTTCCGCAAACCCCGACGCCCTGCGCCGCTGGCTTTCTGCGGTCGCGCGCCACGGCTTCGGCAAGCTGACCAACGGCCCGGTCGAGGACGGCGCGCTGATGCGGGTGGTCGCACTGTTCGGCTATGTCCGTGAGACGAACTATGGCCGCCATTTCGAGGTGCGCACCACGGTCAACCCCACCAATCTTGCCTATACCGGGCTTGGCCTGCAGGCCCATACCGACAATCCCTACCGCGATCCGGTGCCGTCCATTCAGGTTCTCTACTGTCTTGAAAGCTCTGCCGCGGGCGGGGAAAACATGGTGGTCGACGGCTTCCGTGCGGCGGAACGGCTTCGGGACGAAAACCGCGAGTGGTTCGACGTGCTGACGCGGCATTGCGCGCGCTTCGAATACGCCGGCGAGGCGGGCGTTGTCCTCAGGTCGCGCCGGCCGATGATCGAACTTGCGCCAGACGGGGAACTGATCGCGGTCCGCTTCAATAACCGGTCCGCCGCCGCGATCACCGATGTGCCGTTCGACGAGATGGAAACCTACTACGCCGCCTATCGCCGGTTCGGCGAGATCATCGACGACCCCGGGATGGAGGTCACCTTCCGCCTGAATCCCGGCGAATGCTTCGTCGTCGACAACACCCGCGTCCTGCACGCAAGAAAAGGCTATTCGGGCGCTGGAACCCGCTGGCTTCAAGGGTGCTACGCGGACAAGGACGGGCTTCTGTCGAAGCTCGCGTCGCTGAATCTCAAGGAGGCCGCCGAATGACCCGCCCCGATTTCACGCGTCTGACCAGAGAAAACATCGTGGCCTTCATCGGCGATATCTTTGACCGTCGCGGCGATGACGAATATCTGGGCGAACCAGTGACGATGGCCCAGCACATGCTTCAGGGCGCAACGATCGCAGCACAGAACGCGATGTCAGAAGAGATCGTCGTCGCCGCGCTTCTGCACGACATCGGTCATTTCACATCGGAATTCGGCACTTTCAGCATGGATGACACCGAAGACCGGTTCCACGAGGAGGCCGGCGCGGAGCTTCTGGAGCAGTTCTTCCCGAGCGTGGTCACCGATTGTGTCAGATACCATGTCGCGGCGAAGCGCTATCTTTGCGCAACGAAGCCCGAATATTTCAAACGTCTTTCGGAAGCCTCGATCCATTCGCTGAACCTTCAGGGCGGCCCGATGGGCGCGGACGAGGTCGCGGAGTTCGAGAAGAATCCCAACCTGAAGGAGATCGTGCAGGTACGTTACCTGGACGAGGCCGGAAAGCGCCCGGACATGGACACGCCCGACTACTGGCACTTTGCCCCGATGGTACAGCGCGTCGTCGACCGGCATTGCGCCGCGCAGGCGGCAGGGGTCTGACAAGGATGGAAACGGGGGCCGGTGGCCCCCGTCAGGTCTTACGCCTTCGGTGTCGAACTGACACCCACCTGGGCCGGCCGCAAGAGCCGTTCGTGCAGCAGGAAACCTTCGGTCATCACCTGGATGATGTCGCCGGCCTTTGTTCCCGGCAGGGGCGCCTCGAACATTGCCTGGTGAAGCTGCGGGTCGAACGGGTCGCCGACCGCCGGGGTCACCGGGGTCACGCCGTGGCGGGTCAGAACATTGACAAGCTCGCGCAGCGTCAGCTCCACGCCTTCGATCAGGGCCTTCGCCACCTCGCGCTGATCTTCGGCAACCGCATCCAGCGCGCGTCGCAGGTTGTCGTAGACCGGCAGAAGGTCGCGGGCCAGCTTCGACCCGCCGTATTGTTCCGCCTCGCGACGGTCACGCTCGCCGCGCTTGCGGGCGTTTTCCGCATCCGCCAGCGCCCGCATGAACCGGTCGCGGAAGTCGTCGCGTTCGGCCCTGAGGGCCTCAAGCTCCGCCTCGGCGGGTTCCGCGTCGATCCCCTCGTCGCCCATAAGGGCCTGGTCTTCGGCAATCTCGTCTTTCTTCATGTCGCTCATAGGTCTTGTCCCCTGCGCCCGCCGGACAAAAGACGCCCGACAAGTTGCGCCGTATAGTCAACGATCGGAACGATCCGCCCATAGTTGAGCCGCGTCGGTCCGATCACACCGACGGCGCCGATGATCTTACGGTCAGCGTTCATATAGGGAGACACCACCAGAGAGGAACCCGAAAGTGAGAAAAGTTTGTTTTCCGAACCAATGAAAATGCGGACCCCGTCGCCCGATTCCGCCAGTTCAAGGAAGTCCGCGATATCGCGCTTGCGTTCCAGATCGTCAAAAAGGGTGCGGATGCGGTCAAGATCGGCGGCTTCCGCCTGATCGACGAGGTTGGAGCGCCCGCGCACGATCAGGCGTTCATGCGAATCACCGGGGTTTTCCCAGACCGCCAGACCGCTTTCGACCATGTCGCGCGCGAGGGAGTCGAGTTCCTGCCGACGGCTTTCGATCTCCGTGCGGATGTGGCGGCGCAACTCTGTCAGTGTCCGCCCTTCGGCCAGAGCGTTCAGGAAATTCGCCGCCTCGCGCATCGAGGACGGGGTCTGACCAAGCGGCGGGGTGAAGATGCGGTTCTCGACATGACCATCGGCAAAGACCAGAACGACGAGCGCACGGTCGGGCGACAACGACACGAATTCGATGTGCCGGATCGGCGCCTCGTGCTTGGGTGTCAGAACAAGACTTGCGCCGTGGGTGATCCCCGATAGCGCCGCCCCGACCCGGTCGAGCATCGCGGCAACACCCGGCTCGTTGCCGCCAAGGGTCGATTCGATGGTTTCACGATCCTCAATCGAAACTGATCCGACCTCCATCAGGCCGTCCACGAACAGCCTGAGGCCCAGTTGCGTCGGGACCCGGCCGGCCGATACATGCGGGCTGTCCAGAAGCCCCAGGTATTCGAGGTCCTGCATCACGTTGCGGATCGTCGCCGCCGAAAGCTTCTCCGACATTGCGCGCGTCAGCGTGCGCGATCCTACGGGATCGCCGCTGTCGAGGTAGCCCTCGACCACACGGCGGAAAACCTCGCGCGAGCGGTCATTGAGTTCGGACAGTAGCTTCGGTGTTTCGCCCATGGGTCATCCCGGTTTCATCCTTGAAATTAAGGATGCGAGGCGGGGGGCGTCAATCGGGGTTGCATCGCGGCGCGCGCGGGCGATAAGTGGCGGCAAGCAAGGAAAGGACGCGAACATGAGACCTTCGGGCCGCAAGCTGGACGAAATGCGCGCGATTTCGATCGAGACGGGCGTGACGAAGCACGCAGAGGGGTCCTGCCTGATCCGCTGCGGGGATACGCATGTGCTGTGCACCGCCACCATCGAGGACAAGGCGCCGTCCTTCCTCAAGGGGACGGGGCTAGGCTGGGTGACCGCGGAATACGGTATGCTGCCGCGCGCCACCAACACCCGCAACCGGCGCGAGGCTGCGGCGGGCAAGCAATCCGGAAGAACACAAGAAATTCAAAGGCTTATTGGCCGAGCCCTGCGCGCCGGTGTCGACCGCGTCGCACTGGGGGAACGCCAGATCGTCGTTGACTGCGACGTGATCCAGGCCGACGGCGGCACCCGCTGCGCCTCGATCACCGGTGGCTGGGTTGCGCTTCGTCTTGCGGTCAACAAGCTGCTCAAGGCCGGTGCGATCGTCAGCGACCCGATCGTTGATCACGTCGCCGCCGTGTCCTGCGGGATCTATGCCGGACAACCGGTTCTCGACCTCGACTACGCCGAAGACAGCGAAGCCGGGACTGACGGAAACTTCATCCTGACCGGCCGCGGCCGTCTGATCGAGGTGCAGATGTCTGCGGAAGGCGCCACATTCAGCCGCGACGAGATGGGCAGGCTGCTGGACCTTTCGGAATCCGGCATCGCCGAACTGGTAGAGGCGCAGAAGGCGGCGATCTGATGCGGTGGCTGGACAGCGACCGGCTCTTGGTTGCGACCCATAACAAGGGCAAGCTGGAAGAGATCGCAGCGATGCTCGCGCCGCTGGGGATCGGCTGTGTCGGCGCCGCCGAGATGGGCCTTGTCGAGCCCGCCGAGACCGAGACGACATTTGTCGGAAATGCCCGCATCAAGGCACATGCGGCCGCGAAGGCGACCGGCCTTCCGGCTCTGGCCGATGACAGCGGGATCGAAGTGGACGCGTTGGGCGGCGCGCCGGGCGTCTATACCGCCGATTGGGCCGAAACGCCGAACGGCCGCGATTTCGTTCAGGCGATGACCCGCACCTGGACCGCGCTTGAGGCCGCCAGCGCCCCCTACCCGCGCCGGGCACGTTTCCGTTCGACGCTGGTTCTTGCCTGGCCAGACGGCAGGGATCAGGTGTTCGAGGGAAAAGTTGAAGGACAGGTCGTCTGGCCGATGCGTGGCGCGCAGGGCCATGGCTACGACCCGATGTTCCAGCCTGAAGGACATGACATCACCTTTGCCGAGATGGATCCCGCGCTGAAGAACCGGATCAGCCACCGGGCCGACGCGTTCCGCAAGTTCATCACCGCCCTGGGAGGCACGATATGACCGTCAAGCTGATCTCGACCGGTTCGCCCTTTGAAAAGGCCTTCGGCTACAGCCGGGCCGTCGTGAAAGGTCCCTGGTGCTTTGTTTCGGGCGTGACAGGTTATGACTACAAGACGATGACCATGCCCGACGACGTCGCGGCACAGGCGGAGAACTGCTTTGCGACAATCGCCTGGGCGCTCGGCGAAGGGGGCTTTGACATGCAGGACATCGTCCGGGTCCAGTATACCGTCACCGATGCGGCCCTTGTGGATGCGGCTGTGCCGGTCCTTGGAACGCACCTGGGGGAAATTCGCCCTGCCGCGACAATGGTGATCGCCGGTCTCATCAAGCCCGAGATGAAGATCGAGATCGAAGTCACGGCCTTCAAGGGCTGAGGCGTGGAGGATTGGCGTCACGGGGGGTTCGGGCTTTATGTCCATTGGCCCTTCTGCGCCTCGAAGTGCCCCTATTGCGACTTCAACAGCCATGTCGCGGCCAGGATCGACCAGCGGCGCTGGCAGGCGGCCTATCTGGCAGAGATCGACCGTGTCGCTGCGCTGACCGGGCCCCGCGTGCTGAACACGGTCTTCTTCGGCGGCGGCACGCCATCGCTGATGGAGCCGGAAGTGGTCGCGGCAATCCTGGAACGGGCGCGGTCCCGCTGGACCCCGGCCAACGACATCGAGGTCACGCTGGAAGCAAACCCCGGATCGGTCGAGGCGGGGCGGTTCCGCGGCTATGCGGATGCCGGCGTGAACCGGGTATCCATGGGCATTCAGGCGCTGAATGACGCCGACCTGAAGCGGCTTGGCCGGCTGCACAGCGCGGCCGAGGCGCGGACGGCCTTCGACATCGCGCGCGCCGCCTTTGCGCGGGTCAGTTTCGACCTGATCTACGCCCGGCAGCACCAGACGCGCGCCGAGTGGCGCAGTGAACTGAAGACCGCGCTGGGCATGGCGATCGACCACCTGTCGCTTTACCAACTGACCATCGAGGACGGAACCGCCTTTGGCGCACGGCAGGCGGCAGGTGGCCTGCGAGGCCTGCCAGAGGATGACCTTGCAGCTGATATGTATCTGGAAACACAGGAAGTTTGTGCTGAAGCCGGAATGCCGGCCTATGAGGTTTCGAACCATGCGGCCCCTGGATCGGAAAGCCGGCACAACCTGATCTACTGGCGCTGCGGCGACTACGCCGGAATTGGCCCCGGCGCGCACGGTCGCCTGACCTTGGCCGGGCGGCGCCGGGCGACCGAGACCTTTCGCGCACCTGGTGATTGGCTTTCGCGGGTTGAGCGGGACGGTTCGGGAGAAAGCGCGCCCGAGACGGTCGAGCGCCCGGAACAGGCGACCGAATATCTGATGATGGCGCTACGCCTTGCCGAGGGGCTGGACCTGAGGCGCTACGCCACCATCGCCGGTTCCCCGCCGGACAGCCGCAAGATCCGGGAGCTTTCCGAGATGGGGCTGCTGCGCATCAAGGATGACCGCCTGCAGGCGACCGATGGCGGCCGGGCCGTCCTGAACAGCGTCATCCGGGAACTGATGCCGTGATCCGTTTGCTGTGGATCACCGGCGGTCTGATCGCGCTTGGCTGCGGGTTTCTGGGGCTATTCCTGCCGCTATTGCCGACAGTCCCCTTCCTGCTTCTGGCGGCCTTCTGCTTTGCGAGGTCGTCGCAAAGCCTTCATGACTGGCTTGTCGCTCATGATACGCTTGGCCCTCCGATCCGTGATTGGCGCGATCGGGGGGCCGTCAGTGCACGGGCCAAGCGGTTCGCATCTGTCTCCGCCGCGGCAGCGCTCGTACTGACCTGGGCGCTGGGTTTCGGCACCCTGGCGCTTGCAGTGCAGGCGGCGGCCCTTGCCTGTGTCCTGACGTTCCTGTGGACGCGCCCCGACGCCTAGGAAAAGCCCGAGAGCTTCTGGCAAAGCTCATCAAGCTGTTCCAAAGACCGGTAGGTGATTGTTACCTCGCCGCCATCCAGCCCCTTGTGGTTAATGACGACGCGCATACCAAGATTAGCGGTCAGATCACCTTCAAGTGCCCGCGTGTCCGCATCCTTCTCTGGCGCGCTACGGCGTGGGGCGGTCTTGGTCGCGCCCTGCGCGCGCCGGGCGAGGTCTTCGGTCTGGCGCACAGAAAGCCCGCGCGACATGACCTCGCGCGCCAGCGCGATCGGATCTGCGCAAGGCACCAGGGCGCGGGCATGGCCGGCGGTCAGCTTGCCCTCCCTGAGCCATGTCCTGACCTCTTCGGGAAGCTGAAGCAGCCGCAGGAGGTTTGCGATGTGGCTGCGGCTCTTCGACAGTGCGTCTGCCAGCTTTTCCTGTGTATGGCCAAACCGGTCCATCAACTGGCGATAGGCCATCGCCTCTTCAACCGGATTGAGGTCGGCGCGTTGAATGTTCTCGATGATCGCGATTTCGAGAACCTCGGTATCGTTTAGATCCCGGATCAACACCGGCACCTCGTGCAGCTGAGCGGCCTGCGCGGCCCGCCACCGCCTCTCCCCCGCGACAATCTCGTAAGTGTCTGGTTTTTCAGCAGCCTTGCGCACAATAAGGGGCTGGATGATGCCCTTTTCGCGGATCGACTGCGTCAATTCAGAGAGTGCTTCGGGCAGGAAATCCCGCCGTGGCTGATTTGGATTGGGCACAACGCGCTCGATCGGCAGATACGCTTCCGCACGTCGGGGCCGGTCCGTCTGGGTGCCCTGCTCGGCGGTCAGGTTCACATCCGCCATCAAGGCAGAGAGTCCGCGGCCAAGCCCACGGCGTTCGCTTTTCCTGTCGGTCATGATGTTCCCCTCATGCTGCACGGGCGTGCCGGGCCAGGAGCTCCTGCGCGAGCGCGCGATAAGCCAGGCTTCCCTTCGATGTACTGTCGTAGATCAGAACCGGCACCGAATAGGATGGCGCCTCGCTGATGCGGACGTTGCGCGGCACGATGGTCCTGAACACAAGCTCGCCAAGGTTGGCGCGGGCGTCTGCCTCTACCTGTTGTGCCAGATTGTTCCGGCCATCATACATCGTGAGGACAATCCCTTCGATCCGCAGATCCTTGTTCGCGGTCTGGCGAACCTGGCGGACCGTCAGCATTAGCTGCGACAACCCTTCGAGTGCGAAGAATTCCGCCTGCAGCGGAATCAGGACCGAATGCGCCGCGATCATCGCGTTTACCGTCAGAAGGCTGAGCGACGGCGGACAGTCGATCAGCACATAGTCGAAACCGTAGACATCGATCGCCGGCTGCCGAAGCGCGTCGTACAGCAGGAAGCTGCGCTTTTCGTTTGCCACAAGTTCTATGTCGGCCGAGGACAGGTCGGTCGTCGCGGGGCAGATCCAGATCCCCGGCACGTCGCTTTTCCGGATCACGTCAGAAAGGGCAGCGTCCTCGATCAAGAGGTCATAGGTGGTCAGGCCCCGCTTCGTCGGCTCGACCCCAAGGCCCGTCGACGCGTTTCCCTGTGGGTCGAGATCGACCAGCAGGACCTTGAGCCCGTTTTCGGCAAGTGCCGCCGCGAGATTGATGGCGGTTGTCGTCTTGCCGACGCCACCCTTCTGGTTCGCGATCGCAATAATCCTTGGGCCGGGAGGTCGGGTTGGATCAGACACGAACGATTTCTCCGACTTTCAAGATGACGCCATCGGTGTCCGTCAGGCTTGGATGGTTCTCATATGTAAAGCGCCAGTTTTCAAGCGCCTGGCTGATCTCCTCGTTGCATCTGGCGCCCTTTGGGAAGATCGCTACGCCGCCGGGCGCAAGATGGCGTTCGGCGAATGAAAGTAATGCGCCGAGCGGCGCAAGTGCGCGCGCAGAGATGATGTCGGCCGAAAGTGGATCGATCGCCTCAATGCGGGCGTTCACGACGTCTGCGTTCAGAGAAAGCGTGCGCGCCGCCTCCGACAGGAACGCACACTTTCGCTGATCCGCCTCGACAAGACTGAAGCGAAGGCCGGGTTGTTCCTCCAGCGCGATAATCGCCGCGACGAGCCCCGGGAAACCCCCGCCTGAACCCAGATCGGCCCATGTCGCAGCATCCGCCGGGCGCAGATCGAAAACCTGAGCCGAATCCAGGAAGTGTCGCGTCCAAACGTGGTTCAGCGTTGGGGTCGAAACAAGATTGATGGCCGGGTTCCACTTGCGAAGCAACGCCTCGTAGTGCTCAAGCCGCCGCAATGTTTCATGTGAAACATCGCGGTGGCGAAGAAAGGAGCTTCTAGTCATCCGGCCGACCTGCGTCGGTCGCCTTTTCTCAGCCGCGCAAGAATCAACGTCAGCGCCGCTGGCGTCATGCCATCGACACGACCAGCTTGAGCAAGGGTCTTCGGCCTGCGTTGTGTCAGCTTGGTCTTGAGTTCCGTCGACAGGCCCGAGATGGACAGGTAATCGAAATCGCCAGGTATCTCGTGTTCTTCATCCCGCCGAACCTGGTCGATATCTGCGGCCTGCCGGTCAAGATACTGCGCATAGAGCGCGTCGCATTCTATCTGTCGCTGGATCGGTCCCGGTATTGCTCCAAGCTCGGGCTGAATTCGTACAAGATCGGCAAAACAGATGTCGGGAAACGACAGAAGCGTGAATCCGTTGCGCCGGACGCCGTCCTGACTCACACGCAGGCCCTGCTCCGAGGCTTGCTTTGGCGTCAAGACCAACGCCTCCAGCATGCGCCGCCCAGATGCAATCGCGTCCATTTTTTCCCCGAACGCGCGTCTTCGCTGCTCGCCGACGCATCCTGCCGCAATTCCAAGCGGCGTCATGCGCTGATCTGCATTGTCTGCGCGCAGCGACAGCCGGAACTCCGCGCGCGATGTGAACATCCGGTAAGGCTCGCTCACGCCTCGGGTCACGAGATCATCGACCATCACGCCGATATAGCCATCGGCACGACCGAAGATCGACCGCCCTCCACCCTGCACGGACAGGGCCGCGTTGAGCCCCGCGACCAACCCCTGGGCCGCGGCCTCCTCATATCCTGTGGTTCCATTGATCTGGCCAGCAAGATATAGACCCGGAAGAACCTTCAGTTCGAGCGTCTCGCCAAGTGCACGGGGATCGATGTAGTCATACTCGATCGCATACCCCGGCTGAAGGATCGTTGCCCTTTCAAGGCCGGCAATTGTACGAACGTAGGCCTCCTGAACATCCTGCGGCAGCGAGGTCGAGATTCCGTTCGGATAGACGGTATGATCATCCAGGCCCTCCGGCTCCAGAAAGACCTGATGCGATGTCTTGTCCGAAAAACGCACGACCTTGTCTTCGACGGACGGACAGTATCGCGGGCCCACGCCCTCGATGTGGCCGCCGTACATCGCGGACCGCGCCAGATTGTCGCGAATGATCTGATGGGTTGCCTCGTTCGTGTGGGTGATGCCGCAGGCGATCTGGCGCGCCTCGGGCGTCCGATTCAGGAACGAAAAAACAACCGGATCATCGTCGCCGGGCTGCATTTCCAGTCTGGCCCAGTCGATCGTCCGCCCGTCCAGGCGCGGCGGCGTCCCGGTCTTCAGCCGCCCCATGGGCAGACCCATGGACTCCAGCCGCTCGGCCAGGCGCACCGATGGCTTGTCGCCCATTCGGCCGCCCGGACGCCGGACATCGCCAATATGAATCGTACCACGAAGAAACGTGCCCGTCGTCAGAACGACTGCGCGCGCAGCAATCGTTGACCCATCCGCAAGCACCAAACCGGTCACGGCCCCCCCGGCCTCGGTCAGGTCGGCCACCTCTCCCTCGATGATGGTCAAGCCGGGTCGGGCTGCCAGAAGCGCCTGAACGGCCTCGCGATAGAGCTTGCGGTCAGCTTGCGCCCGTGGTCCTTGCACCGCCGGCCCCTTGCGCCGGTTCAGCAGGCGAAACTGGATGCCGGCGCGATCCGCGGCCAGGCCCATGATCCCGTCCATCGCGTCGACCTCACGCACAAGATGCCCCTTCCCCAGCCCGCCAATCGCCGGGTTGCAGGACATGACGCCGATCGAATCCCTGCGAAGCGTGACAAGCGCGGTCCGCGCGCCCATCCGGGCGGATGCATGCGCCGCCTCCGCTCCGGCATGCCCGCCGCCAACCACGATGACATCAAAATGTTTCACGTGAAACGCTCCTCACTTGCCGATGCAGAAGCTGGAAAAGATCTCGTCCAGCAAGTCTTCGACATCGACACGGCCAACAAGGGAATCAAGCGCCCGAATGGCCGCGCGCAACTCTTCGGCCGCAAGCTCTGCCCTCTCTGGGCCCTCTCTTACCTCGGAATCAGCTGATTCCAAAGCCCGAAGGGCGCGCCGGATTGCCGTTCGGTGCCGTTCCCGCGTAATCAGTCCCGCGCCCGCAGCGCGGCCCTCGACCCTTTGCCCGATCTCGGCGACAAGTCTGTCGAGGCCAAGTCCGGTCTTTCCGGACACCGCGAGGCCCTGCACACCCTGCCGCAGATCGGCTTTTGCCCTCACCACGATGTCGCCTTGCCGTGGCTCAAGCATCGGCACGCCGCCGCCGTCGTCCAGAAAGACCCGCAAATCGGCTTCGGCGGCCCGTTTCAGCGCACGGTCGATCCCGATCCCCTCGACTTCGTCCTCCGTTTCCCGAAGGCCGGCCGTGTCAAGAAGCGTCACGGCATAGCCGCCGAGATCCATTCGCACCTCGATGATATCGCGCGTTGTGCCCGCGTGTTCCGAGGTAATCGCGGCGTCCCGCCCGGCAAGCGCGTTCAGAAGCGTCGACTTCCCGGCATTGGGGCGGCCCATGATGGCAACCTCGAACCCTTCCCGCACCACCTCCGCAGCGGCGAACCCCCGCAGCTCCGCCGAAAGTCCGGCCTTTACCGCATGCAATAGCCCGGTCACCTCTGGCGTGACATCAACCGGGACATCTTCGTCCGCGAAGTCGATCGTCGCCTCGATCAGAGCGGCCGCCCGGATCAGATCGCGTCGCCAACCCTCTGCCTGTTGTCCCAGACGGCCCGAAAGCACACGAAGCGCCTGCTGCCGTTGCGCCTCCGTTTCAGCTTCGATCAAGTCCGCCAGACCTTCAACCTGCGCCAGATCGACACGGCCATTCTCAAGTGCCCGTCGCGTGAACTCTCCGGCCTCTGCAAGGCGCAGACCGGGCTGTTCGCCAAGCGCACGCAGCACCGCCGCAACGGTTGCGGTTGCGCCATGCACATGCAGCTCAAGAATGTCTTCCCCGGTAAAGCTCGCGGGCGCCGCGAAGCAAACCACAAGCCCCTCGTCAAGCGTGTCGCCCTGCCAGGCCAGACGCCGCATCCCCGCACGTCGCATCTCGGGCAGATCGCCGGCAATCGCCTGACCCGCAGAAAAAGCCGCCGGACCCGATACACGGATCACGGCAACGCCGGCTTTCCCCCGCGCCGAAGCGAGTGCGTAGATCGTGTCCATTCTTCTTAGCCTATTGTTTTAAAACAACAAATCAGGCGTTCATGGAATCGAAGAACTCGCCGTTTGTCTTCGTTTGCTTCAGTTTGGAGATCAGGAACTCGATCGCGTCGGTCGTTCCCATCGGGTTCAGGATCCGGCGCAGCACATAGGTCTTCTGCAGATCCTTCTGATCCACCAGAAGATCTTCCTTCCGCGTTCCGGACTTCAAAATATCCATCGCCGGGAAGACGCGCTTGTCCGCAACCTTGCGGTCCAGGACGATCTCGCTGTTGCCGGTTCCCTTGAACTCTTCAAAGATCACCTCGTCCATCCGGCTTCCGGTGTCGATCAGCGCCGTCGCGATGATGGTCAGCGATCCACCTTCCTCGATGTTCCGCGCCGCGCCGAAGAAACGTTTGGGGCGCTGCAGGGCGTTGGCATCCACGCCGCCTGTCAGAACCTTGCCCGATGACGGAACCACCGTGTTGTAGGCCCGTCCCAGGCGCGTGATCGAATCGAGCAGAATGACGACGTCGCGCTTGTGTTCGACCAGGCGCTTGGCCTTCTCGATGACCATTTCCGCGACCGCGACGTGCCGTGTCGCCGGCTCGTCGAAGGTCGAGGATATGACCTCCCCCTTCACGCTGCGCTGCATGTCGGTGACTTCCTCCGGCCGTTCGTCGATCAGCAGGACGATCAGGTAGCATTCCGGGTGGTTCTTCTCGATCGAATGGGCGATGTTCTGCAAGAGAACCGTCTTACCCGTCCGCGGCGGCGCCACGATCAGCGATCGCTGCCCCTTCCCGATCGGGGCCACAAGGTCGATGATCCGCGCGGACCGGTCCCTGATGGTCGGATCCTCGATCTCCATCTTCAGCCGTTCGTCGGGATAAAGCGGCGTCAGGTTGTCGAAGGCGACCTTGTGGCGCGCCTTCTCCGGCTCGGCAAAGTTGATGCTCGTCACCTTGGTCAGGGCAAAGTAGCGTTCGTTCTCCCCCGGTGCGCGGATCACGCCATCCACCGTATCGCCGGTCCTGAGCGAATACTGGCGGATCATGTCGGGGCTGACATAGATGTCATCGGGGCCCGGCAGATAGTTGGCCTCGGGCGACCGCAGAAAGCCGAACCCGTCTTGCAGGACTTCCAGAACACCGTCGCCACCGACCTCGTACCCTTCATCGGCATACTCGCGCAGGATCGAGAACATCATCTCACCCTTGCGCATTGTGGATGCGTTCTCGATCTCCAGCTCTTCCGCCATCGCAAGCAGATCGGCCGGGCTTTTCGCTTTCAGGTCGGCAAGGTTCAGACGTTCCTGGTCCATGGAAATCTCGCAGCAGGGCGCCCTGTGGGCACCGTTTCTTTCATATTCGGGAAATGCCCCATGCCGGATGGCCGGGCCTTGAGCGCTGATATACGCCGGAACGGGCCGGAGTCAACAAAAGCTCAGAATTTCAGGACCACCGAGAAAACGATCAGCACCAGAAGAACCGTCGGAACCTCGTTCATCATCCGGTAGGTCCGGCCAGTCCGTGTGTTGGTTCCGGCGACAAAATCCTTGCGCCGATAACCAAGCCAGTGGTGAAACCAGGTCATCGCAAGAACGGCCCCCGCCTTTGTCCAGGGCCAGACCTCACCCCAGGACACGATCCCCGGGGTGAAGACAAGTGCCAGGCCGAAGATCCAGGTCGCGATCATTGCAGGGTTCATGATCAGACGAAGCAGCTTGCGTTCCATCGTCTGAAAAAGAACGTCCGTGTCCGAACCGCTGGTGACCTGTTCGGCGTGATAGACGAAGAGCCGCGGCAGATAGAAGATCCCCGCCATCCAGGTCACGACCGAGATGATGTGCAGCGCCTTGGTCCATGGATAGACGTTTGCCAGAAAGTCGCCGATCACCATTATACCCCCGAATTCGGTGCTTCTTCCTACTCAATAATAAATAGAAAAGAAAAGAATGATGATGTTGTTGGGGCTGTGGATACCGGGGAAAAGACAGTTTGACCGTGGATTGTCCACCGCCGAGCGAGACTGTGGATAGTGTGTTCATAACTCTCAGAACGGCGCAGAGACCTGAAAATATCATTTATTATCAAATATTTGATAGAATGCTTGACCCGGATATCCTGTGGACAGTCAGGGAAAACCGACCCTGAAAGGGATCTGTCCACTGCTGTGGCAAAATGCCGTGCACATGTTGGCGGGATGGTGGTCGCGCCTTGACAAGTCGGCCGTAGGTCGGACTCTTCGTCCTTGCGCCGGATTTCCCGCCGTTGGCCCCCAGCGCTCCGGAAAGATGATCCAAGGACATATCCACAGATGCCCGCCGACCTTGTCCTTGCTTCCGGTTCCGCCATCCGTGCCACCCTGCTGCGCAACGCCGGCCTTTCGGTCGAAACGGACCCCGCGCGGGTTGATGAGGAAACAATTCGCGCCGCGCTTCAGGCCGAAGGCGCAAGCCCGCGCGACATCGCCGATGCCCTGGCCGAGGCGAAGGCGGCCAAGGTCTCTGCCCGCAGGCCCGGCGCGCTAGTCCTCGGTGCGGATCAGGTGCTGGAACTTGACGGGGTGATCCTGACCAAACCGCAAGACCAGGCCGATGCGCGCGCCCAGATCGCCGCACTCCGGGGAAAGACCCATCGTCTTCTTTCTGCTGCGGTCGTGTGCAGGGACGGGGAACCGCTTTGGCGCCATGTCGGCCAGGTGCGCCTGACCATGCGGGGTGTGTCCGACGCCTATCTCGACGACTATGTCGCCCGAAACTGGGAAAGCATTCGCGAAAGCGTCGGCGCCTACAAGCTGGAAGAGGAAGGTGTGCGCCTGATGGCACGGGTCGAGGGTGATTTCTTCCATGTGCTTGGCCTGCCGCTCATCGAACTCTTGACCTGGCTTTCGGTTCGGGGCGACATCGCGTCATGACCGACCATCCTCGAATACCGCTCGCTGGCGTCATCGGATCCCCGATCGCGCATTCCAAATCCCCGCTGCTTCATGGGCACTGGCTGAAAACCTACGGTATCGCTGGCTACTACATCCCCATGGATGTCGCCCAGGCTGACCTGAAAGAGGTGCTGCACGCCCTTCCACGGGCGGGTTTCGTCGGGCTGAACGTGACCATCCCGCACAAGGAAACCGTCCTTGCCCTTGCCGATATCGTGACCGATCGCGCAGCCCTGATCGGTGCGGCGAATACGTTGATCTTCCGCGCGGATGGCAAGATCCATGCCGACAACACCGACGGCCACGGTTTCATCGCGAACCTGAGGCAGAACGCGCCGAAATGGCGACCGGCCGCCGGTCCCGCGGCGGTAATCGGTGCCGGTGGTGCGGCGCGCGCTGTTGTCACAGCGCTTCTCGACGCCGGTGCGCCCGAGGTGCGCATCACCAACAGAACCCGGGCGCGCGCCGATGTCCTGCGGTCGGAATTCGGGGCGCGGGTCGTGGTTTACGACTGGGTTCAGGCGGGCAACATGCTGGAAGACGCGGTGACCGTGGTGAACACGTCTTCTCTGGGCATGGTCGGCAAGCCCGACCTGCGCCTGCCTCTGGACGCCCTATCGCCGGACGCCGTCGTGAACGACCTTGTCTACACGCCGCTGCGCACCGCCTTTCTGGATGCCGCGGCAGATATCGGCTGCGTGACGGTCGACGGCCTCGGCATGCTTCTGCATCAGGCCGCGCCGGGTTTCGAGCGCTGGTTCGGCAAGCGGCCCGAAGTCGATCAGAAGACCCGCGACGCGGTCCTGAAGGGATGAACCGCCCCTTTCTTCTGGGGTTGACCGGCTCCATCGGCATGGGCAAATCGACGACCGCCGCGATGTTCCGCGACGAGGGAATTCCCGTCTGGGACGCCGACGCCGCCGTCCACCGGGCCTATGCCCCTGGCGGCGCGGCGGTTTCCGCGATCGCAGCCCTTCATCCGCAGGCGATTGTCGACGGCGCGGTCGATCGCGGCGCCTTGAAGGACTGGATCGCCACCGACCCCGCCGCCCTTCGTCAGATCGAGGCGGCGGTGCACCCGATCGTCGCCGCGGACCGCGCCGGTTTCATCGCGCGGGCCGCAAGGGAAGGTGCCCGGCTTGTCGTTCTCGACATCCCGCTTCTTTTCGAAACCGGCGCCGACCGCGATCTGGATGCGACCGTGGTCGTGTCCGTCCCGGCCGAGGTCCAGCGCGAAAGGGTGCTCGCGCGGCCCGGGATGACGGCCGAACAGCTTTCGCTGATCCTCGCGCGGCAGATGCCCGACGCGGACAAGCGCGCCCGGGCGACCTATCTGATCGGGACGGAAACCCTTGAAGCCGCCCGTTCTGCCGTGCGAAACCTGATCGCAAGCATCGGGGCAAGGCATGCGTGAGATCGTTCTGGATACCGAAACCACCGGGTTCGAACCCGCCGAGGGGCACCGCATCGTCGAAATCGGCGCGATCGAGCTTTTCAATCACGTCCCGACCGGCCGCACCTACCACCAGTACATCAACCCGGACCGCGCCATGCCCGCCGAGGCGTTCGAGGTGCACGGGCTTGGCGACGACTTTCTGCGCGACAAGCCCCGGTTCACCCAGATCGCAACGGCGTTTCTGGAGTTCATCGGAACGGATTCCCGGCTGGTGATCCACAACGCCGCTTTCGACATGAAGTTTCTGAACGCGGAACTGAACTGGGCGGGCCAGCTCCAGATCGCCAACGACCGTGCGCTGGATACTGTGGCGATGGCGCGGCGCAAGTTTCCGGGCTCCCCGGCATCGCTGGACGCGCTGTGCCGCCGCTTCGGCATCGACAACTCCGCGCGCGAAAAACACGGCGCGCTGCTTGACAGCGAACTTCTGGCCGAAGTCTACCTTGAACTGATCGGTGGCCGCCAGCCGGACTTCGCGCTGTCCGTCAGCGCCGAAGCCGCGTCGGGACCGCAGGATGCCGGCGACTGGCGCCCGCGCCCGCGCCCGGTGCCGCTTCCGCAGCGCCTGACCGAGGCGGAGGCCGCCGCGCATGACGCATTCGTGACGGGGCTTGGCGATGGCGCGGTCTGGAAACGGTTCGGCTAGGGCGCGGCAGCCCGGCGCGCGTGCCTTCCTGCGCGCCGTCTGGGTGGCCACGGGCGACAGGAACCTGTCGCTGATCGCCGCGGGCGTCGCCTTCTACAGCATGCTTGCGATCTTTCCGGGAATGGTCGCTCTCATCGCGTTCTGGAGCCTGTTCGCGGACCCCCTTGTCATCGACCTCTACCTCGTATCGGTCCGTGACCTGATCCCGGCGGCGGCCTATGACGTGATCGAGGCGCAATTGATGACGCTGCTGTCGGCGGATGGCGGGACGACAGGCTGGACGACGGCCTTTTCGCTGGTCATCGCGCTTTATTCTGTCCACTCAGGTGTCGATGCCCTGGTGGCGGGGCTGCATGCTGCGCATGATCGCAAGCGCCACGCGATCCTCTGGCGTCTTGCCGGGACCGCCGTTCTGACGGCGGGGTTGTTCGCGCTTCTGTTTGCGGCGCTCGCCACGGTCGTCGTCGTTCCGGTCGCGCTCAACTTCGTCGCCTTCGGCCCGTTCGAGGGGGCGATCCTGACGGTGCTGCCCTGGGCGGTCCTCATGCTTGTCGTCTTGTCCGCGCTCTTGATCTTCTATCGGGTCGGGCTGCACCGGCCCGGCGAGATGTCATCCTATGTCCTGCCGGGCGCGCTTCTTGCGGCGCTGACCTGGGCCGCAGGTTCGGTCGGGTTTTCCGCCTATCTGACCTATTTCGCGAACTACAATCGCGTCTACGGTTCGCTTGGTGCGGTGATCGCGCTTCTGGTCTGGCTATACATGTCGGCTTACATCGTCCTTTTTGGCGCCGTGGTGAACGCGGAGCTGACAAGGACGCGCCAGCGTCAGTAATCCTTTTCGTAAAAGATCCCGAGGCCGGTCGAACCTCGCGAATCCACCGATCCTTTGGCCTTCAGTCCCTTGCGGATATCAAGGTTCAGGTTGATCTCGGTCTTGCCCTGGCTGTCGACCGTGACATCCGTATAGACCTTTTCCGAAAGGTATTTTCCCGCCCTGACAGAAGTGCCCCCGGTCTCGTCCGTCGAAACGTCCAGATCGTCCACGCCCAGCGCGTTGCGCAGTCGCCCGACGATCCCCTCGCCGCCCTTGCCCGCCAACGTCGCCACGGCCGAGGCCAGCTGCGCGGCCTGAAAGACCGACAGGGTCTGCACCCCCCGGCCGAACAATAGCTGCGACAGGACTTCTTCCTCGGGCAGTTCGGGCGACGATGAAAAACGGATCTCAGGCGCGCTGGCCGGGCCCTCGATCGTCACCAGGGTGGTGACGCCGTCCCCCTGATGGCTCGCAACGAACTTCAGATAGGGCTCAAGCGCGCCGCGCATCTCGATTATGCCCTCGGTGATGTTCAGCCGTTTGGTCAGTATGTCCAGCCGGCCTCGGATCAACTGGAACTGGCCCGACGGCACGATATTGTCCGTGGTTCCTGTCAGCGTCAGCGCGCCGCCAAGTTCCGCATCCAGGCCGCGCCCGCGCACGAAGATCCGCTGTGGCGCGGAAATCGTCATGTCGATCGTCATCGGGGTCTTCGGCCCCTTCGCTTGGGCCTGCGTTTCGGTCAACCCGGCCCGTGCCCGGCTGGCGCGCACCCGTTCGGGTTCGGCGCGATGGGTGATCTTGGGGATCTGGCGGGTGGACCCAAGACTTGCGGTTCCCACACGGATATCGGTCTGCCCAAGCCTTATCGAACCGGAAACCCGGCCGCCGCGCTGAATCGGGCCGGAAAGGCGGATCGTTCCGCTGGCATCGGTTTCGAAAAGCTGCGGATCGCGGAGCCGCGCGCCCTCAAGCGTCAGCGTCAGGTCGGTGTCGAGCCCCGGTGCAAGCGAAACCGTGCCCTCCCCCGCGAGGGTTCCGCCCTCTCGGAAGGCACCCGAAAACGAAAGTCCGGCAGAAGCGCCGGAAAGGGTCGTCCTTGCGGTCAGATTCTCGATCGAAAGGAAGACTGTCGGATCGCTGACCCGTATCCCCTCCGCCGTGACCGTTCCGGAAACCGACGACAGCTTCGGCGGGCCGGAAAGCCGCAGATCGAAGCCTAGCGGCCCGGACGCGGCGCGCGGCGCGATGAATCCGTTTGCCACCTCGGCGCGCAGCCTGCCGCTTGCCTGAATGTCGGCGCGGGAAAGATCCGCCGCGAGATCGCCCGAAAACGCCGCCTCGATACCGCCCGGGCCGGTGCCGGTCAGGTCCAGCCGATAGCCCGCCCCCTGCCGGAGCGTGCCGGTAACCTGCACCGGGCCGGGAAGCTCGGGCGCGAGGATCGCCGCGTTGGCAAGTCTCGCGTCTATCGACAGTTCAAGCGGATCGCCCGCCGCGGCGCTGATCCGTGCCGACAACCGGGAGCCGGCAAAGGCGAGGTGATCGACAAGGATGGTCCCGTCCTGCTGAGTGACCGCGAAATCGACATCGGATTGCCCCGCGAAGACCTGGTTCAGCGTCGGGTTGCCGAGGCGGGGGTCGTTTGCCGTCGCCGTCCCCTCGATCCGGCGCAGGCCGGAATCCTCTGTCAGGCGCAGCTGTGCCTTGACCGATCCGCCAAGGGTTTCGCGCAGCCGGCCAAGGTCATCCAGCGCAACCTCGGCCGAAAGATCGTTCGCGCCCTGCGCGACATGGCCCGCAGCGGTGGCGGAAAAGCCCCCCGTCACCAGTGACGCGGCGCGCAGGTCGAAGTTTTCCACCCGCCCAGCCGCCTCTGCCCGGAACGTCGTCGTTTCGGACAGCAAACGATCAAGATCCGCGATGCCGACCCGCAGCCTGGTGCCCGTGCCGCCAAGGGTGACGTCGAAAACGCCGCTGGTCAGGTCCGCGGTCCCCGAAAGCGACAGGTCCGCGGCACCGCTCAGGCCAAGCCCGCTGATCCTGGCCGCACGCGACAGATCGGCGGCTCTGACCGTCACATCGGCATCAAGGCCGGTTCCGGCCACGGCCGCCCGGCCGGCCAGGCGATAGTCCGTCCCGGAAAGCACCATCACCGGAAAACGCAGCGCCCCGCCGCGTTGCCAGGAAAAGACGACGCGCCCGTCTATCCGGTCGCCGACAGCCTCGGAAAGGCCCGCGTCGCCAGCCTGCAGGCCATCGATCGCAAGCGTCACCGTTCCCCCGGCCCGGTCGGGCGCGATCCGCCCCGACCCGTCCAGGATGACCTCGCCCAGGGAAAGATCGGCGCGCTGAAATCCAGCGAGCGTTCCGTCAAGCGACCAGCCTTCGCCCTTCGCGGCATCGAATGTCAGGTGCAGATCGGCGCCGGTCACGGTCGTCTCCGCGCCGGGCACCGGCAAGAGGACCGGCGCCCCGCCTGTGTCACCCAGCGCGATGTCGGCCCGCAGCCGCCGCGGCAACCCGTCGGCGCCCACGGCGGCTTGCCCGGAAAGGGACAGGGCTCTGGATCGAAGGTCCAGCGCCGAAAGCTCAAGACGCCCGTCGGCAAACCTGCGCCCATCGGCGACAAGGCGGGACTGGTCGCCGAAGAAGTCGTGGTAGGCGGGTTCGAACAGCGGGCGGATGTCGCCCGAAAGGTCCAGATGAACCCGCTGACCCGCGGCCAGATCGCTGCCCGCCGCCCCAAATCCGACCTTCCCCGTCAGTCGCGGCGCGCCGTCCGTCGAAAGCGCGATGTCGGCGGCGAAATCATCGACCGGACCCGTCCCGTTCAGGGCAAGCTGGATCGCGGGCTCTCCGGGAAGACCGGCAAGGCGCGCGACGATCCCGCCCTTGCCTTCTGCCGCCAGAAGGTCGATGGCCGCCCGCCGGGTCGCGTTGGCATAGCTGGCCATCAGCGTGAAATCGCCCGACGGCCCCTGACCCGTTCGCCGCGCGCTGAACTTTGCTTCGCCCTGCCCGTCCGCAAGCTCCGCCGCGCCCTCTGCCCTGAATTCGACAGGTTCGCCCAGGATGCCGGCGCCCAGCGCGACGCGATCGGCGCGCAGCACGCTGATGCGCAACGAAACCGGCAGTTCTGGCAGTGCGAAAGATCCCCCGCTGCCCGCCGCGTCATCTGTGGCCCCAGCGGTCGCGGGCTTGCGCTCCACCACGATTTCTTCGGCCGACATCTCGTCGATCTCGACCCGGCCCGACAGAAGGGCCGTGCGGTTCCACGAAATCGCGCCTTTGCGGATCGTCAGCCAGACGCCCGTGTCATCGGCGATGCTGAGTTGCGTGAAGGTTGCCCGTGACGACAAAGCGCCCGCAAATCCGTCGATCCGGACCGAACGGCCTGCCCCCGACAGATTGTCTTCAAGAAAACCGGTCAGAAACCCGCGGTCTGCCTCGCTTGTCGCGCTGTCCTGCGCGATGACGGGCAGCGGGGACAGCGCCAGAAGGACTGACAGAACCAGCGCCCGCATCAGAAGGCCTGCCCGATGCCGATATAAAGCTGGATCCCTTCGCCGGTGTCGCCGGAAACCGGCGCGGCGACATCCAGCCGAAGCGGGCCAAGACCGGTATTGTAGCGAAGACCAAGGCCCGCGCCGGAATGCCAGGCCCCGCCCGAAAAACCCTCGGCGCCGACAAACCCGGCGTCATAGAAGCCGACGACGGATATCGAATCGGTGATCTGCGCACGAACCTCGCCCGACAGCGCGGCAAAGCTTTGCCCACCGGTGTCATAGGTGTCCGGACCCAGCATTTGCACAACGCCCAGCGATTGATAGGGCTGGCCACGCACCGTTCCGCCGCCGCCGGAATAGAAAAGATAGTCGGGCGGCGTCTCTGCCAGCGACGGGCCCAGAACGGCACCAAGCTGCATCCGGCCGGCCAGGACGAAACGGTCACCGCCAAATCCTCGATAGGTCCGGAAGTCGCCCTTGATCTGCGCCCCCGATCCCGTCGTTCCGAACCCCAGAAATGGCGTGACAGCCGCGTTCAGGTAAAATCCCGAAGTGGCGTTCAGCCGGTCATCGCGCCGGTCCCATTCGACACTTGTCGGCAGCGCAAGCTGATCGTAGGTCGCGCTGCTGCCCAGAAAATCCGCCCGCGCATGGGTGTACTCGAAGCCGACTTCGCCCTTCAGATCCTCGCTGAACGCATGCGAAAGACCCGCGCCCAGGGTGATTGCGTCGATCCGCAGATCGCCAAGCGAATAACGGATGGCCTCCGTGGACAGGAACAGGGACGTGTCGGGGGTGAAGGTCGCGGGCCGGTCGAGACGCGCGGCCAGCCGGTATCCCGCCGCCGCGACATCGCCCGCGATGTTCGCGATCTCACCGTCGATCCGCAGGCGCTCGGCGCCGCCCAGAAGGTTGCGATGCATCCAGTAGGCCGACAGCGCCAGACCTTCGGAACTGGAAACCTCCGCCCCGAAGCCCAGCCTGCGCGGCGCCTCTTCTGCCACTGAAATCTCGATGTCCAGCGTCCCGTCCGCGTTCGGAACCTCGGATTCTGTCACCGCGACAGACTGGAACACGCCGGTCCGACGCAGGCGGGTCGTGACCTTGTCCAGCACTGCCGGGTCGAAGGTGGTGCCGGCGGGAAAACCGGCGATCTCGTATAGCCGGTCTTCGCGCGTGCGTTGCTGGCCATCGATGGTCAACCGGCCGAAGCGCAGCTTCGGACCAGGTTCAAGCAGGATGACCGAATCGAGGGTTCGGGTCGCGTGATCCGCAAGGATTTCCTGATCGGCGACCTGCGCCTTGGCGTGACCGATCGCGCGCCAGCCATCCACACCCGCTTCCGCGGCGTCGGCGATCGCCGACGAATAGGCGGGCTTCGTGTCGGCATAGGCCGGGGGTAGTTTTGTGCCCTTCGCATAGGGACGCATCCGCGCGGCGCCGAAATGGAACCTTGGGCCGGGATCGATGCGAATGACGGCGCCCGCGATCTGCCCGGGCGCATCAAGCGGGGCGATCCCCGCCGCCTCCCTCCCGTCGAGAAGGATGTGGATTTCGCCGCCGTAATAGCCGTTTACATAAAGCGCTCCGGTCAGCCGCGCGTAGTCTTCGCGCGCCGCCGCCAGGATCTCGGACGGGTCGCCCCGGCCATCCTCGCGCAGCTGCCTCAGAAGCGAGGCCGCCATCAGGTCTTCGCGCAGGGATTTTTCGGCGTCGCCGGTCAGAAACTCAAGCTGCTCCAGCGCGCCCGCGGGCCATGCACCTGCGATCAAGAGCAGCGCCGAAAGCGCCGCCCCCGAAAAAGGACGCAAGATGGTTCGACGGCCGCGCAAAGATCCCCCCAGGACATTACCGCGTCTGTGGCCCCATCTTGCAAGTTTCGGCCCGGAATACCAGCACGGGCAGCGCCATTTCGCCGGTGGTCAGTCCTGCGACATCGCCGAGGACCATTCGGTCAGAAATGCTTGCCGTTTCAGCCGGTCGAGGTAGACAAGAAGCCCCGCATCCAGCCGGATTGGCCGGAGATGAGGGCTTGCCGACAAGGCGGCCTCGTCGATGGGCGGCAGGCCCGCACGATCGCGGATCAGCGCCTGCCCCCGCGCGCTCAAAAGGAAGTCCAGGAACGCGCCGCCGCCTACGGGATTGGCGGCATCCGTCGGCACGAAGCCGGTGCGCAGAAGCGTCAGCGTGAAATCCGCGAATTCCACCACAACGCCGTCCGCGTCGGCTTCAAGCCGCGGCCCGGCGTAGCTGCCCAGAACGTTGTAGGCCAGCGCGAGCCTGCCGGTCTTGAGATCCGAGATCATGTCGATGGACGATGCGTAAAGGCGTGGCGACAGACCGCCGGCAACCTCGGCCAGCCGCCAGAAACTGTCCGATTGCCGCGCCTCCTGCGTCGCGAAAAGATAACCCGCGCCAGACGCGCGCGGGTCGTATGTGCCGATCCGGCCGCGAAAGACATCCGGGTGATCGCGCAGCAGTTCGGTCAGATCGCGCCGGGTCTGCGGGATTGGCAGGCCCTGGAATCCGCGCCGCGATGCGATCAGGACGACGCTTTCCTGCGCAAAGGCAAAGATCCGGTCCTGCCATTTCGCCCAGTCGGGCAGGCGCGCCGTCGCAGCACTGTCCCATCTTGCGGCATAGCCGTCGTTTGCCAGTTTCATCTGCAGGTCCATCGCCGACGAAATGACCAGGTCGAACCGCGCCCGGTCCTCGGCGATGGCCGCATAGACCTCCTGGCTCGAGGCGACGACATAGCGCAGCTCGGCATCGGGATTGGCTTCCTGAAAGGCTTCTATCGCCGGGCGCAGAACGTCCGCGTCCGTGGTGGAAAGGACGGTGACCGTCTGTGCCCTGGTGCCCGCGGCGGGAAAAAGAGCCTCCTCCTCGGTCACGAAGGCGGCGGCGGGACGAAGAATCGCAAGTGACAGGATCACCGCAAGGGCAGGACCAGTTCGGCGCATGTGCCGCCCCCTTTCCGTTCGGTCAGCAGAAACGATCCGCCGTGAATCTCGGCGACTTCCTCGACGATGGTCAGGCCCAGGCCCGAACCGACCACGTCATCGACATTGGCGCCGCGGACGAAGCGCCGGGCAAGTTCCGGCTGCGAACGCCCGCCCAGGCCCCGCCCGCGATCCCTGACCGCGATCACGGCTTTTCCGTCCCGCGCCGCCAGTGACAGCGCAATTTCGGTTTCGGGCGGCGAATACTTGATCGCATTGTCGATCAGGTTGCGCAGCGCGCTTTCCAGAAGCAGGCGGTCACCCTGCACGGTGACCGGACAATCGGCGCCCGACACCGAAATCGTGAGATCCCGCAGTTCGGCCGTCGGGCCATGTGACCGCGCAAGGCCCTGCAGCAGCTTCGACAGATCCACCGGGCCATCGGCAAGCCTGTCGGACCGGTAGACGACGGTCGCGTGATCCAGAAGCTGGCTTGCGGAACGGCTGCTTTCCTCGACCGCGCGGATCACCGCGCGCATGGTTTCGCGCGTCTCGTCCGCCTCGGACTGGCGCAGCGCGATTTCGGCGCGCGCGCGCACCGTGGCAAGTGGTGTGCGAATGTGATGCGCGGCCTCGGCGATGAAGGTTTCGGTTCGGCTCAGCGCGCCGCGCAGCCGCGCGATGAACCCGTTCAGAGACGTCACCAGCGGCCGCAATTCCTCGGGCGAGGGGTGATCGACGGCGCGCAGGTCGTGCGGACCCCGCCGGCCGACGGCATCGGCAAGCCGGTTGATCGGACCAAGCACGCTGCCCGCCGTGAGCATCGACAAGAGCGCCGCCAGGGCAAAGGCGGCAAGACCGATCGCGGCGGCAAGATTGGCCGTCCGCTGGGCGATCGCCTCTTGCCCCTGGCGGGTCTGGGCGACCGCGACGGTGACAAGGATCGGTTGCCGGTTGACCAGAACCGCCCGGTTTGTGACCGCGATGCGCACCGCAAACTCGCGGTAGAAGTCCGAGAAGAACACCGGCTCGACCGAGGGGGCCGCGTGGCGCGGCAAGGGAAGGTCCGCGTAGCCCGTAAGCGTCTCGCCGTTTGCGTCCACTCGGTAGAAGATCCGGTCATCGCTGATCGAGCCGAGGATCGAGAACGCTTCGTAGGGCAGGTCAAGGCTGACGCCCGTGTCGCCCCCCTGAAGCCGTTCCGCGATGGCCATGGTCGCGGCGCCCAGAACGCCGTCCTGCGTGGCCTCTGCGGCAGAGTTCGCGACCGTCCGGACTGTCAGGTAAAGCAGGATCGCCAGGACCGCCGCAATGCCCAGAAGCTGCAGCACCAGCCTCCGGCGCAGCGACATCGGCGCCTGTTTCATTCCGCCACCAGCCGGTAACCGATCCCGCGGACCGTCTCGATCCTCGCGCCGGAGCCCTCGAGCTTCCGGCGCAGGCGGCCGACGTAAACCTCTATCGCGTTGTCCGTCACCGCCTCGGCATAGGAAAAGAGCCGGTCGCAAAGGTGGGCCTTCGAAAAGATCCGGTCGGGCGCGGAAAGCAGGATCTCGAACAGCCGAAGTTCCCGGTTGCGCAGTTCGCGCGTTTCGGGGCCGATGGTCAGCGTGGCGGTCAGCGGGTTGAAAGTCAGGCCCGCGAAGGCCCGCACGGTCTGCAACGCGCTGCCGCGCCGGCGAAGCACCGCCCGGCAACGCGCCTCAAGCTCGGCGAAATCGAACGGTTTGGTGACATAATCGTCCGCCCCAAGGTCAAGAACATCGACCCGGTCCGACACCGCGGCGCGCGCAGTCATCACGATGATAGGGGTGTCGCGGCCCGCCCGCCTTTCCGATTTCAGGAAGTCGCGGCCATCTCCGTCCGGCAAGGAAATATCAAGCAGGATCAAGTCGTAACCCGCCGCCGCAAGGCAATCCCGCGCCTCGGACAGGGAGGCGGCCGAGTCGACGGCGTGGCCATCAAGGCGCAGCCGGTCCGCGACCGAACAGGAAAGCTCTGGATTGTCCTCGACCAACAGGAAGCGCATCTGACCCACGGATGACAGGTTCGTGTCAGCTTTCCCGCGAATCGTTCCATCCGCAAGGGGAGGGAACCGCGACGGTTGCGGAATCCCGATCCAGCGGAACATGTCTGGGAGGACAGCATGAAATTCACGGCTCTCAAGGCGCTGGGCACCAGCGCCGTTCTTGCCCTTGCGGCGACTTCTTCGGCCTGGGCGACGGAATGCATCGCGCCCGCCAACCCCGGCGGCGGCTGGGACTTCACCTGCCGCCAGGTCGGCAAGCTTCTTTACGATCTCAAGCAGGTGGACGCCCCCGTGCAGGTCACCAACATGGCCGGTGCCGGCGGCGGTCTGGCCTACAGCTACGTCGTGAACGAACGCAACACCGACGCCGACCTGATCGTCGCCGCCTCGTCCGCGACAACGACCCGCCTTGCGCAGAAGGCTTTCGGTGACGCGACCGCCGACCAGGTGCGCTTTGTCGGCGCGATCGGCGCCGATCCCGGCGTGATCGTCGTCGCCAAGGACAGCCCGTTCCAGACGCTCGGCGACATGGTCGAGGCGATCAAGGCCGATCCGGGCTCGGTGGCGTTTGCCGGCGGTTCCGCCGCGGGCGGCTTCGACCACATGAAGCCGCTTCAGGTCATGAAGGCGGCAGGGTTCACCGACATCGGTTCGATCAAGTACATCGGTGTCGATGGCGGCGCTGACGCGATCACCCAGACCGTCGGCGGCTTCACCCAGGCGATGACCGGCGACATGTCGGAAATCGTGGGCTTCATCCAGTCGGGCGAGGTTCGCGCGCTGGCCGTCCTGACCGAAGACCGCGTTCCCGGGTTCGACGACATCCCGACCGCGCGCGAACAGGGCTTCGACGTCGTCGCGGTGAACTGGCGCGGCTTCTATGTTCCCAAGGGGATCTCGGACGACGAATTCAACGTCTGGGCCTCCAGGATCCAGGCCATCGCCGACAGCGCCGAGTGGAAGGAAACCATGACCGCGAACGGGCTTGCGCCCTTCACCAAGGTTGGCGGCGACTTCCAGTCCTGGGTCGATCAGGTCGTGGCCGACACCGAGGCGCTTTCGAAAGAGATCGGTGTGATCCAATGATCAGAACCGACCGCATCTTCGGAGTGGTCGTGATCCTTGTGGCGCTCGCGTATATCGCGAGCGCCTACAACCTGCCGCCCGGAAACATCTTCGACAAGCTCGGCCCCAAGGTCTTTCCGATCATCGTGGGCATCGGCATGGCGCTCAGCGCGGCGGCGATGATCCTGAAGCCGGACGCGGAACCCGATTGGCCTGCCGCGAAAAGCCTTCTGTCGCTTGCCTTCGCGACGGCGGTCATGATCGGCTACGCCTATGCGCTCAGGCCCTCCGGCTTCCTGATCCCGACGGCGATCGTCGCGGCCATCCTGAGCTTCCAGATCGACCCGAAGCCGCAGCGCGCCGCGATCATCGGCGTCGGGCTGTCCGTCGGGCTTTTCGTCATCTTCAAATACGCGCTGGGTCTGGGTCTTGTCGCCCTGCCGCGCGCCCTGATGGGCTGAGGACATCTCATGGAACTCCTGTCCAACCTCGCGCTTGGCTTCGACGTGGCCTTGTCGCCGCTGACGCTGGTCCTTGCGGTCGTCGGCTGTTTCCTTGGCACGATCATCGGCGCCCTGCCGGGGCTCGGGCCGTCGAATGGCGTGGCGATCCTGATCCCGATCACATTTTCGCTTGGCCTTGATGCGACGGCGGCGCTGGTGCTGCTGACGTCGGTCTACTACGGCGCGATGTATGGCGGGCGGATCTCATCGATCCTTCTCAACATTCCCGGCGACGAACCGGCGATGATGACCACGCTCGATGGATATCCCATGGCCAAGGCCGGGCGGGCCGGCGATGCGCTGGTCATCTCTGGCGTGGCGTCGTTTGTCGGCGCGCTTCTTGCGACGATCGCGCTGGCCATGGTCGCGCCCTTCCTTGCGCGGATCGCCTACAAGTTCGGCCCCGCCGAATACTTCGCTCTTTATGCCCTGGCCTTCGCGACGCTCGGCGGCATGGCGTCCAACAACCAGGCCAAGGCGGCGCTGGCCTCCTTCATCGGGCTCGCGATCGCGCTTATCGGGCTCGACAACAACTCGGGCTTCTACCGATTTACCGGCGGCAACCTGCACCTTGCGGACGGGATCGACTTCCTTGTGGCCATCGTCGGTCTTTTCGCGGTGTCCGAGGTGTTCATATTCATCGAGACGCATGGCAAGTCCAGCGCGGCGGGCGTCAAGCTGGGCAAGGTCACCGTTCCCTGGGCCGAGATGTGGTCGACCCGCTGGACGATGATCCGGTCCTCGATCGTGGGCTTTGTGGCCGGTGTCCTGCCGGGCGCCGGGGCGTCGCTCGGTTCCTTCATGACCTACATGATGGAAAAGGGTATCGCGGGCGAAAAGGGTGGTTTCGGAACCGGGGTCGCCAAGGGCGTCGCGGCGCCGGAGGCCGGGAACAACGCGGCGGCGGGTGGCGCACTGGTGCCAATGCTGACGCTCGGGGTTCCGGGGTCCGGTACGACGGCGGTGCTGCTTGCGGTTCTCATGACCCTGAACATCACCCCCGGCCCGACGCTTTTCGCCGACCGGCCCGAGGTCGTCTGGGGGCTGATCGCCTCACTCCTCATCGCGAACTTCGTGCTGCTGGCGATGAACGTGCCGATGGTGAAGGTCTTCGTGAAGATCCTGATGGTGCCGCCGGCGATCCTTCTGCCCGGTGTGACCATGGTGTCCTTCGTCGGCATCTATTCGCTTTCGGGCAGCTACTTCGACCTTGTCCTGATGATCGTCTTCGGCGTCATGGGCTATGCGTTCCGCAAGATGGATATTCCGACGGTGCCGGTGATCCTTGGCATCCTTCTGGGCTACCAGATGGAAAACAACCTGCGCCACGCCATGACGTTGTCGGGGGGCGACTGGACCTATCTGTTCTCTTCGCCCATCGCAGCGGTCCTGTGGGTTGCGGCGGCGGCCGGGTTCATCGCGCCGATGTTCCTGCGCGGCGTGTTGAAACGTCCGCCGGTTCCCGACAGCGCGAACGAAGACTGACATGGTTCGCGTCCTGATCCCGACCGGTGCCCTTGGGCTGGCCTACGACCGTGCGGCACTGGCGCGGGGGGTGGCCAACCGGCCGGACATCATCGCGGTAGACGGGGGGTCCACGGATAGTGGGCCCTCCTACCTCGGGCGCGGCGTTTCCAAGTACTCTCGGTCCACGACAAGGGCGGAATGGCGTGACCTGATGCTGGCGCGGGCCGAGGCGGGGGTGCCGCTTGTGATCGGAACGGCGGGCACCTGCGGCGCCGACAGCGCGGTGGACTGGCTTTACGAAATCACCTGCGAGCTGGCCGCGGAGCTGGGGCAAAAGCTTCGGGTCGCGCGGCTTTATTCCGGCCAGTCGCCCGATGCCGTTGCCGATGCGATGGCCGCCGGGCGGGTGAAGCCATTAAGCGGCGCACCCGGTGCCGACGCCGAAACCCTGCGGTCCTGCGCCAACATCGTCGCGCTGGCGGGTGCCGAACAGATTCGCGTGGCGATCGATACCGGCGCCGACATCGTGATCGCCGGACGGACCACCGACACCGCGATCATCGCGGCACTTCCCATCGCGCGCAACTGCGATGCCGGCGGGGCATGGCATGGCGCCAAGGTCGGCGAATGCGGCGCGCTGGCGACGACCAACCCGGCCTCGGGTGTCATCCAGATCGACTTCGACGAAACCGGCTTTACGCTGGAACCGCTGGGCGGCATCGCGCGGGCGACGCCCTATACCGTCTCTGCCCACATGCTTTACGAGAACACCGACCCCTTCATCCTTTACGAACCGGGTGGACATCTTGACGTGACCGGGTCGCGCTATGTCGCGCTGGATGACCGACGGGTCCGGGTGGAAGGGTCCGTCTGGGTGCCCGGGCCCTATACGGTCAAGCTCGAAGGCGCGCGTATCGCGGGGTACCAGGCCGTCAGCCTGACGCTGCTGCGAGACCGGCGCTATGTCGAGAACGCCCGCACCTGGGCCGAGGACATCGCGGCGCGCTGCCGCAAGGTCGCGGTAGAGCGGACCGGCTTGACCGAAGCGGACTTCACGATCGAGATGCGGCTGGTCGGCCAGGACGCGACGCTTGGTCCGCTTGAAACGGGCCGCACCGTCCCGACCGAGGTCGGCGTGCTGGCGATCGTGACCGCCCCGACCGAACCGCAGGCGGTGGAGATTGCCAAGATCCTGAACCCCTACCTTCTTCATCACGCCCTGACGGAGGAGGAGCCGATGCCGACCTTCGCCTTCCCCTTCTCGCCGGCGGAAATGTCGCGCGGCGCGATCTACGAATTCTGCCTGCACCATGTGATGACACTGGACAATCCGATGTCGGCCTTCCGGCTTGAGGTAAGCGAGGTGGGACATGGCTGAAATTGGCGCGATCGTTCAGAAGGTCCGGTCCAAGAATGCCGGGCCCTTCTGGCTGACCGTGGATGTCTTCTGCGGCAGCGCCGAGGTTTTCGCCCGCGTTGTCAGCGCGCTTGATACCGCGCGTGTCGCGGCGCTTTATGGCGTGTCGGGCGCCGACATCCGCCGGTTCGACATCGCGGATCTCAACGTGGTGAAGTTCTCGTTCCCGCGTCCGACGGTGCAGGGCACCGCCGCGGACCGCGACATGCATGGCGCCGCCTGGGCCGTCCTTCTGGAAGAGATGGAGATCGCCTGAGCGTCAGGCAGCCTGCCCGAAGATGCGGTCGCGGTGGTCCGCAAGATAGATCTTCAGCCAGGGCGTGAAGATTTCGGGCGATGCCGCGATCTCGGCCACAAGTTCGTCAAGCGTCAGCCAGCGGGTGTCCATGACTTCGTCGGGGTTCGGCCGGATCAGCAGATCGCCCGCCGCCTGCGCGATGAAGATGTCCACGACTTCATGTTCCACCATGCCGCCGCCGACATCCGCGCGGTATTCGACCCGGTCCACCGGCTGCGGATCGAGGCCGTCTATCCCGAGTTCCTGCGAAAGGCGGCGCAGCGCGCAGTCGCGCGGCGCCTCGTTCCAGTGCGGATGCGTGCAGCAGGTGTTCGCCCAAAGACCGGGTGTGTGGTACTTGCCAAGGGCGCGGCGCTGGATCAGCACGCGCGGGCCGTCCAGAACGAACACCGAAACGGCCTTGTGCCGCACGCCCTTCAGGTGAACGTCAAGCTTGTCCATCGGCGCAAGCGCGCCATCGACCCACGCCGGGATCGGATCGTGAAGCCCGGACGGCACTCCTGCGCCCGTCAGTTGGCCGGCTGGTCGGCCGGTTTCTGGATCGATGCGGCGCGGCGGGCCAGTTCCTGCCGGTAAAGCGCCACGAAGTCGACCGTGTCGAGGTTCAGCTGCGGGAAGCCGCCGTCGGTCGTCACGTCGCTGACGATGCGGCGGACGTAGGGGAACAGCATCCGCGGGCATTCGATCATCAGGAACGGATGCATCTGCTCTTCCGGCACGCCCTCGATGTGGAAGATGCCGCCGTATTCCAGCTCCAGAAGGAACAGCGGCGCCTTGTCGGACGCGTTGGAGGAGGTGATCTTGAACTTGGTCAGAACCTCGTACTGGTTTTCGACCGCGCGCTTGCGCGCATCAAGGCTGACCTGGACCTGAATCTCCGGCTGGACCTGCGCCGCGCCGATGCCTTTCTGCACGATGATGTTCTCAAAGGACAGGTCGCGGATGAACTGGCCCAGGATCTGCATCTTGAGCTGCTGGGCCGGCTGCGGTGCGGCGCCGTTGTTGGCTTCGGCCATGTCTTTCTCCAATTATCCCTGCAATGTCGTGGCGGGGTTTAGCACCTTGGTCGACCCGCCTCAATGCCGGGTCCAGCCCGAAGGGCGGTGCGCCGGGCGTTTTTCATCGTCGATCACGGTGAATTCGCCATCAATCGCATCGTCGGGCCGCCGCCCGCCCGCCTGCCGGCCACCCATCGTGAACCGCGCGACGTTCATCCGCGTCGCCATGTGGCGCAAGGCCGCGCGCCGCACCGGCGGCAGCAACAGCAAGAGCCCCATCGCATCGGTGAAAAAGCCCGGTGTCAGCAATAGCGCACCCGCCAGCAGGATCATCGCCCCATGCGCGATTGGCTCTGTCGGGTCGCGCAGTTCGTTCAGCGACCCGCGCAGGTCCGCCATCGCCCTCATTCCCTGCATCCTGACCAGCCAGGTTCCCGCAATCGCGGTCGCAAGCACGATGGCAAGCGTCCAGCCAATGCCGATCAGGCCGCCGACCTTGATGAACAACCCGATCTCGATCATCGGGACCAGGATGAATGCGAAGAGAAGCAACATGACATACTCCGATCTTGGTAGGTGCGGTGGACTTGACCTCACCCGTCCCTTACATAGGTGGGAACTGCGGACGTTACCAACCCGGTGCGCATTGAGGTTCTGAAACGTATGAATGGTTCAATTATTCAGCTGCTCGTTCTGGCGGGCATTGCGATCTTCCTCATCCTGCGGCTGAAAAGCGTTCTGGGAACGCGTGACGGCTTTGAAAAACCGCCGGTCGCGGCGCCGCAGTCCGAACGGCGCAACAGGCGGGACTTCGAGGTGATCGAAGGCGGACCAGACCGCGACATCACCGATCACGCCCCGGAAGGCAGCGACACCGCACGCGCCCTTGCCGAGATGAAGAAGGCGGAGCCCTCGTTCAACGTGTCGGGCTTTCTTCAGGGCGCCCGTGGTGCCTACGAAATGATCCTTATGGCGTTCGAGAAGGGCGATCTGGATTCGGTGCGCCCCTTCATGTCGCGCGAGGTCTTCGACGCCTTTTCCGAGGCGGTCTCGGCACGCCGCAGCCGAGGGCTGACGGTGACGGCCGAATTCCTGGGTCTGCGTGAACTCGCGCTGGATTCCGCCGAATTCGACGGCAACACCCGCGAGGGCGAGATCAGCGTGCGCTTCGTCGGTGAAATCGTCTCGGCCGCGCGCGACAGCGCCGGAGAGCTGGTCGAGGGCGATCCCAAACGTCCGCGCAAGCAGCGTGACATCTGGACCTTCGCGCGCAAGATGGGCGCGAGCGATCCGAACTGGCAACTGGTCGCAACCGGCGAATGATCCCGGCCGACCGCTTGCGGAACAGGCGCGCCGGATGACCCGCCGATCCCGTCCCGTCAGCCCAGAAGAGCGGGAGCTTTGGCAAAGGGTCGCGCGGACAGCCCATGCGCTGCACCCCGAACGTCCCGCAAGGTCCGAACCCGCGCCAAAGCCCGTCGCGCCCGAGGTGCTGCGCCCGCGCGTCCCGCTTTCGCCCTTCCGCGTGGGAGAGGCGGCGCCTGCCGCCCGGCGCCACGACCTAGCACCCACCCTGGCAGAGGCGCTGGCGCAACAGCCGGTTCAGATGGACAAGGCGGCCTACCGGTCGATGACCCGGGGGCGCCTGCAGCCCGAGGGCCGGATCGACCTGCACGGCATGACCCTGTCCGAGGCGCGTCAGGAGCTTGTCTATTTCATTCTCAATGCCCATGCCGAAGGGCGCCGGCTGGTTCTGGTCATCACTGGCAAGGGGAAACGAAAGGATGATGTCGGGCCGATCCCTGCGCGTATCGGCGCCCTTCGGCACGAGGTTCCGCACTGGCTCAACCTTCCGCCACTGCGTCCGCTGGTGCTCCAGATCGCGACCGCGCACCTGAAGCACGGGGGCGCCGGCGCCTACTACGTCTATCTGCGTCGCCCGCGCTGATCAGTTCGACATGCCCGACATCGCGGCGACCGGCGTCATGATGATCTGTGTCGCGTTGCGTACTGTCACGACTGTTCCGGCCAGCAGCCCGACCCGCCCGTCGCCCTCAAGCACGCCGCCCGCCGTCGCGATCTGCCCCAGGACTGCCAGAAGCGAGGCGGAATCTGCCGCATCGAAATGGCCCGCCCCGGTGGAGAATGCCGTGGTGTCCATGACCGTCACCGCGAGGTCCGCCACCTCGTCGGCACCGTCGATGTTGCCCAGCCGTTCCCTTTCGCCGGTCAGCCGCGCCGACAATGCGAGCGCCTTGTCGCGCTTGGAGGTGAAGATGACGAAGGGTTGCGGCAATTCGCCGATCGCGGCCGCCTGTTCGTGGAACACGTCCACGTCGATGTCGGGTGAAAACAGGATCACGCCCGAAATCTTTCGCCAGACCGCAGAAGAAGACCGCGATGACGCCATCTGGCGCAGGGTCTCGACTGTCAGGAGCGACCCGAGGGAGTGGGCGGCGATGGTGATGTGGTCAGCGCCCGCCGCGGAAACCTGCTCCAGCAGGTCCTGCAGACCGTCGCGCGCAAATAGGACACTGTCCCTGTCGTACGCATAGCCAAGTGGATGGCCCCGGGACGGCCAGGAATAATGCACCAGAACAGAATCCAGCTTCAGGTCATGGCCCAGTTGCGCCAGACGGTACGCGCCTTCCGCGAATGTCATGTTGAAGCCGTGGACAAATACAACCGCGTCACGCTTTCCAGCAGGCTTGTGCCGGAACTGCTGCGAAAGGGTCGCGCGAAAGGCCTCCGGCCCTGAAAGGATATCCCTCTCGGTTGCCAGGAAGTCGTGAACGGGATCGGGGCGCGCGTGGGGTCGGGGCCATTCGATCTGGCCAAGTCCCCGCACCGGGGGAACGGCCACGCCAAGCCGGACATAGCGGGTTTCCTTGCTGCGCCCGGCGCCGAAGGGCTCGCCTGACTCGGGATCGGGGCCGCGGGTCGTCGCAATATATACGGTTTGCACGGAACCCACGCTTGCCGCCGCCGGATCGACGATGACGGTGCCGCGCGGTGCACAGGCCGACATCAGCCCGGCGGACAGAAAGATGACGATCAGGCGGCGCATTGCACGGGACCTCGGGGACACATCACTGTTGTAGCCCAGCCGCGGGCTGCGGGCAAAGGTCCGCTAGAGCACGTAGCGCGAGAGGTCGGCGCTGCGGGACAGGTCGCCCAGATGGTGTTCGACAAAGGCCGCATCGACCGATACCTGTTCGCCGGCGCGGTCGGGCGCGTTGAAGGAAAGCTCCTCGAACACCCGCTCCATCACCGTGTAAAGACGCCTTGCACCAATGTTTTCCACCGTTCGGTTCACCTCGGCGGCGATCCGGGCCAACGCGGCGATCCCGTCGTCGCGGAAGGTCACGGCCACCTCCTCCGTTCCCATCAGCGCGGTGTATTGCCGGGTCAGCGCGTTGTCGGTCTCGGTCAGGATGCGCACGAAATCCTCCTCGGTCAGCGCGCGCAACTCCACCCGGATCGGCAGGCGGCCCTGAAGCTCGGGCAAGAGGTCCGATGGCTTGGCGATGTGGAAGGCGCCCGAGGCGATGAAAAGGATGTGGTCGGTCTTGACCGGCCCGTATTTCGTGGAAACCGTGGTGCCCTCGATCAGCGGCAGAAGATCGCGCTGCACCCCTTCGCGGCTTACATCGGCGCCCCGGGTTTCGGCGCGGGCGCAGATCTTGTCGATCTCGTCCAGAAAGACGATGCCGTTTTCCTGAACCGCCTCCAGCGCGGCCTGCTTGACCTGTTCGTCGTCCAGAAGCTTGTCTGCCTCGTCCGAAATCAGAACCTCGTAGCTTTCGGCGACGGTCAGTTTCTTGCGGGTGCGCCGTCCGCCAAAGGCCTTGCCGAACAGGTCGCCCAGGTTCATCATCCCCATTCCGGGCTGTCCGGGCATCTCGAACGGCATCTGCGGCGCGGGCTCGGCCAGTTCAAGCTCAATCACCGTGTCATCCAGTTCGCCCTTCTTCAGCCGCGCCCTGAACATCTCACGCGTCTGTTCGCGGGCGTCCGGGCCGGCGATCGCCTCGATCACCCTTTCCTCGGCGGCCTTGTGGGCGCGGGCCTTCACCTCTTCGCGCATGCGTTCGCGGGTTTCGATCATTGCCGCATCGGTCAAGTCGCGGATGATCTGTTCCACATCGCGCCCGACATAGCCGACCTCGGTGAACTTTGTCGCCTCGACCTTCAGGAACGGTGCGCGGGCCAGCTTCGCCAGCCGGCGCGAAATCTCGGTCTTGCCGACGCCGGTCGGCCCGATCATCAGGATGTTCTTCGGATATACCTCTTCGCGGATGTCGTCGGGCAGTTGCTTGCGCCGCCAGCGGTTGCGCAGCGCCACCGCGACCGCGCGCTTGGCGTCCTTCTGGCCGATGATGAAGCGATCAAGCTCGGATACGATCTCGCGCGGGGTCAGGTTGGTCATGTGCGCTCCGAATAGGGGGGCAATCTTGTCTTGCCGGGAAAGTCGGGAAGGGCCCGCATCACCCGGCGGCGCAGCGGTATCCACCAGGTACCAAGGACGGTGAAGAAAAGCCCCAGCAGGATAAGGATCAGCGCCCAGTCGCGGGCGCTTGCGCCGCCGTCGCCGGCGACGGCCCAGTAGATGATCGCCGCGATATAGACGATCCCCGCCGTCAGGAACGACCGCCGGTCGATCACCAGCGCGATCAGGGCAAAGACCGCAAGGACAAGGACCGTGGGCAGGATGTTCGCCCCGCCCCCACCGCGCCAGATGTTGCCCGCGACCGCGTTCACCAGTGCACCCGCCGCCAGAAGATGCAGCCAGAAGGCCGTCGCCGAATGGCGCCCGGTCCGGTGCGGATCCTTCAGGTCGAAGGACATGGCGCCCGCAAAGGCCGCGACCCCGAAGACAAGCGACGCCATCGTCAGGTTCGCGCGCGGAACGAAGCTGCGCGCCCAGCCGTCGATGTCGTCGAACGTGCCGCCCGGGTTGTAGCGGGTGAACAGCGCATAGGTCGCCATCAGCGCGAAGGATCCGACGATGAACATCGCAAACGGGAGCTTGAAACGACGAAACCAAAGCGCCGTTGCCCCCGCGGCGATCGCGGCCGACAGGAAGGCCACCGCCTTCAGGCCAAGCCCGGCCTGACCCAGAAACGTAAGAGAGGAGACATAGACCCCCCCTGCGTAGGCGCCGACAAGGACCATGGACGGCAGGTTCATCCGCCAGCGCAGCGTGAAGAAGCGCGCCATCCACCAGGAAATCGCCGCCATGATCGCCGGGATCACGATCAGGATGCCGACCCCGCCGATCACCCCAAGCAAAAGCGCGATGCCGCCAAGCAGGATCGCAAGGCCGATCGCCACGAAGATTTCGGCAAACCCCTTGAAGAACTCGAAAGGCTCGTCCTCGCGCGTCCTTGCGGCCTGGTCCTCGGCCCGGCGGCGGCCCAGCGCGGTCAGTTCGGCCGCCTGCGCCTCGGTCAGGATACCTGCCTTGACGGCGGCGCGGATATTGGCGGGGTCCAGGCTTTCCGGCGTATCAGCCACCGATCGTCTCCACCGTCAGGTTGCCGTTGGTGTAGACGCAGATATCGGCCGCGATCGCCATGGCCTTGCGGGCGACGTCTTCGGCGGAAAGGTCGGTTTCCATCAGCCCGCGCGCGGCGGCCAAGGCAAAGTTCCCGCCCGATCCGATGGCCGCGATGTCATGTTCGGGTTCAAGAACGTCGCCCGCGCCAGTCACCACCAGAAGCGTCTTGCCATCGGTCACGATCAGCATCGCTTCCAGCTTCTGCAGGTACTTGTCGGTGCGCCAGTCCTTGGCAAGCTCGACACAGGCGCGGGTCAGCTGGCCCGGTGCGGCGTCCAGCTTCTTCTCCAGCCGTTCAAGCAGCGTGAAGGCATCGGCGGTCGATCCGGCAAAGCCCACGACCACGTCGCGCCCGCCCGGCGACAGCCGGCGGACCTTGCGGGCGGTGCCCTTGATCACCGTCTGGCCAAGGCTCACCTGGCCGTCGCCCGCCACCACGACCTTGCCGCCCCGTCGCACGCCGATGATCGTCGTGCCGTGCCAGCCGGGAAACCTGTCTTCGGACATTGCGCGCTCCTTCTGGGTCTTCGCCCTATATGGCGGGCCGGGGCGCGCGCCGCAACCGCGCCAAACAGAAGGGGCGCCCGAAGGCGCCCCAGTCTTGGAGACGTTCCGTCAATCAGATCGAGGATTCGATCCAGTTCTGCAGCGCGGCCTTGGGGGCGGCGCCGACCTTGTTCGAGACCACCTGACCGCCCTTGAACAGGAACAGCGCGGGAATGCCGCGCACGCCCATCTGGGCAGGGGCATTCGGGTTCTCGTCCACGTTCACCTTGGCGATCTTCACCTTGCCGGCGTATTGGGTCGCAAGCTCTTCCAGTGCGGGGCCGATCTGCTTGCAGGGGCCGCACCACTCGGCCCAGAAATCCACCACAACCGGAATGTCCGACTGGCGGACCTCGGCGTCGAAGGTGGCATCGGTGACGGCGACGGTGGCCATGATCTTGCTCCATACCGGGAATGCGTTGGCCAGAAAGTATGAAGCCGCGCCGCCGCCGTCAAGCTGTTGTGGTCGATCGCAGGGCTGCCCTCACGATATCGGGATCAATGGCCATCAGTTCCCCCGTCCGCGTCCACAGGATCGCGGTTTCGATCGCGCGGCCGGGATAGATCTGGCCCAGCATCGCCGCATAGGCCCCCATCTGGCGGAGGATGCCGTCGGGGATGGCGCCTGGATGGTCCGGAACGATGGCGTTGGATTTGTAGTCGATCGCCAGAACCCGCGCCGGTTCGATCAGCAAGAGGTCGACCGTTCCATGTACCCGGCGCCCGTCCAGTTCGGGAAGCGCCGCAGTCAGTTCGACCTCGCGGAGCGCGCGGGGCAGGATCGCGGCCAGGGCGCGGCTTTCGAGAACGGCGGCGGCTTCGGCCAGAACAGTCTCTATCTCGGCCGAAGTCGCGTCTTCCTCGATGCTCAGAAGGGCATTCGCGATCGCCGGCCATTCGGCCCGTGGGGAAAGCGGCAGATGTTCCAGCAGCAGGTGGATCATGGTGCCGCGTCGCTTGGCCTCCTCCTCGTCAAGGCCGGCTTCGCCGGGCAGTGCCTTGGCCCCGCCCAGTGCCGAGGGGCTGAGCGCCGCACCGGGCTCCGGCGGCTCCGGCGCGGGGTCGGCAAGCCATCGGCCCGGCGTCGGCAAAGTGTCGGCAAAACGTATGGCATCGGTCTGCGCGGAAGGGATCGGCGCGGGCCAAGCGCCAAGTTCGAACCGCTTGCCGGGGCCAAAGTCCCAATCCCCGCCGGCTGCGGGCGCCGTTGCCGCCCCCGCCTTGTCCATCGCCGCGGCGACCAGCGCGTGCCAGCTGTCATCGCCCGCGCCGGTGTCGCCGGCGGCGCAGACGATCAGCCAGCTTTCCGCCCGCGTCATCGCGACGTAAAGAAGCCGCATCCGTTCCTGGCGCTGGCGTTCCTTGAGGTCTTCCCTCAGGTCGGCAATGAGGGCCGGACTTTCCGCCGCCGGGGTTTTCCAAAGCGCGATGCCCTGCCCGGTCATGTAGATTTCGTCCCGCACCAGATCGGCACGTTTGGCGGTGTCCGGCAGGATGACCACCGGCGCCTCAAGCCCCTTGGCCCCGTGGACGGTCATGACCCGGATCGCGCGGCTGGCGCTGTCGAGCCGGCGCTTGACCTCCACCTCGTCGGTCTGCATCCAGACAAGGAAGCCGGTCAGGCTTGGCACCTCGGTCCGCTCGTAGGCCAGTGCCTGCGCCAGAAGCGCGTCGATCCCGTCTTCGGCCTCCGGTCCCAGCCGCGCCAGAAGGTGCCGGCGGCCGCCGTGACGGGTCAGGATCCGCTCAAGAAGCTCATAGGGTCGAAGGAAATCGGCCCAGTCGCGAAGGTCGTCCAGAATGGCGATCGTCGGGGCGAACGCATCTTCGCGGTTGCGCAGCGCCTGCCAGAGATAGACCCGGTCGCCCCGATTGTGGGCAAGGTCGTAAAGTTGCGCCTCCGACCAGCCGAAGAGCGGCGATCTGAGTGCCGCGGCCAGCGACAGGTCGTCTTCCTGAAGCGCGAGGAAGTTCAGCAGCGCGGCCAGATCCTTGACCGCAAGCTCCGCGCCAAGTTTCAGGCGGTCCGCCCCGGCGATTTCCAGCCCAGCCACCTTGCAGGCGCGGATGATCTCGGAAAAAAGCGGTCCGCGGCGCTGCACGAGGATCAGGAAATCGCCTTCGTGAACGCGGCGGGGCCGGCCCTTTTCAAGGATCGAGGTGCCAGTATCGATCATCTGGCGGATCCGGGTGGCGATCTTGCGGGCAAGCACCACATGTTCATGCGCGTCGGGCAGGATGTCGACGGGGTCGTACCAGTTCTTCGGTTCCGCCGTATCCGGTTTGGGGACCGGATCCCAAAGGTCGACGCGGCCGGGCTTGTCGACGTGAAAGGCCAGGTGCTTCGGCGCGCCGCCAAGCCCGCGGTTCACCCGGTCGTCGAAGGTCAGGTCCACGACGCGCAGGATCGCCTCGGCCGATCGGAAGGAATGCTGAAGCTCCATCGCTTCCATCGCGCGGCCCACGGCGGCGAACTTGGCGGTGAAATGCGCGTGCATCCCGTCGAATTCGGTCAGGTCCGCGCCCTGGAAGGAATAGATCGACTGCTTCTTGTCGCCAACGACGAAGATCGTGCGTTCGGTGCCACGCGCGCCTTCGCCTGCGGTGAACTCCTCGGTCAGGCGTTCGATCACTTTCCACTGCGCGGGGCTGGTGTCCTGCGCCTCGTCCACGAGGACGTGATCGATCCCGCCGTCCAGCCGGAAAAGCACCCAGGCCGCGACGGCGCGATCCCCCAGAAGGGCCGCCGCGCGGGTGATGAGGTCGTCGAAATCGAGCCAGCCGCGCGCGGCCTTGCGCGCGGCGTAGCGGGGCAGGAAGGCCGCCGCGAAGCGATGAAGCGCCAGCGTCTTTTCCGCGGCGGCAAGCGCGATGCGCGCGGCGCGCGCGGTCTCGACCCGTTCCATCAGCGCTTCCAGGTCGGGGATCAGAGGCGCGGCCTTGCCCTCTCGGAGCGCCTTGGTGGGAAAGCTGCCGATCTTGGCGGTGAACGGCGCCTTGGCGCCGGCCCCGGTCAGCAGCACCGATTCAAGCCCGGCAAGCGTTGCAAGATCGGGCCGTTCGAAGTCCAGCGTGGCTAGCTTTGCCGCCGCCTTGGCATCGTTCGTCCCGCTGGCCGCAAGCGCCGGAACAAGCGCCGCGAACATTGTGGATTCATCGCCGCGCAAGACCTCCGCCAGGATCGCCTCTGCCGTGATCCCCGCAGGCAGATCGAACAGGGCAAGCGCCTCGGCCCGGGTCAGCGGGGTTAAGAAAACGTCACTATTCCGGCCCAGATCGGCCAGAAGCGGGGCCAGATCGTCGCCCGAGACCAGCGCGGCCAGCGCGTCGACAGCGCCGACATCGACCCCGTCGGCCAGATCCTCGACGATCTCCGCACGCAGGAGCGATGCGGTGCGGTCGTCCATTTCCGTGAAGTCTGGCGATACGCCGGCCTCCACCGGGAAGCGGCGCAAGAGGGCCGCGCAGAAGGAATGGATGGTCTGGATCTTCAGCCCGCCCGGCGTTTCGATGGCGCGGGCGAATAGCCGGCGCGCGCTGGCCAGGGCGCCGGCGTCGATCGACCCGGTGATGCCAAGATCGGCCAGCGCGTCATGCAGCTTCGGTTCGGGCAGCATCGCCCATTCCCCCAGCCGTGTGAAAAGGCGGTTCTGCATCTCGCTTGCCGCCGCCTTGGTATAGGTCAGGCAGAGGATGCGCTGCGGTTCGGTGCCCTGCAGCAAAAGGCGCGCGACGCGGTCGATCAGCACCCGCGTCTTGCCCGATCCGGCGTTGGCGGAAAGCCAGGTCGACCCTGCGGGATCGGCCGCGCGCACCTGGGCGCGGGTGGCGTCGTTCATCATCCGACATCCTCCGGGAGAGAGGGGTCGCCCATTTCCCATTCGCCGTAGCGGGCAAGATGGTCGAAATCGCCTTCGAACCGGCTTTCGAACACCGCGCGTCGGGCGATGTAGCCCTTGTCGCGGTTGCGATAGGCCCGGATGAGCTTGATCAGCCCGTCCCAGGTTTCCTCAAGCAGTTCGGGGGTGATGGCGGTGGGCTTGTCGGCGCCGTCCCCGCCAAGGTGGATGTAGGTCACGCCCTCGACCTCGCGCGGGCCAAGGGCGGGAAAGGCGCCGCGTTCGGCCATCAGCGCCTCGAGCAGCAGTTGCTTGTCGAAGGCGGCCTGTTGCGGTTCGCTGGGCGGCTTGCCGGACTTGTAGTCGTAGATATGGACGCGGCCGTCTTCCAGTTCGTCGATCCGGTCGGGCTTGGCGGTCAGCGTGAAGCCAAGTTCGGGGATCGGCAGGCGGTGCTGCGTTTCCATCACCACGGGCGCCCCGCGCCCTGCCCGGCGCTCTTCGGCGCCGACGAAGCGGTCCGCGATCCGGGCCAGCCTTGCCAGCCAGAGCCGCCGGGCGGAGGGCCAGGGGATTTCCTGCGCAAGGATCGTCGCGGCGGTATCCAGAAGCCGGGCCCGCGCCGCCCCTGCCGGTTCGGCCTCGGGCCGGTTCCTGACAAAGTCGTGGACGATATCGTGCAGCACGTTGCCACGCCGGCGCGCATCGGGTTCGGCGCGCAGCGGGTCAAGACGGCGCAGGCGCAGGACGCGCTGGGCATAGACCGCATAGGGATCGCGGATCAGGGTGCGGATCGCGGTGACGGGCAACTCGGTTGGCCGCGCCTCGACCGGGGGACGGGGTGCGGGGCGGCGGGCAGCGTTGGCCCGGTCGGGGGTTTCCAGCGCCCCGGCCAGTTGCAGCAACGCCGAACCGCGCGCCTTCATCGCCGCAAGCGCCTCGGGCCCGCGATTTTCGGGCAGGCCCGCCAGAAGATTGGTCAGACGGGCCAGCCAGCGCGAGGGGATGGTTTCGGCCTCGTCATCGCGCAGGGCGCGCGACAAGACGACCTGCGGCGCCGCGATGGCCTGCTGAAAGTCATGGGCCGACAGGCCGATCCGCCGTTCCGGCAGCAAGAGCCCCGCCTTTTGCCGCATCTGGCGCGAAAGCCAGGGGTCAGGCGGCGGAAGATCGGGCCAGACCCCTTCGTTCAGCCCGGCCAGAAGAACAAGGTCCGCACCCTGTACACGGGCCTCGAGCGTCCCCCAGATCGCGACAAGCGGATGCGTCCCGTCGGGTTTTCGCGCGACCTCGCGCGACAGGATGCCGGACAGAAGATCCGCGTATTGCCGGGGCGTATAAAGGCCCCCCGCATCGGCATCGCGCTGCAGGGCGTCCAGCGCACGGCGGGCGGCGCGGCCCGGTTCGTCGCGCCAAAGCTGGCTGGCGCCGGCGGTGCCGCCGGGGCCCGCGGCAAGGGACTCCGTCAGGGCGGCATGCGCGGCGACCCTTTCCGTTAGCGGCAGGGGCGCGGCATCCTCAAGCCCTGGCAGGATCCCCGCAAGCCATTCCGCCCAGGCCCGGCGCCGGGCATCCCCGTGACCCTCTGCCCAGGCCAGGATGTCGCCGCCCTGCGGGAACGGCGGGCCGTGGCGACGCAGCTTGAGTTCGAACTCGCGCACATACCGAAGGTGGTCGCCGCGAAGATCGCCGCCGGTCGCTGCCAGCGGATGCTTCAGCAGCGACAGAAGCGACTCCGCCGTCGGCTTCTGGCCGGCCAATTCGGCGACCTGGCGCAGGAACCGCCCCGGAGCGGTCTGGTTCAACGGTTGGCCCGCGCTGTCGTCGGGCAGGATACCCCAGCGGTCAAGCGCGGCGGTGACCCGCCGGGCCAGTGTCCTGTCAGGGGTGATCAGCGCGGCGCGGATGCCCTGGTCGACCGCCTCGCGCAGCCGGACCGCCAGTGCCAGTGCCTCTGCCCGCGGCGCGGGCGCGGCGATCAGTGTCAGGTTGGCCGTCGCATCGACCAGATCGCCAAGCGTGTGCCCCTCGGTCATCCATTGATCGGTGACGGGCGCGGGCCTCAGCGCCAGGGACAGAACGCGGTTGCGCGCAGGGTCGGGGGCGGCGCCGTCCGCCCAGGGCCGGATGTCGGCAGGCCCGAGGTCAAGCATCCTGGCGAGTTTCAGGAAACGGTACTGCGGATGGTCTTCCGCCGGTGCGGGGCCTTGGTCCAGGCTTGCCCAGGCGGCGGCGGGCATGTCGAAGTCGAAACCGGGCAGGACCACGGCGCCCTGGGGCAGGCGCGCCACCGCCGCCATGAAAAGCGCGGTCGCGCCGCGCGATCCGGTGGATCCTGCGACGATAATCGGGTGATCGGGCGGGTCGCCCTGCCAAAGCCGGATCGATGCGGCGATGATCCGGCGCTGGCGTGCCTCGGCGCTGGGTGAGAGGCCTGCCGGGTCCGTGCCGAAATAGCGGCCGATGATGCGCAGGAACAGTAGGCTGCGTTCCCAATGCGCCGCGTGGTTTTCGACCAGCGCGGGGTTTTCGAGCACGGAGGGAGAGACGCCCTCGCCCTCCATCTCGGCAAGAAGGTCGGCGAGGCTGTCGGCCAGGCCAAAGACCGGGGTGCCGGGGGCGAAATCCGGCAGGCGTTCGACAAGCCCGCGTACCAGTTCGGCAAGCTCCAGCCGTCTTCGCAAGGCGGATGAAGCCGGCGGGATGCCCGCGCCCGGGGCATGGCCCAGATCGCTGACAAGGCCGATGCGCGGCAGGATCCGCGCCCCGTGATCGTCGAAAAGCGCGCGCACGCGTCGCCGCATCCGGGTGGTATTGAGGTAAAGACGGACCCGCGCCATCGCCTCGGGCGGCTCATCGGCCATGCGCGCGATCAGCCCCTCGACCAGCCGTGCCGGAAAGTCGGCGCCGGGGGGCAGGGCGAAAAGGCGGGGCGACGCGGCCGGTTCAAACATCGCGGCCAGAGTGGAGCATCGCCTCGGCCAGCGCAATGCTCTCGGGGCGGCCGACATCGCACCAGCCGCCGTCATGGGCCGTGCCGTAAAGGCCGCCTGCCGCGATCATCTCGTCCCAGACGGGATTGATCGAGAAGGCGCCGGCCGGGCGGGCGGCAAAGCGGGCCGTGCGCAGGATCTGGGCGCCGGTGTAGACGTAATCCGTGCCCCGGCGCAGGCGGCCGGTGCCGTCCATGTCGAAATCGCCCGCGCCGCCGTGGCCGGTTGCGCGGTCGCGCGGCACCACAAGCAGCAGCCCCTCGGCCTCCGGGCGCCAGGCGGCGCGCAGTTCGGCCAGGGGATTTGCGCCGGTCCAGACGGCGTCGGTGTTCAGGGTGAAGACCGGATCGGACGCCAGAAGCGGCAGCGCCCGCGCCAGCCCGCCGCCGGTCTCCAGAAGCGCCGCGGTCTCGTCCGAGAAGATCGCAGCCCCCCCGGCCAGATGCGCGCGGATCTGATCGGCAAGGTAGTGGACGTTGACGACGATACGGCCCACCGCGGCCGCCGCCGCGATGTCGAGCGCGTGATCAAGCAGCGTACGGCCGCCGACGGCAATCAGCGGTTTCGGGCGGTCGCGCGTCAGATCTCGCATCCGCGTCCCGAGCCCGGCGGCGAAAAGCATCAGCGCGTCTGGTTCGGGCATCGGGTCCTCAGGCGGGTCAGCGCGGCTTCGGTCGGCGCGGGCAGGTCGGCAAGCGCGGCGGTGAGGGGTGCGAGGCGGGGATGGCGGAGGTTGCGCAAGAGATAGCCCCAGACGCGCGGCATGAAGGCAAGGTAGCGCGGCCGGCCGAGGTGCAGGCAGAGCCGGGCGAAAACGGCGAGAATACGAAGGCTGCGCTGTGCGCCGAGAAGCGCGTAGATCGCACCGAATTCGTCACTGTTCCAGCCGGAACTGGCACAGAAGCGGGCGATCATGGCGGTTTCTGTCGCGGTCGAAACGTCACGCCGGGCGTCTTGCAGAAGCGACACGAGGTCGTAGGCGGGATGCGCCGCCACGGCGTCCTGGAAATCGAGCAGACCGAGACGCGCATGGCCTGTCCGTTCGGGAAGCCAGATGAGGTTCTCGGCGTGGAAATCCCGCAGCGACAGGACGGTCGGCGCATCTGCCGCCAGCGCGTTGTAGAGGATCGCGAAGGTTTCCCCCAGCGTCGCGATCCGGGCGGGGTCGGCCTCCATCGCGGGCATGTACCATTCGCCGACCCATCCCAGAAGTGCCGTCAGCGCCGGCGCGTCGAGAGGGCGGACGAAATCGGGTACCGGCCGGCGCCCGAGATCGGCGAGGAAGTCCGTCGCGGCGGCATAAAGCGCGGTTTCCAGCGCCGGATCGCGCAAGAGGAGGTTCGCGAAAAGATCGTCGCCCAGGTCTTCCAGCAGCAGGAAGCCGTTGCCTGCATCCTCGGCGAAAAGGTGCGGCGCCGAATAGCCCTGCGCGCGAAGCCACGCGTCAACCCTTGCGAAGCGCCCGACATCTTCCCCCCGGTCCGGCGGGGCGTCCATCAGGATCGCGCGGGCTGCTCCGCGCCGGAGCCGTTCATAGCGCCGCGAAGAGGCATCGCCAGCAAGCGCGCGCCGCTCCGCATCTGCCCATCCGGAACGCGAGAGAAAGGCGGCAAGCGCGGTATCGCGATCAGTCATCGCCGCCCCCCGACCCGAAGGCGGCAAGCAAGGCATGCGATCGCGGCCCGCTGGCCGAAACCGCCAGGCGCCTGGTGTCGTCGGGCAACGCCTGAAAGCTGAGCGTGAGCGCATCGGCCGGCCTTGCGGGGCCCAGGCGGTCGGGCCATTCGACCAGGCAGATTGCGTTGCTGAACGCGTCCTCCAGCCCAAGCTCCCAGACCTCCTGAGGGGAGGTCAGTCGGTAAAGATCGGCGTGCCAGATCGTTGCGTCGCCGGTGTCGTAGGTCTGGACCAGCGTGAACGTGGGCGAAGGAATGTCTTCCCACTGTCCTGCGGGGCCAAGCCGTTCGCGGATCAGTGCACGGGCGAAATGGGTCTTGCCTGCGCCGATGTCGCCCTCAAGCAGCAGGGTATCGCCCGCGGCCAGACACGGTGCCAGGCGCCGCGCGAGGGCATCGGTCGCCTCGGCGCTGGGAAGCGCGAGGTGCAGGGACGGGGCGTCGTTCTGATCCATGCGCCGACTTTTAGTCGCGCGGCGCGGCGCGGCAAGCGGCGTTTTCGGCGCAATGCTCAGATCGCGGGCGTGGCGATCCGTCCCGGGCGGTCTTTTACATGACAGCTGCTGTTGGTGGCTTCGGCGCGAAACTGGACCATCGTCGAACCGCCTTGCAGCGGGTGGGCACGAAGCACGACACGCTGCCCGGAGATGCGGCGCACCTCCGCGGACCATGGTTCGCGTCCGCCAAGCTCCGACAGGTAGCGTACAAGTTCGTCCCAGATCTGCGATGGTTCGGTCTGTGCCTGCCACAGCGCCGCAAGGTCGGCGGCATCAACCGGGGACGCCGTGGCGGAGCCGTCGAAGCCCCAGATATCGGTAAAGGCTGCGTTGGAAAGCGTCATGACGCCGGCCGGCGAGAAGACTGCCACCGCCGTGTCGAGGTGATCGAAGACTGCCTGACAGGTCTGCACCTCGGCGCGGAAACGGCGCGCGAGCGACATATCCGCGCTCACGTCCTCGAACCAAAGGGCAATGGCGCCGTCGGGATGGGGCCGGGCGGTGACGCGGTAGGTTGCACCCGAGGGCAGGTTCCAGGTGTCCTCGTAATGGCCGGTTGCCGCCGCCTTCTCGATATCGGCAATCGCGTGTCGCCAGCCGTGATAGTCGCGTGGTTCCGGGATCATCCGGCTGTCGCGCAGGCGATCGAAGAAGCTGTGGAAGGCCGGCCGCGTCATCAGGAACTCCGGGCCAAGTTCGGTCAGGTCGCAAAGGGCTGGATTGAAAAGCGCAAGTTGACGCTGGCGGTCGAAGACGGCCAGGCCAATCGGAAGATCGGCGAAGGTCTTCGCGAGGGTCTGCATCATTTCGTCCCGCGTGGTTTCGGCCCGCACGAGGGCATCGCAGGGGACCGCTACATGCTGCCCGGCCCCCGTGCTCCGGTCCGAGTGAATCTGAAACCAGCGATTGGGCTGTCCGGAAAGCGCGACCCGCCTCGGCGTTTCGTCGGCGGGGGACGGCGCATCGCCCAGAAGGTCTGGCAATGGCCAGGGCAGATCTTGCGGTGCACAGCCGGACCTGTCCGATACGACAGAGACATAGGCGCTGTTGACCCAAGTGACGCCGCCCGCGTCATCGGTGCGCCACAGCGGAAAGGGAAGAGTGTCCAGGATATCTCGCAGCAATGACAGTTCCAGTTCCTGTGCATTCTGGCACAAGGTGTCGACGCGCAGGTCCGCCTCTGGCCCGTCACCCGGGACCAGGGTCAGCCTGAGCGGCAGATCAGGGCCGCCTGCCAGTTCCAGAGTGCTTCCATCGTTTGCCCGGAATTCCCGACCGCCTGCCCCCGGAGCGGTGTCGAGTGCGTCCGAAAGCCCCGCGAAGCGCGGCGAAAGGAATGCGATCAGCCGGATCCAGTCGTCAGGTCCGCCGGGCAAATGCCGCAAGAGCACCCGCGCCGGAGGGCTGGCGTCGATCAGGTCGCGACCGTCGAACAGAAAGACATAGGGCTCATGGCGTCCGGCCTGTGCGCCGCGAAACCCGCGCGCCCTGCGCCAGTCATCGAAGATCGCGAGAGCCATTAGGCCGACGAGAGCGGCCACAAAGGCCGAGACGGTGATCACAACCGCAAAAACCAATGACGAGGGCATAGCACATCCCAGATCCGTTCCCCCAGGGTTCGAAGAGTTCACGGGAATGGGTTAACGACCGATTAACCAATCGGGGCGTTTTTGTGTTCGTTTCAGTGCCTTACGTTTTCGCCAAGTGGGCCGGAAGCCGATTGCGCAATTCGGGCCAGCGGCCAGATCACCTCCACGATCGCTCCGCCGCGCTCGGGACGTTCGGATTCGGCAAGGAACGGGTCCGACCCGTTGGCAAAGGTGATTTCGGCGCCCGTCCGTTCAAGAAGCGTCTTGGCGATGAAAAGCCCAAGCCCCATGCCGTCGTATTCAGGGCGGTCCTGTGAAGGCTCCGTGGGACGGCGGCGCAAGAAGGGATCGCCGATGCGGCCCAGAAGATGCGCGGGAAATCCCGGGCCGTCGTCCATGATGCGCAAGGCAAGCCGGTTTGCGCTCCAGCGCGCCTCGACCCAGACGGTGGCCTGCGCGAAATCAACGGCATTCTGGATCAGGTTGCGCAGTCCGTGGATGATTTCCGGGCGCCGTGCGATGGTCGGTTCCCGGGCCGGGCCGTCGGGCGCGGGCAGCCATTCGAACCGCACGTCGCGGCCGCGGTCAAGATGGGGTTCCGCCGCTTCCCGCAGCACCGCCGAAAGGGGGGCTGCGCGCAGGTGCAGGTCATCCTTGCCGGCACGGCCCATCGACCGGAGGATTTCGGCGCAGCGGTCCGCCTCGCGCCGGATCAGCAGCGCGTCGTCGCGCTGTTCGGGCCTTCCGTCGAGTTCGTCAGCAAGTTCCGCGCTGACCAGCTTGATGGTGGCAAGGGGCGTTCCCAGCTCATGCGCCGCCGCGGCGACGACCCCGCCAAGGTCGGTCAGCTTCTGTTCGCGGGCAAGCGCCATCTGCGTAGCAAGCAGGGCCCGGCCCATCGACCGGATCTCGGACGAGACGCGGCCGGCGTAGATCGTCAGGAAGCTTACCCCGATGACGATGGCCAGCCAGTGGCCTACGCCGAAGATCGCGGGGGGCGACAGAACCGTGCCGCCGGCGGTACGCAGGGGAAGGTAATAGAACGCGACAAGGGTGACGAAGGCGATGGTCACAAGCGCGACCGCCCCGCTGGACCTTGGGCTGAGAACCGTGGCGCCAATTGTCGCAGGGGCGAGGATCAGGAAGGCGAACGGATTTGCCAGCCCCCCCGTCAGTCCCAGAAGAAGTGCCAGCTGCGCGGTGTCGAAAAGGAGGCTTGCCATCGTCTGCCCTTCGGACAGACGCTTGGTTTCCGGAAAGACGCTGATCGCAGCCATGTTTGCCGCAACCGCAATGCCGACAACAAGAAAACATGGACCAAGCGGCACGGCAAGCGATAGCGGCCCCGAGGCCACGGTCAGGGCCGCGACCTGGCCCGCGACAGCGGCCCAGCGCAACAGGATAAGCGTGCGCAGCCGAACCTGACCGCCTTGAAGATCAACTGGCGCTGGCGTCTCGTCCCGCGCTTGTGAAGTCGCCATTCTGTCCCCGGCTCTGGAAAACGGGCCTTCGCCTTGATAGTTGCAGACGCAGACCCGATCAACCGAGCCGAGGCCCCGTCATGTCCATGTCCCCCCGCCGTATCGCCCTTGCCTCCGGCTCGGCCCTTGCCATCCTGCTGGTCGGCATCTTCGCGGTGACCCAGCAGCGCGGGAACGATCCGTTCGCGGATTGCCGCCAAAGCGTGATCGCCGGCGGCGCGGGTGCGATCGGCGGCGCCTTCACCCTCGTGGACGAGAACGGGACGGCGGTGACCGACCGCGATGTCCTGACCAAGCCCAGCCTGGTCTATTTCGGCTATACCTTCTGCCCCGATATCTGCCCGGCGGACATGGGGCGCAACGTCGCCGCCATCGATGTACTGGACGAGATGGGCTATGACGTAACGCCGGTCTTCATTTCCGTCGACCCTCGCCGCGATACGCCGGAGGTCTTGAAGGAATGGACGGATTACCTGCATCCGCGCCTGATTGGCCTGACCGGAACTCCTGAACAGATCCGCGCCGCAGCCAATGCCTACAAGACCTACTACAAGGCCCCCGAGAACCCGGAGGACGAATATTACCTCGTCGATCACATGACGCAGACCTATCTCATGCTGCCGGCACAGGGTTTCGTCGAATTCTTTTCGCGTGAAACATCGCCGGAAGCGATGGCTGAAAGCGTGGCATGTTTCGTCGACAAGGCTGGCTAGCATCATTTGACCGCGCCGGATGCAGACTTTAGAACGGTTCCATCAGCAGCGATCGAGTCAAGAATGCCGAACGACGAATTCTCTGAACTGGGCCCGGACCGGTCCCTGCTTCTAGTCGATGATGATGCCCCGTTCGTGTCGCGCTTGGCGCGCGCGATGGAAAAGCGCGGCTTTGCCCCCGAGACCGCCGAAAGCGTGGCTGCCGGCAAGGCCGCGGCACTGGCCCGCCCCCCCGCCTATGCGGTCGTCGACCTGCGGCTTGAGGATGGCAACGGGCTGGACGTCGTCGAGACGCTGCGCGAGCGGCGCCCCGATTGCCGCGTCGTGGTTCTGACCGGGTACGGGGCGATCGCGACGGCGGTCGCGGCGGTCAAGATCGGTGCGACGGACTATCTTTCGAAACCCGCCGACGCCAATGATATTACCAATGCACTTCTGGCGCGGGGCGATACACTTCCGCCGCCACCCGACAATCCGATGTCGGCAGACCGCGTGCGGTGGGAACATATTCAGCGCGTTTATGAATTGTGTGATCGCAATGTCTCGGAGACGGCGCGCCGCTTGAACATGCATCGACGGACCCTGCAAAGAATACTGGCAAAGCGCAGTCCCAAATAGATTGTTGTTTTAATCTTGCAAATAATCCCTGTTTGGTGAAAAACGCTCGTCGATATCTGTTATTATCGACCTTTAGGGAGGTTATGTCTTGTCTATTGATCTGAGCAATATGTCCTTGAAGGAACTCAAGGCTCTTCAGGGACAAGTGGCGCGCGCCATCGATGATTTTGCCGATCGCAAGAAGAAAGAGGCATTGGCGGCCGTAGAAGAACAGGCCAAGGCGCTGGGCTTCACGCTGAATGAACTGGTCGCTGCGGTGCCAGCGCGCAAGCGTGCGCCGGCGAAAGCGAAATACGCCAATCCGGCCGACCGGTCGCAGACCTGGACGGGACGGGGCCGGAAACCGCGTTGGGTCGAAGCCGCGCTCAAGGCCGGGAAATCGCTTGACGATCTGGCGATCTGATCGTTTCGAGGGCGCCCGCAAGGGCGGGCCCCTCACATGGCGGCCATGAGCACGCTGAACCTTTCCTGAAACGCGGTGCGCACCTCGACCGGGGGGCGCAAGAGAATCTGGATCGGACCGGTTACGGGAAGTTCGGGCCGCCCGAAAAACCGCGATGCCTCTGCTTCGTTGAAACCGGCGATCCTGACGGCCTCGTGCCAGGCGGAAATGCGGTCGGCTCGCTTGATCTGCGTCTTGATCGGACCGGGCAACGAGGCGGGGAGGCCGAAGCGCAGATGTACCGCCGCGGTCAGCCGTTCGTCCAACGCACCGTAGCCGGGACCGATCGCCGACTTCACCGGGCTGATCATGTCACCGATCACATATTCGGGCGCGTCATGCAGAAGGGCGGCCAAACGCCAGCGCACCGCGATGCCGGGGTTGAGGCGGGTGAAGATCTCTTCCACCAGGAGCGAATGTTCAGCGACGGAGTAGGGCCAGTCACCCAGGGTTTGGCCGTTCCAGCGGGCCACAAAGGCAAGGCCATGAGCAATGTCGGCGATTTCTATGTCCATCGGCGTGGGGTCCAGGAGGTCGAGCCGGCGGCCTGAAAGCATCCTTTGCCATGCGCGTGGGGTCTTTGGCATGAAATCCTCCGTTCGCGCGATGACTAGGCATATACAACCGCCAAGTAAACCGTCCAGGAGATTGCCCGCAGGTCACCCGGATGATATGCCACCCGTCAAACAGATTTTCAGGAACGCGAGAGACATGGCCAAGGACTACATCATCAAGGACATCGCCCTTGCCGGCTACGGCCGCAAGGAGCTGGACATCGCCGAAACCGAAATGCCGGGCCTGATGGCGCTGCGCGAGGAATTCGGCGCGACGAAGCCCCTTGCCGGCGCGCGGATTGCGGGTTCGCTCCACATGACCGTTCAGACCGCTGTCCTGATCGAGACGCTGAAGGCATTGGGCGCCGATGTCCGCTGGGCATCGTGCAACATCTTCTCCACCCAGGACCATGCGGCTGCGGCGATCGCGGACGCGGGCATCCCGGTCTTCGCGATCAAGGGTGAAACGCTTGAGGAATACTGGACCTATACCGACCAGATCTTCCAGTTCCCCGAAGGCACCTGCAACATGATCCTCGACGATGGCGGGGATGCGACGCTTTACATCCTTCTTGGCGCGCGGGTCGAGGCGGGCGAGACCGGACTGATCGAGGTTCCGACCTCGGAAGAGGAAATCTGCCTCTTCAACCAGATCAAGAAGCGGCTGAAGGAAAGCCCCGGCTGGTTCACCAAGCAGCGCGACGCGATCAAGGGCGTCTCCGAGGAAACGACGACCGGCGTGCATCGTCTTTATGACCTGCACAAGAAGGGCCTTTTGCCCTTCCCGGCGATCAACGTGAACGACAGCGTCACCAAGTCCAAGTTCGACAACAAGTATGGCTGCAAGGAATCGCTCGTGGACGGCATCCGCCGCGCGACCGACGTGATGATGGCCGGCAAGGTCGCCGTCGTCTGCGGCTATGGCGATGTTGGCAAAGGGTCGGCCGCCAGCCTGCGCGGCGCAGGCGCCCGGGTGAAAGTGACCGAGGTCGACCCGATCTGCGCGCTTCAGGCCGCGATGGACGGGTACGAGGTCGTCGTGCTGGAAGACGTGGTGCATGACGCCGACATCTTCATCACCACGACCGGCAACAAGGACGTGATCCGCATCGAGCATATGCGCGAGATGAAGAACATGGCCATCGTCGGCAATATCGGCCATTTCGACAACGAAATTCAGGTTGCCGCACTGAAGAACCACAAGTGGACCAACATCAAGGACCAGGTCGACATGATCGAGATGCCGTCGGGCAACAAGATCATCCTTCTGTCCGAAGGCCGCCTTCTGAACCTTGGCAACGCGACCGGCCATCCGTCCTTCGTGATGTCTGCCTCGTTCACCAACCAGGTGCTGGCGCAGATCGAGCTTTGGGCAAAGGGGGCCGAATACAAGCCCGGCGTCTACATCCTGCCCAAGCATCTGGATGAAAAGGTCGCGCGGCTGCATCTGGCGAAGATCGGCGTGAAGCTGACGCAGCTTCGCCCGGAACAGGCCGACTACATCGGCGTCATGGTCGAGGGTCCGTTCAAGTCGGACCACTACCGGTACTGACCGGCGCGTTTCGCAAACCCCCGCTTCGGCGGGGGTTTTGCTTTTCGTCGCCGATCGTGCGCGATATCGTTCCGTCGAGAGGGCACCATGGGGCGACGCGAAGACCTTATCGCGCTTTACGCTGACGAATTGCGCAGCAAGTGCGGGCTTGAGCCCGACATGCCGCTTCTGGAACGGGTGGCGGATGGGTGCGGGCCGACGATCTTCGGTCCCGATGGCGGGACGGTGGATGTGGACGATCCGGCAGAGCTGGCCCGGATCCGGCGCAATTTCCTGGTGCGCAAGCTGACCTTGCACGACGGGCCGGAACTGTCGGACGCGATCCGCGCCGCGATCGAGATGTACGGGACGGCGGGCGATCCGAAGTACCGCGTGGTGCTTTACTACATGCTGGTTCTCCAGCTTGGCGCGGCGGCACACCACCCCTGATCCGGCGACGCATGGTTAATGAGGGGATAATTCAACGTATTGATTTATATGATAATTGCCCGCATCAAAGGCTTGAGGCGATCCGCCCGGCGCGCTATGTTCCCCTCAACAGGCCAGAACGGTCGAGACCGCAATTGTCACGGATGGTGCAGGGGTGCGCCGGGGTGGCTAGGGGTCCCGGTCCGAACGGCCGGGGCCCCGTCGATTTCTAGAACAGGCCCAGTACCGCGCCGATGATTCCGCAGCCAAGGACGGCATACCCGCCATCGATCATGGTCAGCGCCCGCGGCCGCCCGGCATAGGCATAGTTGATCATGACCCAGGGTGCGGCGACGAAGGCGCCAAGGCCCAGACCGGCCACAAGGCCCGCGCCAAGTCCACTGACCCCGGCCATGCCGAAGATGTGCCGCATCATCCCCGCGACCAGCAGCATTGCGATGCCCGAAAGGATGAAGGGCGTGACGCTCTTGTCAAGCGGCTTGCCGTCCGCGTCGCAGGCAACGCCTGATGCGGCGATCCACTGCCGTGAGAGTGTCATGTACCAGGCCGCACCCAATGCGTAGCCCGCAGCGGCGGCGACGAGAACACTAATAAATGACATGATGAAACCTCGCGCGTTGTCCTGGTTCCATCATGCCGTGTACGGGCGTCCCGGTCTACAGCCCTGCAAGCTCGCAGACGACCTTCCATTCGTCCTCGCTCACCGGCTGGACGGAAAGGCGGGTGTTCTTGACAAGCGCCATGTCCGCCAGCCGTGGATCGGCCTTGGCCATGTCCAGCGATACCGGCCGCGGCACGGCCTTGACGGCGCGGATATCGACGCATTCCCAGCGCGGGTCGTCGGTCGAACTGTCGGGGTGGCATTCGGCCGAAACCTCGACAATCCCGACGACTTCCTTGCCGATGTTGGAATGGTAGAAAAAGCCAAGATCGCCAAGCTTCATCGCCCGCATGTTGTTGCGCGCCTGGTAGTTCCGCACACCGGTCCATTCTTCGCCCGCAGCGCCCTTCGCGACCTGTTGGTCCCAGCTCCAGGTGTCGGGTTCGGACTTGAAAAGCCAGTACGCCATCAGCCGATCACCCTTTTCCACTCGGTGACGGTGACGCTTTCGAAAAGGCCCGCAATTCCGTAGGGGTCCCCCGCGACCCAGGCCTCTGCCGCGGCGCGGTCGGCGCAGTCGAGGATGACGAGGGAACCGCACATCTGCCCCCCCTCGATCAGCGGCCCGGCCAGGGCGACGATGCCGGTCTGTTCGATATAGGCCAGATGTGCGGCGCGGTTGTCGACGCGGGTCTGCAGATGGCCAGGCTTGTCGTGGCAGATGACGGCGAAATGCATGATCATTCCTTCTTCAGGGGACGGGAAAGCAGGGCCTCGACGGCCTGCGGAACGGAAACCTTGCTGCCGACAAGTGCGGCGACCATGTCGGCGATGGGCAGATCGACACCCAGGCGGCGGGCGACCGGCCCCGCCGCCCCCGCCGTTGCCGCGCCTTCGACGGTGACGCCGGCATCAAAGCTTTCGCCCGCGCCAAGGGCCAGGCCGAAGCGGAAGTTGCGCGACTGTGCCGAGGTGCAGGTCAGCACCAGGTCGCCGAAACCCGACAGGCCGGCCAGCGTCTCTGCCCTTGCCCCGAGCGCGAGCGCCAGGCGGCTCATCTCGGCGAAGCCGCGCGTCATCAGGGCGGCGCGGGCGCTATCGCCCAGACCGGCCCCGATGACCACGCCCGCCGCAATCGCGACGACGTTCTTGAGTGCGCCGCCAAGTTCGGCGCCGATGACATCGCTGGTACGATAAAGACGCAGCACAGGGGTAGACAGCCGCGCCTGGAGCGCGGCGCCCTCTGCCTCATCCGCGCAGGCAAGCGTCAGGGCAGTCGGAAGCCCGCGCGCGATATCGGCGGCAAAGCTGGGGCCGGTCAGGATGGCGGGGGTCGCGCCGGGGCAGGCATCGGCGATGATCGACGCGGGCCCGCGCCCCGACGC
>ERZ795053.154-NODE-154-length-84308-cov-6.869524_pt1 | contig 84308 bp, 89 predicted proteins | sample MGYA00375137_ERZ795053 | MGnify/ENA primary metagenome ERZ795053 (study PRJEB30182, sample SAMN05720284) | activated sludge metagenome | isolation source: Anaerobic digester | place: Hong Kong | collected 2014-12-17 ...
GGTCGACCTCGGCCAGCGCGGCGCGGAACGCGACGGCGAGCTCGTGAACCGCTGGAACGCGCTGAACGCGCGCTTCGCCGCCACCGCGACGCAGAGCCGCATCCGTGCGCTCGAAACCGCCGTGGCCCCCGCGAAGGCGGTGGCGGTCGCCGCCGCGCGCGCCAACGATCCGGCTCTGTTCGTCGCTGCCCGCGCCGGCCAGGACAAGCGCATCGAGCCGATCGGCGGCAAGCCGGTCGCCGTCATCGCCGCCTCGCCCACCCGCATGCTGCGCTCGGACCAACAAGGCGGCGCCGAGCTGCTCAAGCCGAACCGCTCGGTCATGATCGACACCGGCCACTCGACAATCATGACGAACGCCTCCGTCGGCGTCCGTTTCGTCGATTCCAAGACCGGCGAGACCGACCGTTCCGGCCGCGAACGCGGTCAGGAATTCTTCGGCATGCAGTCCCGCGCGGTCGCCTCCTGGGTCAATCCGGCCAAGCCGATCGCCGACGCCAAGCAGGCGACGGCGTTCCTCGCCGCCGTCGCTGAGGGCAAGGCCGAACCCATGCACGGAAAATTCCGTCAGGGCATGACGGCCGCCGACGTCGCGTTCCTGACCGGCGCGGTCCGTCATCCGACCGAGAACGAGAAGAAGTTCGCGGCTCTCGAATCCAACGAACCGCCGACCCTCATTGAACGGGCCAGCACCATCCACCAGGCCCTGTCGAAACACTTTCGCGTCACCACCCGTGGCGCTGGCCGAGAGGCCTTTGCGTAAAAGGCCGGCCGCAGGTATCCTCCGGGGCGTCTTCTCACGGAATAATCCGCCCCGGAGGAATTTCATGCCCAACCACAGCCTCAACCGCGTGGAGCTCGTCGGCCGCATTACGCAGCCTGAACTGATCGAGTTCCACGATAATTCCGACAGCACTGCTGGACGGAAAATCGAATTCCGCCTCGCCACCCGTTCCTACGTCCGCGGCCGCGACGGAAAATCCGAAGTCCACACGAGCTGGCACAACGTCTCGGTCTACACCGAGCGCCAGATGCAGCGTTTCACGAACCTGGGCATCGCCAAGGGCGATCTCGTCCACCTGACGGGGCATATCGAATACTATGGTGACGCCGCCGACCGGAAATCCCAAAAGGCTTCCATCGCCGTCTCTGCCTCCGACCTTCTGAACGTCTACGCCGCCAAGAAGCGCCTTCAGACGGAAGAACCGCAGGCCGACACGACCGCCGACGCTTCCATTCCGGACTCGGCTTCCGCCGCCCCCGCCAAGGACATCGCCTGAAAATGCCCCAGCCCTTCTCATATTCCGCCCAGTTCGAGCGCGAAGGCTCGATCAACGCCGACTCGCCGGCCGACGCCGCGCTGCTCATCAAGCACGAGACTCCCGACGGCCTCGTCTTCAAGGGCGTCGCGCTTGCGCCGGAGAGCGACGACGCGCCGATCATCACCTTCGACGAAACTGGAATGCGGCCTCTCGATCTCCGCAACGCGCTCGTCCATCCCGGCAAGGACGAAGGCAGCGTCCGCATCACCTTCTACGACCGTCAGACCATCGTCTGCACCATCACGATCGAAGCCCACCCGATGGCGCTCACCCGCCTCTCGCCACAGCTCGTGTCGTGCTACCAGAAAGGCCAGATTAACCTCTGATGTCTTCGACAGCCCGCCTGCGCGGCCTGATCGCCCATATCGACCCCGAGACGAACGACGTTCATGCAATGACCCATGGGCGTCGTTCCGACTCTCTGATCGGCATGCTCAAGATTGACGATCACGGCCGACATTACGTCCACATCGAGCGGACCCATTTCACGCTCGCCGACGACCCTCGCCTGCAAGACGGACGGATCACCGAGAAAGGACCATTCCTCCTCCTCCACCCCCAAGAAAAGACAGGCCCATGAAGGTCGATTTCTCAAAGACGACCTCGACAGACCTCGAATCCGAAAAGGACGCGGTCGGTTTCAATCCCGATAAGGCCCTCGACCTCGCGCTCGAGGGCCTGACTGATGTTCAGCGTTCCGCTGTCGTCGCGCCCCCCGCGCCGCTCCTCATCCTCGCCGGCGCCGGAACCGGAAAGACAAAGTGCCTCGTCTCGCGCATCGCCTACAAGATCGCCACCGGCGAGCGACTGCCGAGCCAGATCCTCGCCATGACCTTCACGCGCAAGGCCGCCTCCCAGATGAAGCGCCGCCTCGCGCAGATGATCGGCCCGACCGCGCAGGCGATGGATATCGGCACATTCCACGCGACCTGCGCGCGCATCCTCCGCCAGCACGCCGATTTCGCGGCGCTCGATCCGCATTTCACCGTCTTCGACGCCGACGACCAGAAGCACTGCCTGAAGGAAATCATCGGCGACAACGAGTACGCCTCCAACGACATCCTTCGCGACATCGAGCGCTACAAGACCGACGTATGCCTCGCCGACGGCCCCTGGAACATCATCGGTAAGTACGACGACGCCTTCATCCAGATCGCCGACGCTTACATCGCGGCTTGCCAGCGCGCCAACGCGCTCGATTACACCGACATCATCACCATGACGGTGCGCCTCTTCCGCGACGCGCCGCCCGTCGCAGCCTGGCACCAGCGCACATGGCCCGCGCTCCTCGTCGACGAGTATCAGGACACAAACCCCCTGCAAGAGGCTTGGCTCGACCTTCTGTCGCCACCAGACGCCGGCTGCGACATCACCTGCGTCGGCGACGACGATCAATCGATCTACGCCTTCCGATCCGCCAACGTCGAGAACATCCTGAATTTCGGCCAGAAGCGCCCGGCCGCCACGATCATCCGTCTCGAGCAGAATTTCCGCTCCTCGTCGGACATCCTCGACCACGCAAACCGGATCATCGCCAACAACGTCGCGCGCCACGGTAAGACGCTGTTTACGACGCGCCGCGAGGATTCCTGCGTCCAGATCGTTACGACGCCGCACGCCCCAATCGACGACGAAGCGGAATGCGGCGCGATCGTCGGCAAGATCCAGAAGCTCATCGCCAAAGGCGTGCCGCCGGCCGAGATCGCCGTGATCTCCCGCACCGCGCTCACGCTCCAGAAATTCCAGTACAAGCTCGCCACCGCCGGCATTCCGTTCACGGTCACCGCAGGCCGCAAGTTCACGGATACCAACGAAATCCGCCAGATCGTCGCCCACCTGCGCCTGATGATGAACCCGCAGGACGACCAGGCCTTCATCACCGCGCTCAACGCCAAGAACCGCAAGTTCGGTAAGGCGAGCCAGGACAAGATGATGGAGGCGGCCAAAGCTGCCGGACTTCCTTACACCTCGCTCCTCGAGGGTTGGCTCGACGACGGCAAGTTCAAAGGCGACAAGGAAACCCAGATCCGCGCCTTCGTCGGCTTCATCGCCCAGCTCACCGACGCCTGGGATCTCGGCGCCACCGTGAAGACGATCACGCAGATGATCGAAGACGATATCGGCATGAGCGACAAAATCCAGGCGATCCTCGACAAGGCCGCTCTCACCAAGGACGCCCACGAGCGCAGGACGCTCGAGAAAAAGGCCAAGGCCATCCGCCAGCGCCTCGACGACTTCTATGCCGCAGCCCAAGACCAACAGGACTTCGCCGAATTCCTCGACGCGATGACGCTGAACGATTTCGACGAGAATTCCGACGAATCTCTCTGGCTCGGAACGATCCACGGCGCCAAGGGGCTCGAGTTCGACCACGTCTTCCTGCCGGCGTGGGAGCCCGAACTCTTTCCCTCGATCCCGAATGAATACCCGGCAATGTCGAACGAGCAGCAGAAAGCACACATCGAGGAAGAACGGCGCCTTGCCTATGTCTCGATCACCCGCGCGCGCCGCTCCGTCACCATCAGCCACGCGCTGAAGCCCCGTATGCACATCCAGCAGCGCCGCGATCGTCGCAAAGAGCCGCTCCCGTTCGTCAAGGAATCCCGGTATAACCGGTCCGAATTCATCGACGAGCTGCTCGACGAAAGCCAGGCCGAAGGAAACCGCGCCGCATGACCATTTTTCGTACGCCGCTCCTTGCAGCCGCATTCATCGCAATTTCGTCGCTCGCGCAGGCGCAGACGCCGCTCTCAGCGCATCCCGTCGGTCTCACGCCGTCCAATCCGACCCTCGAACAAATCTGGGCCGAGACTTTCGCCAAGATCCGCCGTCCGGCCGGCCCGACAAAATCCGTCTGGGATCAAGCGCCGGCCGTCAATGCGATCACCTTCAACGCCGCCCTTCAGATCGACGACCGCACCATGGTCGGCGTTTCCGCGCTCTTTTCGAACGGCGTCGGCTGCGACATGGGCCCGAACGGCAAGAACGCGATCGAACAGCCGGTCGTCTGCCCCGGCAAGATCGCGCTGTTTCGCGACCAGACCATCGTCGCCGTCGCCGACATCCCGAAGGTCTGCATCTCGTCGCTCATGCACGACCGCGATCCCGCCTACCAGACCGTCGCGGTTCTCTCTTCCGATCGCCGCCAGGTCTTCATCGCCGGCGCCAAAGACAATGTTCCGCTCGCCGGCGATTTTTCCGGCGTAAAGGATTGCACCGTCGCGGTTCCGATTCCACGATAGCGCTTCCGCGCCACCCCGCGGTTCTTCCGTTATCGCGGAGATTTCCGTGCGCCGCATTTTTGCATTCGTCTTCGTCCTGCTGGCGCTGCTTTCCGCGCCGGCCGCCTTTGCGAGCCAGCTCGGGCCACGCACCAACTACACCGCCGACCAGATCCAGGCCGCAGTCGAGCGCGCCAATGGCTACAATGGCTCGATCATGAGCCAGGCCGGCAATCTCGGCATGTTCGAGAGCTCAGGCAATTCCGGCATCTACAACGACACTTGTTGCACCGGGATATTTCAGATCAACAAGAGCAATCTGGCGTCCTACGGGCTCACGCCCTCCCAGTATGCCAACATGAGCCTCGACGAGCAGGCTCAAGTCTGGGTCAACGTCACGAACAGCGCCGCTGGCGCAGGCTCCGTCAAGCAGCTCGAGCAAATGCAGGCGAGCGGCCAGAAATTCGACGGCCAGCCCGTCGACTCCGCCATGATCGAAGCCTGCATCCAGCTCGGCACCGGAAATTGCCAAAAGATGCTGAATTCCGGCTCCTGCTCGGGCTTCCAGGATTCCAATGGCACGTCGATCTGCGACATGGCCAACAAAATTCGCAACGGCAGCCAGACCAAGGAAGGCCAGAAGACCAACAATCCAACCAACAATCCGTCCAACCCCAATGCCGGCGCCTCCGGCCAGACCACGATGGACCAGCCCGACATCGGCGACCTGTGCTGGGCCTGCACCGCCGTCGGACAGGGCTTCTCGCTCATCAACGGCCTGTTCACAGCCATCCCCGACCAGCTCGCGACCAAGGTCGCCGGCCTGTTCGCCGCAATCTTCGCGGTCGTCATGGCGATCCAGACCACCAAGCACATGCTGTTCCTTCCCCAGCACGGCGGCCTGCAGCAGATCGTCTCCCTGTGGGTTCGCTTCGCGATCGCCATGTCGGTCATATCGATCGGTTCGCTCTACACGACGATCATTCAGGAATATGCCCTCGGACCGGCCCTCGGCCTCGGCGGCTATCTCGGCAACCAGATCATGACCATCGCGATGAGCGCCTTCGGCGTCAGCTGACGGATTTTCCGTCAGCTATTCCTCCGTAGCAGCTAGACCGATCGACGCGGCGCTCCTACCATCGCGTCATGCTGCACCGTCTCGCCGTCATCATCGCGCTCGTCTTCGGACTGACGTTCCTCGCCACGACCAGCGCTGCCGCGCAGGCATCCTCGCAATGCAACGTGCCGATCACCGGCGCGACGGGGCTTGTCCAACAAGGCGAGCAGCAGGTCGTGCAGATGATCTGCAAGGTCCACACCCAAATTTACGTGATGGTCGCCAAACTCAAGAAGATCGGCGACACGAAGGCCGGCGGCAACGAGACCCGCTCCTACACCGTGTCCTACGCCGTCAAAATCATCGCCTGGATCGCGCTTCTCGTCTTTTCCTACGCGATGATCGTCGTCGCCATGCAGGTCTTCGAAGTCATCGTTCGACTGGCGATCTACACGGCGCTCGCCCCCTTCATCATCTATTGTGCGGTCTATCCGAACACCCGCCATATCTTCGACAACGCGATCAAGGGCTACATCTACGCGACGATCAAATTCACCCTGCTCGGCGCATTCCTCGCCGCAGGACTGATGATCGCCAAGCTCTGCACCGACGCCGTCGGCAGCCTCGCCAACACGATCGACGGCATGTCCACCGCCGTCTCCTCCGAAAGCGTCGCTCAAGCGATCTCCTACGCCGGCATCGCCTTCGTCACCGGCATGATGATCGGCCGCATCATGACCGCCGCCTCGACCGCGGCCGCCGAACTCTCGGCTTACGCCTACGCCAACCTCGGCGTCGCCGCCGGCGGCATGACGTCGCTCGCCACCTTCACCCGTACCGTCATCGCGACAGCGATGGTCGGCGCTCTCGCCGCGCCCGCCGTCCTGCGTGGCGGCATCGCCGCCTTCCGCGGCACCAACAACCTTTGGAAGAACACGCCTCTCAGCAAAATCCCCGGCGCCGCAAGCGTCGCGAATGTCGGCATGTGGATCGGCGCCGCCGGCCTCATCAAGCAGGCGCTCAAGCCTACACCTCCGGATTCTCCAATTTCTTCCCCTGCCTCTTCAAACGGCGATCACGCGTCGCCTCCGTCGCCGCACTGACGCCCCTTTCCGTATTCTGTCTTCTTTACTTTTCGTTAGGCCTTTGGCCTGTCGATTCCCAAAAGATCGGCAAAAATCAGCGCTCCGCGCCAAGAACAAAGCCAAGCCAGCATCGCTTCGCCGACGCTAGGCTAATGATAAGAAGAACCTGCTAAGGGTCGGTACCATGAACATCATCGCCTACGCTTTCCTCACCTGGATCTCCCTCAAGCTCCTCCCCGGCTGGATCCTCGCGACCGTCACCGGCCTGCCTCACACGCTCGCCAACCTCCTCGCCGATCCCGGCGCCTTCTCGCCCTTCTCGGTCTTCGCCGTCGCCGCCATCGCCTACATCGCGATCAACGCCCCTGGCGCTTCCTGGGACCGCTTCAAGAAGATCGCCATCGTCGTCGTCCCCCTGATCGTGCTCGCGCTCGCGACGCACGCCTGACCAACCGGTGTCTCCTATGCGTTTCTTGCTTCTCCTCATCTTCAATCCCTTCGCCGCACTGGTCGGCGTCGCCTTCGCGGCGCTTGCCCTCTATGGCAGCTACGACTTCGTCGAGCGCCACTGGATGGCGCTGCTTCTGGCGATCGCGGCATCCGCGGCGACGTACTACCTCCTGAACGCGCTTCCCAATCCGCGCTTCATGTGCCCGGGCAGCATCGCGACCTTCACGACCACTTTCCTGATCACGCTCGCCGGCTACATCCTCGCCTCCGGCGCCGTCCCCCAGCACTGGAATACGGGACACTGGAACGCCCATGCCGGCCTCGCGATCGCCGCTGCTTCCGGCATTCTCTTCACGCTGTTCCGTCGCCGCGCCGCCAAGCCGGCGACCTAGACGCACAGCGTCACGAACAACGAGAGCCCCGCCGCATCCCTGCAGCGGGGCTCTTTCTTTTTCGGTCAATGACCCCTCAAACGTCGTCGGACGACGTCTCGCCACGACGCGCCCGCCTATAGGCTCGCCAGGACGCCGCAAACCCTTCGCGCGCCTCCGGATTCGCCATCTGAACGAACAGGGCGCCAGCAAGCCCCAACCCGATCAGCACGACGCCGACAACACAGATCCAGAACATGACGCGTATGCCGATCCACCGCGTCACCTCAAACGCAACGAACGCGACGCCGGCGACGACCGCCAACGCGACCGCGTCCTTGAACTGACGCTTGTCCGTCAGCGAACCCGGCAGAAGCGTCCGCGCGATCTCGCCTATCTTGCCGCGCCCGCTCACGCGGCCCCCACGAGCTCGGGATGCAATGTACGAAAAACGAAATTCCGCAGCATCTCGCCCGTGACCAGGATCGTCGGCCGATCGAGCTGCGTGTCGACGTTGCTCAGCTGCTCGTAATTCTCGAACGCGCCCAGCGCGGCCAGCACCAGATCGAACATCTTTTCCGTGCCGATCTCGCTCTTCTTCGCCTTCATGTGCACGATGTACAGCCTGAAGTCCTGATCCCGCTGAAAGCGGATCGCAATGTCCACGTATTCGTCCACGGATTTCTCCGTCATTGGGGAGGTCCCATTTCTTCCGTTGATCGGATGATGATACGGCACACCCCGACAAAAGGAATAGAATTTCCGTCATGACCGTCCGTCTCGATCCCCGCGACATCGACGCTTATTGGCGCCATGCCCACGGAGGCATCGTCAGGACGCGGCCCTCCGACGCCTGGATTGCGGAAAACGTTCGCCCGATCCTGCTATTCGCCGCCGGCCTCGGCTCCGCCGCGCACGCCCGCCTGACGGAAGAATATCCAACGAGCCTGAACCGGATTTTGACCACCAATCCGTTCAAGCTCTATCTGGACACGAACCTCGTCACCTTCGACCAAGCTGTCTTTTTATTCCGTCGCTGCCAACAAAAAGACCGCTCGACCCTTGCGTCGGCCGCGCTGCTCAAGGTGCTTCAGGATGAAGCGCGTTCCGGCAGCCTCTATTGCGAGCGAAGACTCGCCGTGCACCGCGCCCGGGCGATCTCCACCTTGCCCCTCGATCTCGTCGAGGCTGCCTGCCGCACCATGCTGTCACAGCAGGACATCATCGAATTCACCGTCGACTCGATCCCGCGCCTCACGCTTGGCCGTCATGCGCGCGAAGAACAGCGTATCGCCGATCTTGTCGCGCGCCGCCGTTCGACGATAATTCCGCCGCTGACCGCCTCGGACGCCGAAATCATCGCTGCCCTCGCGCGCGCCGGCTGCACCACACCCGATCCCTCCCAGATCGCAGCAGTCCGCACCGCTATTTCCAATCCGACATCGTTGGTCACCGGGGGCCCCGGTTCCGGCAAAACCTCTATCCTGTCCGCCATTGCCTCTCTCACCCTCGACGCAAACGATCAGGCGAACGTCGTCTGCATCTCGCTCGCCGCCCGCATCGCACGCGCCATCAATGCGCGAACGGGTCTCGCCGCCGACACGATCCACAAGTTTCTCGACTGGCGCGACGGCGTCTTTACCCACGACGCCAGCAATCCCTTCGAAGCCGACCTCGTCTTTCTCGAGGAAGCCTTCATGATCGACAACATGCTGTTCCACGCCCTCCTGGAGGCGCTGCCGCAAACCACCCGCCTCGTCATAATCGGCGATCCCGGCCAACTCGAGCCGATCGGCCGCGGCATGCCGATCCACAGCCTGCTCGACGCCGACGCCTTCCCGCGCGCGCACCTCGCGACGAACCACCGCTCTGGCCCGGGCAGCACCATTCCGCTCTCCGGACGTCGCGCCCTCGACGGACTAATGCCGATCTTCGGCTCAGATCTCAGCCACGTCCCGACGACGACGACGCCTGAAACCCTGCGCGCCGTGCTCGAGACCTGGCGCAAGGCGGTCTCGCTCGTTGGTTCGGACAATGTCCAGGTGCTCACCGCCACCCACAAAGGGCCCGGCGGCGCCAAAGCGATCAACGACGCCATCACCGGCCGCCCGGACTACGCCGTCGGCGATCGCGTCATGCAGATGCGCAACGACCGCGTCTCCGACTACATGAACGGCGAACTCGGGCGCGTCGTCGAAATCGGCGCCTCCGGCCTGACCGTCGTCACCGACGCCGGATCTACCGTCGAATATTCCTCGCTCCAGCCCTCGACCCTTTCTAAGGCCTATTGCATCACCGCTCACAAAGCGCAGGGCCTCGAGTACCCGTATGTCATCAACGTCCTGCACCCGTCCGGCAAGCGCATGCTGACGAGAAGCCTCGTCAACGTCGGCATCACGCGCGCCAAAACCCATTGCACGCTGATCGACCAAACCAATCAGCTCGCCCGCGCGCTGACCAGATACCGGACCTCGCCGCGCCACACGCTCCTGCCTCGCCTCCTGCGCGGCGAAAGTCCGCTTCCCTAGCTACGAAATCCCCTCGGCCTCCTATATAATTCCGTTCTTCCACGGAGGCTTCCATGGCGCGTCCCGTTCATCCGTCGCATCCCCCTCAACAGGCTCCTCATTCGGGAGCCGCTGGCGCTCACCCAGACCCGCACGCGCCTGCCGGCGCACCTGCCAAGCCTAGCTACGGCAAGCGCGCGCTCGAAAATGCCTCCGACGTTGTCGAAAACTGGGCCGCCCAGCGCACGAGAAGGCCGCTCGCCAACAGCGGGATCGGCAATGCGGCGCGCGAAGCAATGGGCGGCCTCACAAAAGGCTCCCAGGCGCTCGCCGCCGGCGGACTGCACAATCAAGATCCCTATAGCGTCGCTTCGGTCGCCTCCGAAACGGTTGGCGCCGCGAGAACCGTCGGCAATATGGCGAAGACCCACGTTGGCGACGCCCTCGCCGGAGCCGTCAATCACGGCTTCTCCCGCAAGGGATCCGCCCGTTCCGGCGCCTCGCCTGCCGCATCGCACGGCCCGCATCCAAACGCCCCCGCTTCCGGCCACGGCTCGCCGCATCCCGCGCCGACCGGCGGCGCGCCAGGAGGCGCCGCCAGGAAGCCGATCTTCGGCGGCGCCACGCCGGCCGCGCATGCCGAAACCACGGCGCGTGACCAGCTCGGCAAGACCGCGTCCGACGTCCAGAACGCCGCCCGCAGCGCCGTTCCCTCCGTCCCCTTGAAACGCGACACCGGCGTCGAGCGAGGCTGATCTCCAATGTCGACCGTCTCTCAGGAACTCGTCGGCGCCGCCGCGCAGGCCGGCGCCGCTCAGCTCGCAACGCATTGGGGAACCCGCATCGCGTCGCGCCTTGTACCGGGCGCCGGCTGGGCACTCCTTGCCTACGACGGCATCTCGCTCGGCGGCTCGGTCTACGAAACCGTCACCGGCGAGAAATTCGCGGACACCCGCATTGGCGGCGTCGCCACCAAATACACCGACGCCGTCGACAGCGTCGCCGCCAAGACCGCCAACGCCGCTTTCACGGGCGTCTCGGCAGTCCTTTCCTTCGCCGGCATGAACAAGGCAGCCGCCTTCGTATCCAACGACGCCCGCTACTTCGTCATGGGCGAAAACGCTTCGCCCGCAGCCGGCCCGAACCGCGACGCCACGCCGTCTCTCGCTAAGACGAAAACCCAGCCGGTCGCCGACCGCGACCTGCCGTCGACCGACGTCAGGCCGCTCTCCCCCACAGACGCGAAAAAGATCGCCGCTCCCGCGGTCGACGGCCCCACCCTCTCGCTTGCCGAGGCCAGCGCACGCGTCGACCAAGTCGAAGGCGCGATTACTCCAGAGCGCGCCAACGCCTCACAGATGCGTCTCGCCTCGCTCATCAGCGGTAGCCAAAGCCCGAGCCAGCTCGACATCCTCGGCGCTCTGGCCATCCAAAATTCGCGGGATGTCAGACCTGCTTCGCCGCGCGCCGCCTCAAACGGAATTGAGCTGACATGAACATCGACATCCCACTCTCGTTTCGTCGCATACCCGAAGCGCGTCTTCTCTGTGGCGTTTCGACCATTCGCGATCTTGCCTTCTGTGGCCCCTTGCGCGCCGTGATCGACGACGAACCAGTCGCCAGCGAGCTGGAGCTTCTGCTTTTCGAAAATCCCAACCCGCACGCAGCGCCGGCTCTTCCCGATTATTCCACCTGGGCTTGCCTGTGGCGGCGCCCGTCTTCGAAAGGCGATTTCTTCGGTCCGATGAGCCCAGCCGATTTCGTCTTTCTGTGGAATGCCGATGTCGAGGAACTCGACGGCTGCCGCCCCGTCCTACATTGCCGGATCACGCGTCCCACCGTCTACCTCACCGACGCCCTTCAGCCTGCCGAGATGGCCTTCGACCCGGACCTCGCGATCTTCACGCAATCTGTTTTCTATCCGACCTCTGAGCCTGCTCCTGCACATCAGCCCCCAAAAGAGCTGCCTCCCTTCCTACGCCGAAGGCTCACGTAATGCCTTTCTCCGTCACCAAGCGTCAGACCAAAGATATCGGCGCTGGCGTCCAGCAACTCCTCTGGGAATGCGACCCAGCCGATCCGCCCGAAGAATTCATCAAGAGCCCGATCAAGACGCCTTTCGTCATCACGGTCCACGAAACCGCTTCCCGCCCACCGGCCGTGCTGCGCGCAACGCGCATGCTGATCCTCGACCGAGGCACCGGAAAGATCGGTCTCCAGCTTCTCATCAATCCGGGCGACCTGCCCAACGAGATCGCCTACGCCAAGAATGGCGAAACCTTCTCGATCGACATCGAGCCTGCGCCCTACTCCGCGACCGCCACCGTTCCGGTCACCCCGGAAGAACGGATGAAGGTCCTGCGCCGCATGGTCGTGCTGACCCGCGATCCCGTCTTCATCGACCATCTGCGCACGCTCGAAGACGGCGCGCTGATCGACGAATGCGAACGGGCCGACCCGAAGGACGTCGAATTCGCGGCAATCGAAGTCATCTTGCGCCACATCCGCGCGAATTCGCGTTCCGACATCCTGCACGACACGCTTGCCGCCGACCGCGCCGAAGAACTCATGCGCGCCTATCGTCGCAAGCTGTTCAAGGAACGCGACGCGCGATGACCACACAGGAGCGCATGAGCGCCGCCGAATTCCGCGATCTCACCGCCAGGAAGAAAAATCCGCGCAACAAATTCGGCGCGGTCCGCACGACCAGCGCGCTCGGCACTTTCGATTCCAGGGGCGAGCACAACCGTTTCGCCGCCCTCTCGATGCTTCAGACGGCCGGCGCGATCCGCAACCTCCAACGCCAAACGCGATTTCCGCTCTATTGCGGCGAACAGCCTCTCATGATCGAGAGCGCGCTCGGCCGCAAAACGCATGCGACCTATATCGCCGATTACACCTACGACGACGTCGAAACCGGCATCTATTGCGTTGAAGACTGGAAGGGCACGGATACAAAACTGAGCCAGCTCAAGCGCGCCGTCCTCGCAATCATGATGCCGCACGCGAAAATCCTCGTCACCTTCGCTCGCGCCCCGCAGCCCAAGAAATCCCGGACCAAGAGATGACCACTTCCGCTTTGCCCCAGGGCGCAATCGCCGGCCCGGTCGAGCCGGCGCGCCCGAAACTTCCGTTCAATGGATTCCTTATCGTTGGCGAGGCGCCTGGCGCGACCGAGGCGATCCTCGGCAAGCCCTTCGTCGGACCTGCAGGCCTTCTGCTGACGCAGGCGCTCCGCACGCTCAACGTCGAGCGCGACGCCACGCTCATCGCCAATGTCTTCCGCTTCCAGCCGACCTGGACCGCAACAGCAGACGGCAAGCGCCGCTCCAACGACATCTCGACCTTCTTCACCGACGACCCGTCGCAGGCGGCCCAAGGCGTCTCGCCCTATCACGGCCGCTCGCTCCATACCTCGCACGCCGCCGACATCGCGTTTTTCCGTGACCTCGTGAAATCGACCGCGCCCAAGCGCATCGTCGCCATGGGCTCGATCGCGCTCTGGGCTCTCACCGGCCAGGACCGGATCAAGCAGAACCGCGGGAAGATCCTGTCGACTTCCCTGTCGGCCGCTCCGGTTTTTCCGACGTTCCACACAGCCTTCGCCCTCCATCGCAACGACGACGCCATCGTGAAGCAGATCGAGGACGACCTCCGCATCGCATTTTCCGCCTGACGTTTTCGGCCCCCGATTTTCCGAATCCCAAAAACGCCCCCGCCTGTTTTCTTTCCAACGGAGACCCAAATGGCCGCCGCCAAAAAACGCGTCCCTGCTTCGCCTGCCGCCGCCACCGAACGCAAAGGCGTCCACGCCCGCGTCCGCATCGGCAATCTTGTTCCCTCGAAGATCAATCCGCGCAAGACGATGGACGAAGACTTCGTCATCACCATCGGCGAGCAGATGACCGACACCGTACAGCTCCAGCCGATGGCTGCGCGCCCGACCTCGACCCCAGACGTCTTCGAGGTCTTCATCGGCCATACGCGCCTCGCCGGCTTCAACGCCATGGTCAAGACGGGCAAGATCACGCTCGACCACGAAGCCGACATCATGATCTACGAGGTCGACGACCGCGAGGCCTACATCATGGCCATCGCCGAGAACGTCGTGCGTCGCGACATGCCGCCGCTGCAGGAGTGCGCCGCCGTCGCCGATGCGCTCGCCAACGGCGTCTCGATCCGCGAGCTGTCGCGCGAAACCGGCCTCAAGCCCGGCGAGATCAACGACCGCATCGCCGTCACGCGCGCCGACGAGAAGATCCGCCTCTACGTCGCCAACGGCGACCGCACGATCGCCTGGGTCGGTCGCTTTTCGCTGCTGTCGAAAAGCGACCAGCATCGCGTTCATGCCGAAATCGACCGCAATCCCGGCATGTACCGCACCGTGCGCGACCTCAACGACCTCGCTCGCCAGGACAAGATCCCGGTCCGCAACGCGATCTTCGACGTCGCCTCCTCCGGTCTCGCGACCGTCAGCGACATGATGGACCCCGACCACGACTGGTTCGAGGACCGTCAGGCGTTCTGGGACCGCCAGAACCTCGCCATCCAGGAACGCGTCGTCGAACTCGAGCGCACCGGCCAGAAGGTCGAAGTGCTGCGTTCCAAGCCCTTCCTCGCACAGCTCTGGCGCTCGACCGACTCGCCGCGCAACGCCAATGCGTTCATCGTCGTAGCCGACGACGGCGCGATCACCGTCCACGACAAGCTGTTGCCGGCCTCCGAACCCGACGGCGTCCAGATCGCGCACGACAGCGAGGATCACGCCACCGCCCAGAACATGGGCTTTGCCACCGATCCGGACGTTGCGGCAGTTGCGCCTGCTGCGCCCGAACCGGTTCGCACGATCACCAACCATCCCCCGTCCGCCAAGGCGGCCAAGGCTGCTCTCGCACGCATGCGCGTCGACCGCGCCGCGCTCTGCGTGATCCAGAATTCCGAATACGCCGAGCGCCTGCTGCTCGCTTCGTTTCTCGGCGACGACCGCCTGCGCGCGACGCCGGAACGCCCCCAGATCGACGCCGATCCGCTTTGCGACGCGACCGGGCTGATCACCGACCAGTTCACCCTGTTCGCGCAGACGGCCAAGGCGAATGCCGCCAGGCCACTCGATTGCGCGCTGTCGCTGCCGATCGCCGAAGTCCGCACCCTCAACGCCATCGCGGTCGCGATGCGCCTCGAAAACCAGCGCGGCCCGGAAATCCTCTTTCCCGAGGATGCGCTCGTGCGCGACATTCTGCGCGCCAATGTGCCGAACGGCGGCCGCGGCGATTACCTGCCGAACGAAGCGTTCTTCAAGCTCATGAATATCGAAGAGCTGCGCAACCTCACCGCCGAGCTTCTGAGCGAAGCCGACGCCAAATACGCCGAGAGCGCGCCGAAGAATGACATCGTCACGCTGATCTCCGACCGCTTCCGCGAGGCCGCCAACGGCGATCCGAACCTTCACCACGAGATCGCCTTCCGCCTCAACGCTTGGTGGCCGGCCTACCTCTAAACCGGCTTCCCCGCTCCGATACCTGACGCCCGGCGCACCCGCGTCGGGCTTTTTTCTTGCGCACGGACAGGACCATCATGACGCCGCTCGATCCGCACGACATCGCCCGCCACATCTCGGCCATCCAGTCCGGCAACGCCCTCGAACTGCCCGAGGACGAGCGCCTCGCCGTGTTCCTTGCCGGCCTCAAGGCCATGGCGAACTTCGTCAGCCCCCTGCTCGACGCCGCCCCGATGGCTTTCCTCAACGCCGGCATGCTGCGCAAACGCTGCTGCATCGAGACCCCCGCCGTCGCCGAAACCTGGTGGATCGCCGCCCGCGCCGCCTTTCCCCGTCCCGGAGAGGCCCTTGTCACCGACGCCGTTCAGCCGAAAGAATTCGCCGCCGCCCTCGGCGGCGAGATCGAGACCGGCGCGACCGTCTCGACCGCAATCATCACGTCGGCCGATGCGCTTGCCGGCCTCGCCCCGACGGACGAATGCCGTCTGGCGCTGATCCGCGCCGCCGACGCCAGCCGGACCGAGGCGCTTGCCGGCCTGCCGCGCTTCTGCACCATCGCCGTCGGCCGCTTCTTCTGCGTCGACCTGTTTCAGGCGGAAATCGAGCCGATCGCCGACATTGTCGTCGATATCGCGACGCCGGCCAGCGTCGCCGCCATCGACGCGATCCCGCGTCGCACCGGCGCCGTCTCCAAGGCACCGCCGAAAGGGCCAGTCGTTTTCGAGCCGATCGGCTATACGCGCGCGCCAACCGGCGAACGCGAAACGGTCACTGCGATCTACGACGCCTACAAGCCGCGGCTTGCCGTCAGCGACATCGCCATGGCCCATCCGACCCGCTTGATCGTGCCCAAGACGCTCGATTCGATCGAGCCGCCGCTCTACACCGCCAAGCCCCGCCTCAATCCCGATCTGCTCGCCAAGGGCGCGATCTCCGACGCGCAGTTCGAAGCCGTCGTCGCCATGATGAGCGCACACGAAAAGATCATGCCGACCGGCGAACGCTACGGCGTGGTGCTCGCCGACGGCACTGGCGTCGGCAAGACGAACGAGCAGATCGCGCTCGTCCTCGCCAACCGCGCCGAAGGCCGCGGCCGCGCCGTCTACGTGACGGAAAAATCCCGTCACCGTGACAACGTCGAAAAGGCGCTCATGATGCTCGGCTGCCCGCGCTCCGACCTCACCGACGTCGCCGCCTACCGGGCCGACGATCCCCTGCCGGCGCGCAACCACCTGCTGTTCATGACCTATGCGACCCTGCGCGAGGGCGATGATCCCCACCATTTCCCGCGCATCGAACAGCTCGTCGAGCATCTCGGCGCCGATTTCGAAGGCGTCATCATCTTCGACGAGGCCCACAACCTGCGCAACGCCGTCGGCGAAGAGGGTTTCTTCGGCACGATGGCGTCGTCCCGCCAGGGCCTTGCCGGGCTCATCATCCAGGAAAAGCTCCCGCGCGCCCGCATCGTCTATGCCACGGCGACCGGCATTTCGAACTTCAACAACCTTGCCTACATGTCGCGCCTCGGCCTGTGGGGCGACGGCTGCCCCTATGCCAGCCGCAAGGACTGCCTCGGCGCGATCGAGCAGCTCGGCCTGACCGGTCTCGAGATCATCTCGGCCCATCTCGTCGCATCCGGCCTGATGATCACCCGCACGCTGTCGCTCGAAGGCGTCACCGCCGCTTCGCTCTTCCATACGCTCAATGCCAGCGAACGCCGCGCCTGGGATGACACGATGAAAATCGTGCTCGAGGTCCGCGAGGCCCTCGAACAGGCCTGGAAAGCAGCTTTGCCGGCCAACAGCACGATCCCGAAGGAAATGTTCTCGCACTTCGAGGCGGCCGCCCGCCGCATCTCCGAAATGATGCTGGTCTCGCTCAAGACCCCGACGATGATCGAGGACATGCGCCAGGCCCTCGCCGAGGGCAAGGCGCCGGTCGTCCAGCTCATGAACACCTACGAAGCGGACGCCGGCGCTGCCGACGCCACGGCCGCGCGCAACCTGCGTCGCCTCATCGAAGATTTCATCCCCACCGTCCGCATGACGCTCATCAAGGGCAGCTCGACGCGCTACATGACGAGCTACAAGCCCGCGCGCGACAAGGCCGGCGCCGTCGTGCCGCTTGCCGGCAACCAGGCGCTCAAGGACGACCTCCTCCAGCGCCTCACCCTCATCCCGGAGCATCCGACGCCGCTCGACCAGATCTTCGCCGCCTTCGGCGCCGAACAGGTCGCCGAAATCACCGGCCGGTCGCAGCGCTACATTCCCGATCCGAAAACGGGCGCTCCAACCCTCGAAAAGCGCACCGAGCAGGACGTGCGCGCCGATCTCGCCGCCTTCATGGGCGCGCGCAAGTCGATCCTGGCGTTCAGCGTCGGCGCCGGCGGAGCCAGCATGGATTATCACGCCGCCCTCGACGCGCGGAACCAGAAGCCGCGCCGCCACTACGTGCTTCAGCCCGGCCAGCGCGCCGACCAGGCCGTTCAGGGCATCGGCCGCACGCACCGCTCGAACCAGCGCCACGCGCCGGAAGTCGTGCTCGTCTCGACCGACCTGCCGGCCGAACGCGCCTACCTGTCCCAGACGCTCGCCCGCATTCGCCGCCTCGGCGCGTCGGGCCAGGGCCACCGCGACGCCGTCACCGGCCCGTTCGCGATGCGCCATTCTTATGAGAACAGCTATGCCCGCATGGCGTTCATACGCTTCCTGCAGGGCGTCATCGGCGACAAATATCCCGACGTCGTGCGCACCGACTTCGAGCAGATGACGTCCTTCCGCCTGCTCGGCGAAGACAAGAAGCCGACGTTCACCAGCGACGAGCACACGATCCGCCGCATCATGAAGCGCATCGCGCGTACGCCGATCAATTTCCAGACGCGCGTCTTCACCCACGTCGACCGGGAGCTCGAAATCGCCATCGAAAACTCGCTGGTCGACCGCAGCTACGATTCCGGCCCCGAGCCGATCGAGCAGCAGCTCAAGATCGAGTCCGAGGAGGTCATCCACAAGGACACCTCGACCGGCGCGGAAGTCCGCGCCTTCCGCGTCTCCGGCGCCAAGCCGCCGGACATGAAGGACTACGACTCGGCCATGATGGAGGCCGAGCTCTTCAATTCGGACGCTCAGCCGCCCACTGTCTGGTGGTCGCCCGTCACCAACCAGATCTGGATCCAGATCGTCGCCGAGCGCTCCAAGAATATCCTGGCCGAGCCTACGCGCGTGCGGATCATCGAGCCGAACCGGTCGACGATCATCGACTACAACTCGCAGCTGATCTACACCGCCGAGCGCATCCCGACGTTCAAGACCGACGAGCAGGCGCGCGCCATCTGGCAGGATCGCGTCGCCAAGATCACCGAGATGATGTCGCGTCCGACCGTCATCCTTTCCGGCGCGCTTCCGACCATCCAGGAGACGCTGAAGGCCCATTCGCGCCAGCATGCCGTCGTCGCCGATACGACCGACGGCCGCCGCGTCATGGGCCTCATAATGGGAGCAGACGAAGGCGACACGCTCATCGCGGCGGTCAAGAGCGATCCCCGCTACAACCCGACGACCGGCCGCCTCGACATGTCGTCGCTGAACACCAGCCTGGACGCCAACAAGACCCTCGTCCTGTCGAACAACTGGATGATCGCCAATCAGCTGGTTCTCGCCGAAACGAAGACCGAGATCTTCCCGACGCTGCGCGACACCAAGCTCGCTGCCGGCGTCGCTCGCGACATCGGCCTGATCCAGCTCGCAGTGCCAGGCGCCGCCGGACCGCGGTTCTTCCTTCCGAAGGAACCCGGCAAGCGCAACAAGGCGCTCGCCATTCTGACGACGCGTTTCTCCGTCGCGCGCATCGATGACGCGCCGGACTGGTCGTTGCTCGCAGCCTGACCAAGCGTCAATATCCCGACGCGAGCCGATGCCCATCGGCTCGCACATCCCTACTCGATCATTGATCCCCAAATAGTCTCTTTGCACCCGCTGGTTTGCCTTTACCGGCCCGCAGACTTCGCCAAACTCATCGCCATTCCATTCTCCCGAGCCGCCCCGCATCATGCCCCCTTTCAATATCGACACATTCGAAGGCGAAATCGCCGCAATCCACTATCCGCCTGCGCCCATCGATCAGCACACGCGCGATTACATCGCCGAGCGCTCGCCCATACCCAAGCCGCGCGGCCTCCTCTCGCGTCTCTTGCGCCTCTTTTTCGGAGAGCAGCCGTCCTCTCGCGAGCGGATTAAAGTCGTCGAACACGGCTACATAGAAAGCCGCGACATCACCGCTTTCGACAAATGCAAGGCGACGATCGCCGTCGAACTCGCCGCTTACCGGCACGATTCGACCGTCGGCGCAGCTTCCCGCCGGACGGCTTACCTTGACGCGAAGCGCAAGGCCTGGCTCATCGAGCGATTGAAGCGTCAGCCCATCGAAGAAACCAATCCAACGATAATCCACAGTTTCACGCTGCGGCGCTCGGTCAAACAAACGCTTCACAATCACGGCTACAAGACCGCCGCCGACATATATCAGAGAGGCCTCCCGACCGACCTTGAGGGAATCGGTGAAAAGACACACAGCAGGCTGACCAAATGGGTCCGCAAATGCGAAACTTACTACCGCGGCCAACCACAACCTGAACTCGACGCCAACGACGACGCCATTCTGGCGGCGGAAAACGAACGCCTTCTCGCCGCGCGTGCCGCCAACCTGCTTGCCTTGAAACAAACTCTCATCGAGCTCCGGGCAACCATCGAAGCAAAATCGATCGCTGCCGCCAAGGCGCTGGACGACGAGCTCTGATCACCCGATCACTTCGGCGTCGATCCTCCGCCCGACGTCGTCGGCGAGGTCGCTCCTGAACCATTCCCCGGCGTCGTCGTCGCCTGGGTCGTCGGCCCCGTTGGCGTCGCATTCAACGGGCTGCCGTGAATGTTCGCCCACGAATTGCTCGGATCCGTCATCGGGGATCCGTTCGAGCCTTGGTTGAACGTATCCTGTATCGTCAGGGTCGCCGCCGCCGCCGGACCCACGAAAATCAATGCGGCGACGAGAGCCGCGCCAGACTTTATTCCGTTCATTTCAACTCTCCTCAGTCGCCGACGCCGACGCCGCCGCTGCGCGGCGCGCGCACCGGCAGGCTCGCCATGAAATCCTTGGCCTCGATCGCCGCGCCGCCCGACGCCGGCGCGCGCGAAAACTCCGACACAGCGGTCAGCGCCGCCGTCGACAGGCGCGTCGTGCCAGTCTTCGCATTGACCGACACCTCACGGTCCTCGATCGACTTCACGCTCAGCTTGCCGTCCGCGCCTTTGGTCACAAGATCGATGCGGCCGTCGCTGACGGTCACCATGCGATTGCCGCTCCACACGCTTTCGACCGCACGACCAGAGTCGCGATCGATCACGACCGCCGAGTCCCGCTTCGCGCCCATTTTCTCCGTGCCGGCCAGCAGCACGTCGATCTTGCGCCCCGCGGCCTCGCCGAGCGCATGAACGGACTCACGGCCTTCACGCGACAATGCGATCTTGCCGTCGGCGCCAACGCCGCCGAGCCCCGTGCTCGAGCCGGTCACCACCGCCATCCGGTTGAGCCCGGGACGCTCGGATTTCGCGGACATCACCGTCTTCTGCGCCTCGCCCTGGCCGCTGGTCGACAGAACCAGCGATGCGCGGCCGCCATCGATCAGCGCGCCCTCGTACCGCAACGCCCGGCCGCCATCGGCGGTCCCACGGCTTGCGAACATCGCGACGGAATCGTCAGGCGCGCCAATCCGCCGCCCGGCGACCTCCTGCGTCGCGCCGATACCGCCGATACCCATGCCCATGCCGGCGAGCTTGATCGCTTCCGCGCTCTGCCCGTCCGCACGTCCCGACGCCATCAGCGCCGGCCCGATCGTCGCGAAGCCGCCCTCGCGTCCCGGAACGCCGGCGCGCGCATCGATCGCGATGCCGCTCGCCGCTTCCAGCCGCTTGCCCGCTTCCTTCGCGTAATCCGCCGTCTCGAAGCCACGCGGCAGGATCAGCTGCGACCGGCCGTTCTCGCCGGCGATCGGCAGAAAGCTCTTGCCGTCGACCGCTTCGACGTTGACATGGCTCTTCCTGCCATTCTGAACGAATTCCATTTCGACGATCGAGCCCGGCTTGATCGGCTGGCCATTCTTCTCCGCCATCTCCACCGACCGCAAATAGGCTTCCTCGATCGTGCGCGGCCCGCCATGCGGCCCCATCTGCATGGCCGCCCGCGCGCCATGCTCCTTCGCCCGACCTGGCTCATGAATCGCAACGCGCGTCGCGTCGAACGACGGCATGTCCACCTTCGCGCCCCCGCCCGGCGCCAACGACGAAAGCATCGCAGCGGCCTTGTTCGGCGCTCCACCGGTTGCAGCCTTCGCGGCCTGAATCGCATGCTGCTTGTCGCCCTCCGTCTGCCCGCCGAAAAGATGCGTCAGCGCGCCCTTCGGATCGTGCACGAACTCCCCGACAAACTTCACGAGCCGGATGATCTCTTCCATCTCGGCTGCAGCGACGCCCAAAGCGCCGATCCCAACTCCGATCCTCCCGAGACGCCCAAGGCCCGCGCCGCCCCCGAGAAGGCCTGACGCAACGTCGCCGCCGACGCCGACGGCGCTTTCCGCCGATCGCCGGGCCCGGCTCAAAAACCCAGCCGGCGCATGCTCCTCGATCTTCTCCGCTTCTTTCGCGCCACGTCCGGCAACACGCCCGGATCGTGTCAGAAAGCTCGACAGCGCCGCCATGGATTTCTCCGTTGCAATGATTTTCGTCCGTCATTGTAGACCGGCCGCGACTTCGTTAAAATATCCGCGTCGCAGGAAATTCCGTCATGGCTGTCGATTTAGCCCGCCGCACTGAACTGCAGGAACAGGTGACGACGGCTGCCGCCGCCGCCCTCCTTTCCGGCAAAAACATCGTCATTTCCGCGCCAACCGGCTTCGGGAAAACCAACATGGCCATCGACGTCTTTCAGCGTCTCATCGCCGAAAGACCCGATTTCCGTGTCCTCGTCGTCCAGGATCGCCAGGCAATCGGCGCGCAGAACATAGCCAGGGCCAATTCACTTGGCGTCAAAGACGCCAGTCTCTCGATCAACGGAGAATTCGACCCGTCCGGCCAGGCCGCTTACGGAATAACCAAGACGTTGTACGCCAATCGTCATGCGATCGGCCACCGCGACGCCGTATGGATCGACGAATGCCACCACGCGACGGCCGACGAAGAGGCACAGCATTCAGCAATCATCAACGCCGTCCTCAAGATCAATCCCAATGCCGTCGTCATGGGCACGAGCGCGACGCTCGAGCGCTCCGACAAGGCCAAACTCCATCCAGCGCTCTGCAACGGCGAGCGTTTTCATGTCACTTACGAAGAGGCTGCCGGCTGCGGCGCAATCGTGCCCCCAAAAGTGACCTGCCCCGAATACCGGCTTTCGAACGGCAAGACCGTCGCCGAAACCGTCGACGAGATCCTCGATCCCAACGACCCGTCCGTACCAGCGGTCGGCATCCAGAAGGCGCTCGCCACAAGTCGTCCCCACGATTTCTTCGACACCTCGATCCGCGCCTGGCTGAAAGCGAACAACGGCACGCCCGTTCCAACCTTCGCCTACACCAACACGATCAAGGACGCCGATCTCTTGTGCGCGGCCTTCCAAGAGGCCGGCATCAAGGCCGCAGTCGTCCATTCCGACCTCTCGCCGGCCCTCCGCGAAAAGGCTTTCGCCGACTATCGCGCCGGACGCGTCCAGGTGCTGAGCAGCGTCAACATGTTGACGGAGGGCGTCGATGTGACGCGCACGCAAAGTCTACTTTGCCTGAAAGAAACGACTTCACGTTCCGAGTGGATCCAGATCAACGGCCGCGGCGCGCGCGCCCACACCGAAGCCGGCTTCGACAAGCAGGCCTACACCGTGATCGATATGGGCGCATCGACCTACATGCACGGCAGCATGGACAAGTACCGCAAGATCGAGAATTTCATCGCCAAGGGTCCGGAAACTCCGACGACCAAATATCGCCCCTGGAAAGACCTCTCCGCAGGCCAGCCTCACAACATCAAGATCTACGGCCTGCACGATGGGCTGCGCACCGTCTTCGCCGTGCGCCCGCGCAACTCGAAACGCTTTCTCCTGCTGCAGAAGAATGAAATCTGCTTTGGCCGCAACAAAGCCACAACGCGCCTCGTCAAGCCGATATCGCCGAAGACCTTCACGCCGGACGAAATCATCGAATACGGCCGTCAAGCCGTCGCCAAGCGCTTCGACGTATTCACGACGCTCGAATCGCGACCGAAGGGTTCCGATCACCACGAGATCGTGAAGCGCAGCTTCGCGGAGTCGCAGAACATGCTGAAGATATTCTCCGGCGAACAGGCGATTTCCCAACCGCGCGAGCGCGCCAGCCTTTCCCGCTGATCTCCACGGAGTTCCGACGTTGTTCGGTGGTCGCGACCGCGCCCGCCCCGCCTTCCCATTGCTTCCATCCTTCCGCATTCCTTCCTCCGATGAGCCCCCGAAAATGACGAAATCCAGCCAGATCGCGCTCCGCATGATCGCGCTCTATCTCATCAAGAAGCTCCTGCCTGCCGGCGCATCGCGCTTCGACGTCACAGCCGCCGATCATCCGCACCGCGCGCTGTTTACGAGCCTGATGGCCGACGCCAGTCAGGATCCGGCCCTGTGGACCGACGCGATCGCCGGAGCCCTGACGGCGACCCTCGCCGAGATCACGCCGTATGTTCCCGACTTCACCGATCCGGCGCTCACCCAGAACGAGCGCATCCAGAAGCTCACAACCAATGCCGACCTTCGCAGCTTCGTCCAAGAAATGACGAAGCTGAAGGATCCCGAGATGCGCGACCTCCTGCGCGATCTCGAACCGCCCGTCGCGCCCGCTGGCGGCGACGCATCCGCGGCGGCGGCGCCTGCGGCCGACGACACAGCCACGCCGACCTACACGCCGCTCGCGATCCCGAAAATCGACCGCTCCCTGCTGTCGACCGCCGATCGCATCGTCGCACAGGCGACCAACGGCTCCGTGCGCAGCGTCTTCCAGATCATCGAATCCCTCGACAACGCCCAGAAGATTCTCGCCAAGGGCGGCATGCACGCGCGCAAGGCGGTCACGCCCATTCCGGCCGAGGGGCCGCTGCCGTCGGGCACGATGCGCATGCTGCCGGCCGCTTCCGTGTTCGCGACGAAAATCCCGCCGGAACACGCCCATCGCTTCACCTTCGACATCCCTGTCTACACCTGGGATGCGCCCCACCCCTACGTGCCGATCGCGAACCCCAATTACGCTTTCGATCCGGTCTCGCTGCGTCAGGCGCTATGGGGCATCGCCAAGGGTCTGAACTCCGTTCTCGTCGGGCCGACCGGCTGCGGCAAGACGACCATGGCTGAAGCCCTGGCCGCGCACCTCGGCCGCCCCTTCTTCCGCATCCCCGTCCATGGCGAAATGCGCAAGCGCGACATGATCGGCGGCTTCAAGCAGATCACGACCGAGCGCGGCTCGGAAACGCAATGGTTCGATGGCCTGCTCACCAAGGCGATCTCGATGCCGTCCATCATCGACATGGACGAAATCGACCGCGCCGACCCCGACCTGCAGTACGTCGCCCACCAGGCCTACGAACGCAAAGGCATCACCATTCTCGACGACGGCGGCCGGTTCATCGCGCCGCATCCCGATCACGCGATTCTCGCGACCGCAAACACCAAGGGTCGCGACGACGGCGAGAACCCCTACGGCCTGCGGCAGGAAATGTCGGAAGCCACGCGCGACCGCTTTCCGCTCTGGATCGACTGCAAATACATGCCCGAGGACCAGGAGCTCGCCACCATCCTGGCCGACTGCCCCGGCCTGCCGCGCGACAGCGCCCAGCGCTGCATCAGCTACGCCAACCTGATGCGCAGCGCCTTCGTCTCCAACCGCCTTTCGACCACATGCTCCTATCGTCAGCTCACGGCGGTCGCCAACTGGATCGAAGGCCTCAATCCGCGCGACCCGCTCGAACGCAAGGCCGCGGAGGTCGAAGCGATCCGCACGATCCTCATCAACCGCGTCCCGCTCGCCTCCGACGTCAGCGCGGCGGAGGAATTCGGCAGGCAAATCTACGGAGACGACTGGAAGTGACCCGCGCATCGACCGCCGGGGCGGCGACGATGTCGTCGCCCATCGAGAAAACCATTCCGGGGTACATTCTGCGCGGAGAAATCGAAAGCACGATTTCCGCGCTCACCGGCGCCAAGATTCCGGTCGAATTCGCCGGCGCGCAGGCCTATGTCGCCTACACGACGCCGGCCGCTGTACCCACGATCCGCATCCCCGAGCTTTCCTCGACCGAGCAATATCCAGAATCCAAGGCGCTCGTTCTGCGTGGCTACTCCAACCACGAATGCGCGCACGTCCTCTACAGCGAGATCCCCTACGTCTGGACGTTCGCCAAGCGCAAACTCTCCGCCGTCCTCGGCAAGATCCTTGGCGCGCCGAACTCCAGAGAAAAGATCGACACGCCCGAACAGCGTGCAGCGCTCGGCATCGACGAAAAGGAATACTGGATCTGGCGCACTTCGCAGTACATCGACAACACCATCGAGGACTGGCGCATCGAGCGCGCGATCAAGCGCGCTTATCCCGGCTCGTTCCTGAACATCGCCAAAACGCGCCTCCACGTGAATGAGCGCCAGGCCGCCGAGCTGGCCGGCGTCACCGAAATGCCCATGCCGAACGCGCTCGGCGCCATGATCACCTGGGCAGGCTGCATCGACAACGCCTACCCCTGCGCCGCAATCGCCAAAGCCAATCTCGACCGCGCCAGCGCGCTCTGCCCGGACGGGCGTCAGATGCTCGACGCCTATTGGCCAGCCATTCTTCAGCTCGGCTCCCATCGAGAGGTCATGGAGCTCGCTTTCGACATCGCTGTCGAATGCGCCAACAAATATTTCAAGAAGGATCCCCCGCCGCCGCCTCCGCAGCAGCAGGCCCAGCAGCAACAGCAGCCGCAGAACTCACCCCAGCAGAATCAGCCTTCGTCGCAGCCCGGCGCTGGCAAGGGCAACGACGGCTCCGATCGATCCGACTCCAATTCAAGCAAGACGGACGATCAGGCCGACCCTTCGTCGGGCGCTCAGCCCCAAACCAAACCCGACGCCACGAACTCCGACCCATCTGGCGACCCCAAGGACACCAAATCCGACGCCAACCCGCCCACCGGCGCTGACGGAACCTCTCCGTCGGACCAGAACCAACCTCAAGGCGGCTCCGGCGGCCAATCCAACGACCAGAAGAACAACAATACGGCCGACGGCCAAGGCGCCGGCGCTTCCGATCAGCACGCGCCGGCGCCCCAGCAGGACAATACCGGCGATCCGTCGAAACTTGCTCAAGGCGCCGATCATGACGCCCAGCCTGGTTCCTCCAGCTCGGGCTCGCCGCCGCAAAGCGGCGCGGCGCCCGGCGGCACATCACAATCCGCCGGTCCACAGGGCCAGCAGCCGCAGCAGCAGGCATCGCACGGCCAGGCCGGCGGCGGCGTGACCGCCGGTTCCGGCAGCCCGTCGCAGCAAGGCGCCAGTTCGGGCGGCGCCGCGCCGCTCTCGCCGACTGCTGATAGCGACGCCATTCCGACAACTGCGCTCGACGTCAGCGACGTGATCGCAGCCATCGTCAAGGCGACCGGCGCCGGCGCCGACGAACACGACCTGTCGCGCATCGAGATCCGCATCAGCGACGATCGCGACATGCCCAATTACCATCGCCTGCTCCAAAAGGGCGGCGCATCGGCCGCGCGCGTCGCCCAGGCCGCGCGCAAGCTGCTCACGTCGGAAACCTACCGCCGCGAACGCTTCCAGCTCGAGGATGGCGATCTCGATCTCAGCAACCTGATCGGCATCTCGACCGGGTCGTCCGACATCTATTCCCGTCGCGACGCCCGCAAGGATCGCGCGGCATCCGTCGTCTTCTGCCTCGACCTCTCGGCCTCGATGCGCGAAAAAGATCGCTCCGGAAAAACCCGCCTCGATCATCTCGCCGAAGCGACAGCAGCGCTCGCTTCTGCGATCGGAACCGACCGCGACGTGCACACGGCGGCGCTGACCTACACCAGCGCGCCAGCCTCCCACCTGATCAAATGGATCAAGCGGTTCACCGACGCCCCCAGCGCTCTCAAGAGCGCCATCGGCGCAATTCCGGCCGACGGCGAAAACGGCGGCACCCCGACCCATTTCGGTTTGCTCGAAGCGCAAAAGGCGCTTCGCTTGCGCTCGGAGAAGCGTAAAATCCTTTTCCTCATCACGGACGGAGAAGCCAGCGATCGAAAACGCACGCTCAGCGCCGCCAACGGAATAATCAGATCCGGCGTCTACCTCGTCGGCATCGGCATTGGTCCGAACGCCCCGACGATGAAGATTCCCGGCTGGAGAAATATCCGTGACACGTCAGAACTCCCGATCCTTCTGACGCAGATCGTCTCCGACGTCCTGCAGCAGACCAAACGGGCCGCCTGATTCATCCGTTACCGTTTCCCTCTCTACCATCCCCAGAAAAGGACTGAACATGACAGAATACGCCAAGCCGCCGGTCGCCCTCGACGCGAAGATCGTCGGCAGCCTGTTCACCGGCGACAACAACGCCATCTCCGGCACGATCAAGATCGACAACGTCGAATACGCCATGACGATCGATCCGACGCCGCAGAAGTCGAAGAATGATTCCGAGTACTACCGTTTCTCGGCCGCCCGCCGCGAAAACGGCCAGACCTCGTCCGAGCCCGCGTTCAGCGGCGCGATGTTCAAGACCCGCTTCTTCGGCCAGATCGGCAAGGGCGCGATCCGCTTCAGCTTCGAGCACGACTACAACGGCGCACGCGCCACCTTCAATGTCGTCGGCTTCTACAAGGACAAGAAGTCCGACGGCTCGCCGGCCAAGAGCCCCTTCTACTCGCTCGGCAACGACAAGCCGTCCCAGAAGAACTGATCGTCAGTTCCTCGCACCCTCGGCGCCGGCGACTTCTCCCGAAGTGACGCCGGCGCCGTCTTTTGGACCATCCGGCAACCCGAAAACCAATGTCGCCAACCCGCGCCTGCGTCATCGACACCGAAACGACCGGCCTCGATCCCGACGCCGGCCATCGCGTCATCGAGATAGCCGCCGTCGAGATCATCGATCTGCGACCGACGGGCCGTTCGATCAAACGACGCGTCAATCCCGAGGGCGTCCCTGTCCAATGGTCCTCGTTCCTCGTCCACGGCATCAAGGACGACGATCTCGCGACCGCGCCCCTATTCCAGGACGCTTGGCCTCCGATTGCCGAATTCATCGGCGATTCCCGCCTCATCGCGCACAACGCGCCATTCGACATGCGCTTCCTGTCCGCCGAATGCCTGCGCGTCGGCTTTCCCGACATCACGCTCGCCGTTCCGGTCGAGGATTCGATCAACATCGCCAAGCGGCTATGGCCAGGCAAACCCGTCTCGCTCGACGCCGTATGCCGCCGTCTCAACATTTCGACCGACGCGCGCTCGACCTACCACGAGGCTCTCGTCGACTGCGAGTTGCTCGCCACCGCCTATTGCCGCATGCGCGTCATGCTCGACACGCCGCGCACGCAGGGCGATTTCCTCGATGCGCTCCTCGCGCAAACCGAGGAAACCGACCGCACCCCGATCCAGATTCCCCTCCTCGCGCCGCAGCACAGGGAACCCGCCCCATGAGCGCGATCCCGCTCCTCTACGCCGCCAGTCATTACACGACCGGCCGCTCCCTGCTCAGCCCGAAGAAGATCGTCGCGCTCGCCAAAACGTCGGGCGTCGCCTCGCTCTGCGACGACCAGGCCCTCGCCGGCGCCTACGAACTATCGCTCGAGGCCAAGAAAAAGGGCCTCAAAGCCGTTCTGGGGACGCGTCTCGTCCTCGACGACCTCGAAATCGCGGTCCACATCGAGGACGCCCCGGGCTGGCCGGCGCTCTGCCGCATCTCGAACGAGCTGCGCCTGAAGCAATTCAACCTTGCCCAGCTCATCGCCGCCCTTGCCGCGGCGCCCCTGTTCATCTCGATCGACGCCGGCTGCCCAGCCGCGACCGCATGGGCTGCCACCGATCACGAAGCGATCGCCGCCCTCATCGCCGGGCTGCCCGCCGATCGGCTCGCCTTCGCCATCGCACGCTCGGCCGGCGGCCTCCAGGGGCGCGCCGTCGCGCGCAAGGCCGCATCGCTCTCGATCCCCTCGATCGCCGCGCCGATCCCGGTCGTCGCGGAATCCGTCGACACCGACATCATCAACATTCTCGGCGAAGACCAGAAGCCGCGCTGGCCGGTCGCCCACTACCTGTCCGACGGAGAAATCCGCGAGCTCTACGCCGATCTGCCCGGAGCGACCGACAACGCCATCGCGCTCGCCACCCGCTGCAATTTTGCGCTCACCCAGAACAAGCCGTCGATGCCGACATTCAAGGGCGTCGACGAGAAGGCGACCCTGCGGACCGTCTCGGCGCAAGGGCTCGAAAAGCGTCTTTCCGAACACGGCATCAGCGACCGCGCCGCCTATGACGCGCGCTACGCGATGGAAATCGAGATCATCATCAAGCTCGGCTTTGCCGGCTACTTCCTGATCGTCGCCGACTTCGTCAATGCTGCAAAAGCCTCCGGCATTCCGGTCGGCCCTGGCCGCGGCTCCGGCGCGGGATCGCTCATCGCATGGTGCCTCGGCATTACCGATCTCGATCCGATCGAGCTCGGCCTCTTCTTCGAGCGCTTCATCAACCCCTCGCGCGTCTCGCCGCCCGACTTCGACATCGACTTCTGCGAGCGCCGCCGCGACCGCGTCGTCGCCTATATCGTCGATCGCTACGGGCTCGACCACGTAGCCCAGATCGGCGCCTGGCAAACCCTGCAGCCGAAGGCCGCCTGGCGCACCGCCGGCCGCGCGCTCGGCCTGACGCCCGGACAGCAAAAGCGCATCGCCGACCTCATCCCGGACAAGGTCGACTCGCTCGAGGCCGCGCTGACCGAAAGCCCGGCGCTGCGCGAAGCGCTCGGCTCCGACGTCGAATGCGCCGAGGCAATGCAGTCGGCCATCAAGATCGAAGGCGTCGTCGCTCACAAGACGCGCCATCCCGCCGGCGTCGTGCTCGCCGACGATCCGCTGGAATCGATCACGCCGCTCTCCGACAACGAAGGCGCGCCGGCCGGCATCCCGGCAACCCAGTTCGACATGAAGTCGATCGACAACCAGGGCCTGCTGAAGTTCGACCTCCTCGGCCTCAAGACCCTGACCATCATCGACCGTGCGCGCGAACTGGCCGCCAAGACCGGAGCAATCTTCGATCCGTGGAAGACGCCCTACGAAGACGCAACCGTCTTCGACATGCTCCGCCAGGGCTGGACCATCAACGTCTTCCAGCTGGAATCGACCGGCATGAAGCGGGCGATCTCGCGCGTCGGCATCTCGAGCTTCGAAGATATCGTCGCGCTGATCTCGCTCTATCGCCCCGGCCCGATGGACCAGATCCCCATCTACGCCGCCCGCAAGAAAGGCTATGCGCCGATCGCTTACCCGCATCCGGCGCTGGCCGCGGTTCTCCATTCGACCTACGGGATTCCGATCTACCAGGAACAGATCATGGATCTGGCCCGTCGCCTGGCCGGCTACAGCCTGGCGGAAGCCGATCTCCTGCGCCGCGCCATGGGCAAAAAGATCCCGGAAGAAATGGCCGCGCTCGAAAAGTCCTTCATCGAAGGCTGCGTCGCCAACGCTACGCTCGAACCGCGCATGACGGAAGCACAGGCGCGCGACATCTTCGCCATGGTCGCGAAATTCGCCGGTTACGGCTTCAACCGCTCGCACGCGGCGGCCTATGCCCGCATCACCTCGGTCACGGCCTGGCTCAAGGCCCATCACTATCAGGCCTACATGGCGGCCTGCATGGACCAGGACGCCAATTCCACCGGCCGCCTCGAAATCGACGTCGCCGAAATCCGTCGCCTCGGCGTCCCGATCACACCGGCTGACGTCAATCTTTCAGGCGAACTCTTCGACATCACGCTCGAAACCAACGGCGAAGCCAACTCCATCGTCTACGCGCTCTCCGGTATCAAAGGCGTCGGTCACGACGTCGCGCGCGCCATCCGTCTCGAGCGCGAAGCCAACGGCCCCTTTTTCGATTTCGTCGAGTTCCGCAAGCGGATGTCGGCCGTCGTCAAGAAGCACACGATGGAGCTTCTCATCCGCGCCGGCGCTTTCGACACCCTCGATGCGACCATCCCTCCAGAAACCTCGCGCCAGCTCTATCTCACCGAGCTGGAGAGCGGCGACGCGCCTTCCGGGCCCCAGCTCTTCGCCGCCTCGCCGCACGTCCGCGGCATCACGCCGCTTACCCGCGCCGAAATGGCGGCGATGGAGGCCTCGGCCTACGGCTTCTCGCTCACGCGCCATCCGACGGATCAATTCGCCCATCTGGTCGACAACGTCCGCGTCCATACGCTGGCCGCCGCCGGAAAGGCGTCCAAGACGGTCTCGACCGAAGCGCTCGCCGTCTTCGCCCAGATCGAGGAGCAGGATTCGCGCATCGCCGTCGTCCTCGATGACGGACAAACGACCCTGCGCGCCGTCATGAAAGGCGGCCTCCTGCCGCCTCCACCCACCCGTGACGGCCCAGGCGTCTACGTCGTGCGCATCGGCGCACAGCGCACCATTCTCGAATGGACGCCGGCCGCCGCCTACAGCGCGCGCAAGCTCGCGCGCGCGAAAGCGAAGGTCGCATGAGCAATCTCGATTTCGATCTCGCCCTTGTCGACGAAGCGCCGCGCCTCGCGCAACGAGCCGTTGTCGTCCCGGCATCACCCGGCCACCCCGTCCGCATCCACGTCCAGGAGGCTGCCGGCGTCACAGCGCTCGACGCCATCCGCGCCGCCTACCTCGCCTACGGCCGGTCCGGCATCGGCGACAATCGCCGCCTCGTCATCGTGCTGGAAATGGCGAGCTACAACTCGGAGGTCGAGATCGCCCTCAACCTCCGAAAGTTCCAGCCCGACGAAACTTTCACCGACGAGATCGTCCAGATCCCCGGCGTGACGCAAATCGCGATCTAGCGGCCGCCGATCTTCTCCTCGAACGCCTTCACCGAAGCATCGGCGGCGGACGAACGCTGTGAGAAGAATGCGGCCATTTCCTCGGGATCGACCAGCGACCCCGCATAGCTCTTGCCGTCCAGCCGCAATAGCGTCGGATGCTTGGCGCCGAGACCCAGAAGCACCAGGCGGGCCAGCGCCGCCTGATCGAGCGCCTCGGCCTTTCCGCCGGCCTCGGTCGCCTTCATGCCCTTTTGCTCGGGAACCAGCCTCACGACATCGCCATCGAACTTGTCGCCGAGCGACACGCCTTTCTCGAACAGCGCCGGAAACTCGCCGATCACGGTCACGCCGGCCACGAAACGGGCGACCGGCTGCTGATCGGTATCGATGCTCCCCGGCAGCACGATGCAGCGCACCTTCGCCTTCGCCGCGAACTGCTCGACCGCGTGCAAAAACCGGAACGCAAAAGGCGCGCTGTAATCGACGAAGACGAACGCCGTCCTCTCCGCCTTGGTATCGCCGATCCACACCGCATGCGGCATTTCCGTCAGCCGGATCGCAAAATACTCGAGCAGCGCATCGTGCAGGCGCACCGACGCCTCCTCCTGCGCCTCGATCGCCCGCAGCGCCCGGACAAAAATCTCGGCCGGACGTTCTTCCGACGCGCTCTGCGGCGTCATTTCAGGCCTCGTCGCCAGCGGCTCCGCCGCCGCGGCGCTACCAATGAAGGCGGCCAACACCGCCGCTGCGATCACTCCGATGCGTTTCATTGCTCTCCACCCTGCTGCTGTTCCGCCGCTGCATCCATGTGCGCCTTCATCCGGCGCCGCGACGTCTCGAGGAAATTCCGATTGGCGTTCGCCGCTTCCGTCGCGCGGTCGAAGGTTTCCATGATCAGCTCATGGTCGAACGCAAACGTAATCATCTTCGCAGCATCCTCAACACCAGCCCGGATCGGCGTGTCCTGCTTCTTCTGCCATCGCGACAGATAAATCTGCGTTCCCAAATTGCACGCCATTGTCGATATTTCTTTCGGCGTCGTGAATTCCGGATCGAAGTAATCCGTACGAACGTCCTCAAAATCGACGCCCTCCGCTTCCGCGACCGCCTCCACTGTTTCGTTCGTCCCAATCTCTTGCTGATCGACGACGCCAGGATCGGCGCCGACAGGCTCACCTTCCTCGCCCGCCTCTGAATTCGCTTCCGTGGTTGCACCCTCTTCCGCTGAGCCCGCCGCGCCTTCACCAACCGACGCCTCATATTCAGCGGCGGTCACATCCAACCCATCCGCCGCTTCTTCCTTCTCGACGATTACGGGCTTCGGCCGGCGATTACCGGCCGGACGCGCCCTGGCGTCGTCATCCGACAATCCGGCTACGACTTGCGTCTCTTGCGGTCCCGTTGCGTCCGTCATCACTTCCTTCCCTCCGCCGCTTCGATGGTCACATCCTGCCCGCGGCCGTTCTGTACAAGCCCGATCGCCTTGGCGCGGGCGACCTCGCCAGGCCCCGGCGGCTGATCGGCCGACATCCGCAACAATGCGCCAATCGGCTCCGGCGAACGCGCGCCATAGTGCCGGGTGGCATACAACCAGGCGCGCGCCGCAAACCCTTCCGAGCGCGCGCCCAACGACCAGACACGCCGCTCGCGGTCGATCTCGATGCGACACGATGCGCTGAGCTTTTCGCCCGACCGCGTCACTCCGAAGGAATATCCGCCGAGCTGCTCGGCGAGCGGCGCTGCGATCAGCACATACAAATTCGCGTCATTGCGGATTTTCGCATAGCTCCGGTCGGCCATCTCGCAGCACGATTCGCCGACCACCGGGGCACCCTTCACACCGCGACACGACGGCGCCCCCGCCGAATAACACGCAAGCCCCGAAGCCCAGCTCGACGGCGGAACAATCTCGACCGCCACCGCGCGCGCGAGTTCCTCGCGCCCACTGCGAAACACCGGGGCACAGCTGATCGGATCGGCGATGCGGCCGCTCGCGTCGACGGCACAGCCGCATCCGTCCTCCTGCACGACCTTACCGCCGCCCGGCCCCTTCATTGCGGCATAGGCCTTCACGAGCTTGTCAGTCGGCGACCCGGCCGCCTCGTTCAGCTGTTCGAACCACGCCTTGTCGAACACGCCAGGCGCGCCGTAATCGGCCGCGCCGGCGGCTCCAGCGACGACGACACTAGCCAAAAGCAGCGCGATATTTGGCGAGATTGTTCCTCGCATCCACTATCTCCGAGATGAGCCGCCCGATCGCAATGCGTCGCGCGTCGTCGTTGCGAGAATCGTCCCTGGCCTGCAGCACCGACTGGTGGTCGTCGACGAATATGTCGCGCACCTTCATCGATACGCGCACGGGATCGCGCAGATCCCGATAGGCCGGATCGTTGAAGCCTTTGTATTGGCCCACATCGACCGCGTACTGCCCGAACACCCCCGGCTGCAAAGCGACTGTCGGACTGAACGGCATCACCGCCGACGCCACGACCTGGCCGCCCGGGTCGATGAGATCGACCGCGAATTCGATGCCGGTCAGCGGCCGGTCGATCGGATTGAACATCTCGACGTCGACCACCGGCACGCGCCGGCTGCCCGACGTCCAACGATACCCGGCCTTGCGCGGCGTCACGCGCTCGATGATCCCCTTGCGCCGCTGCTCGTCGAACGCGAGCGTCGCAATCCGCCGCTTGATGCGTTCACCGAAGCCTTTTGCCCAATCCCATTGCAGGCCGAGCGCTGCGCCATCGTCTGCGCAATAGATCGACGAAATCGTCTTCACGTCAGCCCCGCCGAGCCGCGCGGCGCCAGCCATGACCGCCTGACAAAAATCCGGCCCCAGCAATTCTGGCTCGGCGCCTCGGTCCGTCACGAGCCGCAAGACGTCCTTCGGGTCAAAGTCGTCGGCCGGCGCGCGCCAGCCGACCGGCGTCGCCGCTCGATAGAGCGCCCGCGCAAACATCACGCCGCGCCCCGCCTTCTCGGCCTCCAGCCGCTTCGCGATCGCCCCGGCCGAACTTCCGATGCTCTGCGGATTGGAAAAGTCGACGTACTCGGTCCCGCAGCCCGCCAGCGCAAGACAGCTGGCGGCCGCAAGACCTCCCAAGAAATTCCGTCGATCCGTCATGAGCTCCGTTCTTCCGTTCGAGCGGCCCACCACAATACCCGATCCCTCGTCATTCCGTCCACCGACAGCCTTTTCATCTTCTTCCACCGGCATTTCGGCATCCCACTTTCCGAACCCCGCAAATGCCGCCCGCCGGTTTTCCCTACGATCCGGCCCGCCCACTTGCACCAGAACACGCGGTCCACGATGATCGCCATCCCTTTCCCGCACGGATTTTCCGTCCGCGCCAGATTTATCCGTCATAACACACAAAATCCAACCGGAGTCCTCGCATGAAAATCGAGCAGCGTTACGCCATCGACCACAATCCGGCGTACTGCATCGCGCATTCCAAGATCACCGCCGCCGACGGCGCCGTAATCTTCGAGCACAGCAACATCGAGGCGCCCGCCACCTGGTCGCAGTCGGCGATCGACATCGTCGCCCAGAAATACCTGCGCCGCGCCGGCGTTCCCGACAAGACGGTGCCGATTCACGAAGACGGCGTGCCCGAATGGATCCAGCGCCGCGAGCCCGCGCCCGACGCCTCTTTCGGTGGCGAGACCTCGATCGCCCAGGCGCTCGGCCGCATGGCCGGCTGCTGGACCTACTGGGGCTGGAAATTCGGCTATTTCGACGCCGAAGACGACGCCCGCAACTTCCATCGCGAGATCATCGCGATGCTGGAGCGCCAGATGGCCGCTCCGAATTCGCCCCAGTGGTTCAACACCGGCCTCCATTGGGCCTACGGCATCAACGGCCCGGCCCAGGGCCATTACTACCCCGACCCGGAGAGCGGCGAGCCGATCCCCTCGTCTTCGGCCTACGAGAGACCTCAGCCGCACGCGTGCTTCATCCAGTCGATCGACGACGACCTCGTCAACGACGGCGGCATCATGGATCTGTGGATGCGCGAAGCGCGCATCTTCAAGTACGGCTCGGGCACCGGCACCAATTTCTCGACGCTGCGCGGCGAGAACGAGAAGCTTTCCGGCGGCGGCAAGTCCTCCGGCCTAATGTCCTTCCTCAAGATCGGCGACGCCGCCGCCGGCTCAATCAAGTCCGGCGGCACGACCCGCCGCGCCGCCAAGATGGTCATCGTCGACGCCGACCATCCGGACATCGAAGCCTTCGTCGACTGGAAGGCCCAGGAAGAAAACAAGGTCGCCGCGCTCATTGCCGGCTCGCACCTGTGCTTCCGCCATGTCAGCGCCATCGCCGACGCCGCCGCCAATGGCGCCGACCCATCCACCAATTCGACGCTTGCGGGCGCAATCGGCGCTGCGCGCAAGGATCTCGTCCCGGACGGCCTCATCGATCGCGCGATCCGCGAAGCCCAGCAGGGCATCGCGATCGACTTCCCGACCTTCGTCGCCAACTGGGATTCGGAGGCCTACCGCACCGTCTCCGGCCAGAATTCCAACAACACCATCGCGCTCCCGGCCGCCTTCCTGCGCGCCGTCGCCAAGGACGAGGACTGGAACCTGATCCGCCGCACCGACGGCAAGATCGCCAAGACCATTCATGCGCGCACGCTCTGGAACACGGTCGCGCATCGCGCCTGGCAGTGCGCCGACCCCGGCATCCACCTCAAGACGACGATCAACGACTGGCACACCTGCCCGCATGCCGGGCCGATCCGGGGCTCAAATCCCTGCTCGGAATACATGTTCATCGACGACACCGCCTGCAATCTCGCGTCGCTGAACCTCGTCGCCTTCTACGACGGCCAGGGTCATTTCGACGCGACGGGCTACGCGCATGCCTGCCGCCTCTGGACGCTCGTCCTCGAGATCTCGGTCGTCATGGCGCAGTTCCCATCGCCGAAGATCGCCGAACTCTCCTGGATGTACCGGACGCTGGGCCTCGGCTACGCCAACCTCGGCTCGCTGCTTATGCGCATGGGCTTCGGCTACGATTCCGCGCCCGGGCGCGCGGTCGCCGGCGCGCTGACGTCCCTCATGACCGCCGTCGCCTACGCGACCTCGGCCGAAATGGCCGCCGAAAAGGGCGCGTTTGCCGGCTACATGCCGAACGGCCGCATGAACGAGGTCATCCGCAACCACGCGATCGCCGCCGGTGCGCTCCAAGGCAAGTACATCGGCATCACGAACGCGCCGCGTCCGCTCGACCGCGCCTCCATGCCGACGAGCTACACCGAGCTCGTCACGCTGTCCGACCGCTACTGGGCGCGTGCCGTCGCGGACGGCGAGACCTATGGCTTCCGCAACGCGCAAGTGACCGTTCTCGCGCCGACCGGCACGATCTCCTTCGCAATGGACTGCGACACCACCGGCATCGAGCCCGATTATTCGCTCATCAAGTACAAGACGCTCGCCGGCGGCGGCTTCCTGCGCATCTGCTCGGACTCCATCGCGCCCGCCCTCGACGCGCTCGGCTATCCCGACGCGCAGAAGACGGAAATCGTCGCCCACATCATTGGTCACGGCGACCTGCCGGCCTCCGCCATCGAGCACCTCCACAGCCGCGGCGTCTCCGACGCCATGCTCGCGACCATCGCCTCCCGCATGAAGGCCGGCCTCGGCCTCAAGCGCGCCCTGTCGGCCGAGGATTTCGCGACCGAGGATCTGTCGGCCGTCGGCACGACTCGCGAAATCGGCCTTGGCCTCGCCACTCACCTCGGCCTCACCGACGAGGACATCGCCCAGATCGACGTCTATTACGGCGGCACCGGCTCGGTCGAAAACGCGCCGTACCTCAAGGACGAGCACTGCACCGTCTTCGATTGCGCGAATCCGGTCGGACCGACCGGCCGCGCGCTCAAATGGCAGGCGCACCTCCAGATGATGGCTGCCTGCCAGCCGTTCCTGTCGGGCGCGATCTCCAAGACGATTAACATGCCGCGCGAGGCCACGGTGCGCGACTGCCAGCTCGCCTATGAGTACGGCGCGCGCCTCGGCCTGAAGGCGATCGCGCTGTATCGCGACGGCTCCAAGCTCTCGCAACCGCTGACCGCCTCCCTGCTCGCCGCCGCCGGCGTCGCCGCCGACAAGGTCGACGTCCAGACGGTCGCCGCCCTCATGGCCGACGCCGTCGTGCACGGACGCCGCAAGCTGCCCGCCAAGCGTCTCGGCTACACGCAGAAGGCAAATGTCGGCGGCCACAAGATCTATCTTCGCACCGGCAATTACGCCGACGGCTCGCTCGGCGAGATCTTCCTCGACATGCACAAGGAAGGCTCCGCCTTCCGCTCGCTGATGAACAATTTCGCGATGGCGATCTCGATCGGCCTGCAGTACGGCGTGCCGCTCGAGGAATACGTCGACGCATACGTCGACACCCGCTTCGAGCCGGCCGGCCTCGTCCGCGATCACGATCACATCAAGATGACGCGCTCGCTCCTCGACTTCGTGTTCCGCGATCTCGCGATCAATTACCTCGATCGCTTCGACCTCGCGAACGTCAAGCCGGACGAGAATGACAACGGCCATACCGGGCTCGGCGTTCCCAACAAGCCCGAGCCCGCATTGCCCGCGCCAGCCCCGGCCGCCGCGCCTCGCAAGGCGCCGCCGCCGAAGCCAGAGGCCTCCTACAGCGGCAGCATCTGCTCCGCATGCGGCTCGACGCGAATGATCCGAACCGGCACGTGCGAAACGTGCTCCGATTGCCATGCTTCGTCCGGCGGCTGCGGTTAGAAGCTCACGCCTGAGGAGGAGTATCACCACCGGCGCGGACGCAACATGGCGGCCCAATGAGCACTTATTTCGTTCTCAAGTATCTCCACGTGATCGGCGCCGCCGCCCTGCTCGGCGCCGGCAGCGCGATCGCTTTCTTCATGTTGATCGCACATCGAATTAGCGATGCTGCCCACGTCACGCGCACAGCCGAGACTGTCGTGCTCGCTGACTTCCTGTTTACGGCGACAGCCGTCGTCGCGCAGCCGGTGACCGGATACCTACTCGTGCGCGAACTCGGACTTCCGCTCACGCAATCCTGGATCGCCGCGAGCCTCGCGCTCTATCTCCTCGCCGGCGTCTTCTGGCTGCCTGTCGTATGGATCCAGATGCGGATGCGCGACCTGGCGCGCGCCGCGATGCACGATGGCAAGCCGCTTCCTGACGCCTACGCCCGCCTGTTCCGCATCTGGTTCGCCTTCGGCTTTCCCGGATTCGGCTCGGTCATGGCGATCATCTGGCTGATGATCGCCAAACCCGAGTGATAATGCGTATGGCGCGGATCGCGATCTTCGGCGCCTCCGGGTTGATCGGCGGCGAGCTCGCCGAGCGGCTCGCGGCGGACGGGTTCGACATTCTCGCCGTGGCGCGCCGGTTCGCGCACGGCGGGGCAGGATCTCGCCACACGCGCCACGAAATCCCGTTCATCGGGATGGATGTGACGACGCTTGCGAACCTGCTAGCGGCCGCTGAAGCGGACGTCGTCGTGAACTGCGTCGGCGTTCTCCAAGGCACCGCCAGCTACGAGGCGCATGTTGGTTTCGCGGCGCGCCTCTCGCAAGCCTGCCACGGACGCCTGCTGATTCACCTCTCGATCCCAAACCCGGCGCAAGGCACAACCGACTTCAGCCGCACCAAGGCCGCCGCCGAAGCGGCACTAGCCGCGTCGGATGTCGATCGCGCGGTCCTCAGGCCTGGCTTCGTCGTTGCGCAAACGGCCTATGGCGGCAGCGCTTTGATGCGCGCCCTCGCGGCGACGGGGCTCGGCCTCCCGACGTCATTCGGCGCGGCACCGCTCATGACGACGGCCGTCGCCGATATAGCCGCGACCGTCGCCACACTCGCGCGCCGCTGGCGCGCGGGTGAACGCGGGATGCAATTCGATTGGGACGTCATGTCACCAGAACCGTTGTGCGCCAATGATCTACTCGATGCATTTCGGGCGCGCCTCGCCGGCCCGCCGATCTGGCTTCGCCTGCCTCACATCGCTGTCTCTGTAGGCGCGCTGGCGGGCGATTTTGCCGGCCTTCTCGGCTGGCGGCCGCCCACGCGTACGACCGCTGTCGAGGAGTTGCGCCGCGGCATAAGCGGCAAGCCCGAAACCTGGATGCGCGACTCCGGGCTGACGCCGCGCAGCCTGCGCAACGCGATGCTGGACGTGACTGCAGCGCCGCAAGACAGATGGTTTGCGCGGCTCTATCTGTGGAAGGGCACGGCGGTCGCCGTGCTGGCGCTGTTCTGGATCGCGACCGGTCTAATTGCGCTCACGGCCGCACGCGAACAGTCCGTCGACCTGATGCAGCAAGCCGTGCCCGCCGGCCTCTCTGCCGGCGCGCTTGCGACGCTGACGTCACTGCTCGACATCTCACTGGGTTGCGCCATCGCTGTCGCGCGCACGAGCCAAGCCGGGCTCATCAGCGGCATCGCGCTCACGCTCGTCTATCTTCTCTTCGGCTCATTACTGTCGCCGCATCTATGGCTCGATCCCCTCGGCGCATACACCAAGGATCTTCCGATGTTACTCGCGATGGTCGCCGCACTCGCCGTTTCGCGCGACCGCTGAGCACGCGAATACCGCCCTTCAAACACATCCACCGCAGCCCAACTGTCGAACCATGGACGAACACCCGTCGTTTTCACATAAGGTCGCCAAAGGCGCCCGCATCATCGCCATATCCCTTTGCGCGCTCGGAATATTCCTGATCGCACAAAGTCTCTCTCACCACCTCCGATATCACGTGCGCCCGGAGGACGATCTTGGAGGCTACCTCGGCGTTCTCCTGATCATCTTCGGCGCGCTGTTTGCCACGATCCACTGAAGGTCCGCCAAAATGTCCATATTTTTCGAGGTCTTCATGGAACTCTATTTCTTCGTCGTCGGCGCACTCATGCTTCTCATCGCCTTTCCACGACTTGGAGTGCCCAGCTACTTCCCGATTGAATGGGCTTACGGCGGCGCATTTCTGATGTTCGTCACCGCCTGGCTTTTCCAACGAACACTGCGATCGCGCCTGAGACAGCGCCGCAACTCCGCTGCAGCGGAAGAAATCCGCTCTCCACCCGACATGCCGGACCATTCCCATGACTGAGTCGTCACCCGAGCATCCGCCTCAACCCCCTCGCCTCCTTCCTCACAAGACAACCTTCGGCGACGGAACGGTCTACGATCCGACCGCCACGCTCGGCGCAATCAGCTTCATCTCGACGCTCTCGTCGCTCGCGTCCGTATACAGCCCATACCCGCGCAGCACCCTGCCGGGCACAGAAGGTCTGCCCTACTGAGCCTCCGGGCGCTTGCACTCGCGTCTCTCGTTCCGCAGACTCGACGCCACACGACGGAAGAACGCTCAGCACGCCTTCCGCCTCACGTCTTCAAGGATTATTCCGTGAGCAGCAACTCCATCGACTCTGGCCACCTCAAGTCCTTCATCGAGCGGATCGAACGCCTCGAGGAGGAAAAGAAGGCCCTCGCCGAAGACATCAAAGACGTCTACGCCGAGGCCAAAGGCACCGGCTACGACGTCAAGGTCATGCGCAAGATCGTGTCACTGCGCCGGCAGGACACGCATAAGCGCAAGGAAGAGGAAGAGATCCTCGATCTCTATCTTTCCGCGCTCGGAATGGGCTGACCGCAGCCTCCGCCACGAACAGCGCGATAGTCATTGACCGCCGACCTCTCCATTGTCGTTCCGACCTTCAACGAAAGCGCCAACATAGAGGCGCTGATCGAACGCGTCTCAATCGCCCTTGAAGGCCTCTCTTGGGAAATGATCGTCGTCGACGACGACAGTCCCGACGGCACCGCCGACGTCGCAAAGGCGATTGCACGCCACGACGGTCGCGTCCGCTGCATCCGCCGCGTCAACCGCCGCGGCCTATCCGGCGCTTGCGTCGAAGGCATCCTGTCGTCCTCCGCACCGTTTGTCGCCGTCATGGACGCCGATCTGCAGCATGACGAAACGCTCTTGCTGCCGATGTATCGCTCGGTGCGCTCTGGCGCCGCCGACATCGCCGTCGGCAGCCGATATTCGACCGGAAACGCCGTCGCAACCGGATTTTCCAGTCTCCGCGCACGCATCAGCCGGTGCGGCACGGCTCTTGCCAAGCGCATCCTCGGCATCACATGCACCGACCCGATGAGCGGATTTTTCATGCTGCGCCGTGACATTTTCGATCCGCTCGCGCCAAGACTGGCCGAGAGCGGCTACAAGATCCTCGCTGATATCCTCGCGTCCAGCAGCCGTCCTCTTCGCATCGCCGAATTCGGGTTCGAGTTCCGCCCCCGCCGCGCTGGCCAATCGAAATTCGACGCACGCATCGTCCTCGATTTTCTCGGCCTCCTCATCAACAAGCTCAGCAACGGACGAATCCCCGTCCGCTTTGCTTCCTTCGCCCTCGTCGGCGCGAGCGGCGTCCTCGTCCACCTCGTCGCGCTACAAATCGCGCGCCTGGCCCTTACCGCCCCGCTTTCCTATCACCGCGACGTTTTCGCGGCGTCTCAGGCGGCGGCGACCTTCGTCGCCATGACGACGAATTTCTTCGTCAACAATGCCGTGACCTACCGCGACTCGCGCATCCAGGGCGCGCCGCACCTTCTGCGCGCCCTGCTCGCCTTCCATCTCGTCTGCGCGCTCGGCGCCGTCGCCAATGTTTCCGTTGCTACATCCCTCTACGACATGACCGGACGATGGCTTGCCCCCGCCATCGCCGGCGTCGTCATGGGCTCGATCTGGAACTTCACCCTCAGCTCGTTCTTCGTCTGGAAGCGAAGCTGAACAGCCCACAATTACAGGCCACTCGTGAAAAAGATCACCCCAGCCGACATCGAGGCAGCGCGCAGGAAAGCAGACCGCTACATCCGGCCCTGCGTATCGCCCGAATGCTTTCCGTCGCCGGCCGCCCGCGCCCTTACTGACGATGCGCGTATGCTCGCCCGCTATCTTTTCGGCTGCCCCATGGCCTCGGAATACGGCGGCGTCGAACGGTCCAAAGCCATCGACGCACTCGCAGCTCTGGTCGGCACCACTCACGAAGCGCTGGCCGAGGAGTTCGACGCCCAGCGCCTCGCGCTCAGATCAGCCCACGATCTCATCCGCGAAAAACATCGGCCTGCGCAACCGCGCCGGAGGCGCGTCTTCTAGCCCGTAGCTGCAGACTCCCGTCAATCGCTTCCCTCTCAACAATCCGTCCGGACAGCCCATGAAAATCACAGTCGAACGCGCCCTGTTCCTCAAGGCCCTGATGCACGTGCATCGCGTCGTCGAGCGCCGCAATACCATTCCGGTTCTCAGCAACGTCCTGCTGGAGGCCGACGGCGCGACGTTGCGCATGTGCGCAACCGACCTCGACATAAAGATGAGCGAGACGATCGCCTGCGATGTCGCACAGCCTGGCGCAACCACACTTCCGGCCCACACGCTGCACGAGATCGTCCGGAAGCTGCCCGACGGCGCGCTCGTCTCGCTCGACGCCACCTCCAAGGACGGGCCGCTGACCCTCAAATCCGGACGCTCGCGCTTCACCCTTCAGTGCCTGCCGGCCGCAGACTTCCCGGACATCGCGGCCGGCGACATGCCGACGCGCTTTTCGATGCCAGCCAGCCACCTCAAGACCCTCATCGAAAAGACCCAGTTCGCAATGGCGTCCGACGAGACGCGTTACTATCTCAACGGCATCTTCCTCCATCCTACCGAAGATGACGGTCAGTCCGTCCTGCGCGCTGTCGCGACCGACGGTCACCGGCTTGCTCGGGTCCAAGTCCCTGGCCCCGCCGGCATCGCCGGCATGTCGCCCTCGATCTTTCCTCGCAAAGCCGCGATCGAAACGCTCAAGCTCCTCGAGGACGACAATGCCGAGGTCCAGATCGAGCTTTCCTCGGCCAAGATCCGCCTCACCATTGGCCCGGTCATCCTGACCTCGAAGCTCATTGACGGCACGTTCCCGGACTACGCCCGGGTCATCCCGCGTGACAATCACAAGCGCCTCATCGTCTCCCGCGACGAGTTCCGCCGCACGGTCGACCGCGTCTCCACCATATCGACCGAGCGCGGCCGGGCCCTCGCGCTCTACCTTTCAACCGATCATATCGCTTTTTCCGTCACGAGCCCGGACCACGGCACCGCCAAGGAACAATTGGACGCCGAATACGACGCTGAGCCGCTCGATGTCGGCTTCAATGCCCGCTACCTCATCGACATCGCCGACAACATCGACGGCGACGATCTCCTGATCCTCTTCAACGACGCCGGATCGCCCGCGATCATCCAGGACCGCGCGAACACTTTCGCACTCTACATTTTGATGCCCTTGAGGCTCTGACTCTGGAAAATCCCAAATGAAACGTTCTTCCTTCATCGAGAAGATGCTCGTCATCTCGACCGCCCACCTGACGCATAACAGCGTCAAGGAACTCGACGCCGATATCGCCGACCGTCCCGACGAGCGATCTGTCCTCAAATGGGATGCGATCATCTATCCGCACGCGACCTACGGCTATCTGATCCACCTCTCCCCGGACACTCCCGCGACCGGCCCGCTGGCCAAGATCGACGAACTCGCGCGTTCCATCGATTGCCCCTGGGTACTCATCGACCGCGACGCCGACCAGCACCCCCATCTCGAAGCCTTCGACTGGTAAGGCTCTGGCGGTTTGAGCCTTGACGCGCACACACCGCGTCTCGCATCATTCTTCCGTCGTTCCCGTGAGAGCGCGGATCGATACCTCCCTCGACTCCACGGCTCGCAGCTCTGCTGCGGGCCGTTTTTTATGCCGGATCTTTTAACCCGCGCGCCGCGATCGCTCGAACAGGATTCGCCCGACGTCGCCGCCGCAAATCAGCCCACGCGAGCCGACTCGCGCGACCACCTCCGGCACCGTCCGCTGCAGCAATCGCGCCATCTCGCCCGGCGCGACCTTGCGCTCGACGAGATCTTCCAGGCCCGCGTCATCTGCATCCGACCAGCTTGTCCAGCTGCGCACCGGCCGGCCCTGCTTCATGTTTCGCAGCTCGCGCGCCGTGTCGCTGAACCGCGACTTGTCGAGATCGACCTCGAGCCATTTCGCCATCCGGCGACCCGGCGCCGACACCGCGCCGCCGTCATCGAGGGTCGCCGTCGCTCCTGCGCTCTCCTCGACCCCGACTTCGTCGAGAAACCCGGACCGGAACGCCTCGCGCTCAAAGCGCTTCACCGCATACGAAAACGACACCCCGATCCGCGCGCGGGTCGCTGCCACGTAGAAAATCCGCCGCTCCTCCTCCACCGGCGCGCCGGACGACGGCCAAACGCCGTCTTCACAGCCGGCAACGAACACGTAGTCCCACTCCAGCCCTTTCGCCGCATGCGCCGTCATCACGACGACATCGGCTCGACCGACAAATCGCGCGATATAGTCCCTCAGCGCATTGCTGCGCGTGAGGATCGCGATCTCGGATGGTTCCACTTCGGCCGCAAGCAGGCGCTGCACCGCGCGCCGGATCGCCGCCGCCTCCGCGCGATCATCGACGTAGCCGCGCGTCACAGCAACCCCCTGGACACCCGAGCGCGCCTCCGCCGCCTTGCCGACACGCGCCTTGTTATGCGCGATCAGGCTGCGCGCCGCCGCAACCACGGCCTCGGAACACCGATAATTTGCCGCGGTCGAGATGACCGCCGCGCCAGCAAACGCTTTGGTGAAATCAAGAACGCGGCGCACGTCGGCTGCCCGAAATTCATACAGCGACTGGTCGTCGTCACCGACCGCCCAGATCGTCGCGCCGTGATCGAAGAACACGCGCACCAGTGCTTCCTGCACCGGCGACACGTCCTGGTATTCGTCGACCAGCACCTGCGAAAATCCGCCGCCGATCCACGACGCAAATTCCGCGTCCGCCCGGCAGGCGTCCACGACGCGCAGCGCCATGCCCGCGAAGTCGATCCGTCCCGATGCCGCCAGCTCCGCGTCGAACTCGCGCGCCAGATCTCCCGTCGAACCACGCTCGCGAGCAATGTCGACCTCGTTCAACCGTTCCAATGCGCCATCGCCGACCAGCTCCGCCAGCGAAGCGGCCCGGGCCGCATCATCGATGAGCCCGTCGGCCACCGCGCCGAACACGTCGCGGCGCGCGCGCAGCACGCCGAGGCAAAAGGCATGAAATGTCGAAACGACAACGCCCGGCGTCGCGATCTTCGCGCGCATCGCGGCTGCCGCCTTGCGGCTGAAAGTCAGGCACAGAATGCGCTCCGGCTGTTCGCCATTCTCGAGCAGAAACCGGACACGGCCGGCAAGCATCGTCGTCTTGCCGGCGCCAGGCCCTGCCAGAACGAGCGTTGCCTCACACGAAGAAGTCGCCGCCTGCCGCTGATATGCGTCCATTCTACCGATGTGAGCGCCGACGATCGCTCCGTCAAGTCCTACTTGCGGTCCCGGTTAACAGCGATCGCCGGCGGCAACGACGGATCCTTACGGATCGTGTACGGCCGCGCCGGCGCGTTGAACACGCAGCGTGACACGCCGCGCAGGATCTCCGCCCCCGGACATTTCTGCTGACCGTTCGCCGCAAACAGCGTGCGCGCCTCATCGCTGTAACGGATCACCCAGTCGATATGGCCGGGCCATTCCTTGTCCATCTCGCGCAGCGCGCGCCATTCCGTCGGATCGCCGCTCGTCACCTGCGCGACCGGATCAGCGGCCGGCGCAACGACCGCAGCCGCGATCGCGCGCATCCGCGCGTCGTCGATGGTGCTCGGCACCACGACGCGTCCCAGCGCCGCGCCAACGCACAGCAGCACAAATCCTGCGACCACCTGGCCGACCTTTTCCTTCCATTCCATCTTCAGCGCCCCGCAAATCGATCAGGCCGCGCATCGACCACCGCCTGCTGGCAAATGCGCTTCGCCGTCTCGGCTTGCTCGAGATCAGCCACAACGATGCTGTCGACGCCGCGCGTGTCGATCCGCAGATTTCCGCAGCCCAGAAGCCTCTGCGAGAAATCCTGAAAAAGATCGACCCCGACGATCTCCGACGCCCGCACCGAGCGCTGCAATTTCTGGAACAAGCCGGTCGTCAGAACGATGTGATCGTCGAACACTTCGACCGTCGTCGTTTCCCGCCGAACCGTCGCCTGCAACGCCGGTCCCGACAGGATCACGAGCAGACCAGCGGTCGCCAGCGACGCCGGCAACAACAGTCCTGCCGTCCCGCCCGGACCAAGAAGCATCGCGCCGACGATCCATGCGATCGCCATGCCCGCCGCCGCGAACAGCAACATCATCACCGGACGGACCAGCACGATCCAATGCAAATAAAACACCGCGCGCAGGCTGTCGTCCCCGACGTCGGTCCGTCCGTCGCTCATCCTACCCCTCCGGGTTCCGAGATTATTCCGTTCGCCGTCATTGACGATCACGGCCCCGACGATGCAGCATAACGGTCGATCCGTCCAACCCTCCCGGATGACCCATGCGCAAATTCCGTCTGCCCCTCGCACTCGCCGCCGGCCTCCTCACGATCGGCGCCGCCCATGCCGCCGACACCGCGGCGCCGGGCGGTCAGGCCATCCCCGACAACGTCGCCCAGAAGTCGATGGCGCGGCTGGCCGCCTGCCAGAAGATCGGCGAGGTCTACAGGACGCTCATCACGGCGCCGATCCCCGGCGGCCGCGATCTCGGCGTCACCGGCACCGTGTTCCGCCAGAACACGCTGGAGCGCCTTCTCATCATCGCCTGGACCCAGAACTGCGACATGGGCCCCATGCTTCAGGCCGAATTTTCCTACATCGAGAACGTCCTGACCGTTTCGACGCTCAACACGCCCCAGCAACGCCAGCGATAGGATATCGACAGATTTTCCGTCTGCTTTATCATCCGTCGTCGGATTTTCCCCGGAGACTTCCAATCGTGAACCTCAAGATTCTTTCTTCCGTCGTCCTCTCGATCGGGCTTGCCGGCTGCGGCGGCCTCTCCGACACCACGAGCCAGTCCTTCCGCCTCTTCCCGCCGAAGCCCGCCAATGTCCAGGTGAACAACGCCGCCTGGCTCGTCGGTCACGGACCGTATGCCGACGACTGCTGGCAATTTGGTTGGGGGTGCGCCCCGCCTGGCGTCCCAAGCAACATATACGTCGGCGGCCCGAATCCGAACCCTTCCATGCCGGTCTTCGTTGCTGGCCCGTACGCACGTCCGAGCGCCGTTCACCGCGCGCACCCGCGCCATCCCCGACTCAAGCTGCGCGCCCGCCCGGTCGTCAAGGGCTGACCCGACATGGCGGTCATCCTCGGCGGGATCGCCGCCTTTTTCGCGCTCATGGCCGTCGTCGTCGGCGTCCATGAGGGCGGGCACTTTCTCGCCGGCCGCCTGTTCGGCATGACCATCCATCATTTCTCGATCGGCTTCGGTCGACCGCTCCTCAAATACACGTCACCACGCAGCGGAACGCTTTACGCGCTTCGCATGCTGCCGCTCGGCGGCGCGGTCGCCATTCCGGCGACCGGCCAGAAGTCGCTCGCCACCCTCACGACGCCGCAGAAGGTCTTCTTCTACGCTGCCGGCCCGCTTGCCAACGTCATACTCGGCTTCACGATATTCGCTGCGCTCCATTCGGCCGACATCATCCGGCCGACGCCGCCGATCGTCGCCGGCTTTGCCGCCAATTCGCCCGCTCAGCGCGCCGGCGTCGCGATCGGCGACCGCCTCCTCGCCGTCGACGGCTTCAAGATCTCGTCATGGATGGATCTCATGCTGGTCACGGCGCTCGCGCCGCCCGACAGCACGGCCGATCTCGAAATCGAGCGCCAAGGCGCGCGTCACGTCATGCCCGTGCTTCGCAACGGCCGCTTCCTCGGCATTACCGGCGCGATGCAGCCGCAAGCCTCCACGCTCTCACAATCCTTCTGGCTCGCCGTCAACGACATCCACACCAATCTCAGCCAGATCGTCACCGTGCCCCGGATGCTGATCTATTACGGACGCTCGCCGGTCTCCGCTTTCTCCGGGCCAGTCGGCGTCGCCAACGCCGCCGGCCAGGCTGCGGCGAGCTCGCATCCCCTGCTCGACCTCGCCCTTCTGATCGCGGCTTTCTCCTGCGGCATCGCAGCCGCCAACCTGCTTCCGATCCCGATCATGGATGGCGGGCGCATCGTCCAGGCGCTGCTCGAGCGCACGTTCCGCGCCAGGACATCGGAACGGATCGAGAAGGCGCTCGCCTACACGTCGATCGCCATCCTGCTCACGCTGCTCGTCATCACGACGTCCAACGACATCGCGCGCGCACTGCACCGGCCCGAGTTCTTCTGAAGTTCAGCCGCGCGACGGCACGATCGCCTCTACGCGCCGTTTGCGCGCGGCGTCCTCCGACACCAGCTTCGCCGTCACGAAAGCGCTGCGCTTCCTCTCGGCCTTCTGCACCGACAGCTTGGCGTCAATATTCTCGCCACCGGAAGAGGTCGGCTTCAACCGCTTCCACAATTCACTGACCGCCCCCGCGATATTCTCCCCGCTGTCGGCTGCCCGCCATGCGACGTTCAGGACAAGAAAGCCCAAATCACGGTCGAGCTCGCGCGGCACGATGATCGTGCGCACGCGCCTCAGAAGCCGGCGCTTCTCGACGGAGGGATCGGCCATGACACCATCCGGGAACCGCCTGTAGCGATCCACGAAGGCGTCCACGAAGGCGTCAAAGGCCGCGGATTCGCTGGCGAACGGCCCAAGACCAAAGGCGTATTTCGCCTCGGTCGCATTGGCCCTTTCTACCCCCACGATCAGCGGCGCCTCGCTGAGCGGCTTGCCCGGCAATCGTCCGACGACACTCACGACGCCGCTGACGCGGTCCTCGACCAGGAAGCCTTCGTCGGTCCGCATAAATAGCCGCATTCCTATCTCCCGCCCGTCAGAATGCCGACGCCCGTATCGATGCCGCCCTGCACGGCGCCAGACACCTTGCCCGCCGCTTCCTGGCCAACGCCCATCTCGCCCTGATGCTGCGCGCCGCCGAACGAAACGAGTTCTTCGGCCGTCCGAAACGCCGCGCCAGCCAAACCAATGGCGATGCCCCAGCATCCGACCAGCATCGCGAGCGCATACCAATTGATGTTCGCCGCGCCGCCCGGATCGACGTGAATCACCGCCTTACCGGCGATCTCGGTCGCCGAGATGCCCGACGCATTCAGCGCCGTGCGATAGCCATAGGACATCACAGCGGCTGCCATTACGAACACCACGCCCGATGTCGCAAACAGCGCCCCCATGAACAGAACGCTGCGGATCGCGGCGTGCGCTATATGCCGCGTCGCATCGAACACCCACAGGACGAGGAAAATCGGCGCGAGCGACAACGACACGAGCGCCTTCAGCAAGGCGTCGATGTAGCGCAGTCCAAACGTCAGCGTGAACATCAAGAACATGATCGCCAAAACAAAGCCGACGATGCCGATCAGGATCTTGCTGCCGAAGTCCCCATTATCCATGGTCGCGCCGTACATCATGGTTTCGACGCCAAGCGACAAACCGCCGACCCCGAGGTTGTGAAACGCGCCGAGAATCTGCGTGGCGCCCGCGATATGCCGCCCCATAAAGTCGCTGGTCGTCGACGATCCGCCATCGCACTGCACGTTGGCGATCGCGCTGTCATTTGCGAGCGACGCCGCCTTCGAAATGAACGTGCAACCGATTTCCGTTCCGGCTGCCAGCGGCCCGTCGACCAAGAAGTCGCGGAACGGATTGACGCCACCCGACGACGACACGTTCGCGGCGCTCGTCACCAGAAAGACAAGAAAGACGACTGCCGCGCGCGCCGCGTACCGAAAAATCGAGTCCCACTGCTGCAGCAGCTCGCCATCGCCGGGCATCAGGCCCATGCCGAACATCTTGATGACGCGCCACGCCAGCACGATCGCCAGAATCGTGCTGGCAAATCCCAGAAACCCGCTCGTGCCGCCCACAAAGAAACTAAACATCTGCGTCAGGATCGTGTTCAGCGACTGCGCCAGCGACTTGTAGATGTCGCACGACCAGCATTGCTTGCCCAAGAGGTCGGCCATCGACTGGGCGACCGACTTGCCGTCAGCGCACGCCTGCCCCGGCAGCATCATTACCGCCATCGCCAACGCAAGCGCCCTCAGCGCCAGTTTTCCTGATTTCACCATGGCTGAAATCCTACCCACGGCATTCTCCCCCGTCCAGACGCGAACGGAATAATCATTCCGTTTCTATCCGTCCTCCTTGCCCCTTATCCTCCAACACATTTCGTCCTCAGAGCCCCAAAACTCCGTGAGCCTCACCGACACCATCGACGACCTGCTCGAACGTCGCGCCGCGCCGCCGCCGATGTTCCAGGCGCCCGCATGGAGCCCGCCCGGTCCCACCAGACAGACATGGCCAGCCATCCTGCAGCGCGATTACGACCGGCGCGGTTCGGCCAAAGCCTCCGCCTACTATCTTCAGCTGCACCTGAAGAAGCACGCGCCGCTTGCCGCTGCGCTTGGCCTCGAGCGCATCGACGAACGCAATTACCGCTGCATCGCCCCCGACCAGATCGCGTTGCTCGCCGCCTTTGCCTCCGACGCCCTGCTGCCGCGCATTCATGAAGATTTTCCCGCCATCGAGCCGCTGTTCCGCGCGCGCCTCGCGGCCTCCTACATTCCAGCGGCGCCGGCGCTCGAATGGTCTCCCATCACCCAAAACTTCGTGCTGATCGCCGGCCCCGCCTATTCCGACTTCCTCGAGATGACCGGCTGGTGGCGCGATCCGCTATCCGGCTTCTACATGACCTTCGATCCGTGGCTCGCGGCCGCCTACCTGCGCCAGGCGACGCCACAGGCGCGCCAGCTCATCGAAGCCTCGCTCATCGGACCGCAGCTCTTCAACGCGCTCGTCAAGCAGCCGATCCACGGCCCATTTCTCGTTCCGTCCCCCGACCGCCACTCACTGATGCTTTTCGCCGGCGATGGCCCAATATCCTCCGCCTTGTGCAACCAAGGCGTCCATCTCAACGCCGATACCGGCGCCTATCATCTTGCAACCGTCGGCGCCGCGCGCCCCTACATCGGCCTCCTGCACCCGTCGTTCCGCACCATCGGCGCAAAGATCACCGCCGGCGACGCGCTGATCGAGACAGACGGCACCGCCATCGCCGACCTCATCACGTTAGTCGAGACCGAAGACATGCGCGGCCGCGGCGGCAAGAAGAAAGATGCCGAGCCGGTCCAGATGACCTTCCACGCCGCCAGCGGCGCCTGGCGCGTCACGGACGCGGCGCTCGCCGCGCGCGCCGGCTTCACGCCCGCCGGATCCGGCATTTTTCAGACGACCGACCTCGATGCGGCCCTCAACCTGCGCGCGGTTGCCGACATGGCGAGCGAGCTGGCGATCGAAACCGCTCTGGCCGACCGCTATGCGGCCGCAGTCGCCGCTGCCCAGCCGCCGACATTGCCGGCCGCGCCAGCCGGCGAAGAATATTCGCCCGAACAAATCGAGGCGCTGCGCTTCATCGGCGCTCGCCCGCACACGCTGATCGCCGACGACATGGGCTTGGGCAAAAGCGTCGTAGGCGCAGGCGCAATCGAAATGCTCCGCCCGACGCACACGCTGATCGTCTGCATGCCGCAGTCGATCGACGCCTGGGTCCGCCATATCGAAAAATGGACCTTGCACGGACCGGCTATTCACGTCGCGCGCGCCGACACGCCGGTCCAGCCCGGCGTCACCATCATTTCGGACGCTGTCCTCGCCCGTGCAAAGCACCTGATGGCGCATCACTGGGGCCTCGCCATCGTCGACGAGGTCCACCGCTTCAAGGCCGACGACAGCGCGCGCGCCGCCGCGATCTACGATCCGACCAACGGCATCGTCGCCGACCGCACGATCGACCTGTCGGGAACGCCGATCCCGAACCGGCCACAGGACCTGTTCAACCTGCTGCATCACAAGCTGCCGGAAATCTTCCCGAGCCGCGACACTTTCAACAAGCTCTACGGCGTCGAGGATCTCGAAAAGTCCGTCGTCGACATGGCCGCGGCCCGCCGCCGGCGCGCGCTCGGCGATATCCTGCGCAAGACCATCATGATCCGCAGGCTCAAGAACCTGCCGGTCCGCAAGACACGACGCACCGTCGCCTACGAGATCGACGATCCGACGCTGGTCGCCAACCTCAAGGCGGAACAGGCGACGCTTCAGCGCTACGAAGGCGCCAAGCGCACGGTCGAAAGGACCAAAATCCTCGCCGAGCTCAACCGACTGCGCTGCGAGACTTCGCTGCACAAGGTTCCGCTCGTCGCCGATCTCCTTGCCGATCTGATCGCTCAAGGCCGAACCCCACTCGTCTTCGGTCACCATCATGTTGTCATCGACAGGCTCGCCGCCGAACTCGATCGCCGCGGCTTCGACTTCGGCAAGATCCACGGCGGATCGACTTCCGCCGCCCAGCGCCAGAGCATCGTCGACGATTTTCAAGGCGGCCGTCACCACGGTCTGATCGCCGGCATCAAATCCGGCGGCACTTCGCTGACGATCACGCGCGCCGATTGCGTCGTCTTTATCGAGATCGACTGGACGCCCTACGACCTCGTGCAGGCCGAGGACCGCGCCTACCGCCGCGGCCAGACGCGCGACGTTCTCGTCCTCTACGTCGTCATCCGAAACTCCGTCGATTCGCACGTCGCCAGCGTCAACAACTTGAAGATCAGGATCGCTTCGGAAATCCTCGATCCCCTGCCCGAAGACATCGCCGACCTCCAGACGATCGCCGCCTGACCATGCTCGACCGCAATTCCACCGATTTATCCGTCATAAACGACCCGAGCGCCGAGGAACGAATCGCCCGCGATCCAGACGACTGGTACCCCACACCGGCCTATTGCCCACTCGCCCTGCTCGAACACGAGACGTTCGAGGGCGACATCTGGGATCCCTGCTGCGGCGACGGCGAGATGATCATCGCGCTGAAAACGCGGCTGGCCAATTCCAATCGCTTCATCGCCAGCGACCTGAATTTCCACGGCTATGGCATCGGCGGCCGTGACTTTCTGAAGGTCGACGTCACAACACCAGTCGTCGACAACATCATCACCAACTTCCCTTTCGGTCTGATCGACCCGATGATGAAACATGCCCTCGCAGCGTCCCGGCGAAAGGTTGCATCCTTCGCAAGGCTCGGGCTACTCTGCGGAGGCAAACGACGCGCGTTCCTCGTCGAACACCCGCCGCAACGGATTCTAATATTTTGCGAACGCGTCACGATGTTCTCGCGTCGGACGCAGGTAAAACATCGTCTGGCCGGAAAAAAGGAGACATCCGGCATCCTCGACTGCGCATGGTATATATGGGACAAGAACTCCGACGACCATATGCGCGTCTCGCTGATCAAACCGGGCCGAAAGCATGAATATGGCGACGTCACCCGAACCATCCGAAATCACCTCATCGAGCGAGCTATCGCCCGATTTGCCGCTTGAGCCCGAAGCGCAGTTCAAAATTCGCGCTTCGCGCCATCTCTCGCGGCGCGCGGCGCTCGGCTCCATCTTCGGCTCGCTCGCAGCCGCCGGCGGCTACGCCATCCTCAAGACGCCGGAACGCGAGATCGTCGGTCCCCGCGAAGCCGTTATTCCGTCGGGTCCGTCGCCGTTCGGCGCGCTCCATCCGCTGCGCGCCGAAATGGGCGGCCAAGCCAAGCTCGTCGACCTGACCGAGCCAGGCCTGATCACGCCGCTCACCGGCCCAGATTCCGTTCCCGCCCCGGTCGTCGCCACCGCGCCGGCGCCGATCCCCAGCATGCTCGGGCCGCAGCCGCCGGCGCTCTTTCCCAACGTCGTCACCGCCGGTACGCCCACGCCGCCCCACAAAGCGGCCACCGCCACGCCACGCCTGTTCGCGCTCGGCCAGGGCCGCTACACTCCGTCCGACCTCGCCTACATCGACCGCGAAGCCCCCAAGACCGATCGTGGCTTCGCCGCCGTGCGCGGCCTCTGGCTCGTCAATCCGCACACCAAGGAAGAACTCGTCACGCTCTTCTGGAGCGTCGGCGAATACGACAACGTCGCCTACTCCGCCTGCTGCGAGCTGATGCGCGACTGGCGCGAACGCCAGACCGTCGCGATGGACCCCAAGCTCATGCACCTGCTCTGGGCGATCCAGCGCACGACACGCTTCTCCGAGCCGCTGATCATCACGTCCGGCTTCCGCACCGTCCGCACCAACATGATGCTTCGCGCCGAAGGCGCTGCGGTCAATTCGCAGCACCTGCACTCGCGCGCCGCCGACGTCATCCTGGGATCGACACCGCCCGGCGAGACCGCGCGCGTCGCGCAGGCCTTCGGCTTGGGAGGTCTCGGTCTGTACAAAAAATTCAGTCATATCGATACGGGCCCGCGCAGGGTCTGGCACGGATAAATCGCCCCGCCCTCGCCTGCGCGTTGTTGTAGGTTTGTGTCGGTTTGCCCGAATCAATGAGACTGTGCCCGAATCAATGAGAGTAGAAAACTAGTCTTTGAGACCGCCCAGTAGTCAGCGGCGGCTCCGCCGACCGCTGCCTATCCTGTTGACCGCCCCCCCTTCCTGATTCCTGCCTCCCGTTACACCCCGGAAATTCATGGGCCGATCGTCAAAACCCGCGCCAGCGTCGGCTTCCGGCTCCCCGACGCTGCTTCAGGACGTCATCTGCGACCTCACAAGCGACCGCGCTCTCTTTGCTGCCAACCGGCCCTGCCCGACGCTCTACGAGCCCGGCGCGCCGCGCCTAGCCGTCGTTTCCGGCGAGAACGCAGGTGGCAAGAGCCTGTTCGCACGAGCCGTCGCCGCGCTGCTGCGCAAGCAGACGGCCCCAAAGATCAAGGTCATGCTGATCTCGATGAACCTGCGCGTCGAGCCCGGCATGCACCGGGCCTTCATTTTCAACGAAGAACCGTCGTCCTCGACCGGAAACGTCTCGGTCCATACGGCTCTTGCCGGTCTTCGCAATTCGCGCGCCTGCGAGAATCCCCACATCCTGATGCTCGACGAACCCGATATCGGGCTCGGCGAAGGCTACCAGGCGCCGCTCGGCGAAGAACTCGCCGACTATGCGCGCAATCTTCCCTCGAGCGCCGTCGGCTTCCTCCTGATCAGTCATTCGCGCGCGCTCATCGCGCCCTTCCTGCCGCTCACGCCGACCTTCGTGCGCGTCGGCAGCGACCTGCGCCCGACCGCACAATGGATCGCCGAAGGAGACATCGTCCGCACCCGCGCCGACCTCGTCGCGCTTTCCGATAAAGCGCGCCAGCGCTACCTCGGCGTCCACAAACTGATCTCGCAGAAATAGCCCGATGCCCGCTCTCGATCGCCGCCTCGCCGACTTCAACACGGCGCCGCCGCCAGCCGACCTCCAAGTCGAAGCGCTCGCGCGCGACAAGATCGGCACCTACATCTTGCCGTTTCCCTGCCTGTACGCCGACGGCCGCTGGACCAACGCCAGGACAGGTCTTGCAATCGCGGCCGAAATCGTCGGCTGGCGGAAGGCCAATTCACCATCACGATGACTCGTTTCCCTCACGCCTGATCCCCACAGCATTCCTTCTCCCCTCGCCACCCCAAAAAGGCCTCGCCATGCCGAACCATGTCACCCATCGTATCGTCATCACCGGCGCCGACGCGGACATCCGCGCCTTCGTCGATCGCTGCATCGTGACGACCCATCGCGATGCGACCGAGCATCAGCCGGCGTTCGACGAGCAGACCTTCGACTTCAGCACGCTCATCCCGATGCCCGAGGAGCTCAAGAACGTCACCGACGGCTCGACGATGCAATGGGGCCTCATGCTCGTCGGTCGCGCCGATCTCGCGCGCGCCTACTATACGCTCGAGAACATGCTCGACTGGCCCTGGGTGAAGGACGCCGGCGTCACCACGCTCGACGAGCTGCGCGCCTACCTCATCAAGACCCATCCCACGATCATCGCCGACGGCGAGGCGGCCGCCGCCCGTCACGACAAGTACGGCGCCCTGTCCTGGTACGATTGGTCCATCCGCGAATGGGGGACGAAATGGTCAGGCTATAGCTACCGGCTCGTCTCCGACGCGCTTGGCCGCTTCGAATTCATGTTCGACACCGCCTGGAGCACGCCGGACCCCATCTGGGCCAAGCTCGCCGAAGAATTCCCGACGCTTCTGTTCGAGGTCGTCGGCTACGACGAAGGAAGCGGCTTCGCCGTCACCGGCGAAATCCGCGACGGCGAGAATTACGTCGAGTGCGTCGACGCGACGGACGAACTCTACGAAGCGACCTACGGCGAGCCGCCGACGCGGTACGAGGACGAAGACGAGGACAACGACGCCGGCGACCACGGCTCCGCCGATACCGACTCCGACGCCGCAACGGACGACGAAGCTTCGTCCGAAACCGTCTGACCATGGCCTCGCCGACGCGGCCGGCCGCCGCCCTTCAATCTGGCGATCTCGTCGACCTCGCCAGGTTAGGTCCCTACGGATTCGACCCCACCGATCCCAAAAACGACAGCTGGCGGACCGCCGCCGACTGCGAATTCGGCGTTGTCGACGACGTCGAGCGGGAAACTGAAGACTGCGTCGTCGTCCACTTCACGAACTTTCCGTCGTTCGGGTTGCCGCCCGATTTCCTCGTGACGCTCGGCGGCCGCGCCGCCGCCTGATCACCCGGAGTTTCCATCCATGGCCAATGAAACGGGCTTCGCCCGCACGAACTATTTCCGCGTCAAAGACCAAGACGCCTTTCGCCAATTCGTCGAAAGCTGCGCCGGCGAGGTCACCATCGTCACGAAAGACAAGGATGCCTCGCTCATCGCTCTGCTCGCCTCCGAGGGCTATTGGCCGTCGACCCGCATCGACGAAGAAACCGACGAGGAACAAGACATCGTCTTCCTCGACGAGGTCGCCAACCACCTCGCCGACGGCCAAATCTGCATCGTGATGGAGGCCGGCTTCTGCGGCGGCCGCTATTGCTACGGCGAGGCGACCGCCTTCGACAACGCCGGACGGCAGACCAATGTGTCGCTGGCCGACATCTACGCCGCCGCCGAGCGCAAGTTCGCAATTACCGTCGGCCGCGCCGAATACTGATCCACGGATCAGCGGACTGCGCCTCCAGCAAATCACTGTCGCCGACACCCGACGCTCTGCGCCATTTTTCACCGCGCAATCGACCTCCAACCCGCTCAAAAGCCTTGGCGCGCAGGCGTTTCGCAAATTTTTCTTCAACCTCGCGCATCTATCCCTAACGCCCCTCAATGCGTTGATTACACGGCGCTTATTCGCACCGAATTTCCGCGAAACCCGCCTGCCGCAGGGCTTTTCGCCCGCTTCCCCTTAATCCGTCGCTTGCCAACGGAATAATCCTAGTCGATATTCGACCTGGGTTCGTCACCTGAGGAAAATGTTCGATGTCAACTACCGTAAACGACTTCATGCGAGCCGCGCAGTCGTATCGCGCGGTCAAGACGGCCGAGGCGCGGATCGCTGCGCATCAGGCCCAGATCCGCCAGATCCAGGATTCGCTCGCCGAGCACATTTCCATCTACACGGATTTTGTCGCCGCGATCCCCGCCGGCCAGCAGATGCTCGACGCCCAGCTCGCCGTGTTCGAGCAGTTCGGCGACCAGATCGGCCTTCCCGACAAGGCGCCCGCCGCGCCGCGCCCGCGTCCCGCCGCTCCTCAAGCTCCGGCGGCTCCGGCCCAGCGCCCCGCCGCTCCGGCCGCGCCACGCGCCGCCGCTCCAGTCGCCCCGGCGCGCACGGCCCCGGCCGCTGCGCCTGCTCCTGCCCCCGCACCCGCTCCTGCCGCAGCGCCCGCGCGCGCTCCTACACCCCGTCCGGCCGTCGCTCGCGCGCCCGCCCCGGCGACGCCGCCGGCGGCTGCGCCGGCCAAGGCTGCTCCCAAGCCCGCAGCGACGGACGCTTCCGGCGCCCAATCGCGTACCGCCGCCGCCACGCAAGCCGCGGCGGAAGCGCGCCGTCTCAAGCGCGAAGCCAATCCCGGCCACAAGGAAGTCCGGTCGATCCCGAGCCGCATGATGCTCTTCGACGAAGGCTTCATGCGCGGCTTCCGCGAATATGCGGAAGATCAGACCGCCCAGAACCCTTATTCCAAGGGCGACCGCTCCCGCGGCTGGGCGAAAGGCGCCGAGAAAGCCGCCGAAGACATCGCCGCCGGCATCATTCCGCCCGGCGTTACGGCCACCGCGCCGGCAATCCCGGCGCCGGACCGCGAGGCTTACGAAGCGGAGCTCATCGCCAAGTCGCCGAACGCTGCCCGCACCGTGGAGAATGGCTCGCGCCCTCATAAGCCGGCGGGTTCTCCCGCGCCCGCCGGCGCCCCCATCCTCGCGTCCTACGACGTAGCCTCGCTCTCGACCGACGAAATCAACCAGCATTTCGCCGATCACGAGCCGCCGGACTCCGAGCCCGCCGCACATCTCGAGCATTACGACGAGACCGCGCAGGATTCGGACATGCGTTTTGCGGTCGGGACCGAAACGCCCATCGCCGATCCGACCGCCTTCCTCACGGACAATGGCGGCTCCGACGACGACATTCCGGATTTTCTCAGAAACTGACGACTACCGAACCGGCCGTTCTCACCGAGACGGCCGGTTCATCGCTTGATGAACGTCGCGACGAAATTCTCGAAGTCATCGTCCGTCGTGCCGAGCGGATCGATATCCTTGAAAATCAGCACGTCGATGAACTCCGCCGCGCGGATCTCCGCCACAGCGGCCGGAGTGACCGGCGCTTCCGCGAACACGTAGGTCGCCGGGCGTCCGGATTGCGTCCGATACACACGCAGCCCGACACGCAGCACGCCGCCGGACGCCCAGCAAAACAGCCGCGAGCCGAGATACAGCTGCCGATTGAGATGCTCGCCGAACACCGACAGAAACGGAATCTCGTTCGGCCACGTGCCCCATTCGACCATCACCGGCTCGGGAAGCTGATCCCGCAGATCCTCGAACAACAACGCGTAGGGTTCCGCCTCCGCGATCATCTGTCCGACCTCATCCCGAGCGATGAGCCCGAGCGGCCCTGGCGCGCGATCTCCGCGCCCTGAATGCTCGCCAGCGAGTTTTGCGCGGCCAACCGCACCCGCGTCCGCCGGCCTTCCAGAAATGGCGTCGCCATCGGCTCGCTCGGCTCGGCCGCCATGTGCGTCAGCACCAACACCATCGGCGAGATGCTCGCGGCCTCCATCGCCGGCGTCAGACGGCCGATGCCGAAGCGGCGCGTCAGCTCGGGCACGCGCCGCGATCCGTCGAGCGCGGCACAGCAGATGATGTTGCGGTCGGGATCGCGCAGATGCTCCGCAAACGTCTCCAGAATTTTCGCTTTCCGAAACTGGAGCAGGCGCTCCATTCGCTCGTCTATCAGCATTCGCGTTTCTCCGAGGCTTCCGTTATCGTCGCTGCGTCGCGCTGAAAGCTCGATTTCACCAGCTTACCTACGCCGTCCGCCTCGACAATCCTTAAAGCAGAGAAAATCCGTCATGAGCATCATTCTGATCGAACCGGGCGCGGCGCCACGGACCGTCACCGGTCCCGTCACCATCGCCGACCTGCAGCGCCTTCTTTCCTGCGAGGCCATCGAGCGCATCCCGGGCGTGACCGATTACGAGGGCGCGCCGGCCGACATGTACGGCGACGAGATGGCCGGATTGTCCGAACGCGCCTTCAACCTGCGCGCCGTCGAGCTGCGCGACGCCGGCCTCGTCGCGTCCGGACATCGTCCATCGCCCAATCCCATCCAGGGGCCGGTCGTCATTCTGACCGGGAAGGATCGCCTTCCCTGAAATGAAAAGGGGGCCGACTAGCGGCCCCCTTCCGAAGAACGACGTGCCGTGCAGCACGCGAACGATCAGCGCTCCTGGCCCTTCGAGCCTTCCTGCGCCTTCTTCCACTCCTGGTACTTCTGCTGTTCCATGCGGCCCAGCGACTTCCGGGTGTAGAGAAGAGATTCCTTGAGAGCGGCCGCAGCCGCCTCCGGATACTTCGACGCTTCCGCGTTCTTGATGAACGTACCGGCGTTGATGTAGGCGAGCTTCGCCTTCGCCGAGCCGATGTCGATCGCGTCGAAGCCGACTTTCTCCGTCTTGCTGTTGACGATCGCATTCTGGTTGTTCGCCAGAAGACGCGCCACAGCGGAGGCCGGGCGGCGGTCGCCCGCCTTGTGCTCGACCTCGACGACCTTGCCGTCCTTCACGTCCTTGTGCTTGCCGTCCTTGGCCCACGACAGCTTTTCGCCAGCCGCGAGCTTCTGGGCGTCCGCCAGGTCGTTCTTCGAGACCATGACCTTGAAGTCGCCGGTTTCCGTGACGACGGACGTCTTCGCCGCCTTCCACTGATCCGGGCGACCCTTGGCCGGATCGCCGAAACCGAATTCGGCGAACCGCGCGGCCGCAGCCGCGTCCCGCGCGTCCTTTTCCTCTTTGGACGCGCTCGCAGGAACGCGCATCTTCGTCGAGAAGTCGCTTTCCAGAGCATGCAGCTCACGGACCGCGGCGACACCGGCGAGGCGGCGCTCTTCCTTGCTTACTTCGGTCATTGTTCTCTCCATGTTCACCCTCATGGCCGGACAAAGCCCGAAAGTCCGTGAGGTTCGGTTTCTTTCGGGACGCATGCCGTCAGAAGACGGTAAAACGAATTGTCCACGAACCGAATTTATCCGTCAACGACCGCTGGACAAGGAAGCCAAAATTATTTTCGGCTGCCCGCACCCCTAATGATTATTCCGTCTGCAAGAGCGACGTCAGTTCGCGGGACTCGACCAAGAACTGACCCGCCCGCTTCATCGCTCCCGCATCATTACCGATCAGATCCTCGATCCTGGCGATCGCCGGCTCGCCGCCGGTCTCCACGCCCGCGGCATCGCACAGGACGACCCTGAACGAGCCGCGCCCGTCCACGCCGCTGATCGCGCGCATCGCGACGCGCACCCGCGCCAGATCGATCGACGCCGCCATCTGGTCGCATACGAGATTCTCGTTCATCAGGCGCCAGCGCGCCTTCATGCCATCGACAAACATGAAGGCTACCGTGCTTCCGTCCTTCTGCTCGAAGCAGATGCGGGCGGGCGAAGCCGCGCCTGGCTCGATATGCCTGACCACCGCGTGCCCCGCCTCGAGAATGCGCACGATCTCATCGACCGCGCGGTCGACCGGCGAGCGAGCCTGTTCGGCATGCACCTGTTCCACAAGATCGCCATTCTCGCCCCGCAAACGCTCGACCTCGCGCGCCAATTCGTCGATCTGCTCGCCAATTGCCGACACTTCGCTTGCATTTTCGCCGATCGCCTTGCTGCGCGCATCGAGCGCCTCGCGACCCTTCTCCGTGTTGTACTCGTCGAGGAACGCCGGCAGCTCGGCGTCGTACCCCGCCAGGATCGCCGCGACATTCTTGCTGTCGTTGACCTTCTCGCCGACCACGCCCGCCACCAGCACCATCTCGCTGCACATCGAGATCAGCGCCGGATAGAGCGGCAGCTTTTCATAAATCGGCAACCCGCCGACGCCGGCGCGCCGCCACAGATAGACATGAAGCAGCCGCGCCGCGCGGCCTATATCGCGCAAATTGTCGATCTCGTCGCGCACGTCCTTCGGCATCAGATGCCGCAGCGCCGCCGCGATCCCGCGCTTGCGGTTTTCGTCCGTCGCGATGACCGTGCTGTCGCGCTCGAACACCTCGGCCTTCGGCGCGTCGCGCAACGCGATCGCCGCCCGCACCCGCGACAGGACGCTGTCGAGCGCGGCCAACGCCTCCTGGCCATTGTCGAGCTTCTGCAGCGCCGAACTGGCTTCAACCGCCGCCGCGTACACCGGCTGGGCGGCGGCCGCCGCTTCCAGCGCCTCCTTCGTGCCGATGAATTCGGCTGTCGCTCCGCGGCAGAACTCGACGATCTCCTTGACCCGGTCCTGAAGCACGACCAGCGCGAAGCGCGTCTCGGCATGACGCCGCTCGACCGTCGCTACCGCTGGATCCCCGTACATCTCGATCGGCAGGTCGCGCAGGATCTGCACCACGGCCGCGCACAGCGGATCCGAGGCCTCGGTCGGCGCGCGCCGCACCAGCGTCTCGATGGCGCGCTGCGTCACGTCGTAAGAAATCTCGTCTCCCGTGAACCCGCGCAACGCGGCAACCAGCGATCCGTCCGCGCTGAACCGCTTCATCTTGACGGGATCTGAGGCCAGCGTTCCCTCGAGCGCCGCCGCGAACGCCGCGTCGTCGAGCCTCGGCGCATTGACGATCGCGCGAAACTCGGCGTGCACCGCCTCGAACTTTTCCTTCAGCCCCGCCATCCGATCGTCGGTCTCGACGACCTCGACTTGCGGCTGCGCCGCCGCAGCGGTTTCCGGCGGCCTTGACGATTCCGCCCTCACCACGACCGGCCGTTCTCCCACCATTTTCACGCTCTTTCCTTCATCCTCGTTCCCGATCATCACGACGGTTGGGCTCGACGCCGCCTCCATCGGAACGGCCTGCGGCGCCGCCTTGGCCCCAAAGCTGAAGAGTTTCACTTCGAGCGCATTGTCATCCATGTCCGAGTGCAAGCCGGCGACGAAGTCGGCAGCACGCGGTTCGAGCTTCACGACGAGATCATGAAGCTCCGGCGCCTGGCGAAATTCGTTGACGATCACGTAGCTTGCTTGCGCTTCTGGACCGCTGGCATTGCGAAACAGATCGACCAACGCCATCGCCCTTTCCTCGGCGGTCGCCTCGTCATGCTGTTCCTCGACCACGACAGGTCCCGAAATGGCCTCGCGCTCTTCCTCCTCTTTCCGCGCCTTTTCGCGCGCGAGCGTTTGCTCGACGTACTCGTCGACCTCATCATCCGACATGAACTGCCGAAGGCCCTCGAGCGTCGCCGGCGACAGGCCCAAACCCCACTGGGCGACTTCTTCCTCCTCCCACAGGTCGAGCGGACCGGGCGGCGTCTGCGCCTGAGCCGGCTTCTCCTCGACCACGCGCGCCGCATCGACGCGCCGCGCCATATCGGCCGAGGCGCCGCCGGCGATCTCCAGCGGCGTCTCCACGACCGACGCCTCCAAATCGACGCGGCGGCGCGGCATCATCACGGACTTCAGCTTGTCGAAGCGCACCGGCGGCGCAATCGTCGTCTTGCCCTCCGAAGGCGCCGCTTCGTCGGGCACATGTTCCTCGACGCCGAGCCCACGATCCGTCAGGCCGGACGTCTTCGCCACCGATTCCGACATGTCGCGCGATACGCGCGGCGCCGCCAATGGCTGATGCGGCGGCGGCGCGTCATGCTCATCCACGCCAACCGTCTTGTTCACTCCGGCCCACATCCAGTTCATCACTTTATCGAACATAGCCACAGCTCCACAGGCCACGACCGGCATCGCCGCCATGGCAATCTTCGTTCCAATTCTTCCGTCCGACGGCTCAGCCAACGACACGCCGAACAACGACGCCGATCCAGTAACGTGAGCGAAATACTTTCCCTCACCATAAAGGCCGAGGCGCTCGCACAAAACGGTCGCCCCTGCGCCCATACGGCGGATAAGTCCGTCGCCCAGACCAATCGCCGCCCCAGCGATGCAGGCGAACCCGACCCAGCACAAAAACACCCACGACGGCGGTCCAAGGGCCAGTGCGTCGACCGCCGCCGCGCGCGCCGCCGACGATACGACCGGCACGCCGAAGATGACGGACGACACCAGCGACAGCCCGACCAGCGTCCACATAACCACAGCCGCGTTGCGCACCCGCAGCGCTTGAAGCGTCACCGCCGCCGCGATCGCCGCCCACCCGACGCCAAGCCAGCCGATCGCGCCGCCCTCAGCGAAGGTCCAGGCGGCCACAGCCGCCGCAGCGGCCGCCCCTGCCCTCTTCAAGAAGCGCTGGAGCCCCGGCCTCATTCTCCGCGGCCGAGCCCATCACGCTCCGGCCTGCCGAGATTCATGCGACGCGCCGTCTCGAACGACCGCTCCTCGAAGCCTTCGCCCAGAACCTTGCCGAGGCCGCCGACCGGCGCCTGCGCAACCGCCTCCTGAAGCGCCTCGCCGCCCATCTCCTTGCCCTGCGCGTCGCGCGGCGCGCCGACGAACCCCTTGATGTCCGTTCCATGCAGGCCCGCGAGATCCAGAGATCCACGCCCCGCCTTCACATAGGCAGCCTGCGCCATATCCGCGAAGCGGTCCGCCAGCGACGGCCTCTTGCCAGCGCCGTCTTCCGGCGCTGCTTCGATCCCGATCATCCGTGTTCTCCATTCTCGGATTTCTCCGAGTGTACCAGCAATCCCCCACCGATCCATAGACAGATCGGAAAAATGGATTTCTCCGAGCCTCTCCATCCGACCACCACATTCTTTCTCTGTTGCCCCAGCGCCGCCCTCCGGCATTCCTCCCCTAAATGGCTTGCGATTCCTCCGCCCGCGGACAAACGCGCACTCCCACCGCCCGCTTCACGGATAAACACGGGCGATGTAACGATTTCCGCGTGTTATTTTCGCCACAGACGCCTTCTTTCCACCACTTTTCCGCCCACGCCTCCGCGCAGTTAATGCGTGTTCTTTCAATCACTTGGTCCCATCGTTTCGAATTTCATTCAATTTTAACCCTTCGTTGCGCCGCTTGCTTTCTCCATCGAACCTGTCGTTAGCTGCCCAGATCGCAATCACCAGACTTGCGCCCAGGGAGACCGACAATGATCGGAACGAACGGGATTCGTGCGTCCTCGCACGACCTCGCAACGGACGAACACGTCCAAAAACTGCACATGAATGCCCGCGCCGCGTACTTCAAGGCGCACCCAGGCCTCCGGCCCTCCGTTTCATCCGTTCTCGTACCCGCCGATCCTCCGATCCTCTTGCCCAAGGCGCCTTCCGCCTTCAGCGCTCTCAGCGCTTTCGTCTCCAGCTCGATCATTCCGGACCGCGACGCCGTCGATCTCGACGAAGACGACGATTACGAGCCGGTGGTTCTCGTCGGCGCTCTCAACCTCGACCTCGAGTCCTTCTTCACCGCCCCCGTCGGCGGCTGCCGCTACCTCATCGACAATGGCGAATCTCACCGTTTCTGCTGCGAATCCGCGCAGGACGGGTCGAGCTATTGCCCCGACCATCACGCGCTCTGCACCGTCAAGGTCACGAAGCAGCGCGAAATACGCCTCGCCCCCTCAGTCCTCGAGCAAGGCTACGCCCCCACCCCGAAGGAGGTTCTCGAACCCGCCTTCTGATCACGGATTTATCCGTCGTTCTGAACCATGAAGTACCTTCCCCTCATTCTTCCGTTACTCATCGCCGCTGTCGCGTTCTTCGCATTCAGCGAAAGCGGTCGCGCGCTCGTACACGACTTTCTGTCCGGCGCCGGGCGCTCCGGCCGGCTTCCCTATAAGCGCCGGCCCGTCATGACCGACAATGAACTCGACTTCCATCGGACCCTGCGCTCCGCGCTGCCCGATGGAAACTGGGAACTCTGGCCGCAAGTCTCGATGGCGGCCTTCGTCGCCCCGATCAACGAAGGCGCCGCCAAAGACCCCGCCCAACGCAAACAATTCTGGGCGGCCTACGGGAAAATTGCCAATTCGCGCGTCGACTGGGTCGTCGCGCGACACGGAGAGGCTTTCTGTGTCGTCGAACTCGACGATCGCACACACGAACGCGCCAAGGACGTCGAACGCGACGCCATCGTGGCGTCGGCCGGCCTCCCGACGCTGCGCTTTCAGTCGCGTCGCAAGCCGGACGAAAACATGATCCGCAATCGCCTCGTGGCGCTTTCCCAATGAAGGCGGCCTATCTCATCTACCTGCTGATCGCTGGCGGCCTCTTCGGCGTCATCGCCATCGTCCTGCTGGCGGTCGGCGCAAGCACGCCGAATACGTCTGCCGCGTCGCGGCCCGGTTCGCGTCCAGATCCCGCGCCCGCCAGGCCCCGCCCTGCGCCATTAGGCGCGCCGACATCGATCCCCGGCGCCAATCGCGCCAACGATCGCCATCGCGATCGCCGCCGCCTCGACGAGATCCGTCGCAACGAGGCGGCGCTCGCCGACGAAGGCCGTCGCCGCGACGCGCGCGCCCTTCAAGAAGCACAAGACCGCGCCGAAGAGGATCGTCGCAGGCGCATCCAGGCCGAAGACGATGCGCGCACTGCGCGCATCGCGCTCGAGGCCGAGCTCCGCCGCCGCGAATACGAAGAAGACGAGCGCCGCCGCGCCGAGGACAACACATGACCAGGCTCCTCCTGTCCCGCCGCGCCGCGCTGCTGACGATCCTCGCCGCCCCTGCTCCTGCCGCTGCGCGAGAATGGCTCCTGCAATCCGGACGCTATCGCGAGCTGCCCGCCCCGGGCAGCCACGACGATCCTCAGGGCTATTACGACCATTCCGAAGACGACCGCGCCGCCGGCGGCGTCGACCTCATCGATCCCGGTCCGAAGAACGACGCCATGGCGCTCGCGCGCCGCGCGCCGATCGCACGCCGCACCATCCCCTGGGCCGGTCATGAGACGCCCGGAACAATCATCGTCTCGACGCACGACCGCCGCCTGCGCCTCGTCCTTCCCGACGCCCATGCGCTCGAATACGCGATTGGCGTCGGCCGCGAGGGCTTCGCCTGGACGGGTTCGGAGACCATTACCCGCAAGGCGAAATGGCCCGGCTGGACGCCACCTGCCGAAATGCTTCAGCGCCGTCCCGACTTGCCGCGCCACATGGAAGGCGGCATCAACAATCCGCTCGGCGCGCGCGCCATCTACCTCGGCACGTCGCTGTACCGCATCCACGGAACCAACGAGCCGAACACCATCGGCCGCGCCCTCTCCTCCGGCTGCATCCGCATGGCCAATGCCGACGTCATCGACCTCTACGAGCGCGTCCGCGTCGGCGACCCCGTGATCGTCAAATGAAGCGCCCTCTCGCCTATTTCGCGCTGGCGCTCGTCGCAGCGCTCGCCTCCTACGCCTGGCGGCCGACGCGCGCCGATTTTTCCGCGCGCGCCGACTACACGCCGACGCAGGCCTCCCATCCCACCTGCGCCGCGCAGAGCCCCGGCGCGCTCCCGGTCGCGCCTCCCCCGCTCGAGCGCGGAACCACGCTTCTTTGCTACGATGAGTTCGTCGTCAAATTCTCAGGGATTTCGCGCACGCCGATCTGGTCTGCCGAACGCCTCGACGAACAGCGTGTACTGGCCGCACGCACATTGCTACGCGTCGATTCCTTCCATCCCGATCCGACGCTCGGCGAACAGCTCGGCCCGACGTTGTCGGATTTCAGGGGCTCCCGAATGGATCGTGGGCATCTCAGCCCCAACGGCGACATGAGCTCGCCGCAGGCCGCCTACCAATCGTTCTCGCTCGCCAACATCGTGCCGCAGGATCCGCAGCACAACCGCCGCCTGTGGGCCGACATCGAGACGGCCGTGCGGCGCGCGGCCTCGCACTCCGACGTCTACGTCGTCACCGGGCCGCTCTTCATCGGAGCGCAGCTGCGCCGCCTCAACCAGCGCGTGCTCGTCCCTACCCATCTCTACAAGGCGGTCTATGCGCCGCGCTCCGGCCTCGCCGGCGTCTACGTCTCGCCGAATGAACCAGACCAGACCTACGAGACCCTGAGCCTCGCCGATTTCGCGGCCCGCTACGGCATCGTGCCTTTTCCCGACGCCGGCACAGCTCGCAATTCGCTTTCCCTTCCCTCCGTCGTCCGTCATCGGTGACCGCCCCAAAAGGATTCCTGCGATGAACTCGCTCAGCATCGATCGCAACGGCGCCCGCGTCACGATTTCAGGACCGTGCACCATCACGCCGGACGCCGACGGTCTCGCCGCCCTGCGCGACATCGACGAACGCCTGAAGGCGCTCGCGGCCGCCGCCCCGGCCTTTCCGATCCGTTTCGAACCGTTCTCCAAGCCCGGCCAGGTACTCCAGATCGGCGAACTCGACATCGAGAACGCCGACGATGGCCTCTCCTTCATCGGTAGCCACACAATGATCGCCGGCTCGACCAATCTCAGCACGTTCGTTGCAGCCATCGAAGCCGCAATCGCGGCAATCGAAAGCGGCGCGGCGTTGCCCCCAGCGGCGGTCGTCGAAACAACAACCCTCGTCGATAATCCGTTCGCCTGACCATCCGCTGGCGCCCGTCCTCAACCTGACCGCTTATTCCTTCGTCTCCACGATCATCGCGCCGCCGGTAGATCCGCCGCCGCGCCGCGACACACGCGCGTCCTTCAACGCCGCGCGGCAGGCCTCATGATCCGGCCGTTCCGTCCGGCCGGACTTTCATCGCCATCCGGGCTTTCCATGACCGATCTCATCAAGCCGGCGCCCGTGCACGATCTCGGCGCCAATAAGCATCTCCCGTCTGCCGGCCAATGGCTCTGGGTTCGCTCCCGCGCCAATTACGCCGACGCCTCGCGCGGCCTCGCCGAAGGCGAAACCCACGAATGGCTCGGCTGTATCGACCACATCGGCAGCAATTACGTGCGGATCACCAGCCCACGCGACGCAGACCGCTACACGCGCTCGATCCGCATTCACTTCGACCAGCTCGACGACGTAACCCGGCCGGAAAACGATCCGGACGCCGTTATTGCTGCTCGTATTGCCCATCACAAGGCCAATGCGCAGTCGCTGATCGAAGAAGTGGCAGCCACCATCTCCAATCTCGGGCTCGAGCGATCCCATGCGCTCGCCCATGCAGCGGCCGGAACCGACTCGAACGCCCTTATCGCGCTCTCCAACGCCATCGACCCGAAGATCTACGGTCACGCGCTCCAGGTCGCCAAGGACAAGACCCTTCCGGACCTGTTCGAACGGATCAAAAAGGAGCACCAGGCGCTCGCCGGCTGGATGAGCGCCTCCCTGCTGCCGATGCAGGCGAGCCTGGACATCATGAAGAATTCCGTCGGCGCCATCGAGGATCGCATCTTCTCGATCGAGCTCTATGCCGGCCTCACCGAGAGCGCCAAGAAGATCGCCGACGGCGCGCCGGCGCGCGCGCATGAAAAGCTCCACGTGATGCAGCGTCGCCTCTACATGGACGAGGAATGCCTCGCCAATTACGACGCTGGCGGCATGGAATTTCGCGACATCGTCGAATTCGACGCCTGGCTCGCGCGTCCCGACAATCGCGACCGCATCCTGCCTTTCCCGCGCACCTTCGCCGCGTTCCGCGTGCGCCGCCACGAAAAGGCCCGCAGCGCCGGAAGCCTTTATGACGCGTTCGTCAATTTCGAACTCGCCAACCTCGACAAGCAGACGCTCTTCTACGTCCGCAACGGCGAGCAGATCTGGCGCTTCCAGAGCGCCTTCCAGTTCCCAGAGCAGATCGCGCCATCGCGCGACTTCTACGACCCGCAACGTCCCATGATGATGCGCGTCTTCGCCGACAGCGTCCGCGAGCTCGCCACGCGCAGCGAGTACGAAGAAGCCCTCGTCCGCTTTCACGAATGCGAGCGACAATCCGCGGAATGGCAGGCGTCGCATCCCAAAAGCGACTGGATCCTCGACCCCTTCCGCCATTCGAACGTCCGCTGCGGCTCGACCAGCCATTTCTCACCGTCCGAGTGGCAGCCGCTCGACCCTTCCAGCGTCTATTACGACGACGCCTCCGACCTGCTCTCCGCCGAAATCAAATCCTTCAACCGCATCGCTGTGATCATCCAGGGCCTCTTCGATCGCTCCGAAGTCCTGCATCCTCACCCGAAGGTCTCGATCTGGACGCCGGACGGCTTCGCCGCGGCAATCGAGATCGTCTATGACGGCGACCATGCGCTCACGTCCGGCGATCCGCCGGATTTCGAGGCGTTCCGCGCGCGCCTCAACGCGCAGATCACGGAAAATTCCGTCCTGACCGGCCAGGAGACCTTCTGGCTGCGCGCAGAGGCGGCGCGAGAAAACGCGCGCCGCAAGGCAGACTGGCGCACCAAATGGCGCCACGAAGACATGGCGCTCGAAACCTACCGGCCTTACGGCAACCCCGGCCCTGGCCGCGTCGCGCGCGCTGCGCGCTGGAAGCCGCAAGCGAAAACCGCCATCTTCAACTGGAATGCCGAACGCCTGCGCGAAGCATGGGGCAAGCCGCCTCTCGTCTCAAAGACGCTCGCCGTACCCGCCAGCGCCCTTTTCAACATCTCCGCCTATCAGCCCGGCGACTACAAGCTGTTCTTCGGCGATCCGCGCACGCGCCGCGACTATTTGCAATGGGCGCCGCTGCTGCTCACCGCCGAGGATTTCCACGCCGGCAAGATCACCATCGAGGAAACGACATGACCGACGACACCGCCAGCATCGCCGCCTCCGCAAAACTCGACGCCACATTTCCACTCGTCGACTGGCGGATCGCCGATGGCGATCCGGCGCCTGACGATCTCCCGACCGAAACGCTCCGGGCGCCCTGGCGCCTACGCATCGAGAAGGACGCCGCCGGCCAGGCCTGCCTGACCGCGACCGCGCCCAACGGCACGAAGCGCACCGTCATGATCGAGCTCGATCGCGGCATGCTCGCCGTGCGCTGCTATCTGGACGAGGCGCAGCTCGACGAGCCGACCTCCATCCTTCTTTCCGACGACAAGGCCTACATCGTGCCGGCGAGCCGGGCGGCCGCCGAACACACCCGCCTCGTCGGCCGCTACCCGCCAGCGATCGCACACGCTCTGCCGTCGGACATTCCGGCGGCCACGCTGGCTCCAGCCGCCGGCTAACGCCTCATTCCGAGCGCGCGACGCCCGACACCCCTCGTCGTCTGACCGAGCTGGTTCTTCGCACCCTCGAAGGATTCGTCGATCGTCCGGCCAGCGCCTTCGGCGGCCTGAACCATCGAGAAACGCTCGGCAGACTGAGAAAAAGCCATGAACTTTTCTGCCACCTTGAAGCTCATGGTGGTCATTCCCATTGCGAGCGATCCCGTCGCCAGCAGAATAAAATAGACGTCCCAGCGGATCTCCTGCGCCGTCGCATTGCCGCCCAGCTGCAGGCCGAGCCAATCCGACAATCCACCGCCGCCGCCGGCGCCGTTGCCGCCGCTGCCGAGGATCGCTGCGCCCGCCTTCATCACGCTCTGCGCCGACATATCCGCGCCGAGCCCGGCGCTCGTCAGGCCCTTCTGCATAATCAAAATCGCGAAGGCATACGAAATGCCCGACACCATGAACACCGCGCACATGAAAATGATCGCCTTGAAAGCGGCGATCGCCATCGGCCGCGTCCTGTCGAACGCCCACAAGATGATGAAGATCGGCGCCAGCCCCATAGCGATATACGCGCGCAACAGAGCGTCGATGTAGCGCAGGCCGAAAGAAAACGTGAAGCCCAGGAACGCGAAAATCAGCAGCACACCGGATATGCCGATCACCGCGATCTTGATCAGATTGCCCGCGCTATAATTCCCGCGCATCGCGTTGCCGATCATCTGACCCGCAGAGCCGCCGAACAACGACGTCAGCATTTGACCGGCATCAGCGATCAAATATCCGCCGGTTGCGACAAAACCGACGCCCAGGTCGTGATAGGCCTTCAAAATCGTCGTCGCGTCGGCCGTATGCTGATCCATCCACGTGCCGCCCGTCGTCTGGCACGAGATTACGTTCGGCGCCTGGATCGCCGTCAGCGACTGCGTCATCAGCTTGCAGCCGACCGTCGTGCCGACGAGAATAGGTCCATCGATCAGCACGTCGTGCACGACATTCACGTGCCCGTCCGACGATCCCAGCGTCGTCGGCGTCATCCAGTCGGTCATCGCCGCCGTGCCGAACAGCAGCGAGGTCGCCACGGCCGCGCGCGCCATAAAACGCATGATGTCCGACCACGCGCGCGCATTCGCCAGAACATCGCTGGTGGCCGACGCGCCCATCATCACCAGCACCTTCCAGACCAGCACGATCGCAAACAGCGTCGCGGCAAACACCGCGAATGTGCCGCTTTCAGAACCGTTATTGGTCAGCTGCTTGTACGAGTTGCTGATGAAATTCCCGGCCTGCGACGCGATCGCCGCGTAGATCTTGCAGCTCCAGCAATTGCCGCCGAGAATCTCGATGATCTTGCGCGCGACCTCGTCCGGATTGATCGAACCCGTCTGAGACTGCGGATTGGCTTTCGTTGGATCCGTCTTCTGCTGGCAGTTCGCCTGCCCGCCCGTTCCGCTTCCTCCCTGTCCCGATCCGTCGGTTCCCCCTCCATTGCCCCCAGAAAATACCGGCGAAGCGCCGGCCACCGCCGAATAGGAATCGGCGCAACGTTCGCAGTTTCCCGGCGGCAGCGTGTTGATCACCGCCGGCTGGCCGTTCCACTGCTCAAGCACCTGGATCGAACCATCCGAATTCTTGTTCAGGAAGATCGCCGTATGCGACTTTCCCGAAATGCCGCCCGTGCCCGGCGGCGTATATTTCGAGCCATTGCCCTGGCCAACGAAATTCCCCGACGAGTCGAAGCCGAACGTCGCGATCGGCGTCCCGTAGGCGAGATTGCCGGTCGTCGCCGAATCTCCCTTCTCCCACGTCGCCGTCTTGCCGATGCCCGGCTCCAGCCCCTGCACCAGCGCCGCGCATTCCTGCGACACGCCGATATAGCCGTTGCCGTTCGTCTTATTTTTCAGGGCGTCCTGCGCCGAGGAAATGTCGTTGTTCGTCGACGACCCCGCCGGGCAGCTGCCGCCCCCGCTCGTCGTCGGCGGCGCTCCCGCATCCTGCCCACGCGCCGGGCTTGCCCCAGTCAGCAATCCGCCGACAGACATAGCCAACAGGGCGCACACAATGAGAACAGCGTTTCGCGCGCGGTTCGGCCGCATGCGCCTTCCTTTCACGCTCGAACGCATCCATGATCGGGGCCGTATACGACGCAAGAACGCGCCACGGATAAATCGATGACAAAATATCGCATCGCCCTTCTCGCCCTGTCAATTTGCGCGAGCCCTTTTTCCGCCCACGGACAATCGATCCAGCAGGACGCCCTGCCGATGTCCTCCGACGTCCGCGGCCGGCCCGGCGAGTTCTTCAACCGCCATTCGATCTCGCAATGGCGCGCCGACTACGTCCTGGCGCGCGCCCGCCAGGCGCCGTCAACCGGCTTCGGCTGCCAGAACGTCGCCTACGTCGCCTTCATGAAGGTGCTGCGCGACCGCAATTTCCTCTTCCAATCAATGCCCTCGACCGGCTCGGACTACGACGTGCGCGCCGACAAGATCCAGACCTTCCGTATCGACCACAACGACCCCTCGGCGACGTTCGTCTTCGGCTGCTGGTCCAAGCTGCCTGATTTCGGCGATTTCGACCGCGCTGATTCCCTCTGGATCATCCCTGGAAATTCCCCGCTCCGCGTCTGCGAGGTCACGCTCGGCCGCGCCGGCAAGGCCACCTGCTACTGACCGTCCCGCAACGGATTAACACGATCGCCCGGCCGTTCTTCCGTTGACGCGCGCCTTCATAACCGCTCCCCAACCATCAGGAGAAGCCGCTTGTTCTCGATTTTCGTCTTTCTGGCGATGCTCGCCGTGGGCATTTTCGTCCCGTCCCGCCTGCCGCCCCAACTGCAGGGCTCGCGACGCACGCTCGCCATGGTCGCGATGCGCACCGCCGCCTTCTTCGGCGCCTTTCTCGCGATGCTCGCCACCTCCATCGTCCGCGTCGGGCCGCAGGAGGTCGGGATCGTCCAGAAGCTCTATCTCGGTCCGGCCATCCCCGCAGGCCATATCATCGCGACGAAGGGCGAGACCGGCTACCAGGCGGAAATCATTCCGCCCGGCGCCTTCCAGATCAAGCCGTTCTTCAACGTGCTGAACACCGTCCACACAGTTCCCGTGGTCGTCGTCCCGACCGGCTTCTACGGGCGCATCGTCACCAACGACGGCGATCCGCTCGAGAGCGGCGAGGTCATGGCGCACGAATGGCCCGACGCCGACTTTAACAAGTTCCTCGACGCCGAGCACTTCCTCACCAACCACGGTCGCAAGGGCCTGCAGCTCTCGGTCCTCAAGCCCGGCGTCTACGTCCTCAACCTCGCCCTCTACTCGATCCGCGTGGGCTACGAGCGCAATGGTCGCGACGTCACGACCAACGAAGATGTCGTCTACGACATGCGCGGCCGCACGCTGGAGCAGACGCCGCTCAACACCGCGATCACGCGCGTTCCGGCCGGCTATGTCGGCGTCGTGCGCTCGACCGTCGCCACGCCCGGCGTCGACTGCCACCCCAAGACCGCCAAGACCGACGACAACGGACTCGTCGCCGAAGTCGTGCCGGTCGGCTGCAAGGGCATCTGGGACAAGTCGCTCGCGCCGAACGACTATTATCTCAATCGCGACGCCTACGACGTCACGCTCGTTTCGACGCGCGTCACAACGCTCGAGTTCAAGGGCGGCTTCCAGCGCCGTTACCTCGATCTCAAGGTCGACGCCAAGGGCGACTTCCAGCAGACCGAGCGCACCGCGAATTTCCCGATCCCGCAGGACGCGGCCGACCCCGCGGTCAACACCAAGATCGAAGGCTGGGAAATCCCGCAGGAACTGCGCGCCATCGTGCAGATCACGCCGGAGAACGCGCCGATCGTGGTCGCCGCCGTCGGCGGCCAGGAGCAGGTCGACCAGCGCATCGTCGTTCCTGCGATCCGCTCGCAGGTCCGCAACGTCTACGGCTCGCAGATCACCGTCAGCGAGCCGGACGGCAAGGGCGGCTTCGCGAAGATGACGCGCCCGACTCGCGTGCTGGACACGATCGATCACCGCGGCGAGCTCGAAGCTGCAATCCTCGAGCGCGTCCAGGAGGACGGCAAGCGCGCCGGCGTCGACATCAAGGAAATCCGCATGGGCGAATCCGCGATCCCGCCGGAACTGCTGCTCGCCCGGCAGCGCGAGCAGCTCGCTGGCCAGCTGAAGGCCGCCTACATCCAGGAGCAGACCGCGCAGGAGCAGCGCCAGAACACCGAACGGGCGCGCGCCACCGCTGACCAGCAGCGCGATCTCGTCACGGCGCAGATCGGCGTCCAGCGCGCCAAGCTCGCGCAGGACCAGCGCCAGGCCGAAGGCCACGCCGAGCGCCTCTACATGGAGGAACAGGCGGCCGGCCAGACTGCGCAGGCCAATGTGCTCGGCAAGGAAAGCGTGATGAAGCTCCAGCAGCTTCAGCTCGTGCTCAGCCTGCTGCGCGACAAGCCGGAAATCCTCTCGTCGCTCAACCTGCCGCGCGTCTACGTCGCAGGCGGCGGCGGGCTCGACGGCGCTTCCGCGATCATCGGCTCGTTCCTCGGCGGCGTCGTGCCGACCGGCAACGCGCCCATGCAGGCCGGCAAGCAGCCGTAAGGCCGCGCGCGTCCGTGACGGGCTCGCCACGGACGCGCCTTCCCCTGACTGGATCTCTCTCAAATGTCGACAATGCTCGTCTTCCGCCATAACGGCTGGGATGTCGCGACGACCGCCAGGACCGCCGCCTCGAAAGGCGACAAGACGATCCTCTGCTACCTGTGGGGCCCCGACGGTTTCGGCTGGACAGAAACGCCACCGGCACCGCCTCGATCACCTTCAAGATGCCGCTGACGGAGTTTTGCCAGCAGGTTGCGCGTCTGACCAAGGACTGCGTCGCAGACATTTCATCCCTCCTCTGACCCCTTCTCTTCTTCCTTCCGCATGTTTGTCCCGGCCCGGCCCCAAAAGCCGCCCGCCGTTGTTTCCGCACGACAATCTTCCGACGAAAGCCTTCCATGCCGCACACCCACGCCGAAGCGCTCGACCTCATCCGCCAGACCGAAGCCGTCACCGCGATCTCGCACGCTCAGATCGTCGCCATCTATCTGCGCGCGACCGGCGCTCTTGCGGACGGCGCGCAGCGCCTGTCCGATCCAGTCCCCGACAATTGGACCCTGCCGCCAGCCACAACCCGTGGGCGCTACGAGCCCGGCACGATCGCAACGCGCCTGGTCGCGCTGCGCAAGGCCCGCAAGAAGACGCAAAACGACGTCGCCAAGGTCGTCAATCGCGTCCGCTCGGCCATCGCCCAGTGGGAAACCGGCGTCACGCGGCCGAAGCACGAAGAGCTCACCAAGCTCGCCAAGCTGTTCAACGTCTCGATCGATTACCTGATCGACGGCCGCCTCGACTGACGTCTCGCCAACTCGTCGCATCGCCCGCTCTTCTCCACAGGATCGCCCCATGCACATCGATGTCAGCTACTCCAGCGCGCAGGCGCTCGACGCCATTCGCGCACGTCTCGACGGCGTTTTCGACGATCCGCAACTCATGAGGCTCGGCCCGCTCGGCGACACGACCGACGACATCAGGCGGATCATCGCTGCCGCTGCCCCGCCTGCCGCGAACTCCGACAAGCCGGTCATCGCCGTCATCGTCGCGCAGAGCCTCATCGACCGCGTCGTTTCCGACGATCCACGCCTCATTGGCGCTCCTTGCGTCATCATCGACTACGACACGGAAGGCATGGACGAGGCCGAAATCAAGACGCTCCGCTTCCGCGATTCAACGACCGCGCCGGCGCTCCTGACGCATACCGTCATCGAGCCCTCCGATGTGGCCGAGCCCGGTCTTGCCTCTCTTTCCGACGCGACCGGCGACGCGCCCGCCCCGGCGCCTACCTCCAATCCGGCTTTCGCCGTCGTCCTCGAGGGCGGGCTGGTCAGCTGCGTCGTCTCCAACGACACCCGCATGATCGGCACGAACTTCGTCATCGTCGACTACGACACCGACGGCGCCGATCAGGACGAACTGCTCGCCGTCCCGCAAGAAGACGGCTCGATGGCCGAAGCCGTAGGCCGGTTCGACGAAATCAGCCGCGCCGGCATCGACATCGCCCGCATCGCCCCGCCTGCCGACCCCGAGACGGAGGCTGGCGATGCTCCCGCGCCTGTCGCGCCGCATCCATTCCACGCGCTCCTGCTCGCCAGCTACCCAAACGTCGACCTCCTGCCGTTCGACCCATCTGATTATTCCGCTGTCGATGCCGCCGTACGGAATAACGAGACAGGCGACACGCTGTTCAATTTCCTGTGGCGCGAACTGTCCGATCTCGCGCCGGACGACCGCGAAGACGCGCTCGCACGGATCCTCGCCGTCGAGCGCGACGTACAGGCCGTTTACCGAGCGTTAGCTGGGGGTTAGGCGTTTCCGCCGGCGACTTGCACCCGCCGCAATCTTGGTCCATTACACCCCGCAGCCGGCCTGCCGGCATCCTTAATGGGCCAGACGCATGACCACCGCTGACACGACCATTCGCGCGCCCGAGCGCGCTCATCCGGCTTTGCACCCCATGATTTCGAACGATACTGGCCTCCAGTCCGCCAACGCATTCCAGCGTCTTCTTCTCCAGTCCTATCCTTCGGCCGCCTTCCTCGGCTTCGCGCTCGACGACTACGCCGAGATCAATCGCCAGGTCTCGCTCGGCCTCGCCGATGACAAGCTGTTCGCCTTCATGTGGGAGACGCTCGCCGGCCTCGACCCGAACGACCGTCGCTCCGCCGCCCTCCTCCTCGACAGCGCGATCTCGAACATGGAAGCCGTCAAGAAGGTAATCCTCGGCGTCACCGGCCCGGACGAACACGCTGCATCCCAGCTGCCGACGATCGGCTGACGTCCGCCATCTACTGATCACGCTTTTCAAAAGCCCGGCGCTCCCCGCGCCGGGCTTTTTCGTGTTCTGGCAAGCCTCAGTTTGAAATCTCACGCACCGCAGCGTAGGTTCACCTTATGTTCTTGGCTTACGAGTACAAGCTGAAGCCGACGCGCCGACAGCGCGAGGCCTTCGAAATCGCCCTCGAGGGCCAGCGGCAACTCTACAACGCGGCGCTCCAGGAACGCCGCGACGCGTGGCGGCTCGCCAAGAATCGCATCACGAAGTTCGCGCAAATGCGATCACTCACAGAAATCCGTGGCGACGACCCCGCCTATGGCGCGCTGCCGGCCACGCTTTCGCGCTGGACGTTGCAAAAAGTCGATCTCGCCTTCGCAGCGTTCTTCCAGCGCGCGAAAGCCAAAAAGGGCCGCGCCGGCTATCCACGCTTTCGCGGCAAAGCGAGCTGGCGCTCCTTCGGTCTTTCCGAATGGTCCGGCATTCGCCTGATCGACGGCCGGATCGTGATAAAGGGCCTCGGCGCGATCCGCCTACATATGCACCGTCCGTTGCCCGACGGAGCGATCCCGCGCTCCTGCACGATCACGCGCGACGGACGTTCTTGGCGGATCGCCATCCAGATCGCCGTGCCCGATTTCATCGGGCCGCACAGCCGCGCTGCCTCAGCCATCGGCCTCGATCTCAATGTCCTGAACCGCGCCATCGATTCCTCTGGCGCAGCGATCGCGAATGACCGGCCTCTGGCAAACGCACTCGCGGATCTTCGTGTCGCACAGCGCGCCGCTGCGCGCCGCAAGAAGGGATCGGCCGGTCGCCGCAAAGCGATCGAACGCGCACGCCGTCTTCACGCGAAAATCACGCGCAGCCGCAGGACGGCGATGCATCAGGCATCAGCGAAGATCGCGCGCGAAAACGGCGTGATCGCCGTCGAGAAACTTGCCCTCGCCAACATGACGCGTTCCGCCCGCGGAACCGCAAAACAGCCCGGACGAAACGTCCGGGCGAAGGCCGGCCTCAACCGCGCGCTGCTCGATGTCGCGCCGGCCTCTTTCATTTCCATGGTGCGCTACAAGGCTGAAAGAGCCGGTGGGCAGCTGATCGACGTTGCGCCGCATGGCACGAGCCGAGATTGCTCGGCCTGCGGCGAGCCTGTCCCGAAAACGCTAAAACAGCGTATCCATCGTTGCCCGCATTGCGGGCTGACGATGGATCGGGATCACAATGCGGCGCGCAACATCCTGTTGCGCGCGCAGGCCGTAGTGGGCCTGCGGGACGCCAACGTGGATCAGAGCGACGGATTTCCCGTCGCTCACAGGTCGTGCGTCGTCCCAGGAATATCGTTTGAAACCGCGACCGCGCTTTCAATCTGAGACACTACCGCCCTTCGAATATTCGGGACGTCGTCGGCCACTCACCGAACGCCGCTCCGAGTCTTACGAGAAATTCCGCGCCGAGACCGGCATCCAGCTGACCAACAATTGCGGGATCGACTGCGACATCTACAAGTCAGACTGGCATGGCGTCGCTCCCTCCGTCGAGATCGTCATCGCCGATTTCACCACCCTCGCTTCGCGCACGCCCACCCCTGCGCGCGCATACCAATTTGAACTCGCGCTCTGAAACCCACTCGCAAGGAGACTCTCATGGGCGAATACGTCTGGACCGTCCTCAAGATCGGCGGCGCCGCCACCCAACCGACGCTCGAAAAGCTCCAGGAGCTGCTCGACGAAGAATTCGGCGGCGGCGACAACGAAACCGACGTCGTCATGGAATGCGTCACCGCCCGCTCGTTGATCCAGGCCGGCGGCCAACGAAACTACGGGAACGTCGACGAAATCCTCGCCTTTTGTCAGGACCACAACCTCACGGTGTGGGCTTCCTGGGACGCAGCCCCCGGCTGCTTCGATGCCGGCATCCAGTATTGGAAGCCAGGCATGATCGACGTTGCCGACGCAAGCTCCAACGACGACGGCGAGCCCTGCCTCACGGTCGACCAGCTTCGCACGAAGCTCGCCGAGGGCGCGACGCTCGAACAGGTCATCGACGAGCTCGCCCTCGCCGAGTCTGCCGCCGTGCCGCCGATCGAGCTGATCGCCCCTGTCGCAGTTCCTGCCTGACGGCTGCTCTGGATTTTTCCGTCGGTCTCGACTACACGTTCTTCCGCTCAAACCGAAGGAGTCTTTCCAATGCCGACCGCTCATCTCGAGCTGCGCGCCGGCGAGGGCGGCGAAGACGCCCGCCTTCTCGTCGACGAACTCGCCCTCTCCTATCTCCGCCTCGCCGAAGCGCGCGGCTGAACAGTTCGCGCGGACCACGACCCGGTCCCGCGCGCCGGGCACACCCGTCTCGTCCTCACGTTCTGCGGACCTGACACCGACCTCCTCTCAGCCGAAACCGGCGGTCATCGCTTCCAGCGGATCCCGCCGACCGAAAAACGCGGGCGCGTCCACTCGTCGACCGTGACGGTCGCATTCGTCGCGCAGCCTATGGCGGCCCTGCCGATCCTCGATCCCGCCGACATTACCGTCGAATGGTTCTCCGGCTCAGGAAATGGTGGCTCTCGGCGGAACAAGGTCCAGGCATGCGCCAGGCTTCGTCATAGCCCAACCGGTCTCGTCCGAACGGCGCAAACGCGCTCGCGCAACGACTCCTACCGGCTCGCATTCCAAGCTCTGACCCAAGCTGTCGCCGAATTTCATTCCGGCACCGCAGCCAATAAGGTCAACATCGATCGACGCCAGCAAATCGGCTCTGGCGAGCGCTCCGACAAGCGTCGCACATGGCGCTTTCAGGACAACGCCGTGCTCGATCACGTCACAGGAAAGCGCGCGCGTCTGACCGATGTGATCGCGGGACGACATCCAATCCTGTGGCCGTAACCATCAAAGACCCATACGGGATCTTCCATCTGCGGAGCTTCAGAAATGCCGATACCGCTCACCGCATTCCTCGCCGCCGCCGAAGTGATTTACGCCGCGCAGACCTTCGACGGTGAAAAACTCCTGCGCGCGCACGGCTGGACCATCGACGCCGCCCACGGCCCGCCGCGCTTCTCGCGCTGCGTCGAGTTCGTCAATCCCGACGGCCCATGGAGCCGCCAGATGACCTTCGAGATCATCTTCCTCGCCGACAACGTCGACGCCTACAAGATCGCGGAAGACGCTCCCTGGCGCAGTCACCCGATCGCGTTCGCGCCGCCGGCCACGATCGCGACCCCATACGTGTCGCCTACCGGCCGCGCCATCATAGGCACACGCGAAGAACTCTTCGGCCACGCCGAGATCGAGGCGATCAATCCAGATGGATCGCCCGTCTACAGCGGCGAAACGAAGATCTGGTGGGACGACGCGCAGACCATGGAACGTCATGGGCGCATCCTCTTCGTCGACGAAGAATTTTCCCAGTGGACATTCGACCAGCTCACACCGGTCATCGTCGAAGCCGCCTGACCTCGAACGCGACGCGCCAGAGCGATCGCCGGCGCGTCAACAACCAATTCTGTGATCGCAGCCGCCATAACTGAAATGCCCGCGGCCGTCGTGATGCCTACCGCTCCCCATTGCGCGCCCGCCGCCAGCAGCGGGAAATGCAGCGCATATAGCGGATAGCTGATCCGCCCGGCCCAGCGCGCCAGGCCGCCTCGCCACACCGACAGCGACGCCGCGCCCCACACCACCAAGCATGCGGCCGCCGTCGTCGGAAACCGCGCCGCATAGCCTTCATCCAGCATTGCGCAAGCAACAAGCCCGAGCGTGCCGGCAACCATCGCCAACCACCTCACGCGGCCAGCGGCCGGCGCTCCTGCAATGACCGCGCCCGCCAGCACGAATGGCGCGCACACAAATCCCGGCGCCGCCAGGCCCGCAACCGCGAGACCCACCGCTGCGAGCGCGACCACGAACCCCCCAACCGCCCGGCGCGCCAGCCCGCCGATGCCCGCCACGAGCGGAACGAGCGCCGAACACCAGAATTCCGGCCCGATCGTCCATAGCGGCGGATCAACCTTTCTCGCCTCCTCGAGCGACCCGACGAAGGCGAGGATCTTCACCGCCGCCTGCCACGACACAGGCGCTTCCTCGCAGACTACCGACTTGCAGCCCCCAGCGTAGGGACGCAGGAGAACCGCAAAACCGACCGCGACGATCATCACAGGCAACAGCCGCACGGCGCGCGCAGCGACGAACCTCAGATTGGCCCGCTGCGCCGCGCCGGCCGCCAAAACATATCCGGACAGGACGAAGAACAGGTCGACCGCCGGCTGGCCGGCGGCGACGACAAACTGCGCCATCGCGCTCGCTGAAGGCCCCTCGCAAAGGCCAGCGACCGTCAGCGCATGCCCGATCACCACGACCAGGGCCGCTGCCGCGCGCACCGCATCGAGCGCCGGATTCCGTGCGCCTGATCCATCCGTTTCGCGATTTTCCGTCATCCGCTCGCACGCTCCGTCACCGGAGGATTGTACCGATGCTGACCCGCCGTCAAAAATCCCTCCTCGACTTTTTGTCGGCGCGGCTCGCCGCCGACAAAGTCGCTCCAACGCTCGCCGAAATGGCCACGGCCGTGGGTCTTTCCGGCCCGTCCAGCGTCCACCACCTGTTGAAATCGCTCGAAGCCCGCGGTTTCATCCGTCGCATTCGCAATCGCGCCCGCGCCATCGAGATGCTGACCGACAATCCCACCGCGGCCGCACGCATTGCGGAATCCAAGCCCTCCAAAAACGCTCGCGTCCTCAACGATATCCCCCTCATCGGGGCGATCGACGAATTCTTGCCCGCCTCAGCTCTGACCCGACACGGCTCCCTTTTTCGCCTTCCCCCCGAAATTACCGGCCAAGGCGATTTTCTTGCCGTCCGCGTCGTCACCGACGCGCTCCTCAGCGCCGGCATCAAGCGAAATGACGTCTGCGTGTTCCGCCGCCAGACCCACATAGCGAACGCCGACACCGCGCTGATCCGCACGGAATCCCGGCTCGAAATCCGCCTGTGCGAAAAGACCGTTCGTAAACTTGCATTAAAGGCAATCGATTATCGTCACGAGACATTTCCGTTTCCGCGTCACAACACGGAAATTATTGGTCGTCTCGTCGCGCTGGTCAGGCGCCTTTGATCGTCAGAATTTACTCAGAATCACGAAACGTTCTCCTTTCCAACCCGTAAGACATTTCCCTAGCACTTTCACCACCGAGGCGACCTGATCGAGCGAACCCAGCGCTGCGCGCATGT